>Ga0134127_10001136_pt1 | contig 20479 bp, 13 predicted proteins | sample KB31753_FD_96459 | JGI IMG/M metagenome (GOLD analysis project Ga0134127, IMG submission 96459) | Terrestrial soil microbial communities with excess Nitrogen fertilizer from Kellogg Biological Station, Michigan, USA - KB3-175-3 | ecosystem: Environmental > Terrestrial > Soil > Unclassified ... | reverse complement strand
GGCATCGCAGCCGCAGGCCGCAGCTCGCCGGCAGGCTGCGGCGCGGCCGCGAGCACCTCGAGCTTCCAGGCCGCACCCGGGCGGCAGGCGAGGCCGGACACCGAGGCTTCGCGGTGCATGTGGAACGTGCGGCAATAGTCTCCCGCGTGGTCGCGGAAGCTGATGCCGATGCTGACGCCGGAGTTGTCCGGCAGCGATGCGAGCTCGGTCGTCAGCGCCGCAGCGAGCGCGCCGCGCGCAACGAACGCGCCATCCACTTCTTCATAGGGCGCCATTGGCGCGCGCATGACGAGCATCCCGATGACGAGGCCGAGTACGACCGACGCCGCGAGTGCCGTATACGGCGGAATTTGCCAGCGGCCGATCGCGATGCGCGTCGCCTGGCGTCGTGCCGAGAGATCAGCGACCGGCGCGCCGCCGGACGGTGCGACGAGCGCCGCGAGCCGGTCCGGTACCGGTTCTTCGAGCACGCCGTCGTAGGCAGTGTGGACATGATCCGCGAGCGCGCGGTGACGTTCAACGGCGCGTGCGACCTCCGGATCGCGAGCGATCGCGGCCTCAATCTCGGCGCGCGCGACGAGGTCGAGCTCGCCGTCGGCGTAGGCCATCAGCATCTCGTCGGAGAATTTCTTCATGGCGCGCCCTCCTTGCCGCCGAGCAGGGCCTGGAGCGCCTCGCGGCCGCGCGCGAGCCGGCTCGTCAGCGTGCCGATCGGGATGCCGAGCGACTCGGCCGCATCCTTGTAAGAAAGGCCCTCGACCAGCACGAGCGCGATTGCCATGCGCTGATCCTCGGGCAGCCGCGCCATCGCGGCCTGCACCGAAAGCGCGATGTCGCGCGCGGCGGCCGATGCGTCGCCGACGCCGAAGCCGGCCTCCTCGGGTGCGTGCATCCGCTCGCGCCGGCGGCGCGCGCGGATTTCGTCGATCCAGGCGTTCTTCATGATGCCGAACATCCAGCTGTCCAGTTTCGACCCGGGCCTCCACTGCTCGGCCCGCACGAGCGCCTTCTCCACCGACACCTGCACGAGGTCGTCCGCGTCGGCGACGTTCCGCGCGATCACCCGCGCGAATCGGCGCAGACGCGGCAGCAGCGCGGCGAGCTGTGCGCGAACCTCGTCGGCAGGCGTTGTCCTACTCATCATGTCAAACGTCCGGCGAGGCCTGGTTCTTCCACGGGATGAAACCGCTCGCGCCAAGCGTAGTGGGACTAGGGAAGCTCTGCACGGGTGGCGTGGGCGCGGGATGCTAGCATTTTCCCGGCGACGTACCGGCCCAGGAGGCGCCATGCGCCGGATGTTTTCGATCGTCGGAATCCTCGCGATCGCCGCAGCTGCGGCGACGGCGGCATCTGCGCAGGTGAGCCTGCCCGGCGTGCCGCTGCCGCAGGCGCCGCTGCCCCGGCTGCCCGCGGTCAAGGAACCCGTGACCGGGACGCTGCGCACCGCGAACACGGCGCTCACCGAGGCGCGCAAGCTCCGCGTGCGCGCGCTCCTGCGCGCCGAGCGCGAGACCGTCGAGGCGGACCCGGACGGCCAGCCCATCATGCGCCGGCAGGTCGGCGCGCTGTCGCCAACGCCGGCCGCGCTCGACGCGGCTCGCGCGGCGGGATTCACGGTACTGCGCACGGAATCGCTCGAGGCGCTCGGCTTGACGCTCGTCGTGCTGCAGGCGCCGGAAGGCCTCTCGACGGCGCGCGCTCTGAAGAAGTTGCGCGCGCTCGATCCCGCGGGCGAATACGACTACAACCACCTTTACCTGGGTGCGGGATACCAGGCTGAGGAAACCTTGCCATCGTCTTCTCCGCCGCCGGTGGCGACGAGCCCGACGCCCGGCGCGGCGCGCATCGGACTCATCGACAGCGGCGTCGACACGGCGCATCCCGTGCTGTCCGGCGTCGCCGTCGTCCGCCACGGCTGCGACGGCGCCTTGCATCCCGCGCCTCACGGGACGGCGGTCGCATCGCTGCTCGTCGGGCAAGGCGAAGGATTCGAGAGCGTGATCCCCGGCGCGACGCTCTACGCCGCGGACGTCTTTTGCGGCCACGGCGGCGGCTCGCTCTCGCTGCTCGCGGTCGAGCTCGACTGGATGGCGCGCGAGAAGGTCGCCGTCGTCAACATCAGCCTCGTCGGCGCGAGGAGCATCCTGCTGACCGGACTGGTGCGTTCGATGACGATGCGCGGTTTCCTGCTCGTTGCCGCCGTCGGCAACGACGGTCCGACCGCGCCGCCGCTCTATCCTGCCGCCTATCCGGACGTCGTCGGAGTAACCGGCGTCGACAAGGAGCACAAAGTGCTGCCCGAGGCCTGCCGCGGCGAGCAGGTGGATTTCGCGGCGGCCGGCGCGGATCTGGAAGCCGCGGCCGTCGGTGGAAAATACGAGGAGATCCGCGGCACGTCCTTCGCGACTCCGATCGTCGCGGGCCTGCTCGCGCGCACGCTGCAGGCGCCGGATCCCGCCGGCGCGCGCGTGGCGGTAGATGCCCTGGCCGCCACCGCCCTGGATATTGGTAACAACGGCACCGACCCGTCTTATGGTAAAGGCCTGGTCGGGGCAGATTTGCACCCCGGCCACCGGGAATAAAAAGGCGGGCCCGTTCGTACTTGCTGGTGAAGACCGCGGATGGTCCGCGGCGACACGGGAGCAAGTCATGAACATTCGCAATGTCCTCACGAGCGCCGCTGTGGCCGCGATTCTGGCCACGAGCGGAACGGCCAATGCCCAGCTGCTGGGCGGCGGCGCACAAGGCGGGCTCGGCGGCTCGCTCACGGGCAGCGCCGGAAACCTCGGCGCCACCGCGGGTGGCACGCTGAACGGCTCGCTACACGGCGGCACCGACGCGCTCGGCCGCACGCGCGAGCTGGGCTCGCGCGCGACGGATCGCGCGAAGGACACGGCCGCCAGCGCGAGGGGGCAGGTCGAGTCCGCGGTGGATGGCGCGCAGTCGACAGCATCCGGCGCAGCCAATGCGGCGAACGACACCGCGAGCGACGCGACCGACTCGGCCGGCGCGACCGCGGAAACCGCGGGCAATGCTGGCTCGAGCGTCGACCTGTCGACCGAGGATCTCTCGGGCGATGTCGCCGGCGAAGCGGCGGGCAAGGGCGCGGGCCAGCTCGACGTTGCGCCGGACCAGCCGGCCAAGGCTGACAAGCCGGCGACGCACGAGAAGCCTTCCAATCGCCAGCGCGCAACGCGCGAGTCGAAGAAGCAGGCCAAAGCGGCGCCCAAGAAGGATGCGCCGGCCGAGAAGGCGGAGCCGAAACCCGAGCCGACGGCGCATGCCGGTGGCAAGGGCGCGGCGAACGGCGGCGTAAGCGCGGACGGCGACGGCGAGGTTTCCGGCCAGGCCGGCACCTCGGTCAGCGCCAATGCGGGCGTCGAGCGGTAACGCGGCCTCGCAAACCGGGCGGCGGGAGCGCGGGCTCCCGCCGCCCTTCATTTCAGCTTGCCTGCCGGCGCGGGCGCAGGTGTAATCTGGTCACGTGGACAAGCCGTAGGAGGACCCTGCCCATGCACGACGAGCTGACCACGTTGCCCGGGATCGGACCCGCCATTGCAGCCGATCTCAGGCACCTGGGAATCCACTCGATCAAAGACCTCGCCGAATCGAATCCAGAACAACTCTTCCAAAGACTCCAGAAAATCACCGGACACGAACAGGAGCCCTGCCTCCTGTACACGTTTCGCTGCGCGACGTACGCGGCGCGAACGCCCGAGCCCAAGCCCGACCTGCTCAAGTGGTGGAACTGGAAGGACCGCCGGCTCGAAGATTGACCGACGCGCGCGTTCGCACAAGCGGACGCTCGCTTTGAAAAAGAAGGGACGCTCGCCGCGAGGCGTGCGTCCCTTTGCGCTTGAAGGGGTACGTCCCCTTCAGTTCTTCGCCGCCGGCGATTCGGCGTTCTGGTAAACGGCGATGAGCTCGAGGTCGTCGTCGCGCACGATGCCGACGCCCGGGCAGTATGTCTTGAACGATTCCTCTCCGGGCTCGAGCGGCGTCGTCTCGGTGACCTCGACGCAGTTGTGGAATACGCCGGCCGGCACTTCGACCTCGAGTCCCATCGAGGTGTGCTCGGCGCGGTCCTTCGCGTTGTCGGCGAGCTCCTGGTAATAGCGCGAGCCCAGCAGGAAGGCGCGGTCGGGCATCAGGATGCCGGGGCGGGCGCCATTGCGGCCCGAAAGCCAGCTGTCCGGCAGCCGATTGCCGTCCCCGTCCTCGACGTGCTCGCCGAAGTAGTAGACGTCGTGCATCGGCGCGCAGTCCGCGACGAAGTTGCGCGAAACCTCGTCAAGCTCGCCGTCCACCGTCTCGAATTCTTCCATGATTCGCGCCTGCACCGTTCGCGGCTTGCCCGCATAGTCGAAGGTGATCGTCTTCGTCTCCGGCAGCATCGTGATCCAGAGCTCCTCGAGCTCGTCGCATTCCTTGTCCTGCACGCAGCGCAGGTTGCTGAGGTAGAGCTGACGCTTTGGGGTGAGCTTGAAATAGGCGTTGCCGCCCGTCGCCTTGAAGTCGCAGGACGAGATCGGGAACTGCCTCGTGAAGCCGTCGCCGGCGGCCGCTCCGGCGGCGAGCGAGGCGAGGCCGGCGAGCAACAGGATCGGGGGTCTCTTCTGGGCGGACATAAGCGGCTCCTTGATGCAGGTTTTCGAACCTTCTGAGCTATTGGATGCGGGATGCGCGAAAATCCTTCGCGCGAAGAAGGATTGCCATGCCCGACGCGTCTAACCCGGAGATGGCCGAGCTCGTGCACGTGGACCGCGCACTCGCACGCCGCATCCTCGGCGGGGATGAGGAGGCTTTCCGCGACCTGTTCGACCGCTTCTTTCCGCGGCTCTACCGATTCGCGCTGGCGCGCCTGCGAAGCGACCCGGAGGCTGCGAAGGACATCGTCCAGCAGACCTTCTGCCAGGCGATCGAGCGGCTCGACACGTACCGCGGCGAGGCCGCGCTCTACACATGGTTCTGCCAGATCTGCCGCAACGCGGTTGCGGATCACTATCGCCGCAACGGCGGCAGCGTCCCCCGCGTCGTGCTGCTCGAAGACCAACCGAACGCGCGAGCGATCCTGGAGTCGCTCGCGGCGCCGGCGGCGGAAGAGCCGGAAGCCGGTACGCTGCGCGAGCAGGTGCAACGCATCGTGGAGGCGACCCTCGACGCGCTGCCCGGTCACTACGGCACGGCGCTCGAGTGGAAGTACATCGACGGGCTCTCGGTGCGCGAGATCGCCGTGCGCCTCGACCTCGGGGAGAAAGCCGCGGAATCGCTCCTGACGCGCGCGCGCGAGTCATTCCGCGAAGCGATTGCCGGAATGATCTGAGGATAGCCATGGAAACCGAAGCGGACATCGTTGAATCGCTGATCCGGAGTGCGGGACGCCGGGCCGAGCCGCCGGAGGACGCTTACGGGCATGTCTTCACGGTTGCGCACGACGCCTTCCGCAAGAAAACGGCACGCCACCGGGAGCGGGTCCGCTATCTCTGGGCGGCGGCCGCGGCGGTACTCGTGTTCGCGGTGACGCTCATGCTGCGCTGGACGCCGCCGGCCGCGCAGCTGGACGAGCTCGCGCGCGTTGCGCGCGCGGTCGGTGAGGTCGAGGTCGCGACGGGCGACGTATGGCGGCCGCTCGCCGAGGCACGACTTCGACTGACCCCCGGCATCAAGCTCCGCACGCACACGGACGGCCGCGTTGCGCTCGCGCTTGCCGGCGGCGAGTCCCTCCGGCTCGCGGGCGGCACCGAGGTCATGCTCGACGCGCCTGGCCGGCTGTACGTGCTGGGCGGGACGATTTACATCGACAGCGGTGCGCGGCCGGCAGGGTCTCATGTCGAAGTCGTGACGCCCGCCGGCACGGCTCGCGACATCGGGACGCAATTCGAGCTCGCCATCGCGGGCGCCGCCCTTCGGCTGCGCGTGCGCGAAGGCACGGTCGCACTCGACCGCGGCGGCTATTCGCTGATGGGCCGCGCCGGAGAACAGATCGCGATCGACGGGCTCGGTGGCGTCTCGCGCGCGTCGATCGCTCCGCAAGACCCGGCCTGGCAGTGGGCCGAGGCGATCGCGCCCATGCCCGACATGGACGGCAAGCCCGCCTCCGAGCTGATCTCGTGGGTCGCCCGCGAGACGGGCCGGCGCCTCGCCTACGAATCGCCGCTCGTCGAGCAGCGCGCGACCGCGGTGATCCTGCACGGCGACATCCGGAACCTGCCGCCGATGGCGGCGCTCGAGGCGATGCTGGCGACCACCGACCTCGCGGTCGCGCTCGACGACGATACGATGGAGATCCGAGCCCGGAGCATCGAACCGACCGGCCCGTGAGAACGCTCGCGCTCCTCCTGGTCGCGCTCGCGGCGGCCGCCGAGGCGGCCGACTACCGCGGGCTGCCGGTCGAGACCGTGCTCGAGGACCTCCGCGCCGACGGCGTGCAGCTTCTGTACAGCAGCGACCTCGTGAAGCCCTGGATGCGCGTCGAGCGCGCCCCGGAGTCTTCCGAGCCGCGTGCGATGCTGACCGAGATCCTGGGTCTGTACGGCATCACGGTGCAAGACGGGCCTTCCGGCACGCTGATGCTGGTGCGCTTGCCGCCGCGCGCACCGCGGCATGCGACGCCAGGCTCGACGAGGGCGCCGGCTCCGGCCCCGATCGATGCCGTCGTCGTGAGCGCGAGCCATTATCTGTTTGGCAGCGAGCCGGTGTCGGCGACCGTGCTCGATTCCGCGCAACTCGAGTCGCTGCCGGATCTCGGCGAAGACCCGGTGCGTGCGGTCGCGCGACTTCCGGGTGTCGCGGGCCAGGACTTCACGAGTCGCTTTCACCTGCGCGGCGGCACCGAGGAGGAGACGCTCGTCCGGTTCGACGACATACGCCTCTACAACCCGTATCACCTCAAGGATTTCTTCGGCGTATTCAGCAGCATCGACCCGGCGATCGTCAGCGACGTGCGCATCTATACCGGCGGCTTCCCGGTCGCGTTCGGCGACCGCAGCAGCGGTGTCGTCGACATCGCGCCCCGGCTGGCGGGCCGGGGTTTCCAGGGACAGGCCGTCGCGTCCTTCTTCACGACGGGCGCTTCATTGGAAGGCGCGACGGCCGACGGATCGACCGATTGGGCGATCGCGGCGCGCCGCGGCAACATGGATCTCTTCTTCGACCTGATCGACTCGCCCCTCGGCCAGCCCGAGTACGACGACTGGTACGGCCGCGCGGGACACCGCTTCAACGACTGGCTCGCAGCGTCCGTGAACGCCTTGACCTTCAACGACCGGATCACCGCGTTCGACAGCGACCAGGAAGAGGAAGCGGTCGCCGAGTACCGCGACCAGTACTACTGGTTACGCTTCGACCTCGGAGCGCCGGACGGCTTCGGCGGTCGCGTGCTGGCCGCGCGCACGCTCCTCGAGAGCGAGCGCACGGGTGACGCGGACCTGCCGGGCATCGGCAGCGGCACGCTCGCGGACGAGCGTCACTTCACGATCGACTCCCTGCAGGCCGAAGGCTGGTGGCGTATTGGCGCTCGCTCGCTGCTGCAGTCGGGCTTCGAGTGGCGCGAGCAGAAGGGGCGTTACGACTACGCGGATGAGACGGCGTTCGAACTCCTGTTCCTGACGCCGGGTGCGCCGACCGAGCCGACGCGCACGCGGGACATTCACCTGCGCCCGTCCGGCCACCAGTCCGGCGCCTACCTCAACTGGCGCTTCGAGCCGTTCACGCGCCTCGCCACAGACCTCGGTATCCGCTGGGACCACGAAACACTGTCCGGCGAAGACGCCTCACAGTGGAGTCCGCGCGCGGTGCTCATGTGGGAGCCGCGCGAAGGCACGCGACTGCGATTCGGCTGGGGCCGCTACTACCAGGCGCAGGCGATCAACGAGCTGCAGGTGGCGGACGGCGACACCGCGTTCCAGCGCGCCCAGCGGGCGACGCACGAGGTCGCGAGCGTCGAGCAGGACGTTTCGAAGTCGCTGACGCTCCGCCTCGAGCTGTACCGCAAGGACTATGAGCACCCGTTCGCCCGCCACGAGAACCTGCTCAACACGGTTTTCGTGTTGCCCGAGCTGAAGCCGGATCGCATCCTGATCGATCCCGAGGCCGCGCTCGCCGAAGGTGCCGAGGTCTCGCTCCGCTACGAGACGGAGTCATTCTCGGGCTGGGCCGCGTACACGCAGTCGCGCGTGCTCGACCGCGTGGACGGCGAGTGGCTGCACCGGAGCTGGGACCAGCGCAATTACCTGAGCGCGGGACTCGCCTGGCGCGGGAGCCTCTGGGAAGCGTCGATGGCCGCGACCTGGCACCAGGGCTGGCCGACGACGGAAGTCGAGCTCGCGACGCTCGAGCCGTTCCCGCTTGCCGAAGTCGGCAAGCGAAATGCGCAGAACCTGTCGGACTATGCGCGCCTTGACCTCCGCATCGCACGGCGCTTCGACATCGGCAGCGCAGGCGAGCTGACCGCGTTCCTTGAAGTGAGCAACGTCACGCAGCGCAACAACGACTGCTGCGTCGAATACCAGCTCGAGGACAGCGAGACGCCGGATGTCTTCCTCGACGTCGAGCCGCGCGGCTCGCTGCCGCTCGTGCCCTCGCTCGGCGTCCTCTGGAAATTCTGAAGGGGACGTTCTTTCAAGGGGACGTTCACCTTGGATTCAAGGTGAACGTCCCCTTGAAAGAACGTCCCTTCCGGGATCAGCTTGCTGGAGGCGTGGTCGCCGCGGCGTCCGCGGGCGGTGCTTCGGCCGGCGCTGGCGGCGGGCGGTCCGAGTTCCAGGTATCGCGATAGAGCAGCCACTTGCCATCCGACTGGCGCTTCAGGACGGCCAGGTAATTGCCGCTGTCGACCACGTTGCCCGAGGCGTCCTTCACGACATAGGAGCCGGAGTGGTACCCGAGGTCCCCCGAAGCACCACCTTTGTCGTCGTCGTTGAGCGCGATCGCGACACCGGCCGCCTTCATGGCCGCGCTTTCCTTGCTCAGGACCGCGCGGATGGAGTCGTGTCCCGTCGCGCGCGCATTGCCGGGCGCCATCAGCTCCGCGTCCGGTGAATACATCGCGACGAGCGTGTCGACTTCACCGGCGTTGAAAGCCGGAATGAATACGCGGACGTCTGCCTTGGCCTGCTTTTCGACGGCAGCGGAATCCGTGGCTTTCTGACAGCCGGTGAGCGCAATGAGTCCGGCCGCCGCCAGTGCGGCCGTGTGCAGACGGTTCATGTGGTTTCCCCCTGGTTCTCGTTGACTTTGAACGGCCCGAAGCCGGGCCTCGTGTACCATCTTACGCCTCTTTATGCGCGACCTGACCCAAGGCCCGATTCCCGGGCACCTCATCGCCATGGCCGCGCCGATCGCGGCCGGCATGCTCGCCCAGACGCTCTACCTGCTGATCGACCTCTATTTTGTCGCGCAGCTCGGCGACGCGGCGCTCGCGGGCGTTGGCGCGGCAGGCATCGCGATGTTCGTCGTGATGGCGCTGACCCAGACGCTCGGCGTCGGCACCATGGCGCTCGTCTCGCAGGCGGTCGGCCGAAAGGATCCCGAGGACGCCGACCTCGTCTTCAACCAGGCGCTCTTGCTCGCGCTCGTGTGCACGGGAGGCACGCTCGTCATCGGCTACCTGCTGACCGATGCCTATATGCGAACCGTCGGCGCCGACCCGGCGACGATCGACGCCGGCGCCACGTACCTGCGCTGGTTCCTGCCGGGCCTCGCGCTCCAGTACGTCAACATCGTGATGATGTCGGGCCTGCGCGGCACCGGCGTCGTGCAGCCGACGATGATCGTGCAGGTGGTGACCGTGCTCCTGAATGCGGTCCTCGCACCCATCCTGATCGCGGGCTGGATCACGGGGCATCCGATGGGCGTCGCGGGCGCGGGCCTCGCGAGCTCGATCGCGGTCGCGGTCGGCTCGGCGATGCTCGCCGGCTACTTCCGCAAGCTCGAGAGGTACATCCACATCCGGCCCGCGACCTGGGAGCCGCGGCTGCCGGTGTGGGGCCGCATGATCAACATCGGCGCGCCCGCCGGCGGCGAGTTCGGCTTCATGTTCCTGTACATGGCCGTGATCTACTGGGTGATCCGCGACTTCGGCGCCGCGGCGCAGGCGGGCTTCGGACTCGGCACGCGCCTCATGCAGTCGATCTTCCTGCCGGCGATGGCGATCGCCTTCGCGACCGGGCCGATCGCGGGGCAGAACTACGGCGCGCATCAGTACAGCCGCGTGCGCGAGACATTCGGCGCGGCGGCGAAGATCAGCGTCGCGGTGATGGCGGTGCTGACGCTGCTCTGCCAGACGAAGCCGGAGTGGCTGGCGCAGGGATTCACGAAGGATCCGGCGGTGATCGAGGTTGCCTCGCACTTCCTGCGCATCATCTCGTTCAACTTCATCGCCTCCGGGCTCATCTTCACCTGCTCGGGCATCTTCCAGGGCCTCGGCCACACCTGGCCGGCGCTCGGCTCGACATCCTCGCGCATCATCACCTTCATGCTGCCCGCGATCTGGCTCTCGACGACGCCCTGGCACCGCATCCACCACGTCTGGTACCTGTCGGTCGCGAGCGTGTGGTTGCAGGCGGCTACGAGCCTCATACTGCTGCGTCGGACTATGAGGGCCCGGCTGGCGTGAGCGAATCCAGGGACGGAGCCGATGCGGCGGCCGAGATCCGCCGCATCGATGGATTGTTGCAGCGGCGCCAGCTCGACGAGGCGCGCACGCTTTGCGACGCGCTCCTCATGCGCGACCCGGACCGCGTCGAAGGCTGGCTCCTCGCCGCGCGCATCCACCAGCTGTCCGGCGACTATCGCGGGATGCTCGACGCGGCGCGGCGCGCATTGGCGCTCGACCCGACGAGCAGCCTCGCGCGCTTCGCCGAAGTCGAGGCGCGCGTGCACGCGGGTGACATCGCGGGTGCACGCGCCGAGCTCACCGCGATCGAGAGCGCCGCAGGCGCGGATAGCGGCACGTGGCGGCGCCTCGCGGAGTTCCACACTCACCTCAATCAGCATGCGCAGGCTGCGACCTGCGCGATCCGCGTCGCGACGCTGAAGCCCTACGACGCGCCAGCTGCATCCACCAAGGCGAGCGCGCTGATTGCGATCGGCCACATGGACGAGGCCGAGGCGATTCTGGACGAGCTCATCACGCGCGCGCCGGACGACGCCGAAGCCTGGTACAACCGCGCGACGCTGCGCCGCCAGACGCCGGAGCGGAACCACGTCGCGGCGCTCCGGATCGCGCTCGCAGGCCGCTCCCCGGGCGCAGCGCCGGTCGCACTCTATTACGCGCTCGCGAAGGAGCTCGAGGACCTCGGCGAGTTCGCCGAATCCTTCGCCACGCTCGCCCAGGGAGCGGCCGCGCGCCGCAAGGTGCTTTCCTACCGCGTGGAGTCGGACGAGCAGGCGATCGCCTCGATCATCCGCAGCTTCGACCGTGACTGGTTCGACGCCGCGGGCGCGGGTCACGACGTCGATGGGCCGATCTTCATCGTCGGACTGCCGCGGAGCGGTGCGACGCTGGTCGAGCGCATCCTCGTTCGTCACGAGCAGGTCGCCTCGGTCGGCGAGGTGAACGATCTTGCGCTTGCCGTCACGCGCATGTCGGGCCCTGCGCCAAGCCCGGACGAGCTCTTCAAGGCTGCGGCTCGCGTGGTCCCCGCGGAGCTCGGCAAGTCCTACTGGACCGCGATCCAGGGCTACGGACACTCGCGGCCATTCGTCATCGACAGGACGCCGCTCAACTACCGCTACCTCGGCCTGATCGCGAAGGCGCTGCCGCGCGCGCGGATCGTGCACTTGCGCCGTCACCCGATGGCTTCCTGCTACGCGATGTTCAAGACGCTGTTCAGGACCGGCTACCCGTTCTCCTACAACCTCGGCGACCTCGGCAGCTATTACCTCGCCTACCAGCGGTTGATGAGTTACTGGCGCACGCTGCTGCCCGGGCGCTTCCTCGACCTCGACTATGAGTCGCTCGTCGAGGACCAGGAAGGCACGACGCGCAGATTGCTCGCACACTGCGGCCTCGAGTGGCGCGAGGACTGCCTGCGCTTCCACGACAACCCGGCGGAGACGTCAATGGCGAGCGCGGCGCAGGTGCGCCGGCCGATCTATCGGGAGTCGCTCGACCTGTGGCGGAACTACCGCCAGGAGCTGGCGCCGCTCGCGCGGCTCCTTGCGCACAACGGCGTGGCGGTCGACTGACGCTGACCGAATATGAAGGGGACGCGCCCCTTCATATTCACAAAGGGGACGCATCCCTCCACGAATATGAAGGGGCGCGTCCCCTTCACTAACTACTTGAAGCCGTAGACGAGGTTGGCGGTGAGGACCTGGTCGGTCTCCTCGGTACCCGGGAGCACGTCGGTGTTGTGCCGGACCTGGTAGTCGAGCCCGAGCGCGAAGGTGTCGTTGATCTTCACCTCGATGCCGAGCGCGTTCTGCAGGTAGGTATTCTTGTCTCCCGCCTCCACGAGGAACCGTTCGTAGATGAGCGTCGTGCCGGTAAGGTGGTGCTCGTAGCTCACCGCGCCGCGCAGGATCGCATCATCCTGCGACTCGCCCGTCAGCTGCAGTTCCGCCTTGCGATAGCCGACGCCGATCTGCCCCTCGAGCTTCGTCGCCTCGGTGTTGATGAACTTGTAGCCGTAGCCGCCCGCGAGCGTTGCCTGGTAGGAGAAATCGGTGAAGGCGTCGTCCTCGTAGCGCAGCGTGCCAAACAGGTAGCTGCGCTCGGTGAGCGCGTAGTTGGTCTCGGCGCGCGCCTCCCAGCGGTCCGCGGAGGTGATGTCGTCATTGACCGTGTGCAGGATCGAGGCGCCGAACTTGTGCGTCCAGGGGTCGACCGTCGTCGCGACGTCGAGGTTCGCGTTGAACGTCTCGGTCTCGGTATTTCCGCGCGCGAGCACGCCGCCGAGCGTGCCCTTGCCGGACCAGTCGGCCGCCGTGGCCGCACCCGCGGCCAGGAGGCCCGACGCAAGTCCCGCCAGCATCACGATCCGTCGCATGTCCGTCTCCAGCAGAGGAAAAGGGCGCGTAGTCTAGCCCGTGAGCGCGATTTCCACGCGCTTGTTGCGCTTGCCCTCGTTGCGGATGCGCACGACCTGGATGCCGCCGATCTCTGCAATGTTCGCGACATGCGTGCCGCCGCAGGGCTGCAGGTCGATGCCGGGAATCCGCAGCAGGCGGATGCGCCCCTGACCACGCGGCGGCTGCACGCTCATCGTCTTGACGAGCTCCGGCCGCGCGTCGAGCTCCTCGTCGGTGATCCAGACGCTCTCGGTCGCGACGGCGCGGCCGATCAGCTCGTTCGTGCCATGCGCAATCTTCCCGGCATCGAGCAGCGTCATGTCGATGTCGAAGTCGAGCCGCGCCTTGTCCGGCGCGATGTTGCCGCCCGTCACCGGAGCGACGACGACGCAGGACATCACGTGCAGCGCCGTGTGCAGGCGCATGAGCGCATAGCGGCGGTCCCAGTCGATCTCGAGGGCAACGGCCTCGCCGACCTCGGGCAGCGCGGCGTCCGCGGCGAGGTGATGCGCGACCGCGCCCGGCGCGTCGCCCTTGCGCGTGTCGGCGATCGCGATGCGCTCGCCGTTGTCGCGGATGAGGAAGCCAGTGTCGCCCGGCTGGCCGCCGCCCAAGGGGTAGAAGATCGTGCGGTCGAGCTCGACCTTGCCATCGCGCACCGCGACCACGCGAGCGGTGGCTGTTTTCAGGTAGGCGTCGTCGCGGAACAGCAGTTCGGTCGCCATGGCATGCCCGTATACTCAATGGATCATGGCATTCCGCACGGCGTTCAACCAGCGCTTCAAGTCGCGGGCCGCGCCGTGGAATAGCGAAGAGCCCATCCGAGAGGAGCTCTTCAGCGCCGAGAGGCTGGAACAGCACGCGAAGAGTCTTGCGGAGGCACAACCCGTCACATCGGGCCGGACACGCGGGCGGTCGCTCGCGGCCCGGCTGATGGAAAATGAGTCGGTTCTGCTTGCCTCCAACCGGGCAATCGCGCAAGCGGTGACCAAGGGCAGCACGCTCACGGCGTCCGCGGAATGGCTGTTCGACAATTTTCCCCTCGTCGAACAGCAGATCCGCGAGATCCGCAACGACCTGCCCGCCGGTTACTACCGGCAGCTGCCGAAGCTCTCCGCCGGGCCGTTCGCCGGATTCCCAAGGGTGTTCGGCGTGGCATGGGCCTTCGTTGCTCATACTGACAGCCGCTTCGATCCCGGGATGTTGCGTCGCTTCGTGCGTGCGTACCAGCAGGTCCAGCCGCTGGCGATCGGCGAGCTCTGGGCTGTAGCGATCACGCTGCGAATCGTGCTGGTCGAGAACCTTCGCCGCGCGGCGCGGCGCATCATCGCGAGCCGTATCGCGCGCCGCGAAGCGGACAGGCTCGCGGACCGCCTGCTGGGAGCGGCCGCAAGCCAGGACCAGATCGCCGCGATGCTGCGGCGGCACGACCGGTCGGCCCTGTCTGTTTCGTTCGCGGTGCAACTCGTGCAGCGGCTGCGCGACCAGGATCCCAAGGTGACGCCGGCGCTGGAATGGCTGGAGGGGCGGCTGGCGAAACAGGGCGTCACGGTCGACCAGATCGTGCAGGAGGAACATCAGCGGCAGGGCGCCACGAACGTGACGGTGCGCAACGTCATCACCAGCATGCGCCTGATCTCCGAGGTGGACTGGGCGGCGCTGGTGGAGAGCGTCAGCCTGATCGATGACTCGCTGCGGCGCGGCAGCCGTTTCGCGGAGATGGATTTTCCGACGCGCAATGCCTACCGCAATGCGATCGAGGAGCTGGCGCGAGGTTCGAAGCTGTCGGAGCAAGAGATCGTGGACGCGGCGCTTGCGGCCGCAAGCGAGGTGCCTGCGGATGACGATCCTGGCCAACGAAAACACGATCCCGGGTATTGGCTGATCGCCGGCGGGCGCCGCGAGTTCGAGGCAAGGATCGGATTTCGGGCGCCGCTCCATACCTGGCGCGAGCGGCTGGGCGCCGCGATGGGCCTCGGCGGCTATGTCGGTGCGGTCGTCGTCATATCCGCAATCATTCTCGCCCTGCCGCTCGTCATGCTGGCGGGCGTGGGCATCGGCCGCGCGTGGGTGGGAGCCTTCGCGGCCCTCGGCCTGATTCCGGCGATCGATGCGGCGCTTGCGCTCATCAACAGCGCCGTGACGCGCGGATACGGCGCGACGATACTGCCGGGCCTCGCGCTGCGCGACGGCGTTCCTCCACAGCTGCGCACGATCGTGGTGGTGCCGACCTTGCTGACGACGCGTGAGGCGATCGAGGAGCAGGTCGAGAACCTGGAAATCCTCCACCTCGGCGATCCGGACCGCGAGATCCATTTCGCGCTGTTGTCCGACTGGACGGATGCCCTTGCGGAGGAGGTCGAAGGTGACCGGGAGCTCCTCGAAGCGGCGGTCGCCGGCATTGCGCGCCTGAACCGGAGATACGGGCCGGCGGGAGCCGGTGACCGGTTCCTGCTGTTCCATCGCAGACGTGTCTGGAGCGAGGACCAGCAGCGCTGGATCGGGTGGGAGCGCAAGCGCGGCAAGCTTGAGGAACTGAATCGGCTTCTGCGAGGTGCGACCGACACGACTTTCGTTGCTGGCGACGGGCTCACGTCCGTCCCCCCGGCCGGCGTCCGTTACGTCATCACGCTCGACGCCGATACGCGCCTGCCGCGCGATGCCGCGCGCCGGCTGATCGGCAAGCTGGCTCACCCGCTCAACCGGGCGCGCTTCGAGCCTGTCAGTCGCCGTGTGGTCGAGGGGTACGGGATCTTGCAGCCAAGAGTGACACCCTCGTTGCCGATCGGGTCCGAAGGATCGGTCTATCAACGTGTCTTTTCCGGCCTCGGCGGCATTGATCCCTACGCCGCGGCCGCTTCCGACGTGTACCAGGACCTGTTCGGCGAAGGCTCCTTCATGGGCAAGGGTATCTACGACGTCGACGTCTTCGAATCTTCGCTCGATGGCCGGGTTCGCGAAGGCACCCTGCTGAGTCACGACCTCTTCGAAGGCACCTTTGCGCGCGCAGGCCTCGTGTCGGACATCGAGGTCGTCGAAGAATTTTCGTCGCGCTATGACACGGCGGCGGCTCGGCTGCACCGCTGGGTACGCGGGGACTGGCAATTGTTGCCGTGGATCCTCGGCCGGCAACTGCCCGCGATCGGCCGCTGGAAGATGCTGGATAACTTGCGGCGGTCGCTCTCGCCGCCAATGGGCGCCGCCGCGCTCGTCGCAGGCTGGACGTTAGGCCTGCGTGGGGCGCTCGTCTGGACCGGCTTCATCGTGTCGACGATCGCCTTGCCGATGATCCTGCCCGTCCTCGCCGCCGCGGTGCCTCACCAGGCTCGCATCACCACGAGCAGCCATTTTCGCGCGCTCGCCGAGGATTTCAGACTCGCCGTCTCGCGAATGGCGTTGACGTGCGTCTTCCTGGCGCACCAGGCATGGCTGATGGTCGATGCGATCGGTCGCACGCTGTATCGCCTGGCCGTCAGCCGCCGGCACCTGCTCGACTGGGTCACGGCCGCACAGCTCACGACGCGGCGGCTTCCGGGCATTCTCGGCAGCTACCGGAAGATGCTTTCGGCCGTCGCGATCGCCGTGGCCGCGGCGATCGCAGTCTGGTGGTCGGGCGGCGGTGCGTGGCCGGTCGCATTGCCATTTGTACTGGCCTGGCTCGCGTCGCCCGCCGTTGCGCGGTGGGTCAGCCGCTCGCCGCCTGTCGCGGGCCGCGTCACGGTCACGCCCGAAGATGCGCGCGCCCTGCGCCTGGTCGCCCGTCGTACCTGGCGCTATTTCGAGACGTTCGTGACCGCGGCGCATCACATGCTTCCGCCGGACAACTTCCAGGAGGACCCGAAGGCGATCGTCGCGTCCCGGACCTCGCCGACCAACGTCGGCGTCTACCTGCTTTCCGCGGCGAGTGCGCGCGATTTCGGCTGGGCCGGGACGATCGAAACGGTCGAAAGGCTCGAAGCAACGCTGACGACGATGGGGGGGCTGAAGCAATACCGGGGCCATTTCTTCAACTGGTACGACACGGGCGACCTGCGCCCGCTGGAGCCGCAGTACGTTTCATCCGTGGACAGCGGAAACCTGGCGGGACACCTGATCGCACTCGCCAACGCGTGCGGCGAGTGGATGCGCGGTCCCGTGGCGGGCCGCACGGTGCTCGCCGGGATCGAAGACAGCCTGGACCTTTGCCGGGAAGCCGCGCTGGCGCTGTCCGACGACCGCCGGACCCAGACGATCACGCGCAGCCAGGTGAACGACGCACTGGCCGCGCTGGCCGCTGCACTGCGCGCGGATGACCCGGGAGCCGTGCCGGTGGCCGCGCGCCTCCTGCAGATCAGGCCCCTCGCCGCGACGCTGGTCGACGTCGCGCGCGCGCTCGCCGGCGAGCGCGGCGACGACGGAGGCGCAGAAATGCGGTTCTGGGCGGAAGCGGCGCTGCGCGCGGTGGAGAGTCACATTCGCGATTTCTCCCGGGGCGAGGAAGCATCGCATGAGCTGCAGCGGCGCCTCGCTGCGCTGGCGACCCGCGCGCGCGACATGGCGGACGCGATGGAATTCGGGTTCCTTTTCGAGCCGGAGCTCAAGCTGCTCTCCATCGGCTATCGGGCTTCCGAGGATCGGCTCGACTCCGGCTGCTACGACCTGCTTGCGTCCGAAGCGCGGCTCGCGAGCTTCATCGCGATCGCCAAGGGCGATCTTCCGTCAAGGCACTGGTTCCGGCTCGGGCGCGCCGTCACGCCGCTCGGCCGCGGCGTCGCACTGATTTCCTGGTCCGGCTCGATGTTCGAGTACCTGATGCCGTCGCTCGTCATGCGCGCGCCGTCCGGCAGCCTGCTCGAGCGAACCAATCGCCTCGTCGTGCGCCGGCAGGTCCGCTACGGCGCCGAGCTCGGCGTGCCGTGGGGGATCTCGGAGTCCGCCTACAACGTCCGCGACCTCGAGTTCACCTATCAGTACTCGAACTTCGGGGTCCCGGGGCTCGGCCTCAAGCGCGGCCTCGGCGGGAATGCCGTCGTCGCGCCCTATGCGACGGCTCTCGCCGCCATGGTCGATCCGCACGCGGCCGCCGCAAACTTCTCGCGTCTCGAGGCTATCGGCGGTCGCGGTCGCTACGGTTTCTACGAGGCTCTCGATTTCACGCGCGCCCGCCTGCCGGAAGGCAAGGAAGTCGCCGTCGTGCGCGCCCACATGGCGCACCACCAGGGCATGACGATCGTGGCAATCGCCAACGCGCTTCTCGACGGCGCCATGCGGGCGCGATTTCACGCCGAGCCGATGGTGCGCGCAACCGAGCTGCTTCTGCAGGAGCGCACGCCGCGCAACGTTGCGGTCGCGCATCCGCGGGTGGACGAAGTCAGGACGACGGCCGCCGTGCACGAACTGGAGGCTCCCGCCGTGCGGCGCGTCCGCTCGCCGCATGGTGCAGCGCCGGAGACGCACCTGCTTTCGAATTACCGGTACGCAGTGGTGCTGACGGCGGCGGGCTCCGGTTACAGCCGTTGGGGAGACCTCGCCGTCACGCGCTGGCGCGAGGATCCCACCCGCGACGACTGGGGCACATACGTATTCCTGCGCGATGCGCAAAGCGGCGACGTCTGGTCGGCGGCCTTCCAACCGAGCGGAGTCGAGCCGGAGAGCTACCGGGTCACCTTCACCGAGGACCGGGCCGAGTTCGTGCGGCGCGATGGCACGATGACGACGACGCTCGAGATCCTCGTGTCGCCGGAATACGACGCTGAAGTGCGGCGGGTGTCGGTCTCGAATTCGGGCGGCCGGCATCGCGAGATCGAGTTCACCTCTTATGCCGAGCTGGTGCTCGCGCCCCCGGCCGCCGATGCCGCGCACGCGGCATTCTCGAAGCTGTTCGTGCAGACCGAATACGACGCGAAGACCGGTGCCATCCTCGCGACGCGGCGACGGCGCTCGGAGAGTGAGCCCGAAGTCTGGGCGGCGCACCTTGCGGTACTCGAGGGCGAGGAAATTGCCGAGCCGCAGGTCGAAACCGACCGTGCGCGCTTCCTTGGCCGGGGCAGCGCCGTCCGCATGCCGGTCGCCGTCATGGACGGCCGGCCGCTGTCCAATACCGTCGGCACGGTGCTCGACCCGATATTTGCATTGCGCCGGCGCGTGCGAATTCCGGCGGGCCGGACGGTGCACATCGCATTCTGGACGATGGTCGCATCTTCGCGTGAAGGCGTGCTGGACCTCGTCGACAAGCACCGGGACACGACGGCATACGACCGGGCCGCCACGCTTGCCTGGACGCAGGCGCAGGTACAGCTGGGATATCTCGGTGTCGGGGCGGAGGACGCCAGCCTGTACCAGCGCCTCGCCGGCCACCTCGTTTACGCCGATTCGTCGCTGCGGCCGTCGTCGGAGACCATTCGCCGCGGCGGCGGCGGGCCGGCAGAGCTTTGGGCGCACGGAATTTCCGGAGATCTGCCGATCGTCCTCGTGCGAATCCACGACATCGAAGAGATCGGTATCGTCCGCCAGCTGCTCGCCGCCCACGAGTACTGGCGCATGAAACTGCTCGCGGTCGATCTCGTGGTCCTGAACGAGCGTGCCGCTTCGTACATCCAGGACCTGCAGGTCGCCCTCGAGACCCAGGTCCGCTCCAGCCAGTCGCGTCCGCGAATTGGCGCGGATGCGACGCGCGGCTCCGTGTTCGTGCTGCGGGCGGACCTCATTTCGCAAGAGACGCGGGCACGGCTTCTCTCGGTCGCGAGGGTCGTGCTTGTCGCGGGCCGCGGCACCGTGGCGGAACAGCTCGATCACGTCAGGGAGCCTTTCGCCGGCGGGGCGCCGCCTCCGCCGCGCCCGCCTTCCACCGAGGCGCGGCAGCAGCGGTCCACGTCGCCGCCGCAGCTCGAGTTCTTCAATGGACTCGGGGGATTTGCGCGGGATGGCCGTGAGTACGTGACGACATTCGGCGCCGGGAGGTCGACGCCCGCCCCCTGGATCAATGTTGTCGCCAATCGCAGCTTCGGCTTCCAGGCTGCGGTCGAGGGCAGCGGATACACCTGGTCGGAAAACAGCCGCGATAACCAGATCACGCCCTGGTCGAACGATCCGGTGGCCGATCGGACCGGTGAAACCATCTACCTGCGTGACGAAGACACGGGCCAGCTGTGGGGCCCGACCGCGCTGCCGGTTCGCAACGAGACGGCGCCGTATGTCGCGACGCACGGCCAGGGATACAGCCGGTTCGAGCATGCGGCGAATGGCGTGTCACTCGAACTCCTGCAGTTCGTGCCACTCGACGACCCGATCAAGGTTTCGCGACTCACGATCCGGAACACGTCGGAGGAGGTCCGGCGGCTGTCGGTTACGGCCTATGTCGAGTGGGTGCTCGGCCCGTCGCGCGCGGCTTCGGCGCCGTCGATCGTGACGGCGGTCGATCCTGAAACCGGCGCGCTGCTCGCGCGTAATCCCTGGAACGTCGGATACGGGTCCCGCATCGCGTTCG
>Ga0134127_10001134_pt1 | contig 20494 bp, 16 predicted proteins | sample KB31753_FD_96459 | JGI IMG/M metagenome (GOLD analysis project Ga0134127, IMG submission 96459) | Terrestrial soil microbial communities with excess Nitrogen fertilizer from Kellogg Biological Station, Michigan, USA - KB3-175-3 | ecosystem: Environmental > Terrestrial > Soil > Unclassified ... | reverse complement strand
TGGACCCCCCAGTTCGATGAGGCGTCGCTCTCTCCGACCGAACACGTACGGATTATCACATGGCCGGCGCGCGATGAAGAGGGCGGAGTCTTTTACGTAGTAGTTGGCCAATCACTCAAAGATATTCAGCCGGTGGAGAAACAGTTGGTGCTTTTGTTGGTCGTTGCCAACCCGCTGGCGCTTCTGCTCGCAAGTCTCGGAGGCCTCTGGCTCGCAAACAAAGCTTTGCGCCCGGTCGATCGCCTCACTCGCGCGGCTGAGCGTATCGGCCGAGGAAACCTGAGCGAACGTGTGGAGGAACCTCGTTCACGGGACGAGATCGGCCGGTTGGCCGCAACTTTCAACCAGATGATCGGCCGGCTCGAGCAAGCCTTCGAACGCGATCGGCGCTTTACCGCCGATGCCTCTCACGAGCTGAAGACTCCGCTCGCGGTGCTACGCGGCGATATCGAGGTAGCATTACGCCGCGAGCGCACCCCCGATGAGTATCAGCGAGTGCTCCAGTCGAGCCTTGAGGAGATCGAACGACTCACCAAGCTCACCGAGGACTTGCTGACGCTTGCGCGCTCGGACGCCGGGGAATCGGTACTCGATCTCGAGCCGGTGGAACTCGACCGCCTCGCGTCCGAAGCTCGGGCCTACATCGCGCCATTGGCCAAATCCGCCGGTGTTGCGCTTACGTATGAAGCCCCGGCATCTCCGGTGATAATCAGAGGAGACCAGAAACGTCTCAAACAATTGCTGGTGAACCTAATGGACAATGCGATCAAGTACAGCGCTGCAGGGGGAAGCGCGCGGCTTTCGCTTCAAGTGGAAGATTCCTCCGCGGTGATTGAAGTCACCGACACAGGGCGAGGCATTCCGGCATCGGCATTGCCGCACGTTTTTGAGAGGTTTTATCGTCACACCGATCCTCGTGATTCACGGGTTACGGGTTTCGGGCTAGGACTTGCGATATCAAAGTGGATTGTCGACGCGCACGGCGGCTCGATAGAGGCAGACAGCAAGGAGGGCGGAGGGACTACGTTCACTATCAGGCTGCCTCTTTCGAAGATGATTGATGAGGAGGGATCTCTATGATTAATTGTCTTTGTTGCGCCGGCGGAGGATTGTTTATTTGAGATTTGATATTGCGATTTGCGATTTGCGATTGCGTTCCAGATAACAAATCGCAAATACCAAATAGTAAATATCAAATAATTCGGGTTCGAGTAGTGTCCTATTTGTGTGTTTAGGACACTACCCGGGTTCGACACTTACTCCGAGGCGTGCCAGAATCATCAATAATGAAGCGAGTCAGGCTGTTATCCGCCGGTAGGGCTGTTGCGCTTGGATTGTTTATTGCCATAGCCGCCGCGCTGGCGGTGTACCTCATATTCCGCAGCAAACACCCTGTCCCCGATCAGTCTCGTCCCAAGCTTCAGGGAAAAGTTGTTGCCGTCTTCAACAACACCCGCTACTCACACGAGGTTAACGGCCAGGTGCGATTCAACATTACGGCCGGAACGGACCGAACATACGAAGACGGCACGCACGAGCTCGAACAGGTCAAACTTGAATCCTACGGCTCGGCCGGCGAGCGGCACGATGTTGTGACCTGCGACCGAGCCAGGGTGAGCGATCCAGCGGATCTCAGCAAGCTCGATGCGGAATTCATTTCAAACGTCGTCGTGGAAACGTCGGATGGGTTGAAAGTCAAAACGAGCTACTTACACTACGACCAGGCGAAAAACACGGTCGACACAAAGGAGCCGCTTGAGTTCGAGGGTCGCGGCTTTCTGGGCCGAGCTACCGGCTTGATCATTGAGGCTGCCACTGAACGCGCAACCCTGCTCAAAGATGTAGATGTAACCGTCAAAACCGAAGAGACGCGCGGCGCCAGGGCAAATGACGTTGGCGGTATTGGTCGACTGAATCGAGAACCATCGGAAGACCGAGCCGCACGCAAGGCCCGCAAGCGGGCGCGCAAACAAGATCGCCGGCGCGCCGCTCAACTCGTGGCTCAAGAATCGGGGGCGGAACCCTCTCGGACTGAACGAAAGGGCGCTGCCAACCAATTAGCTGTTGAAGAGCCGACAAGGATTCGATGCGAATCGGCAATCCTGGAGAAGAAAGAGCACCGGGTCACATTCGACGGCAACGCGATAGTGACCCAGGGGACTCATGAGTTCCGCGCTGACCGAATGGTCACCTATACCGATGCCTCCAATCATATCGAGCGAATCGAGGCGCGAGGCGGAGCCTATCTGAAGCAAGCGGACAAGGCCGAAATAAAGGCTCCGGAGATGGACTTCTTCTTTTCGGAGTCGCACCAGCTTTCCCGCGCGATCGCGCTGCGCGGCGCATCGACGAGATCGCTGGGACCCGAGCCGGTTCGCGAGGCCAGCGCCGATACCATGGAAGCGACATTTGCCGAGGGCCCCCAGCAGAGTGTAGTCGAGGCGATCACCGCTCAGGGCAATGCAATGCTTAAAGTTCATGCGCCGCCACCGGCAAACGACGCCGACAATCCGACTACTCGCGAGATCTCCGCTGACACTGTAACAATGCAGTTCTACTCGGACGGAAAGAACCTCAAACGCGCCGAAGCCGCGGGTAAGGCAGTTATGACCGTTACTCCGCTTCGAGTTGCGCGCCGCGCTGACAAGAAAACGATTCGCGCGCCTCGAATGGATGCGTTGTTCCATGAGGAAGGGAACCGGCTGAAGACCTTCAGCGCAACCGATGGCGTGAGAGTTGAAATCGAAGCAACCATGCCGGCCGATCATCCGCTACGGGTCACCACCAGCAAGTCCGCGCGAGCAGAGTTTTTGGCGGATTCTCAAGACATTGATCGCGTCTCGCAGGAAGGCGACTTCAAGTACAACGAGGGAGACCAAAACGCGGTTGCCGAAAGTGCGGTTTATGACGGCCGAAAGGAGATCCTGAGTTTTCGCGGAAAGCGGCCGATGGTTTGGGACGCGAAATCGCGGACCCAGGCAGACGAGATCGACCACGACCGTCAGCGAGATGAAACTCACGCGAAAGGTGATGTTCGCACTACTTATTACAGCCGCGAGACGACTAACGAATCGACACCGTTCAATAACACCAAATCTCCGATCTTCATCACCGCCGAACGCGCCGATGCGCAGAATAAGGCGGGCATCGCGGTCTATACAATAGGGGCTCGAGGGTGGCAGGACGACAACTTCATCAAGGCTGACCGGATTGAGCTGTATAAAGACGACAAGCGCATGGTCGCCATAGGCAACGTGGAAAGCGCGCTTTATCAGGCCAGGCAAGAGACGTCACCAGGGAAACGCGAGGTCGTGCCCGGGTTCGCGACCGCGGATAGGATGACCTACTCGGACGCCGAACGAAAGATTCATTACGAAGGCTCGGTGAAAGCTCGGCAAGGCACGGACCGCCTCGAAGCATCGGCTGTTGACGTCTACTTGATGGAGGAGACAAATGAGGTCGATCGTCTCAACGCTGACGGCAACGTCGTGCTCATTCAGCCGGGACGGCGCGGAGTCGGCGACAAGCTGGCCTACACGGCGGAGGATGGCCGCGCGGTTTTGACAGGAAAATCCGCGCGTGTCGATGATGTCGAAAAGGGCGCCACAATGGGCTCACAATTGACGTTCTATAGCCGCGATGATAGGATTTCGGTCGAGAATCAGCAGGGTACGGGCCGTGTCCGATCGACTCATCGTTTGTCGAAGAGCAGACAGAATTGAAGCGACAAGATGGTAGAAGAAGTGTCCGTGATCGAAACCGCCACCGGTGACGCCGAGGCCCAAGCACCAAATACCATACAACAAACAAGCGTTCTTGCCGTAGAAGGTTTGCGTAAGTCGTATCGCAAACGAACGGTAGTGGATAACGTAACGCTGGATATCCATCAAGCGGAGATTCTTGGCCTTCTGGGACCGAACGGCGCCGGCAAGACGACAGTCTTCTATATGATCGTGGGGCTCGAGCGGCCGGATGCCGGCAAGATCCTCCTTGATTCGAAAGATATTTCGCGGCTTCCAATGTATCTGCGCGCGCGCGACGGTATCAGCTACCTGCCGCAGGAAGCATCGGTCTTCAGGAAGCTGACGGTCGAAGAGAACATCCTTCTGGTTTTACAGACATTGCCGCTGACGAAAGCGGAACGCAATCATCGGCTCGAAGTGCTGCTTAGCGAACTCGACATCGCTTATGTGCGTCACACTAAGGCGTACCAGCTGTCAGGAGGTGAGCGCAGAAGAACTGAGATCGCGCGCTGTCTGGTGATCGAGCCGCGATTCATTCTGCTTGATGAGCCCTTCGCTGGAATCGATCCGATTGCGGTTATTGATATACAGCGAATCCTGCAAAAACTGCGCGAACGAGGCATCGGGGTGCTGATAACCGATCACAATGTGCGAGAGACTCTGGCGATTACAGACAGAGCGTATATAATTAACAACGGCAAGATATTCCGCGCCGGCACGCCCGACGAGCTGACGCGCGACGAAGAAGTGAGACGCGTATATCTGGGGGAGAATTTCAGAATGTAGCTATTTGTCATTTTTCATTTGTCATTTGCATCGTCATTTTGTTTGTCTGCGAGGAAGCGGAAAATTCATAAATGACTAACGGCAATGACAAATAACAAATGACAAATCAAATGCTATTGAGCTATGTCGGTCAAACCACATCTAAGTACAAGTCTCTCGCAGCGTCTTGTCTTGACGCCGCAGATGCGGCAGAGAATCGAGCTTCTGGCGATGACCAAGCTCGAGCTTGCCGACATGGTTCAGACCGAGCTCTCGGCTAATCCCGTGCTCGACGAAGTGGCGCCGGGCGAAGGCGTCGATGACAACTCGCCGCTTGCTGACGAGCTCGCCGCGGTTGACGCAACCACCGCCGACATCACCAGCCCAGGTGAAGCAACCACTCCTCAACAGACAGCCCCGGAAGGCAGCCCAGGCGAGCCTGCCTTACCGAGCGACATACCCAGCCTCACTGCTAGCGCAACAGAATCCAGCCCGGTTGATGGCGAGGCTGAACCGGAGCGCGAGCGCGACCCATTTGAAGAAGTGGACTTCGGCTCAACGTTCGAGGAGTACCTCGACCCGGGATACAAAACCCACGAATACGAAGCGAAGGACGAAGTCTCGTTTGAGAACATGCTCACCCGGCGGGATTCTCTCTGCGAGCAGCTCATATGGCAGCTACATCTGACTGAGTGCTCGGATGAAGTTCGAGCCGCGGGCGAGGCGATAATCGGCAATCTTGACGAAAACACCGGCTTCCTCGATGCAACCGTTGAAGAGATAGCCGCAATGGGTCCGTGGCCGGTGGAGACCGTCCAGGAGGCGGCTGCGGTAGTGCAGCGGCTGGATCCCGTCGGCTGCGCTGCACGCGACGTCCGCGAATCGCTGCTTGTTCAACTCGACTACTACGGCTTTGGTGATCGGCTTGCGGCCCAGATGGTGCGTGACCACCTCGAAAGTCTGCAGACCCATAAGCTGCCTGATCTCACGAAGGTATTGGGAGTGCCGCTCGAGCAGATCCTCGAGGAGATGGAGATCATCAAGAAGCTCGATCCAAAGCCGGGCCGAAAATATTCATCCGAGGAAGCGCAGCCGGTCGTCCCCGAGGTTACGATTGAGAAGGTCGGCGATGATTACATGATACGCTTCGAGGATGATGGCCTGCCGCATTTGCGAATAAACAGAACCTACAGACAGATGATGGAGTCCAAGGACTCGTCTAAAGAAACTCGCGATTACATCAAGGAGCGGTTTCGGTCTGCGGTCGATTTGCTCAAGAACATTGAGCATCGCCGGCAGACCATCTATCGCGTCTGTCATTCGATAGTAGACCGCCAGCGCGAGTTCCTGGATCACGGCATCGAGCATTTGAGGCCGATGATGCTGAAAGACATCGCTGAAGATATCGGCATGCACCTGAGTACGGTTTCGCGCGTCGTCAATCGCAAGTATGTAAACACGCCGCAGGGAGTCTATGAATTGCGCCGGTTTTTCACCGAGGGAATGAGAAGCGACACCGGCGAGGACGTTTCCACCCGAGTGCTCAAACTGAAGATTAAGAAGATGATCGAGGCCGAAGATCCCCACCATCCGATAACCGATGACGAGGTTGCCAAGCGTTTGGCCCGGGATGGCGTGAAAATGAGCCGCCGCACAGTCGCAAAGTATCGCGATCAAATGCGCATCCCAGGCTCGAGAGAGCGCCGGGCCATCGTCTAGGGTCTGAACCTGTCCGATTGCCGTTGGATTCTTAAATGAATCTCAAATCATGCTTCCTCTTATTCTCAATCCGAAAATCAGCGATCCAAGAACAAGGGAGAACATAGATGGAATTTGAGTTCACAGGCCGCCATATCGACATTACACCGGCTGTAGAGGAACTGGTCCGCAAGGAACTCGGAAAGCTCGATCGCGTGCTCGATTCTGCGCCAATGAGAGCGCACGTCACGGTGTCTGCCGAGAAACATCGCAAACGAACCGAGATCGTGGTTTACTGGCGGGATAACGTATTTACCGCAGTCGGCGAGAACACCGATCTCTCGCAGTCGGTTGCTGCTGCCGCAGTCCGCGTTCATAAGCAAGGTCTGCGGCTTAAAGAGAAGTTCCATGCAAAGAAACGGGCGCGCCAACCCGCAGGAAAGGTAGCGCCGGTGCCTGGCGGTACACTCGAAGCCGCTCCGAACGCTCCGCGAATTGTTGCTCAACGCCGATATCGAGTGAAGCCGATGACACCCGAGGAAGCTGCGATCATTCTGGCCGACTCGGACGATCAATTCATCGTGTTCCGGGACGCCGAGACCAACCGAGTTGGCGTGCTGTATAGCCGTACTGACGGAAACTTCGGCCTCATTGAACCGTGAACCAGAGGTCAGAAGTCAGAAGTCAGAAGTCAGCGCGCGAATCATTGATCTCTCCGACTTCTAACCTCTGACTTCTGACCTCTGATCTCTGACTTCTTGCCTTTTATGCCTGTTTCCGTCGTTATCATCACCGGAGTGTCGGGGTCGGGGATATCTTCGGCGCTTAAGGATTTTGAAGATCTCGGATACTTTGCGATAGACAACCTTCCCGCTCAGCTCATCCCAACCTTCGTCAAGCTCTGTGATGATTCCAGCGAGATCGATCGGACTGCATTCGTCGTCGATGTTCGCTCGCGCGAGTTCCTCAGTCTATTCCCACGCATGCGCGAGGAGCTGCTTGAAAAAGGCGTCGACGTTACCGTGCTGTTCCTTGAGGCGGACGATGAAGTTTTGCTCCGGAGATACAACGAGACCCGGCGGCCGCACCCCCTGCCAGACCAGGACGTCGTGCAGGCCATCCGACAAGAACGCGAGTTGCTCTCGGAAATCCGCAATCTGGCTGACCACGTTATCGACACTTCGGAGCACACGGTTCATACACTGCGAGACGTGATTAACGATCACTTCGCCGAAAAGGACGATAACGAGTTGAATGTCACCTTGTCGTCGTTCGGGTTTCGACACGGAACGCCCCGCGGGCTGGACCTTATGTTCGACGTGCGGTTTCTGCCAAACCCGCATTTCATTGCGAATCTCAGGCCGCTCACGGGCCGCGATCCGGCTGTCGTCGAGTACTTGCAATCGGAGAGCGAGGTCGAAGATACTATCGCGCGATTCATCGATTTGCTCACTTACCTGTTGCCGCGGTTTCAGCGCGAAGGGAAAAGCTATTTGACCGTTGGCGTCGGATGTACTGGAGGGCGGCACCGGTCTGTTATGGTCGCCGAGGCAATCACTCAGCGGTTGAACGAACTCGGCTACAAGTCAAAGGCGATTCACCGGGATATCTTCAAGGACGAAGAGCGATACAAAGCGTGACGGGGAGACGGGGCGACACGGAGAGGGGGCGACACGGAGAGGGGGCGGCGTGGAGAAGCGTTGGGAGTGTGAACTGTATGGTGGCATGCTCTAATACGGCGGATGGGAACCTGCTCACATACGCGCTCGGCGTCGCGTACGCCCACTCGCCCGCTCCCCCCGTCACCCCGTCGCCCGGTCGCACTCTCGAAGCGTCCCTCACTCGACTATTATGATCGGCGCAGTCATCGTAACTCACGGACAACTAGCCAACGAGCTGGTCTCTGCGGCAGAAATGATCGTCGGTGAAATAAATCATATAACCGCCGTGTCGATCGGTTGGCACGATGACGTCGACGTTGCCCGTGAGGAGATCGAAGGCGCAATTCAGCGAGTCGACGCGGGCAGCGGCGTGCTCCTGCTCACCGATATGTTCGGCGGAACACCCACCAACATCGCCGCCAGCTTCCTTGGACGAGCCCCGGTTGAGGTTGTCACCGGTGTGAACCTGCCGATGGTCATCAAGCTGGCCACCCAGGAGGCCGACGAGACACTGCCCGATCTGGCGCGCCGCATCCGCGACCAGGGTCAGCAACAGATTCACCTGGCAAGCGAAATTCTGACACCAAAGAAAAAGTAAATCGATTCTTGATGGAATCCAACAAGCTGCTCTCGGTTTCCGGCCTTCGAATTAACTTCCATACCGACGATGGCATCCTTGGTGCAGTCGACGGCGTGAGTTTCGACATCGCCCGCGGGGAGACGCTCGGACTCGTCGGCGAGAGCGGTTGCGGTAAATCAGTAACCGCTTATTCAGTCCTGAAGCTTTTGCCCGTTCCGCCTGCCGAATACGCGGCAGGGTCGATAGTCTTCGGTGGTGACAATCTTCTTAGCTTCGATGAGAAGGCGATGCGCCGCGTGCGAGGCAACTTGATCTCGATGATTTTTCAGGAACCCGCCTCGGCGCTGAATCCGATAATGACGATTGGTTCGCAGATCGTCGAAGCCATTCGCGAGCATCGCGCTGCATCGGCGCGTGAAGCCCGAGAAATTGCAATCGACATGCTGCGCCGTGTCGGAATACCCTCTCCCGAAGAGCGGTTTCACGAGTATCCGCATCAACTCTCCGGAGGGATGAAGCAGCGGGCGATGATCGCGATGGCCCTGGTGGGCCGGCCGCAGCTGCTGATTGCCGATGAGCCGACGACCGCGCTTGATGTAACCATTCAGGCACAGATCCTGGAACTGCTCAACGAACTTCAGCGCGAGCTGAACATGTCAGTCCTGCTGATCACTCACGATCTGGGAGTCGTTGCCGAAACCTGCGATCGGGTGGCAGTAATGTACGCCGGCAAAATAGTCGAGTCCGCGCCGGTCGAAGCGCTATTCGATCGCCCGAAACATCCTTACACTCACGGGCTGTTTCGCTCGTTGCCGACGTTGGGCGAAAGGAAGGAACAGCTTGCGGTCATCCCGGGAGCAGTACCAAGCCCGCTCGACTTTCCATCGGGGTGCAGGTTTCGCACTCGCTGCTGGATGGCGCAAGAGGTCTGCAAGGAGGAGCCGCTGCTTCGGGAGATTGAGGCGAAGCACCTTGCGGCTTGTCACTTTGCTGAAACGATCTAGTTATTTTCTATTTTCTATTTGAGATTTGAATTCCACGCGGGCTCGCGACGCCCCCAATGCTACGGACAATAAATAGCAAATAGAAAATATCAAATAAAAACTTATAAAAAATAGTAAATACCATGGACATCCTCATTGTCGAAAACCTCGTAAAGCACTACCCCATTCGCAGGGGCGTCGTCCCGAGAACCGTGGGCTACTTGCGGGCAGTGGACGGTGTCTCGTTCTCGATCCCGCGCGGAAAGACGCTCGGTCTTGTGGGCGAGTCCGGCTGCGGCAAGACGACGACTGGACGAACGATTCTGAGATTGATCGAACCTACGTCCGGACGAGTGACCTTCGATGGACGCGATGTGTTCTCGCTAAGCGAGCGAGAAATGCGCGGCTTGCGCCGCCAGATGCAAATCATCTTTCAAGACCCTTTCGGGTCGCTCAACCCGCGCATGACTGTCGGAGCGATGCTTGAAGAGCCAATCCTGGTCCACGGAATTGATTTCACACAAAAGAGCCCTGGTGAATCGGATCTGGGCGAAAATCAGATCACCGCACCAACGCGCCGACGAGCGCGCCAGCGAGTCGAGGAGCTTCTCGAGCTCGTGGGCCTCAACCCGGAACACGCAAACCGGTATCCTCACGAATTCTCGGGCGGCCAACGCCAACGCATCGGCATCGCCAGAGCGCTTGCGCTGAATCCCAAACTCATCGTGTGCGACGAAGCGGTCTCCGCTCTCGACGTCTCGATCCAGGCCCAGATACTGAACCTGCTGCGCGAGCTTCAAAACCGGTTTGGCCTCACCTATCTTTTCATCGCGCATGACCTCGCGGTCGTCAAACACATCTGCGATCGGATTGCCGTAATGTACCTGGGCGAGATAGTGGAGGAGGCCGATACGCAAGAGATGTTTCTCAACCCTCTTCATCCTTATACCCAGGCCTTGCTAACTGCGATACCCGTGCCCGTTCCTCGCGCCAAACGCGAGCGTTTTCGTCTCGAGGGTGACGTCCCGACTCCAATCAATCCGCCCGAGGGTTGCCGCTTTCGTACTCGCTGTCCGATCGCCATCGAAGAATGCTCAGCAAGACCGCCGCTGGTAGAAATAAAGCCAGGACACCGCGTGGCTTGCATCCGCACCGATGTGTCGGCCACACGCGTTCCACCGGTTCAGTGATGTGCTTTTAAAGAAATGAGAAAGACGCCTGGGAGCGCAGGCACGCCTGGGAGCGCAGGCATCCTGCCTGCTGATTTCAATAGCATGGCTTGCAAAGAAGGCAGGCAGGATGCCTGCGCTCCCAGGAGGTGTCCAATCCGCCGGGCAGGCGCTCAGCGATCGGCGACGATTTCTCGATTCGGCTCGATCTCCGAGTCGTCGTCTTGCACGCGCGTAAACGTTCCGCTGTTGCGAGTAGAGATGTAGTGGCTTCCCGAGTGATGATTGTGGTTGTAACGGCTCTCGGCTTTGGTGATCTCGTCCAGGTGAGAATCCAGCTCGATAAACTGATCCGCGACGTCGATCAGCCGTGGGCTCGTGTTGCTGCGAAAGCCAGCCAGCTCGACACGGACCCCTTTGTAAGCGACTGCGTTGATCGCGTAAGAAAAGTCTTCGTCGCCAGAAACCAGCACCGCGGTGTCATACTTGTCCGCAAGCGATAGCATATCGACTGCGATCTCGACGTCGAGATTGGCCTTCTTGGTCCCGTCGGCGTAGGTTTTGAGCTCCTTTTCGACCACTCTATAGCCGTTTCTGCGCATCCACAGCAAAAAGCCCTGCTGGCGCTCGGCCTTTTCATCGACTCCGGTGTAAAAAAAGGCCCGCAGAAGCGGGGCATCACCGCGGAGGAAATTCAAAAACTTTGCATAATCAATCTCGACTCCAACCGATCTTGCCGCGTGAAAGAGATTATTTCCATCAATAAAAATTGTTATCTTTCCCCTCATAATTCCTCGTTGATGCTCTCACATAACAGAATTAAATACATTGAATGTCTAACATACGGTTAGATGCGTTGCAAGTGTGGGACCAATTGAGGCTTGAGTTGACAGCCGTTGTGAGCGGCAGGGACAATGGCACCGTGTGATGGTCCGCATATCACGGAGGTTTCCGAGTGCTCGAGGTCCGCGGACGGCCTCCTACAACATGATCAAGCAGGTATTAATAACACTCTTTCTAATCGTTGCGTCGTGTCTTTCGGTGCGTGGGGCATCGATCGATACGATTGTTACCATGCCGTTTGAGAACCTCTCGGGGCGAGCCGAGTATAACTGGGTCGGCGAGAGCTTTGCCGCGGCCCTGGCCGATCTGTTCGACAAGCCGGGTCTGGTCGCTATCAGGCCCGATGAGCGCAACGTCGCTTATAAGCAGGAAGGCCTCTCGCCGACGGCGATACTTACCCGAGCTACGATGATCAAGATCGCCGAGCGCGCGGGCGCCAGCCTGGTTGTGATGGGCACCTATCGAATCGCCGGCGAAGGAAGAGAAAGCACCATTGCAATCACTGCGCGGGTAGTTGATATCCGAGAAGGCCGGCTGGTTGGCAAGGAGTACAATCGAGGCGGGCCGCTGGTAGATCTTCAGAAGCTTCAGGGCGATCTCGCTTACGAGATTCTATACCAGCACAACCAGGCCCTGCCGTTCTCGCGAGATCAGATCACAACCGATTCGACGGTGGCTCCGATAGGCGCGTTCGAGAATTTCATCAAAGGCACGCTGACCCGGGACCGCGACGCTCGGATCGGCTTTCTCGATCGCGCGATCAAAGAGTATTCAGAGAAAAACAAGAGCCATTACACGGCTGCGATCTTCGAGCTCGGCCGGATTCGATTCGAGTCTGCCGAGTACAAGGAAGCCCTCGAACAGCTCACTCTGGTCGACGATAAGAACCCGCGTTACGATGAGGCGCAGTTTTACACAGGCGTCGCGCAAGACGCACTCGGCCAGACCGAGCAGGCGCTGGCCACGCTGAAAAAACTTGCGGCACGGCTGCCTTTGTTTGAGGTCTACAACAACATTGGAGTGCTGCTCATAAAGCAGAAACAGTACAAGGATGCGGTCGATCACTTGAAACCCGCCTCGGATGCTGCGCCAAAGGACACCGACACCCTGTTCAATCTGGGCTACGCGTACTACCTTGCAAAGGACAACAACAACGCGGCCTCAACGCTAAAAAACGAAATCAAGCAGCGGGCATCGGACGGAGAGGCATTTTACATCCTGAGTAAGGCGCTAACCGCGTTGACCGACCAGCCTGGGGCGACGGCTGCGTCGGATCAGGCGAAGAAGCTCCTGCCGTCGTTCGCTCAATGGGAAACCAAGGGGGCCCCGCTTCTGGTGCGGGTCAAGCCGGGATTCAGCAAATCAAACTACTATCGGTACAAGCGCGAGCAGGACGAACGGCTGAATACCCAGACCCAGGTGAGCAGCCAGCCGCCTCAAACCGAGCAGTTATTCGAGACCGCCCGAAGCGCTTTCAACTCGGGCCGTAACCCGGATGCGCTCACGTCGCTCGGCAAGCTATTGCAGGCTTCGCCTCAGAATTACGAGGCGCACCTGTTGATGGGCCGAGTGTACGAACGTCTGGGCGATTTCGACCGGGCGAGCAACGCGTTAAAGGCGGCGTTGTTCTGGAACCCGAAGCTCGGTCCCGCGCACGTGCTGCTGGGCAGGATCGCGGTTTTGAAGAACGACTGCCCTGCGGCCCAGGCTTCGGCAGCCAAAGCCCTTCAGATCGACGCGAATGATCAGGACGCACAGGCTCTGAAGCGACTGATCGAACAGAAGTGCGGCTCCTCACCCGGTGACGGCCGCTAAAGCAGGTTATGGTTGTCTTGGCGTCTTTGCGGTTCTTGGCGTCTTAGCGCTAAAAAATATCATTGCAAGCCAGCTTTCTCGCATTTAAGTCGCGGGAGTACCCATTTCTTAGGAGGACCCGGATGTCGCAGTCGATTGATTCCATCCTTAATGAACGCAGAGTCTTTCAACCTTCCCCGGAGTTCAGCCAAGACGCTCACATAAAAAGCATCGAACAGTACGAACAGCTATACCGCCAGGCCGAAGACGATCCCGAGAAGTTTTGGGCTGAGATCGCCGGCCAGCTTCATTGGTTTCGCAAGTGGGACCGGGTCCTCGAATGGAACGCGCCCTGGGCCAAGTGGTTCGTCGGCGGCCAGATCAATCTTTCTTACAACTGCCTCGATCGTCACGTCGCGACCTGGCGCCGCAATAAAGCCGCCCTCATCTGGGAAGGCGAGCCCGGCGAAATCCGAACCCTTACCTATCAACAATTGCTCACCGAGGTTAAGAAGTTCGCTAACGTGCTTAAGTCGCTCGGTATCCAGAAAGGCGACACTGTCGCAATCTATATGGGAATGACTCCCGAATTGCCGATCGCGATGCTCGCGTGTGCCCGAATCGGCGCGGCCCACTCGATTGTCTTCGGAGGCTTCTCGGCGAATGCGCTCGTTGATCGAATCAACGACGCACAGTGCAAGGCGGTGATCACCCAGGACGGTTCCTATCGGCGCGGCGCTGAGATCCCTCTCAAACAAACCGTCGACGAAGCGATGCCCGCGTGTCCTTCAGTCAAGAAAGTCATTGTCTATAAGCGAACCGGCTCCGATGTCAGGATGGAACCAGGCCGCGATCATTGGTGGCACGAGTTGATGACCACTGCTTCGGATCAATGCGAAGCCGAACCGCTCGATGCAGAGCATCCGCTATTCATCCTGTACACCTCGGGCAGCACCGGTAAGCCGAAAGGGGTCGTACACACGACCGGCGGCTACTCGGTAGGTACGTACATTACCGCGAAGTGGGTGTTCGATCTGAAAGACGAAGACATCTACTGGTGTACTGCAGATATAGGATGGGTGACCGGGCACAGCTACATTGTGTACGGACCTCTGCAAAACGGAGCCACCGCGCTGATGTATGAAGGCGCGCCCAATCAACCCGAACCGGACCGCTTCTGGCAGATGATCGAACGGCACAAAGTTAACGTGTTCTACACCGCGCCTACCGCGATCCGCGCCTTCATGAAGTGGGGCGAGCAGTGGCCACGGCGTTACGAGATGAGCAGTCTGAGGCTTCTGGGCTCGGTTGGCGAACCAATCAATCCCGAAGCATGGATGTGGTATCGCCAGGTGATCGGCCGCGAGCGTTGCCCCATAGTCGATACATGGTGGCAGACAGAAACGGGGATGATAATGATCACCCCGCTACCGGGCGCGACCGCGACCAAACCGGGATCGGCGACACGCCCGTTTCCGGGGGTGATTGTCGATGTCGTGACTCGCCAGGGCGAACCGGTTCCGCCAGGTTCGGGCGGCTTTCTGGTGATCAAGCGCCCGTGGCCCTCGATGCTGAGAACCATCTTCAATGACCCTGAGCGCTACGTGAGCCAGTACTGGTCCGACATTCCGGGCGTCTACTTCGCGGGTGACGGCGCCAGGAAAGATGAAGACGGCTACTTCTGGATCATGGGCCGGGTCGACGACGTGATCAACGTATCGGGTCATCGGCTTTCGACGATGGAGGTGGAATCGGCCCTGGTGGCCCATCCCAGGGTGGCCGAAGCAGCGGTTGTCGCGAGGCCGGACGAAGTGAAGGGCCAGGCGATTGCCGCGTTTGTGACGCTCGAGCTCGGAAACGATCCCTCGAATGAATTGAAAGAGGAGCTGCGGCGCTGGGTTGCGAAAGAGATCGGGGCACTGGCAAAGCCGGACGACATCCGCTTCAGCGACGCCTTGCCCAAGACGAGAAGTGGAAAAATCATGCGGCGACTGTTGCGAGAGATCGCTTCAGGCAGCGAGGTTCGCGGAGACACGACTACCCTCGAAGATTTCGGGGTGCTTGCCAAATTAAAGGAAGAAGAAGAGTAGCAGCAGTAGCTCACCGTAAAAATTCTTTGCGTCTTTGCGGTCCTTTGCGTCTTTGCGCGAAACCGATATGAAGAGTTAGTTCCGCGCAAAGGCGCCAAGAACCGCCAAGACGCAAAAAGACCAACATCATGCAAATACGCGTCAGCTCAATGCTCTTCGATCTCGACGGAACGCTCATCGACTCGAGGACTGACCTCGCAAACTCGATCAACTTGATGCTTGCGGACCTCGATCGTCCACCTCTTGATGAGTCGGTCGTCGGCGGATTTGTTGGCGATGGGGTTCGAGTCCTTGTCTACCGCTGTCTTACGGCGACCGATCCGAAGAGCCAACCTCCGGAAGACACCCTTCACACCCGAGGCATCGCGTTGATGCACGCTCACTATGCAGAGGAGATGCTCAAGACCACAACCTTGTATCCGCAAGTGGCAGAGACTCTGGCAGCGTTACGGAACAAATCAAAGGCTGTCGTCACCAGCAAGGAGGTCCGTTTCACCAGGATAATTCTCGATCATTTCGACATCGCGCAATACTTCGAGGCAATTGTCGGCGGAGACACGACTCCCGCGCGGAAACCTGATCCCCGGCCGGTTCTAGAGGCATTACGAATGCTGGGCGCATCGGCGACCGGAACTGTGATGATTGGCGACAGCGAAAACGATATCAACGCCGGCCGGCGAGCCGGAACGCGAACCTGCGGCGTAACGTTTGGCTTTCGAACAGCCGAGCAACTGCGACTGAGCGAGCCCGATATGATGATCGATCGGTTCGATCAATTGAATGAAGTCTACCAGTGAGGATTGCCATTGACTGACGCAGATCGAGAGATCATCGACCGGGCGCGGCGAATCAAGCTGCTGATCCTGGATTGCGATGGCGTGCTCACGGACGGGCGCATCATCATGCTGCCCGGCAGCGACGAGACCAAGGCGTTTGACGTCAAGGATGGTCACGGGATAGTGATGGCGCAACGCGCGGGTCTTCGTGTTGCGATCATCTCCGGGCGCAAATCATCGGTGGTACAAGCCCGAGCCAAAGAGCTCGGTGTCGCGCATCTTTACGAGATGGCCTGGGTAAAGACTGAGCCTTATGAAAAGGTGCTGGCGGAGGAAGGTTTGTCCGATGAAGAAGTTTGTTACGTAGGCGATGATGTGGTGGACATACCGTTGTTGCGGAGAGCGGGTCTGGGGGTGGCCGTCGCGGACGCGGTTGACGAAGCCAAACAAGTCTCACACCTGGTGACCACGCGCGCGGGTGGCCGGGGAGCGGTACGCGAAGTAATCGAGTTTATTCTGAAAGCTCAGGACAAATGGGACGGCGCGATGGCTCGCTACCTGAGCTGACAAAAATACCCCGTGCGAACGCCGCTCTGTGACCACCCTTTCCTGCATATCGACGGGGGCTATGTTCGATAAAGGAGCGGTCACAGAGCGCAGTTCGCACGGGGACTTATGAAGAATGAGAAGTCCCAGAGAACTTACTAACAAAACTCTCATCCAAGAGAAATGTCTATTGAGCCGGTTTCACCAGAAGCTGGTCGTGCGATTAATTGAGCTGATGCCCTCGAGCGAGGAGTGCGCTTGCTATCCGCGCCTTCTCCAGCGAAACTCCTATCCGACCGAAGCGCCGCGAAGGCCCCGGGGCGGATACTCGGTCGCATCACATCGAATCATAAAACCCGACTGAAGGAGGCTCACACTTGAAGCGAACCGCCGCGATTGTTCTTTTATCTCTCTTGACCGCATGCTCCACTACAATACAAACCTCAAACAACAACCAGCCAAGCCAACCAGGCGCGGCGAGCCAGCCGGGCGCAGCGAGTGAACCTGCACAACCAACCGGGGCGGCTAAGCCGATCGGCGAATTGAAAGAGGGCGAGGCGAGCGGAAGCATCCTCGTTGAAGGACAGACGATAAGCTTAAAGCATGCCTATGCCGGGCAAGGAGAAATGTTTGATGAACCCGCAGTCCTGTTGCTGCTCACTGAAACCCCGCTTGCGGAGCAAGCCCTCGCAAAATTCTTCGATGAGAAGTACGGTTCTTTTCCGAACGACACTAACGGGCTCCAGTATAAGGTAGGCACCGGCTTCTGGGTTATGTACCACCCAGGCTCGCTTCAGACTTCTGGCATCAACACTCTTAAGGAATGGTCGGTCGAGAACGGGATAGTAAAGGGCCGCGACGAATACCAGGACGACTTCGATAATAAGATATACAAGCGCTCGGTGACTTTTCTTGCTCGCGTGCGTGAAAAGGCAGCAAAGTAGAAATCAATCCCCAACTTCTTAGCGTCTTTGCGAGGCTTGCGACTTTGCGCGAAACTGACCATTCGCATCGGATATTTCGCGCAAAACGGGAAAGGACAACAAGACGCTAAGTGGGATCGAGTGGTGCGCTCAGTTGCTCGTGTTCCTGGCCGCTTCCTTCTTTTGCTCGAGCCCAAGATGCTCGCGAAACCAGTTTGCCGCGGCGTTCGAGCTGATCTCGAACGCTTCGTTGATATACATCTCGAAATGAGTTATGCCCGGAACCTCGATCAGCTTCTTCGGTCCGGTCAACACCTCCATCGCCGCGTACGCGTTTAGCTTATTGTTTATCAGTTCATCTTTCTCGGCGGGTATCAGAAGCACCGGTCTGTCGCCAACCGCCTTTAGATACTGAAATGGACGATACTCGGCGACCATCTGGTTCGTCTCCACATCAATCATTCGACGAGCCGAGAATCCCGTTTCGAACTCTCCGCCTTGTCCCGTACGCGCGCGCTTGATTGCGTCTTCAAGCGCCCTGCCTCGAAGCGGAACCGGCGCGACCGGAGAATCCTTGCCGGAGATCGCAGGAACCTGTCCGACTATCGCCTTGACACGCGAGTCCAGGGCTGCGGTAACTATCACGTTTCCGCCGGCAAAGCTCGAACCCCAGACGCCGATTCGTTCGGGGTCAACGCCCGGCTCGCCCTGCAAGAACGAAATCGCGTTGCGATAGTCCTCGACTTGCTTTAAGGGAATAAGGCGCGTTCGTTTAAGAATGACGTCTGTTTTGGTGTTTGTATACCGCTTGTCATCGCGGGTAGGTTCAACATCACCCTTACTCGCCGTGCCCTGAGCTTGCGAGATGAAACCGTCACTCGAGCCCCAGCCGCGATAGTCGATCGTCATCGCAACCAGTCCGCGCTCGGCGAACCGCGCGCCATATTTCTCGATCGAGAAATGAGTGCCTGCCCAACCTTGTCCGAGGACCACCCCCGGCGTCTTGCCGGTAGCTGAAAATCCTTTCGGGAAGAAGAGCTTTGCGTAACATGCTACGCCGTCACTGTAATAAGTGACTTCTTTTGTCGTAACCCCGTCGGCGAGCTTGTAGGCCCAGTCTTCCTTGGTGAGACCGGTTTTGATCTTCTTTTCCTGGGCGTTGGTAGAACTCGCGATCGAGAGCAAAAGCGTGGCAATTAGAACAGCTAACAGGTTTCTCTTCATAACGAATCTCCGACTCTTAATGGAATTGTGTAGGCGAATCCCACCAACGCAGTTGGTGGATCGTTCATACTCAGCCTACCCGGGCAGGCAGCCGCCCTCCTCTTGAATCCCACCAACGCAGTTGGTGGATCGTTCATATCAAGCCTACATCCCCCGGCCGCGCGCGCCGTCTCTCCGGAAACCCGCCAACGGCGTCGATCGGATTCACCGGGAAAGTATCCAATCTGCGTAGGCTGAGTATGAACAATCCACCAACTGCGTTGTGGGATTCAAAACGCGGAGGCGCGGCTGCCTGCCCGGGTAGGCTGAATATGAACAATCCACCAACTGCGTTGGTGGGATTACCGAATGGCGCCGGGACCGGCAACATGGTTTACAACGTCGATTATCCTCGTGAATAGAAAAAGCTTCATTCCGAGATCAGCGCCGTCTCTGGAATTGCTCGAGAAAATCGAGCTGCGACTTCAGCAAGTGTTGTCGCACCTGAACCACATCGCCGAAATCCATGTAAGGTTCATCCTTTTCGTTGTAAGGCGTCCATCTCGGCAAACCCTTGCCATTCGGATCCCCGGTCTTTGCGAAGTTCACCCAGTAAGTCGTCATTGTCTCGGCGAGCTTGCGGTCCACTTCCTGGAGCATCGTGTTCTGCGGATTGAGATTGTTGAACACATAAGCAATCTCGGCGGCATGATACGCGCCAAGGTAGCTGCTGTTCGGATTTGGCGGCACCCGGCTGAAAAAGTAGAGATACGCTTTTGAACGACCGGTTGCGGTCATTCGCGCCCAGGTCCGCATTGGCAGCGTAAAGGTAACGTCGCGCAAACTGCCCAGGTACGCAGAAGCAACATCGGAGTCGCTCTTCACCGGGTAGAGCGCATCGAAGTCCCGGGTTGCTTCCCCGTACAGCGGCTCTATTCGCTTACGGTAGTCCTCGATCGTTTTGGGCACCATCGCAGGAACGGTCAAAGTCGACATCTCGTTGGCGTTCGAACCTACTATCACCGGAACATCGTTCTGCTTGCCCTGCGCGAAAATGTTGCGAATCTCGTCGGGCAGCACCCAGCCGTCCACATTGGGCGACGTCCTGAACTTCTTGCCCTCCGTATCATTGTTGAAAACATCGATGATCTTCTCGGCGGGCACGGCGCGCAGAGCTTTGATCGAATCGGCGCCGGCGGCTTTTGCGAACGCCACGCCGACCTTTTCAGCTGCAGTCAGCCGGGCTTTATCTTCCTTCAAGTATGACATCGGACCGAATGAGCCTCCGCTCTCTCCGATCGCTCGATGAAAAAGGCCCTTTGCCAGCGGCGTGGCCACGAGTGCGTTGACGCTCCAGGAACCTGCGGACTCGCCAAAGATAGTCACGTTCCTTGCGTCGCCTCCAAACGCAGCAATGTTCTTTTGCACCCACTTCAATGCGGCGATTTGATCCAATACTCCGTAGTTGCCGGAAGAGTGCTGCGGTGATTCGTTGGTTAGTTCTGGATGAGCGAGATACCCTAGCGGCCCGAGGCGATAGTTAATAGTCACCAGCACGACGCCCTTCCGTGCGAACGCAGCGCCGTTGTAGGTGCGATTCGCTCCCGAGCCTCGCGTCAAAGCACCGCCGTGAATCCAAACCATCACGGGCAGTTTCTGGCCTGTTTTGGCTGCGGTCCATACATTAAGGTAGAGACAATCCTCACTCTGCCTCTGCGGC
>Ga0134127_10001133_pt1 | contig 20496 bp, 22 predicted proteins | sample KB31753_FD_96459 | JGI IMG/M metagenome (GOLD analysis project Ga0134127, IMG submission 96459) | Terrestrial soil microbial communities with excess Nitrogen fertilizer from Kellogg Biological Station, Michigan, USA - KB3-175-3 | ecosystem: Environmental > Terrestrial > Soil > Unclassified ... | reverse complement strand
TCGCCGCCCGGCTACGTCGGCTACGACGAGGGCGGGCAGCTGACCGAGGCGGTTCGGCGCAAGCCCTTCTCGGTGGTCCTGTTCGACGAGATCGAGAAGGCGCACCCGAACGTGTTCGACACGCTGCTGCAGATCCTCGAAGACGGGCACCTTACCGACGGCCAGGGCCGCACCGTCGACTTCAAGAACACGATCATCATCATGACGTCGAACCTCGGCACACGAGACATCCAGAAGGGCGTCTCGGTCGGCTTCGCATCGAACACCGATGAGCGCGGCGACTACGAGCGGATGAAGGGCAAGGTCGAGGAGGAGCTCAAGAAGTCCTTCCGGCCGGAGTTCCTGAACCGGATCGACGAGGTCATCGTGTTCCACTCGCTGTCGATCGAGGACGTGAAGCTGATCGTCGACCTGCTGATGCGACGCGTCGAGGAGCAGCTGAAGATCAAGGATGTCGACATCGATCTGACCGATGCCGCCAAGACGCTGCTGGCGGAGCGCGGCTGGGACCAGGCGCTCGGCGCCCGGCCGCTGCGCCGCACGATCCAGCGCCTCGTCGAGGACCCGCTGGCCGAGAAGCTCCTGCACAAGGAGTACCGCGCCGGCGAGACCATCCTGGTCGATGCCGTCGACAACGAGATCGTGTTCAGCTCCACGATGGGGCTCGTGCCGCCCGACGCCCCACCGGTTGAGCTCGCAGGCGAGCCTGGATAGGCCCGCCTGCGTCCCGCCCCTTCGGGGGCATCAAGGCCGAAGCCCGGCCCCACCTGGGGACCGGGCTTCTCGGCATCTGGGGTCCGTGACTTAATCCGACGGGTTCTTGGTCGGCACTCGAAGGGCCAGGATGTGGCCGTTGTCCACCCATTGCGGGGTGGTCAGGTCTGTCGCCATGCCGACGTTCGTGAGCTTCGTCACATGGCGGGTGTCGACCTCCACGACCGCGAGCACGACCAGCGGCAAGTCGCTATAGGTCTGGCCGAGCTGCACCGTCGGCCGGTAGGTCGGGCTGTAGTACGTGAAGGCGATCCGCTTTCCGTCGGGAGACCAGCGTGGCGTCCAGCCTCCATCGCCTTCCCACGCGAGCCAGCGCTCGTTGCTCCCCGTCGCCGACATCGTCCACAGCTGTCCGTTGTGGAAGAACGCGATCTGCGATCCATCGGGTGAGAACGACGGCGAGCTGTCGGCGACATGGTTGGCTGTCAACCGCGTGGGGGGGCCGCTCCCATCTGCCGGAACTGTCCAGATCTCTGCGCCCGTTGAATATTGCGGGTCGGCGTCTTCGTTGTTGCCTGCGTTGTCGTACACGATGGTCTTCCCATCTGGTGACCATTGGGGGAACTGGTCGGTCGCCGGGTCGTCGGTCAGCTTCTGGAGACCAGACCCATCGGCACCGATCACGTAGATGTCGGCGTTGCCGTCGCCGATCGCTTCGAAGGCCAGTTCCGACCCATCCGGCGAGACCGCGACGGTGCCGACGACGAGGTGGGGAGTCAGGATGACATGCGGATCGTTCCCGTCGGCGCCCATGACGCCGATCTGGTCGTAGCCGAGGTCGGCCGGTGCCGCGACGAACGCGATCGTGGATCCGTCGGCCGACAGGCTCGGCGCATATGCATCGACGGGCATGCCGGCGACCTTGCTCGTCGTTCGGCCTTGCAGATCGACGACCTCGAGCTCCTGCTCGATCGCCCCGGCCGGGAGAGTGGTGACGAATCGCAGTGGGCCCGACGTGCCGCTGCCGTCGTCGCCTGGGACCGGTTCTTTGTTGTTCACGGCCCCCGCCACCACGAACGCGGCGACCGCGGACGCAACGATGACGGCGGCGACCGCGACGTACGCACGGATGCGGCTCGACCGGGCGACCGATCTTTGCCGCCGCTGCTGGCGTTCCAACGCGTTCGGGTTGGGCTTCACCTTGTTGGTGGCCAAGCGGAACACCTCCTCGACTTCAGGCATCCCGAGCTCCTTCCGTTCCGCGGATCGTCTTTCGGCCTTGTGACGCGAGGACCCGAACCGTGGATGGACGCACGCCCAGGATGCGTGCCGCCTGCTCGGACGGATAGCCGAGCAGGTCCACGAGCACGAGAGCCGCCCGCTGCCGCGGCGTGCACCCGATGAGGAGCTGACGCACGTCGGCGCGCATCTCCGCATCGGTGAACTCGTCGCGGCCCACCTCTGCCACCGGCGTGAGCTTCCGGATCGCCGTCGCCGCGCGGCGCCGACGAGACCGGAAGGCGTTCAGGGCGACGCGGAAGAGGTACGCCGTCGGATCGTCGATCCGATCGATCTCATGCCATCGCTCCCACAAGCGCAGGAACGCTTCCTGCATGAGCTCTTCCGCGTCTTCACGGTTTCCGGTGACGAAGTAGAGAGCCTTGAAGAGGCGGTCGTGCTCCTCCACGAAGAACGCGTCGAATCGGGCCCAACCCTCGACGCGGTCCTGCGGGAGACGGATGACCTCACCCTCTGCTCGCACGGACCATGGACGCACGGAGGCCATGCTCCGCTTATGCGGAACAGGACGCCAGACGCCCAGCCTCGCGATCGACCGAGGCTGGGCGTTGTCTGGGTTCGGTCAGCTGCGCCAGGCGTAGATCGTTGCGCCGTCGGGGCTCCACGCGGGATCCCCGCCCGTCCCGAGGATGCGCACCTCACCCGTGGCGAGCGTGAGCACCGCGACGTCGGACCCCCGGGTGAATGCGATCTGCGTCCCATCCGGCGACCATGCCGGTGCTCCGTCGTCGGCCCCGTTTCCGAGCCGCGTCGGATCGGAGACATCGGCGGTCGACGCGTCTTCGACGAACAACGACGTGCCGCCGGGAACGTCGGCTGCGAAGACGACCTGCCGGCCGTCGGGGGACCAACTCGGGTCGGTCGCGCCCGGTCGCTGCGCGAGCAGCAGGAATGGCGGCCGTTTCCCCTCGACCGGCCCCGTGAAGATCTCACCGCTCCCTGCGGGCTCGTTCTGCCAGCTGCCGGTCGCGTAGACGAGCTGCGCCCCGTCCGGCGCCCAAGCTGGCGCGGTCTCGTACGAGTCGCCGCTCTCGTGTGTAAGCAAGCGGGTGTGCCCCGTCGCTAGTGTCAGCACGTAGATCCCGCGGTTGCCAACGGCGCTCGTGCCCGTGAACGCGATCTGGCTGTCATTTGGGGACCAGCTCGGATCGAACGAGCCGCAACCGCATCCCGCCTGACCGGGAAGACCGGTGACCTGTTCGGCCCGGGATCCGTCGATATCGGCGACGAAGACCTCTCCATGGCCCTTGACGTCCTGGACGAACGCGATGTGCGCTCCGTCGTGTGACACGGCGGCGCCGTACGCGTCGACATCCTTCAGGAGCGGCGTTGCCTCACCCGTCGCAACGTCGAACGCCACCAATGTCGTGGTGCTCGACAATGGGGAGGCCGTCGGCGAAGTCAACGGCTCCGTGGTGCTCGTGTTCCGGACCGCGAAGGCCGCGATGATCGCCAGCACCGCAACGATCGCCGCGACCGCGAAGGCCGCGCCCCGCCGCCGCCGCTGTCGTTGCAGCCGTCGTTCCTCTTGCTCTTGCCATGCGTCCAGGTCCGGTTCGACCTTGTTGGTGACCATCTCGAACAGCTCCTTCAGCTCAACCATGGGGGCCTCCTTCTCGGAGCACGGCTCGGCCCTGCGTCGCGAGCGCGCGGACGGTCGACGGACGGATGCCCATGATCCGTGCTGCGTCCTCGGATCCGTAGCCGTACAGGTCGAGCAGGACGAGGGCTGCTCGTTGGCGTGGCGTGAGCGACAGCAGCATCCGACGAATGTCTTCGCGGATGTCGACGTCGTCGTAGGGATCGTGCACGACGCCGAGCGGAACCGCGCGCCTCGAGGCTCGTCGTGCGGCGCGCGCCCGCATCTTCGAACCGTTCAGCGCGATCCGGAACAGGTACGCCTGCAGGTCGTCGATCGAGTCGATCTGGTCCCAGCGCTCCCAGAGCTTCAGGAACGCATCCTGCATCAGATCGGCGGCCTCAGCCCGGTCTCCCGTGACGAAGTACAGCGTCTTGAGCAGACCCCGATGCTCGTCTTCGAAGAACGTTCGGAAGTCCGACGACGCCGGTTCCGCCTTCGGGAGCCGCACCGCTTCACCCTCTGCCTGCATCACCAATCCAGATGCCACGGACCCTGCTGGCGCTTAGATGGCCAAGCATGGCCGTGCGGCGGCACTTCAGCCAGTCAAGGCGATCCGCGAGGGGGCGAACCGTGTGCTGATCCCTGGAGAGAACAGTGCCGTCGGTCCTGCCGCCGGGGAGGGGAGGCCGGCGGCCGCGAGCACCGTCTCCTCGAGACGCTCGACCCTCGCGGCGAACAACGGCCACGCTGGGTGCGATACGGTCGTGCGCACCAGCTCGAGGCCGGTCGGGGGGAGCCGGAGCCGCTCAGGCGAGTAGAGGTGCCAGCGCGCGCTGAGGAACCGGTCGAGCTCGGTCGGCTCCGTCAAAGGACGGCCCACGTCGATCGTGAGGTCGTACGAAGCCGTTCCGCGGCCGGGCCACCGCCGGCGACCGCGGTACCGAACGATATGCCCGCGCCGCCGCATCTCGGCATGCGCCCACATGTACGGGAGCCGGTACGACGCGCGTGCGGCGACCACCGCGCCGAGCCGGGCGGCGTCCAGCGACAGGAACCAGATCCCTCGATGGCCGTCCGGTCCGACCACGTAGGTCCGCAGATTGGTCTCGGGGAAGCTCGACAGCCAGGGCAGGTACGGGACGCCCGGGCGTCTGATCCGCAGCCGGAACGGGATCAGACCGACCCATGCGGCGCCGTGGAACGTGTCGATCTCGAGGGTGGACGGGACCAAGGGCCGGATATCCGCAGGGTCGAATTGCCAGTGGACGAAGGAGAGGTCCAACCACTGCTGGATCATCGTCGGGTGGGCGACGCGCTGCGGAGGATCGAGCTGCAGCACGTCAGCCGTCGGGCTCTCGGTGTTCATCGTGGCGGCCCTCCGTCCATGAGGCCGGACATCGACAGCAGCGTCGAGAAGCTCCCAGCGAGCTGGAAGAGGCGCTCCGCCCGCTCGGCGGTCCCGTCGAGGTGCGTCAGGAGCTCCAAACCGAGGAACTGGGCGACGATCGCATAGGCGAGATCGTCGGCCGGTACGAGCTGCGCCAGCGGGGAGCCCTGGGCGACGCGATCGATCTCCTCGCGGGCGAAGTCGATCCAAGGCGCGATGCGGGCGACGATCTCGGGTCCCAGGGTCCGGTCGGTTGACGCCCCGGCGATCAACTCGGCGAGGATCGTGATGTGCCCGGAGGCGAGGTCCTCGTGGTAGATCTCCGTTGCGACCCCGACGAGGCCCTGGATGTCGGTCGCCGAGGCGGCGGCCGTGCGGTAGGCGGCCATCCGCTCCGCACTGGTCCGATCGAGGGCCGCGAGCAACGCGTCCCGCACGGAACCGAAGTGATAGAAGATCAACGCCTGGTTGAAGCTGCCCGTTGCCGCGATCGCCCGGGCGCTCGACCCCGCGTAGCCGCGCTCCTTGAGCGTCGTGATGGCTGCTTCGACGATCCGATCCTTGGTGTCATCCGGGGCCATCGTCCGGTTCCCTCGTTGAGCGGTCGCTTTGAGCATACGCTCAACCTTCTGATCGGTCAAGAGGGGTCCGTCACCAGGCCACGGAGCTCCTCGGGAACGAGGTCGGCGAACGTCCAGGCGGACCAGAGGTCGGCCGCGACCTCGTCCCACGGCAGCGAGAAGCCGTGATGGTCGAACCACGATCCGATCCGGCGAACGTCGCGTTCCAGGAACGCGGCGGCGTGCGAGTTCTTCTTGGGGTCGACCGCCTGCGGGAAGTCGATCAGGTACACCTCGCCGTCCCACACCAAGACGTTGTAGGCGGATAGGTCGCCGTGGACGATATCGCGGTACAGCATGTGCTCGAGCGCCGAGTGCACCCGCTGCCAGATCGCCTCGAGCTCCTCGCGATCGTCGAATGGGTACTCGTGCAACCTCGGCGCCGGCGTGGCGCGGTCGCCGATATAGGTCATCAAGATCGCGTCGTCGGTGCACTCGATCGGCCGTGGCACGGGCGCGCCGACGCCGGACAGCTTGACCAAGGTCTCCCACTCGCGGGACACCCAGAGGCCGCCTTGGACCTCGCGGCCGAACTTCGTCTTCTGTTCCAGAGCGACGCGGATCCGCCGTTCCTTGATGAACTCGCCGTCGCGGTACAAGCCCTCGTCGCGGAAGTCCCGCTTGTTCAGGGGGTGATACAGCTTCAGCGCGACCAACTCCTCACCGGTGGTCCGCGGGTTGGCGCGGCACAGGTGGACGCTGGCCTCCTTACCGTGCTTCAGCGGCTGGAGGATCGCTTCGATGAGCCCTTCGTCGAAGAAGTGCTCGAATGCTTCGTCGTGCAAGGTGTCGCTCCTTCGTGAGGACGTGGATGTACGAGAACCGCGTCCTTCGAGTAGGAGCGCCGATGCGGATCGCGTCAGCGAGTGGCGGAGGGACGCGGTGCGATGAACACCGAGGCAGAGGTCATGGTCATCTGCTCATCCCTCCTTCCGAGGTGGGTCGTTGGCAGCATGGTCGCTGCGCTGCGGCGTTCACCATAACAGTGGATCGGGGCAGGGGGCGCTTGGAACGCGGCCGTGTTCAGCCTGAGAGCCGCGGCTCGAGGTCGAGGGGAAGGATCCGCTCGACGATCGACAGCGGGATGTGGGTGACCGCTCGGAACCCGTCGCCGTCGGGAAGGACCTCCTGGGCGAGGGAGACGAACTTCGGGCCCTGAGCCAGCAGGAAGCCCACCGTATGGACCAGGTAGTCGGGCCGGATGTCGTCGGGGTCGGCCTGATCGAAGTCGAAGAAGGCGTCTCGCCAGATCACCAGGACCATCGGGTGCTCGAGCTGGACCTGGTCGACCTGGAACTGCGGGTCGGGGGTCTGCTCGGTTCCCTGGTCGATCTTGACGACTCGCATCCGCTCCTCCTCACCCTGTCGATATCGGCACGAACGGGCCGTGGGCGAGGGCAGCGGCCGCATCTGCAGTCCTTCACGCGACGAGCGAGACCAACAACCTCACCCGAGGCGGGACCGCACCCTACCGTCGCCTACCGACACGGCCGAGACCGGGCGAGACCGGGGCCACCCAAGTGGGCCGGTCCCCCGTGTCAGGGGTGCGGGCTACGGTCCCCGCATGCCCAAGGCGACGACCCACTACGCCTGTGCCGCCTGCGGCCGGCGGTCGTCCCAGTGGGCCGGCCGGTGTCCGGACTGCGGGGCCTGGGGCGAGGTCGAAGAGGTGGTGATCCATGCCTCGCCGACGAGGGCGGCCGGGCCGTCCGCGCTGGTCACGGGCCTGATCGAAGACGGCGCGACCGAGCCGCCCCGCATCGAGACGGGCCTCCCCGATCTCGACCGCGTCCTCGGCGGGGGGCTGGTCGCCGGCTCGGTGGTCCTGCTCGCTGGGCCCCCGGGGATCGGCAAGTCGACGCTGCTCCTCCAGTGGCTCGCCGCGATGTCGGCGGCGGGCTCGCCCGGCCTCCTGGTCTCCGGGGAGGAGTCCCGCGCGCAGGTCGCGTCCCGGGCCAGGCGCCTCGGGGTCCGAACCGACGAGGTTTCCTTCGCGCCTGGTCGGGACCTCCGCGCGATCCTGCAGGCTGCCCGGTCGGCGCGCCCGGCGATCCTCGCGGTCGACTCGATCCAGACGGTGCGCGACCTCGAGGCCACGACCCAACCCGGCGGTGTCGCGCAGGTTCGTGGCTGCACCGACGCGTTCGTCGAGCTGGCCAAGACCGAGGACATCGCCGTGGTCCTGACCGGTCACGTCACGAAGGAGGGCGATCTCGCCGGCCCGAGGGCGCTGGAGCACGCGGTCGACGTCGTCCTGACCTTCGAGGGTGACCCGCGATCTGGGCTCCGGATCGTCTCGGGAGGGAAGAACCGGTTCGGCACCGAGGGCGAGTCGGCCTGGTTCCAGATGGGCTCGGGGGGGCTGACCCCGATCGATCCCTCCGGTCTCCTGTGCTCGGGTGAGCGCCACCCGGGTGCCGCGGTCGCCCTCCCTTTGGCAGGGCGCCGCGCCCTGGCAGTGGAGATCCAGGCCCTGGTCGGCGGAGTCGAAGGCCCTGCCCGGCGGCAGGCGACGGGGCTCGACCTCCGGCGCTTCCAGCAGGTTGCCGCGGTGCTCGAGCGGAGCCTCGGGGTGCCGCTCGGCCGCGCAGAGCTGTTCGGCGCGGTGGCGGGCGGCATCCGAGTCGACGACCCGGCGAGCGACCTCGCGGTGGCGGCCGCCCTGGCCTCGGCGGCGACCGGCATCGCCCCGCCCGAGGGCGCGGCCTTCGTCGGCGAGATCGCTCTCACCGGGCAGGTCAGATCCGTGCCCGGCATGGAGCAGCGGCTGGCGGCCGCCCGGGCCGCCGGGTGCTCGACGGTCTTCTCAGCGGGGGGTTCCGGGGGTGCGCTGGACGGCATCGGCACGACCCAGACGCGTCATCTCTGTGAGGCGCTGCGTTGGGCCCTCTCACCTGCAGGAACGTCCGAGCGCCGTCGTGCGTCGTAGACCGTTCGGAGCATGCGAAGCGCCAGATACGCCCTCTGACCTGCAGGTTTGGGTTGCGCCAGAAGGGTCTCCGTGCTACCCTCATGACTAGTCACTGCGCAGCTGCGCAGCTCCACTTCTCCACCGGGAGGGTTCGTGGCGTTCAGGAAAGGCGACACGGTTGTGCACCCCGAACACGGGGCAGCGGTAGTGGAAGAAGTGCGTGAGAAAGAGTTCTTGGGCGAGAAGCGCAAGTACCTCGTGCTGCGTGTCGTCTACGGCGATCTCACCGTCCTCGTCCCCACCGACTCCACCGACCAGGTCGGCCTGCGAGCCTGTGTCAGCAAGAACGAGGCCAAGAAGATCCTGAAGGTCCTCACCGAGGAAGAGAGCTCGGTGGCCGCCAACTGGAGCCGCCGCTTCAAGAACAACCTCGAGAAGCTGCATTCCGGCGATCCGTACGAGGTGGCCGAAGTGCTCCGCAACCTGGCGATCCGTGACCGCGAGAAGGGCCTGTCGGCCGGTGAGAAGCGCATGATCACCAAGGCCCGGCAGATCCTGATCTCCGAGCTGGCCTTCGCCACCGGCAAGTCCGAGGACGAGGCTGAAGCCGTCATCGACGGGGTCCTCGACGGCGCCCACGGCGCCAAGGTCGCCGCCGAGGCGTAGGCCTCGAACCACCTTCCTCCCGCCTCTCAGGTGCCCTGGACGGGCGTCCGATGCTGTCCAGTGGAGGCCCGGCCCTTCGTGGGCAGGCATGGGCAGATGAGTGACGACGGCCGCACCGTTCGGCTCCGCGGACGCTTGGTCGAGGGCGTCCGGCTCATCTTCATGGCGCTGTTCGGAGCCGTGGGCTATCAGATCGGCGCCGCCCGGATCGAGGCCGGCGAGCGCAGCACGATCCTGTACGTGTTCCTGGGTGCAGCGTGTGGCTACGTGCTGGGCGGCGTCTTCGGCCGGCTGACGCTCGAGGCGGTCTCGGGGCTGGAGCGGGAGCTCCGGCGTCGTCCCGCCGCGCAGATCGCCGGCGGCGTGGTCGGCCTGATCGTCGGGTTGGTGATCGCCACGCTGCTGTCGATCCCCGCGTTCTTCTTCCCGGCGACGTACGGCTGGCCCGCCGCACTCTTCGTCTTCATCGTGCTCGGGTCGCTCGGCATCCGCATCGGCCAGGACAAGCACGAGGACATCTTCGCGTTGGTCGGGATGAAGCCGCGGGTGAGCGCGCGCGCGACCGGCGACCTGCACGTGCTCGACACGAGCGCGTTGATCGACGGCCGCGTGGCCGACCTCGTCGCAACAGGGTTCATCTCCGGCACCCTGCTGGTCCATGAGGGCGTCCTGAAGGAGCTCCAAGCGATCGCCGATGCGTCCGATCCTCAACGTCGCACGCGCGGTCGCCGTGGTCTCGACGTCCTCGTCGAGCTGCAGAAGTCGCCGCTCGTGCAGATCCAGCTCGTCGAGGAGCCGGGCATCGTCGACGTCGACGCCGCGCTCGTGCGTCTCGCGCGCGAGAGCGGCGGTTCGCTGATCACGGTGGACCACAACCTCGCGCTCGTCGCCGAGGCCCTTCGGGTGCCCGTCGCGCAGGTGAACGCGCTGGCGTCACGGTTCCGGACTCCGGTCAGCGCCGGGGACGAGACACAGGTTCGCCTCGTCCGTGAGGGACGCGACCATGGCCAGGCCGTCGGCTACCTCGACGACGGGACGATGGTCGTCGTCGAGGAGGCGACCAGCGCGATCGGCTCCCAGGTGGCGGTGCGGGTTCGCAACGTGATCCAAACCACCACGGGCCGGATGATCTTCGCGACGCTCGAGCAGCCCACGCCGGCAGACAGCACAGCGCCGTAGCGCGGTTCCCGTCGCAGCCGCGTCTCTGGCATGCTGCGCGGATGGATCCGGACACCCAGGCCGCGGCGATCATCCTCGCCGCGGGGGCGGGGAGGCGGTTGGGCGCCGAGATCCCCAAGGCGTTCCTGCCGATCGGAGAGCGTCCGATGCTGGCCGTGGCGGCCGCCGCAGCCGCGGCGTCCCCACCGATCGCAGCCATCGTGGTGGCGGCACCCGCCGGCTATGAGGACGCGGCGCGTTCCTGCGTCGAGGGTCTCCCGGTGCCGGCCACCGTCGTGGCGGGCGGTGACACCCGCCAAGCCTCGGTGCGGGCCGCGCTCGCGGTGCTCGAGGGCCCACAGATCGTCGTCACGCACGACGCCGCGCGGCCGTTCGCCCCGCCAGATCTGTTCACCGACGTCGTGAAGGCGGTCGATGCGGGCGCGGATGGCGCGATCCCCGTGCTCGCCCTGACCGACACCGTGAAGCGTCTGGACGGCCTCCGTGTGGTCGACACCGTGCCGCGAGAAGACCTCGGGTTGGCGCAGACCCCGCAGGCGTTCCGGGTCGAGGCGCTGCGGCGCGCGCACGACGAGGCGACACATGCCGGATACACGGTGACCGACGACGCGATGCTGCTGGAGCGCGTCGGTGTGGTGGTGGTCGTGCCGGGCGACCCGCGCAACTTCAAGATCACGACGATGCTCGATCTCGCCCGTGCCGAGGCGCGGATCGGCGGCTCCGATGTCTGAGTCTCGAAGCGGCCTCGGGTTCGACGTCCACCGGTTCTCCGAGCATCGCGATCTGTGGCTCGGTGGCGTCCGCTTCGATGGCGAGGACGGTTTGGTCGGGCATTCGGACGGCGACGTGGTCTGCCACGCGGTCGCCGACGCGCTCCTGGGCGCCGCCGCGCTCGGTGATCTCGGGGAGCTGTTCCCCGACACGGACCCCGGGTTCGAGGGGATCGAAGGGCGCGCGCTGTTGACGGAGGTGGTGGGTCGCGTCGCCGGCGCTGGATTCGCGCCGTCCTCGATCGATGCGACCGTGATCTGCGATCGACCGACGATCGCGCCGCGTCGTGAGGAGATGCGTCACTCCCTCGCCGGGGCGCTCGGCGTCTCGGTGGATCGCGTGTCGGTGAAGGCCACGCGGCCCGAGGGTCTCGGGCTCGCCGGCGACGGCGTCGGCTGTCTCGCGATCGCGGTGATCGCATAGGTGAGCTCCGAGCGCGAACGGGTGGTCGCCGGCAAGCGGGCGGTGCTCGAGGCGGTGCGTGCCGGCGATGCGGTGGAGGTGCTGCTGGCCAAAGGCGCTCGACAGGGCTCGGCGATGCGCGACGTCGTTGAAGCGGCTCGAGCGGGACACGTGCGAACACGAGAGGTCGATCGCCACGACCTCGACGTGCTCGCAGAAGACCACCGAGGGGTCGCCGCTCGCGTGCGAGAGGCGAGGGCGCCGCTCGGCGAACGGGATCTCTCGACGTTCTCCTGGGCCGAGGACGCGATCGTGGTGGTGCTCGACGGCGTGGAGGATCCGCAGAACCTCGGCGCGGCCGCCCGCTCGGCGGAGGCGGCCGGCGCGGCCATGGTCATCACGCGAACCCATCGCTCGGCCCCGGTGACGGACGCAGCCATCAGGGCCTCGGCCGGAGCGTTGTCGCACCTGCCGCAGGCGCGTGTCGCCAACCTGACCCGGGCGATCGGGCGGTTGCACGACGAGGGCTTCACGGTGGTTGGCCTGGATGAGCGGGCCGAGGCAACGATCTACGAACGCGCGTGCCCGCCGGGGCGGGTCGCGGTCGTGCTCGGCGGTGAAGGGTCCGGTATCTCCCGCCTCGTCCGGGAACACTGCGACCTCCTGGTTTCACTGCCGATGCGTGGCAAGGTGGAGTCGTTGAACGCGGCCGCCGCCTTGGCGGCGGTGCTCTACGCCTACGTCCTGGCGAGCCGAGGATCGGAGAGCCACGATGCGTGACGAGCCCGAGGATCGAGCGCCCGAGCCTCCTTCGACGGGGCGTTCCCACTACGAGGACCTCGATTTCGAGGTGCCGCAGGCGACCCCCGCGCCCGGCAGGCGCACCCCGACCCTCACCGTCGCTGGGGTCGTGCTCGTCTTCTCGGGCGTGCTGCCATTGGTGTCCGTCCTCGCGTTCAGCCCGGAGTCGGGCGTTGCGATCGCGCTGATCGTGCTCGGTGTCGCGGAACTCCTCGGCGCGGCGCTCGTGTTGCTGCTCCAACCGATCGGTCGCGTGCTGGGCTTCGTGCTCGGCTGCGTGGGGATCGTGATCGGGCTCGTCACCGCGCGAAGCTCACCGGCGAACGGTCTCGTGACGATCGGGCTGAACGGGTACGTGATCTACGCGATGGCCATCTCCGGAGCGTCGTTCCGCGGGGGGTAGACTCGGCCAATCCGGCCGGCGTGGCGCAGCCCGGTAGCGCAACCGACTTGTAATCGGTAGGTCGTCGGTTCGAATCCGACCGCCGGCTCTACGTGCGGCGAAGCGCTCGCCCGGCTCGCTCGATCGTCGGCTGGCCGTCCGACCACGCGACGGTGCCGTTCACGATCACCGCGTCGACGCCTTGGGGGAACGAGTGCGGGTCCTCGTACGTCGCGGTGTCGCGGATCGTCGAGGGGTCGAAGACGACGAGGTCTGCGACGGAACCCGGCTGGATCCGTCCTCGATCGCGGAGGCCGAAACGGTCGGCGGGAAGCGACGTCATCTTCCTGATCATCGCTTCGACCGGCAACAGGCTCTCTTCGCGCGCGAGGGCGAGGGCCCGCGGGAACGTGCCGTAGCCGCGCGGGTGGACCGGGAGGTCGCCTCCGGGTCCGTCCGGCGCCGTGGCCCACGCGTCGGAGGCGACGAAGACCTCTGGGTCGGCCAGGATCGCGCGGACGTCCGCGGGTGACATCGCGTGGCCGATGCAGCTGATCTCTGGATCGCGCCCGAGCAGCTCGACGAGCGCATCGAACGGCTCGAGACGGAGATCGTCCGCGATCGCCGCGAGGTCGAGTCCGCGCCAGCGTTCCTGGGGCGCGGTCTCCAGCACGATGCGGTTCCATCCCACGCCGTCGACCGACGACTGGAAGTCCGGGTCGCCGTGCTCGACGGCTTCCCGCAGGCGATCGCGGTCGCTCGCAGCGATCTCGCGCACGTGCGCGACCGGTGCCCATGGCGGCAGGAACGTCGAGAGGTACGAGTTCCACGCTTCGTAGGGGTACTGGTCGCCGGTGGCATCGGGCGCGTCGTGGATCATCGCGAGGAGATCGTCGGTGCGGCCCCACACGAGGTTCGTCTCGCACTTCAGGTGGCTCACGTGCACCGGCAGCTCGGCCTCCGCGCCGATCTCGAGCGCCTCGGAGATGGCGGTGAACAGGTCGCGGCCTTCACCTCGGATGTGCGACGCGTAGAGACCACCGACGGCAGCGGCGCCTCGCGCGAGCGCGACGATCTCGTCGGTCTGGCTGTACATCCCGGGCACGTAGATGAGACCGGTGGACACGCCGACAGCGCCGTCGACGATCGCGTCGCGTGTGATCCCGACCATGCGATCGAGCTCGGCGGTGTCCGGCGGACGCTGCTCGTCGCCGAGCACCTCCCGACGGATCGAGCCGTGCCCGACGAGCGTCGCGATGTTGACCGCCGGTCGAGCCGCGTCGATCGCGTCCAGGTAGTCGGTCCATCCGCGCCACGAAGGCCGGGGGAACGCATCCCCCTCCGCGAAGGCGAACCAGAGCGCTTCCTCCCACGAGCTGAGCGGGAACGGTGAGAAGCCGCAGTTGCCGACCACGACCGTGGTGACGCCTTGGCGCAGGGTGCTCGGCATCTCGGGCACGATCATCGGAGAGAGGTCGGAGTGGTTGTGCACGTCGATGAAGCCTGGTGAGACGGCCACGCCCCCGATCGTCCGGGACGCCTGTGGCACAGCCTCTTCCGAGCGACCCACCGCGGTGATGCGGTCCCGGTCGACGGCGACCCACCCTTGAAAGCCGGCGTCGCCCGAACCGTCGATGACCGTGCCCGTGATGACCAGGTCCGCCATGGAGCCGGACGCTAGCAGCGCACAGGTCGCCTCAGCGGTTCGGCAAGTACGCGCGGAACGACGAGCCGCCGCCGTCGCGCGGTTCGACCCACGCGCGACCGCCGTGGAGCTCGGCGAACCGTCGCACCAGCGACAGCCCGATGCCGACACCCGGTGAGTGCTCGCTCGCGGGGCTCGGGTTCTGCTCGAACGGTTCGAAGATCGATTCGCGGGAACCTTCCGGCACTCCCTGTCCCGCGTCGTCCACGCCGATCACGACACCGTCGTCCTGCGCGTTCGCCCACACGCGGATGTGCGCGCCCGGCGGCGTGTGACGGAGCGCGTTCGCGATCAGGTTCTCGACGATGCGCTCCACCTTCGGTCCGTCGATCGAGACGCTGATCGCAGGGACCTCGACGTCGATCGGGCGCGCGTCGGGGTTCTCGACCTCCGCCACGACCCGGTCGACGAGAGCGGCGACGTCCGTCGGGCGGCGTTGGGGCGACACGATCCCTCGCTGGAGGCGATCGAGGTCGAGCAGATCGCCGAGCAGCCGCTCCAGTTTCCGGGCGTTCGCGGCGATCCGGTGCACGAGGTCGAGGGTGTCGTCGGTGGGCAGGCGGAGCTGACTCTGTTCGAGCGTCAACGCCGAACCCAGGATCGACGTCAACGGCGTGCGGAGGTCATGAGAGACCGCCTCCAGGAACGTGTTCTTCATCGCGTCGAGCGCGCGCAGCTGCTCGGCGGCCTCGCGTTCGCGGAGGAAGGCCTCGGAGTACTTCCGCTCCGAATCGCGGAGGGTCTGCTCGGCGTGCTTGCGGTCGGTCACGTCGACGATCACACCGCGGATCTGCTTCGCGCGCTGGCCACCCCGCACGATGTGCACGAGGTCGCGCATCCACATCGTGTCGTCGCCGGATGTGCGGATGCGGTACTCGACGGACACGTCTTTGCCTTCCGCCACCGCCCGTCGCACCTCGGCGACCGCGAGCGATCGGTCGGGCTCGGCGATGTGGTCGCCCCACGCGTGGCCGGCCGCTTCACCGTCTCCGTCGAACAGGGCTCGACCGCCCAGGAACGTCAGCTGGAGGCTGTCGGCGTCCGCCTCCCAGAACGTGGCGTCGAGGCTCTCGACCAGCCGGTGGAACCGCTCGAGCTCCCCGATGCGTCGCGCGTTGCCCAAGGCCAGCGCGGTGAGGTCGCCGATCCCGCGGGCGAGGCGCAGCGCCGCCTCGTCGAACGGCGGGGAGCCCGGCTCGCCGATCGCGATCAGCGCGCCGGCCTCCTCGGGTTCCCATCGGAGGGGGCAGACGAGCACGTCGCCGAAGTCGTCCAGGAACAAGAGCTCGGCCGGGACGCCGGCGGCAACGTCGTGCGGGATGACGAAGGGCGCGACGTCGCTCAGCAGCATCGCGTCGGCGATCTCCCGTGGGACGTCGGCCACGTCGGCTCGCGGACGGACGGTATGGCCCGAGACCGCCTGCACCTGTGCGAGCTTGAACGAGCCCGTGTCCTCGTCGCGGACGTAGGCGGCCGTCGCGATGCACGGGATGATCGTCGGGATCGTCTCGATCGCGTCGCGCAGGATCTCGCTGGCCCGGCGTCGGATCGTCAGCGACTGGGAGAGCTGCAGCAGCGCGCCGGCCGCCCGCGCGGCGCCGCGTTCCGCCTCGAGCAGCCGTGCGCTCTGGAAGGCGGCCGCCGCGTGTGGCGCGAGGACCTCGAGCATCCGCTGGTCCTCCTCATCGAACATCCCGTAGCCCAGGCTCGACAGGACGATGACGCCGACCAGGATGTCGCCGGCCACCATGGGCACGGCTAGCATCGACTCGAGCAGGTCGTCGTCGGTCCCCGGGATCGTCACCGAGAACTCCACCAGCCGCGCGTCGGGCGTGAGCAGGGCATGACGCGTCGCGGCGACGTGGCCGGTGATGCCCTCCCCCACCTCGGTGATCAACGTGTCGAGGTCTTCCTCGGCGTACTCGGTGGTCATCTCACCGCGGAAAGCGATCGGCATCAGCCGCGTGCCTTCCTGCAACAGGTACACACGACAGTTGTGGTAGTCGATGATCGTGCGGAGCTCGCTCGTGATCGTGTTGCCGATCTCGGCGGTGTCGCTGAGGACGTTCAGCTTCGCGGCGACGCTGTGGAGCATGTCCAGCTGGGCATCGGACCGCTCCGCGTCGCGCTGGCGGGCATCGGGGTTCCTCACCATGGTCGCTCGGTCACCGCGATCATGCTCTCACCTCGGATGGGGGAACGGAACGAGGACGGTGCTTGTACAGCCCCACGGCGGGTGCGAGCCTGCCGAATCGTGGAGAGAGGCACCCCCCCTTCATCGGTACGCCCTTCCGACGGGCTGAACGATCTCGAGCGCGCCATCCTGGATTTCGAGCGTGACGCCTGGCGGCTGCACGTTGCGAAGGACCGGGCGATCCGAGAGACGTTCGGCTTCTCGACGACGCGGTATCACCAGCTGCTCCACCGGACGGTCGATCGGCCGGAGGCGCTGGCGTACGACCCGATGCTGGTGCGGCGGTTGCGTCGGCTACGTGAGTTGCGCCGCAAGCGTCGCACGGCGCAGCGCCTCGGGATCACCTTCTAGCTCACCGGGAGCCCGGCCGGGGCTCGGAGGGTAGGATTGCCCGCGTGAACCTGAGCACCGGTCGCGTCCTGGTCATCGTTGCGCTCATCGTCGTCGGACTGGCCGTCCTCGCCAACGGCTTCGCCGACGAGGGCACGGCGGCGTCGCCGACGCTCTCACCATCTCCCGGCGGCGTGGTCAGCCCGACCGACACCTCGTCCCCGACGGTGACCGAGCCGCCGACCTCGACTCCCCCACCGAACACGAAGGGCGTGCTGTTCATGGCGTTGAACGGCACCACGATCACCGGCGCCGGCGCGGCGGCGCAGGACCTGCTCGCCAACGACGGGTACACGAAGGTGGCCGACGCTGCCGACGCGCCGACCCAAGACATCAAGAAGACCACGATCTATTACCGCCCCGACCAGACCGGCCAGAACCAAGCGGACGCGACCTACGTCCAGCAGAAGTACTTCAAGGGCGGGACGGTCAAGAAGCTGAACACCGCGATCCAGAGCGCCAACGTGCCGGACAGCGCCGCGATCGTGGTCGTCGTCGGTGCCGACTGGGCGACGAAGATCACGAGCTGACGGTCAGCTCGCGTCGAGCAGCTCGTTGAGCTCGTTCGCCAAGAGATCCGGATCGAACGGCTTCTCGAGGAACCGCCGCGCGCCCGCCCCGACCGCGCGCTCCGCCTCGTCGGGGATCGCGCGCGCGGACAGGACGACGACGGGAACGCTCGCCGTCCGGGGGTCCTTGGCGAGCTCCGCAAGCACGCCGTAGCCGTCCATCACCGGCATCATCAGATCGAGCACGATGATCTCGGGCCGCTGCTTCATCGCGAGCGCGATGCCCCGCAAGCCGTCCTCGGCGTCGATCACCTCGTGGCCGGCGCGCTCCAGGCTCATCCTGATCAGCCATCGAACGTCCGGCTCATCATCGATCACGAGCACCCGAGCCATGGCCCCGTGAGGATACCTGTGCGGCTTCCGATACCGTTGACGTGCGGGAACGCGCGGACCTAGCCTGGTTGACCGGAGGTTGAACCCGAGATGCTCAAGGTTCCCCAGAAGCTCGAGTACGCGATCCGCGCGATGATCGAGCTGAGCGTGCGCCGTGAGGACGGGGTCCTCGTTCCCGCCCGCGAGATCGCCGAACGTCAGCAGATCCCGCTTCGGTTCCTCGAGCAGCAGCTCGGCGCTCTGTCTCGCGCGGGGCTCGTCGAGAGCTTCCGCGGCGCCGGTGGAGGATGCCGGATCGCGGGCGACCCCGCCGAGATCACGATCGCCCAGGTCGCCGATGCGATCGAGGGCCAGATCTACCCGGTGTTTTGCCTCGAGCCCTCCGACCACACGTGCTTCGCGGATTCACGGTGTGGGCTGCAAGGCTTCTGGGCCGATGTGGCTCGCGCGGTGCAGGACGTCTTCGAACGTACGACGGTGGCGGACCTCGCGGCCCGCCACCGGGAGATGTCGCCGGGGCCCGTGTTCCTCAGCCCCGAAGAGCTGCTGTCGCGGTTGAACTAGCTAGGGGGCCTTCCAGCCCATCGCTTTCGCAGCGTCCATGCCCATGATCTTCGTCAGCTTCGTGCCGCACACCGGGCAGGTGCCCTGGAGTGCCGGGCGTCCGTTGGCCAGGGTGACCAGCGAACCCGTGAACTCACGCTTCTCGCGGCACTTCATGCAGTAGGCCACGTCGGCCATCGCCGCCTCCTTCCCCATCCCCAGAATGGCTCTCGAGCCGCCCCAACGGGCGGCTCTCGAACGATGGTGGAGGCTCCTGAGGCGAGATGCAAGTACCCGTGGCCTACGTTCGAGCTACGTTCGGATCGGCCGGGTCGCGCCCGGAAGGGCCCCCGCGTACCATGCGGGTTCCGGCGGAGGGGAAAGGACCGAGGTCCGTGAGCGACGTGGAGCCCAACATCGAAGCCCTGTTGTCCGAGGATCGGGTGTTCGAACCGTCCGCTACGTTCCGCGAACGGGCTGTCGTTGCCGACAAGAGCATCTACGACTCGGCCAACGCGGATCACCAGGCGTTCTGGGCCGAGCAGGCAGCGCAGCTCGCCTGGATCCGGCCCTGGGATCGCCTCATGGACTGGAACCCGCCCTGGGTGACCTGGTTCGCTGGAGGGCAACTCAACGCCTCCGCGAACTGCCTCGACCGCCATGTCGAGGCCGGCGGAGGGGACAAGGTCGCCTACCACTGGGAGGGCGAGCCAGGCGACACCCGCACGATCACCTACCGCGAGCTCCTCGACGACGTCTCACGGCTGGCCAACGCCTTGCGGAGCCTCGGCGTGGCGAAAGGGGACCGGGTCAACATCTACCTGGGGATGGTCCCCGAGCTGCCGATCGCGATGCTTGCCTGTGCGCGGATCGGCGCTCCGCACTCCGTCGTGTTCGGCGGGTTCAGCGCGGAATCGCTTCGAGACCGGATCAACGACGCCGAGGCGAAGGTATTGATCACCGCCGACGGCGCCTGGCGGCGCGGCACGATCGTCCCGCTCAAAGACAACGCCGACGCTGCGGTGGCGGAGTGCCCGAGCATCGAGCACGTGATCACGGTGCGGCGCTGCGGCAACGAGCACGCGTTCACCGAGGGACGTGACCTCTGGTACCACGAGCTGGTCTCCGAGCAGTCGACCGAGTGTCCGCCCGAGCCGATGGAGGCCGAGGACTTCCTCTACCTGCTCTACACGAGCGGCACGACGGGGAAGCCGAAGGGCATCGCGCACACGACCGGCGGCTACATGACGCAGGTCGCCGCAACCCACCGCATGATCTTCGACATCCACGACGACGACGTGTACTGGTGCGCTGCGGACTGCGGCTGGGTGACGGGCCACAGCTACATCGTCTACGGGCCGCTCGCGAACCACACGACCGGGGTGCTGTACGAGGGCGCGCCGGATTGGCCCGACAAGGATCGGTGGTGGTCGATCATCGAGAAGTACCGCGTGAACATCCTCTACACGGCGCCGACGGCGATCCGCGCGTTCATGCGGTGGGGGACGGAGTTCCCGGGGAAGCACGATATGTCCTCGCTGCGACTGCTCGGCTCGGTCGGTGAGCCGATCAACCCGGAGGCCTGGATCTGGTACTGGAAGGTGATCGGCGGGGAACGGTGTCCGGTCGTCGACACGTGGTGGCAGACCGAGACCGGCGCGATCATGATCACGCCGTTGCCCGGGCTCACGACGCTGAAGCCCGGTTCGGCGACGTTCCCCTTCCCGGGGATCGCCGCCGCTGTGGTCGATGACCGGGGCGGCTCGGTCGGTCTCGGCAAGGGCGGGTTCCTCGTGTTGACGCATCCGTGGCCCTCGATCGCGCGCACGATCTGGGGCGACCCGGATCGCTACGTCGAGACGTATTTCTCGAAATACGGGCCGCAGACCTACGTCGCCGGCGACGGCGCCCGGCTCGATGAGGAGGGCTACTTCTGGCTGCTCGGCCGGATCGATGACGTGATGAACGTCGCCGGTCACCGGCTCTCGACGTTCGAGATCGAGTCCGCCCTCGTGGACGACGACCGGGTCGCCGAGGCCGCGGTGGTC
>Ga0134127_10001131_pt1 | contig 20516 bp, 18 predicted proteins | sample KB31753_FD_96459 | JGI IMG/M metagenome (GOLD analysis project Ga0134127, IMG submission 96459) | Terrestrial soil microbial communities with excess Nitrogen fertilizer from Kellogg Biological Station, Michigan, USA - KB3-175-3 | ecosystem: Environmental > Terrestrial > Soil > Unclassified ... | reverse complement strand
GCCTTGAGGATCTCGCCGGCGCGCTCACCGATCACCATGCACGGCGCCATGGTGTCTCCGGTGGCGATCCGCGGCATGATCGAGCCGTCGGCGATCCGAAGCCGCTCGATTCCATAGACCCTGAGATCTCCGTCGACGACGGCGCGGTCGTCCTGGCCCATCTTCGCGGTACCTGTCTGGTGCCAATACGACTGCGCAGTCGCGCGCACGTAATCCTCGAGATCACCTCCGCACACAGGGGTGCCGCAACCCGCTTGATATACGGCCGCAGTGGAGCCGAATCGGCGATCTCCTGGCACAGCTGGACGCCGGCGATGACCGCGTTCACATCCCGGGAGTCGGCGAGCATATTCGCTTCAATGTCAACTGGATCGAGCGCGTTCGGTCCGGTGAGACGGACTCGGCCCCGGCTCTCGGGGCGTACGACGCCCGGGCATATCGTGCAACCGTATTCCGGGATGTCGACGCGGGCTGCGAGGTCCGGAAGCGGCAACGGAAATCCCAAGAGGCACGCCTGGATATCCGGGGTGCCCAGCGCCTCATCGCTTTTCCAGAAGAGCGTCGCATACGATTCGGGGCTGAGCGCCGTCACCTGGTGTCGGTACTCCCAGATGCAGGGGACCAGCACGTGGTCCTGAAAGTTCTGGCCGACGCCGGGCAGGTGCTGTGTGACGGGGATGCCGAATCGCCGCAATTCGTCCGCATCGCCGATGCCGGACTGCATCAGCAGTTTCGGGGTTTGGATCGCACCCATCGAGACGATCACTTCGGATCTCGCTCTGACCCGGCGAGTCTTGCCGCGATGGTGAAACTCCACACCGGTGACCCGGTTGCCTCGCAGGGTCAGCCGGGTGATCAGCGCATGGGGGAGAACCGTGAGATTCGGCCGCTCGAGGTAGGGCGCGACGTACGAGCGAAAAGCGGACTGCCGCAGCCCGTTGCGCACGCGAACATCGCAAATCGACGCGCCGCCGTCGCCCTCCATCATCCGGCCGTTGTTGCTGTCAAAGGACGGAATCCCCACGGATTCGGCGCCCTTGACGACCGCCGTGGCGATGCCGTGGGGATCGGGTGAGGGCTCGACGAACGCCAGACCACCGGAGCCGCGGTAGTGAGGATCCGGTCGGCCGTGCCAGTCCTCCATGCGGCGGTAGATGTTGAGTACCGACTGATAGTTCCACGATTTGTCGCCCGCCTCGGCGGCGAAGTAGTCCCAGTCGTTCTGATGACCGCGGACCCAGGCCATCACGTTGATACCGGATCCGCCGCCAAGAACCTTGCCCATCGAGAGCGCGAGGGAGCGGCCATTGACGTGGGGGCTCGGTTGGGCGAAGAAGCGCCAATCGCGATCGCTGCCCAGATTGGCGGGCCACTGCGAGGCGTCCAGCACCTGCGGCACGTCGCCGCTGCCGCCTGCCTCCAACAACAGCACACCCACTTCGGGGTTCTCCGCGAGGCGACGGGCGACCACGGAACCCGACGAGCCGGCGCCACAGACGATGAAGTCGTACTGCGCCGCAATCTGTTTCGATGTCATGGCGCTCAGACTCGCTGTCACGGGCGCGTACTGTCTCTCCCGCTGCCGCTACTCTGCCGTTGCAGCTAGCGGTAATCCGGTGCGAGTTCCGGCTAGTCGGGTTCGTCGTCGAACTGGCGGATCGCCGTTACGCCGTCGATGCCGGCCAACACCGTCGGCGCAGTGAGGATCCCCCTGCCCGACAGGGTCAGCATCACGCCCGCGGTCCCCGCGCCTATGTGCTCGCCCGCGGAGTCGGCCGCGAGGTCGGTGAGCTGCCACTGGCGCCGGTCGCAGACCTGGAGGAGGTGGCTCATCACGCCGCGGCCCTCTTCATAGGTGACGTGCATGGTGACCGACCCCGCCAACCGGGCGGACAGTCGTTTCGCCAGCGGCATGAAGCCCACGATGATGAGAAAGTGCATCACCGTCACCGTGACGGCCAGCAACAGCAGGCCTGCTCCGGCCGCCATGCCGATGGCCGCAGACTCCCACACCGCGGCCGCGGTGGTCAGCCCGTGCACCGAACCGCGGCGGAAGATGATGATGCCCGCACCGAGAAAGCCGATGCCCGAGACGATTTGGGCCGCGACACGGGATGGATCGACAACGACGAGACCGTCCTGCAGCACGTCGGAGAAGCCGTACTTGCTGATGAGCAGGATCAGCGCCGCTGCGGTGCCGACGATGGTCTGCGTGCGCAGGCCCGCGCTCTTTCCCTGGATCTCGCGTTCGAGGCCGATCAACGACGTGAGTCCGAACGCGACGAACAGCTCGACGATCTGCCGCGTCCCCTGTCCGGGGCCGCCGAAGAACGGCGGATCGGCCAGCCAGACCTGCATGTCAACAAATTAACCCGGCGACCTTGCACCGATGACTTTCGGCGCGCCGCGGAGTCCGTATTTCCGAGGCCGATTGGTTAGGAGATGCACAATGCCCACAACCCCCACCGCTTATCCGGACGTCGCCACCCGCGAGGAATGGCTTGCCGCCCGCAAGAAGCTGCTGGCGCGCGAACGCGAGGTTACCCATCTGCGTGACGCCGTCAATGCCGAGCGACGCCGGCTCCCGATGGTGAAGGTGGAAAAGGACTACGTGTTCGAGGGTCCGGACGGCGAACTGCGCCTGATCGACATGTTCGAGGGTCACCCACAGCTGTACATACATCACTTCATGTGGATCGACGCGGTCGACAAGGGTTGCCCGAGTTGCACGATGGCCGCGGATCTCACCTTCACGGAGAAGGATCGCGCATTGCTGGACGCCAAGGGCGTGACGTTCGCCGCGGTGTCGCGTGCGCCGTATGCCAGCATCGCGGGGTACAAGGCCGAGCATGCCTGGACGTTCCCGTGGTACTCGTCGCGTGACAACGACTTCACCTACGACTTCCACGTCACGTTGGACCCGAAGCGGGCGGCGATCGAATACAACTACATGTCCATCGACGAGTTGCACGTCGCAGGCTTCGATGACGAGGTCCTGCGCGGCGACTGGCCGGGCGCCAGCGTGTTTCTGCGGCGCGGTGACGAGGTGTTCCACACCTATTCGGCGTTCGCGCGGGGGCTGGACCACTCCGCGCCGGGCTATCCGTACCTCGATCTCACCCCCTACGGCAGGCAAGAGACGTGGGAGGACTCGCCCGCGGGCTGGCCGCAGGGCGTTGACGCAGTCGGCGTGCCGCAGTAGCGATCAGCGCGATCCAAAGGCTGGGCCGGTGCCGGCCACGATGGCAGGGTCATGTCCCGTTGCGGGTGTGGCTGAGTGGCTAGGCACCGGCCTGCAAAGCCGTTTACGCGGGTTCGAATCCCGCCACTCGCTCCAGCGTCGTCATGCCTTATTCAAACGTCTGGCGCGCCCAATCGGCGAAGGACGTCCACGCGATGTCGGGGTTGCTGTCGCGCAGGGCCTCGACGTCCACGCGGTAGCCCGGACCGTTAAGGAACTGCCACATCGCAAACATGTCGGGATTGCGAATCGACTCGAGCGGTGTCTGGTCGTGCCGCACCGAACGGCCCAGCAGATCGCCGAGCAGGTCGGCCATCCGCCGCGGCGTGACAGCGTCACTTGCCAGCTCGATGCGCTGTCCGACATAAGCGTTCGGATCGCGGAGTACCTTCGCCACAAAGGCTCCCAGGTCTGAGCGGGCCAACTGTTGCAAGAGACGATCGGGTGGAAGCGGTAGATCGAGTATTCCCGCGCGGATCCTTTGCTCACCGCCTAACGCATTGTCGAAGAAGTACGTCGGCCCGACGATCGTGTACGGCAATCCGGTTGAAACTAGCTCATTTTCGATGATCGCCTTGCTTTCGAAATGAGGTACTCCCGTGTGCTGGTCGGCGCTGGCGACTGAGCTGAAGACCAGGTGCGGAACCTGTGCTTGGACAGCCGCGGCCAGGATGGCATGGCCTTGCGCCACCTCGGCGTCAACACCGGTCTCGAACGGAGTGGTGAGCGCAAACACCGCGTCGACGCCGCGCATGGCTGCACCCAGCGTGGCCGTGTCGTCAAGCGAGCCCGCGACCACGTCGACGCCGCGGTCGGCAAGCCCTCGGGCCGACGGCGCGTCAGGCCGTCGAACCATTGCCCGCAGCGGCCTCCCGCGGTCGAGCAGCGCCGCGGCGACCGCGCCGCCCTGGCCGCCGGTCGCGCCCAGCACCAGAATGGGCCGGTCGGTCATATGTCGCCTCTGAGGCGATGCGGGTCGACCTCGAGTGCGCCGCGGTCCCAGCCGCCAGTGTCGGCCGCCGCAGCGTAGGTGCTGTGGAGAAAGGTCGAGAGGGTCCGGTCGGGATTGACGGCGGTCCGCACAGACTCATAGGGCAGCAGAAATTGCTTGTACTCGTCGCTGTAGTAGGCGGCATCCGGTTCCACGCGATACCCCGCGAAACCCTCCGGTTCGGGGTACGCATACGAATAGAACGCGCCCTCCTCGCCGCCGCCGGGCCAGAAGCCGCAGCTACTCAGTTCCCGCGAGTAGCCTTCGGCCATTACCCAGTCGGGACAGTTGGGGGCTCCGCCGGCATGCTGCGGTGCGGGACGACCCGAAAAGCGTGTGCAAGCCAAATCCAAGGCACCCCAGAAGAAATGAACTGGGCTCACTTTGCCTGCAAACGATGCTCGGAATTGGAGGATCACACGGTGGGCCTGCACCAGTTGCTGCCAGAACATGCGTGCAGCGTCGGCGTCGTACGCGGCATGCTCGTAGTCTTCGGCGAACGGAATCGAGGGGTCGACCTCGTTGGGGTGCGCTACGATCCGCGTCTCAATGCCCAAACTGTCCAGCGCAGAGAGAGTTTCAGCGTAGAACTCGGCCACCGGCCTGGCGACGAGTGGCACCGAACGCTCGCTCCCGTCGCTGTGCCGGATGGCCAGCACATTGGCTACGAAGTCGAATTCCATATCGAATACCGCGGTGCCGTATGGGATCGCGCCGGTTGTCAATCCGCGGGGACTGACGTAGGACGTCACCTGCCACCAATGGTTGATCAGCGGCATGTGCGCCAAGCGAATTTTGCCGACGATCTGAGCCCACATGTGCAAGGTGTCGCGGGTCGGGGTCCAGTCGGCGACACGCAACGACGGCCATCCGTACGTCCTGGCGGGCTCCTCCATATCGGCTCCTCTCGACAATGAAATCGAACATACGAGGGTCTACGCGCGGGGTCTAGCGATCAGGGCCGTATCGCTTCGAGGCCGAACTGACCGCAACACGTTGCGCGATAGTCGTGCGCGACTGCTGCGCCTTCCTTAACGTTTCCAGCAATGGACGATCCACCCCCTCGCTCGGTCAATCCGACCCTGCGCGACGCGATGACCCGGCGGTTGCATCGACGGTCAGTCGTCAACGGAACGATCACGTTGCCCGCCGCGCCGAGCATGATCGACCAGTACTTGTCCATGTGTGAGTCGCTGTTCACGACCGTGGGCAGACCTTTCACGCCCGAGCAACTCAACCAGGTCAGGGCGGTACTCGAGGGCCAGCTTGCGGAGGCATACAAGAACTCGCCGCGGTCGAACATCGTCATTCGTTTGACGCCCCCGTCGGCACGGTCCTCAACTATCACGTCAAGGCCGAATGGTCGACGGTCGAGGGCGCATACGAGAACTGGATCAACACTCGCAAGCCACCGCTGTTCGGAACCGAACCGGATGCCCGCGTGTGGACCCTGGCGAACCAGGCAAGCGATCCGACGGCGTATCCGGTGCTCGATATCGGCGGAGGAACCGGGCGCAACGCCCTGGCCATGGCGCGGCGCGGCCACCCGGTCGATGTGGTGGAGATGACCCCGAAGTTCGCCGACATGATTCGCGCGGACGCCGAGCGCGAGTCGCTCGATGTGCGCGTGATCGAGCGTGACGTCTTCTCCACCGACGATGATCTGCGGCGTGACTACCGGCTGATCCTGCTCTCTGAGGTGGTATCCGACTTCCGCACGGCGCAGCAGCTGCGCGCCGTATTCGAACTCGCCACACAGTGCTTGGTCGGCAGTGGACAGCTGGTGTTCAACGCGTTTCTCGCAAGGCCCGGATATACGCCCGACGAGGCTGCGCGCGAACTCGGACAGCAGTGCTACACAACCATTTTCACGGCACAAGAGTTGTCGGCCGCGGCGTCCGGGTTACCTCTGCAGCTGGTCTCCGATGAGTCCGTGTACGAGTACGAACAGGCGCACCTGCCCGAGGGAGCCTGGCCACCCACGAGCTGGTATGCCGACTGGGTCAGCGGTCGCGACGTGTTCGACCTCCCGCGCGAGGAATGTCCCATCGACATGCGCTGGCTGGTGTATCAGAAACCGAACTGGTAGGCGGCACCGTGGCCAAACTCGAGCTGTCCCGCGAACTGTCGCTGACCCCCGAGGATGCGTGGGCGCATGTCTCCAATCTGGCCGCCCTCGGCGACTGGCTGGTGATGCATCAAGGGTGGCGTGGTGAGGTTCCTGCGGAACTCACTACCGGGGCGACCCTTGTGGGTGTTGCGGGCGCCAAGGGGCTGCGCAATCGGGTCACGTGGACGGTGCGGGAGGTCGAGCCGCCACGGCTGCTCGAGATGACTGGCGACGGTGTTGGCGGCACCAAGTACGCGATGCGGATGACGGTCTCGCCGACCGCATCCGGTTGTGCGTTGACGTTCAAGCTGGATCTGGCTGGCAGACCTCTGTTCGGGCCGATCGGGGTGGCCGCCGCGCGGGCGGTGAAGGGCGATATCGAACGATCGATCGAGCGGTTCGAAGCGCTGTACAGCCGACCCCTGTAAGGGAAGTTGCTCGTAAACACATTGTGCTGCACAGTGTTTCGCCTCGTAGTCATCGATGAGGCACCGCTTCGCAACGTTTCGAAAAACGCGACAATTCTCTCTTGAGTAACTCCAGTAACAGCGGGAACGATCAGTCGGTGGCGGTACCGTCGGCGAAATCAGGAAGGGCCACATCTCGTCCCGTACTCTTCCACCATGGTGAGGATCGCGTGCTGCCAGATCGATCCCTCGATCGGCGATCTGGCCGCCAACGCCGAGGTGATCGAGGCGCAGATTAATGAGGCGGTCGGGGTCGGCGCCGATGTGGTCGTGCTGCCGGAGCTCGCCACGTCCGGCTACATGTTCGCCGACGCCGAAGAAGCACGGGCTGCGGCGCTCACGTCTGCAGACTCCGCGTTCACGAAATGGTCTGCGGCCGCTGGTGATTCGATTGTCATCGGCGGCTTCTGCGAACTGGGCGACGACGCACGACTTTACAACAGCGCGGTGATGGTCGATACCGACGGCGTAATCGCCATCTATCGCAAGACCCACCTGTGGGACCGGGAGAAGCTGATCTTCACTCCGGGCGATGCGCTTCCGCCGGTCGTCAAGACGAAGCATGGTGCTATCGCGGTGATGGTCTGCTACGACCTGGAGTTCGGTGAGCTCACCCGCCGGGTCGCGCTGGACCGGGCGGAGCTGATCACCGCCCCGGTGAACTGGCCGCTGTTTCCCCGGCCCGAGGGTGAGCGGCCAGGAGAGGTGATCACCGCCATGTCGACCGCCAGAACCAACAAGGTCGCGATCGCGTGTTGTGACCGGGCAGGCGTGGAGCGTGGCCAGCCGTGGACGGAGGGCAGCGCGATCATCGATCCCGACGGGTGGGTCCTCGCCTCGGCGGGCCCTGGCGCTGCGATGGCGGTCGCCGACGTCGACCTCGCCGCCACGCATGACAAGAAGCTCACCGAGCACGTCGATCTGCTTGCTGACCGCCGCGTCGACCTCTACTAGCGCATCAGCGCCTCGAGGATCTCGCGGCCGTTCGCCTCAGCTGCTCCGCGGCGAACCGCAGATCCGACACCACGACGTCCGAGCGGGCCCGACGAACGGCGTTCCGGCCTTGTCCTCCTGATCGCCGGGTTGTTCGCCGACCAGCATCATGTCGGCGGCTGGCGCGCCCGCCCCGAACACCGTCTGGTTCGAATTCCGCGGCTGTCACCACACGTCGGTTACCCCTATCGGGTCGACTTCACCACCTGCGCGAAGCTGAACTGCCAGCGTTCGACGATGTGGAACCCCATGCCGTGGGGCACCTGATATGCCGGTGCCCGCTTCAGCCGGGGTCCGGGATCCAACGCCAGGCCGGTCTCACGGTCCGGCACGGTGCGGTCGCGGTCCGACACCGTCCACAACACGGTGCAGTGACGGACCCTGTCGGCGACGCCCCAGATGCCGAGGTGCGCATCCCACAACCGGTTACGTTGCCGGGCGGTCGAACCGCGGCCGGGGTCGACGAGTTCCTCGTAGGCGGCAGGCCGCGCCGCGGTCAACGACCTGATCGGGCCGGGCTGCCACGTCGCCGTGTTGTCCAGGATGAGGCAATCGCCCGGGGACGCGTGCGTGGCGATGACGTCGGCGACCTGGCTGTAGTCCATACCGTCCTTGGCATACGGGCCGCGCTGGCCCAGCACGTAGTTCGGGGTGGCCGCGAGTGCGAACGCGGCCAACACGGCCGTGACGCCGTCGCGCGTTCGGAAAACGGCCACTATGCAGACCGCTATCAGCACGGCCATCGCGGGCGATGTGTAGCAGAGGTAGCGCGCGTGGTAGATCGGTCGCTGCACTATCGAGTAGACAAGCAGCACCGCGGTGGGAAGTGCGATCCACGTGAGCGCGATGACTGCGAGTTGCCCCTTCATGGGCCCCCACGAGCGCCGCATGACCATCGGAGCCGCCAGGACCACGGCCGCCAGCAGCGCGAACGGGACACTGTGGTCGAAGTACTGCTCTTGCGCGATCTCCACGACTGTGCCCGGCCTAATCGGCGATATCCATCTGACCTGCGCGATCTGGGTGCGGCTGAACGCCAGGAAGGGGGCGACGACGAGCAACGCCACTGTCGACGTCGCAGCCCACCACACCACCGGCGCCCGCTTCTCGGCGACCACCGCGACCACGACCGCATGCACCAAGACCATCAACACCACGAATATGTTCAGCAGCGTCGACAACACCAAGGCAGGCCCGTACAGCATCCACAGCGTCCGCGCGTTCCGTCGGGCTGCCGCGACCACCAACACGGTCAACCAGACCGCCGCTGCTGCCGTGAGCGCGTACGACCTGGCCTCGACGCCGGCCCACGTGACACGCGGGAGGATCGCGAAGACGATGCCCGAGCAGACCGCAACGGTGCGAGTCGAGAACTGCTTAGCCACAACGACAACGCCTGCCGCGGCGATCCCGACGGCCAGACAGCTGGACAGTCGGGACCAGAATTCGGTCGCGGGGAAGATCGCGAACCAGCCGTGCATCAAAAGGTAGTAGAGGCCGTGCACCGCATCGATGTTGTGGATTAGCCGCCACAATTCAGGCACCGTTCGAGTCGACGCGGATATCGTCGCCGCCTCGTCGAACCAGAGCGACGGCCGAGCGGCGCCCGCCGCGCAGACCGCCGCGGCGAACACCGCAACGATCGCGGGGTCGCACCACCCGGCCCGAACCCGCGATCGCTCTCGTTGTTGGACGCGCGCAAGGCGCGGCGCTCTGGTTGAGAGATCCACTTGGCCGCCCTGTACCCCTTTCCGTGACGGCAAAACCGTAACCCGCCCCTAGCCTGCGCGCTCGCTAAAGCCCGCTACCACCGGCTATTTGACGGCGTCGTAGAGATTGGTCACGACTTTCCTTGCGGCCGTGGCATGTTCGACGGGTTGATCTGGATCACGTCGGCAATGCCGTTGCGACACGGGCGTTCAGACGGGCAACGACGTCGGATCCATCACTTAAGGTGCGCTTGCGCCCAAACGGCCAGTTACGATCGGGTGTCGTGAATTGCGCCCCTGGTCAAGGAGCAACGGGTTACTGTCTCGGGTGGCGTTGCAACTGACACTGGGAGGGATTGGATGAGCGGCTACACGACCATCGTGGTCGGCACGGACGGATCAGATTCGTCGCTGCGCGCGGTGGACAAAGCCGGCCAGATCGCCGCCGGGTCGGACGCCAAGGTGATCGTGGCAACGGCGTACTTCCCGCAGAGCGAGGACCAGCGTGCCGCGGATGTGCTCAAGGACGAGGGCTACAAGATGGCCGGCAATGCGCCGATCTACGCGATCCTGCGCGAAGCGAATGAGCGCGCCAAGGCCGCTGGTGCGACCAACGTCGAGGAGAAGGCGGTCGTGGGCGCGCCCGTCGACGCGCTGGTCGACCTCGCAGAGGAAGTCAAGGCCGATCTGCTTGTCGTAGGCAACGTCGGGCTGAGCACCATCGCCGGGCGACTGCTCGGTTCCGTGCCTGCCAACGTCGCACGCCGGTCCAAGACCGACGTGCTCATCGTCCACACAACGCCCTGACGCGCGTCAGGTACCCGACGCCTTCGCGATCTCGGCGATCGCGGCATCCAGCGTCTTGTTGAACTCGTCGTCGCTCTGCTGGGCGGTGAGTCCTTCCGTCAGCGCCCGCGAGAAGCTCGCGATGACACCGCTGTTGCGGGCGAGCTTCTCGCACGCCTCGTCCCGGCTGTAGCCGCCCGAAAGCGCCACCACCCGCACCACCTTCGGGTGATCTACGAGCTGCTTGTAGAGGTTGTCGGTGTCGGGCAGTGTCAGCTTGAGCATGACCGCCTGGTCGCGAAGCGCGTTGACGCCTGCGAGCAGTGCCTCGTTGAGCTGGTCCTCGGCCTCGGCCTTACGCGGGCTCTTGATGTCGACCTCGGGCTCGATGATCGGCACAAGGCCCTTCGCCAGCACCTGCTGTGCCACCGCGAACTGCTGCTCGACGACCGCGTTCAGCCCGGCTCCCGGCAGCTTGATGAAGGACCGTTCCTTGGTGCCGAAGATCCCTTTCTCGACCGCACGATCCAACAGGGCGTCGAGGCCCGGCATCGGCTTCATGACCTGTGCGCCGTCCTTCTCGTCGGCCAGACCCTTGTCGATCTTCAGGAACGGCACGACATTCTTCACGTTCCACAGGTAGTCAGCAGACGGACGTCCCTCGATCTCGCGGTCCATCGTCATCTCGAACAGGATCGCGCCCATGATGCGGTCGCCGTCGAAGGCGGGGCTGGTGATGATCCGGGCCCGCATCTCGTGCACCAGGTCGAACATCTGCTCGTCGCCGGAGTAGGCGTCCTCGGGGATGCCGTAGAGCTTCAGTGCCTTAGGCGTGCTGCCGCCGCTCTGGTCGAGCGCGGCGATGAAGCCGGCGCCGCTCTTGGCCTTCTTGAACTGGTCGTTGTTCATGTCTGCCCATTCTTCTTCACCAAGAAATCTAGCGCTGCCCGAATTGTCATTTGCCGGGCAGCTGCCTCAAATTCCGACCTTCGCCCGTTCTCCGGTGCGAAACTCGAACTGACGCGGGAGGACGATGATGACGTCAACACTGCACAGGGCGGGAATTGCGCGTCGGGAGAACGGCGTTCCACCCCCGGACGTACCGCTGGCCGATATCGACCTCGGAACGCTCGAGTTCTGGGCGCGCGATGACGACCTGCGCGACGGAGCGTTCGCGACGCTGCGACGGGAGTCGCCGATCACCTTCTTCGAGGTTATGGAGTTCCCTGGCTTCCCTGCGGGCGGCGGCCATTGGGCGCTCACCAGGTTCGACGACGTCCACCATGCCAGTCGCCACCCCGAGATCTTCAGCTCCATTCCGACAAGCACGTCCCTCAACGATGTGGCGCCCGAGGTCGCGGAGTTCACAGGGTCGATGATCAACCTTGACGACCCGCGTCACCTCCGGCTGCGCACGATCGTCAACCGGGCGTTCACGCCGAAGGTGGTGGCCCGCATCGAGGGCAGCGTGCGAGACCGGGCGCGCACGATCGTGACCAACATGGTCGCCAATCATCGCGACGCCGAAGCCGACTTCGTCGCCGAGGCTTCCAGCTTGCTGCCGCTGCAAGTCATCTGCGACATGATGGGCATTCCAGAAGAAGACGAGGCGAAAGTCTTTCACTGGACCACCGTGTTGTTGGGTTTCGGCGACGACGAAGTGTCCGGCGAATTCGCCGAAGTCATCGCGGTGGTGGCCGAAATCGCCGACTACGCCATTCGTCTCGCCGAGGAGCGGCGAGCGAATCCCGGCGACGACCTCACGACCAGCCTGGTGCATGCCGAGGTCGACGGTGAGCGGCTGACGTCGGCTGAGATCGCGTCGTTCTTCATTCTGTTATCGGCCGCGGGAAACGAAACAACGCGCAATGCCATCAGTCACGGCATGGTGGCACTCACCCGCTATCCCGAGGAACGAGAGAAGTGGTGGTCGGATTTCGATGGTGTGGCCAACACCGCCGTCGAGGAGATCGTCCGATGGGCGTCGCCGGTTATCTTCATGCGGCGCAACCTGACTCAGGACATCGAGATGGGCGGAATCGAGATGAAGGCCGGGGACAAGGTATCCCTGTGGTACAACTCGGGCAACCGCGACGAGGCCAAGTTCGCCAATCCGTGGTTCTTCGACGTGACCCGCGAACCCAACCCGCACATCGGGTATGGGGGCGGCGGCGCCCACTTCTGCCTTGGAGCGAATCTGGCGCGCCGTGAGATACGGGTGATGTTCGAAGAACTGCACCGCCAGATACCCGACATCGTCGCGGTCGAGGAGCCCGCGATCCTGCGCTCGGCGTTCATCCACGGCATCAAGCGGTTACCGGTCACCTGGACGGTGCCCGCCTGAGCGGGCCTACCAACCGCGCTGCCGCCACTCGTCAAGATGCGGACGCTCCGTCCCGAGCGTGGTGTCGTCTCCGTGCCCGGGGTACACGACCGTCGAGTCTCCGTAGACGTCGAACACCCGGCTCGTCACGTCCCCGAGCAGGTGCTCGAAGTCGCCGTCTTTCCACGTCTTGCCGACGCCGCCGGGGAACAGGCAGTCGCCGGTGAACAGGTGCGTGGCTTCGTCCGCTCCGTCGAGGGCCAGTGCGACCGATCCGGGGGTGTGGCCTTGCAGATGGATGACATCGAAGGACAGCTCACCGATCTTGACGGTGTCGCCGTGGGCCAGGGTGCGGTCCGGCTTGACCGGCAGCGGTCCCGAGTCGAGCCGGTGCGCGGCGGTCGGCACTCCGGTGGCCTTGGTGACCGCCTCCAGCGCCAGCCAGTGGTCCTGGTGCTGGTGGCTGGTGACGATCAGCGACAGCTTCGGGGCCAAACGCTCGATCAGCTCGAGGAGGATCTCGGCGTCATTGGCGGCGTCGATGAGTAGCGTCTCGCCCGTCTGGGAACACGTGACCAGGTAGGTGTTGTTGTCCATCGGGCCCACCGATACCTTGACGATCGACGCGCCCGGCAGGGTGCGTCTCGCCGCGGTCCTGGGTTCGACGTGGCCGGTGTAGTTGTCGTCGACGGTTGTCATCTTCCCGCCTCAGTCGGGGTGGTCATGGTGCTCACGTTACAAGTCGGCACGCAGCGGCCGCGAAGTTGTCGGTGGGTGGACATAGCATGGGCATGAATTCTGTCTGCGGGAGGAAACCGGGTGTCTGACCGCCTGATCATCAAGGGTGCGCGTGAGCACAACCTGCGAAGCATCGACCTTGACTTACCGCGCGACGCCCTGATCGTTTTCACCGGATTGTCCGGGTCGGGCAAGTCGTCGCTGGCGTTCGACACGATCTTCGCCGAAGGGCAGCGCCGCTACGTCGAGTCGCTCTCGGCGTACGCGCGGCAGTTCCTCGGCCAGATGGACAAGCCCGACGTCGACTTCATCGAAGGTCTGTCGCCCGCGGTGTCCATCGACCAGAAGTCCACGAACCGCAACCCCCGGTCGACCGTGGGCACCATCACTGAGGTCTACGACTACCTGCGCCTCCTGTACGCCCGCGCCGGCACGCCGCACTGCCCGGTCTGCGGTGAGCGGATCGCCCGCCAGACCCCGCAGCAGATCGTCGACCAGGTGCTCGCCATGCCCGAAGGCACCCGGTTCCAGGTGCTGGCGCCGGTGGTGCGCACCCGCAAGGGCGAGTTCGTCGACCTGTTCGACAAGCTCAACTCACAGGGCTACAGCCGCGTTCGCGTCGACGGGGTGGTGCACTCGCTGACGGACCCGCCGACGCTGAAGAAGCAGGAGAAGCACGACATCGAGGTGGTCGTCGACCGCCTGACCGTCAAGGCGAGCGCCAAACAGCGGTTGACCGATTCGGTGGAGACGGCGCTCAATCTCGCCGACGGCATCGTGGTGCTGGAGTTCGTCGACCGCGAAGACGACCACCCGCACCGTGAGCAGCGGTTTTCCGAGAAGCTCGCCTGCCCCAACGGCCACCCGCTGGCCGTCGACGACCTCGAGCCCCGGTCGTTCTCGTTCAACTCGCCCTACGGCGCCTGCCCCGAGTGCACCGGCCTCGGCGTCAAGAAGGAGGTCGATCCCGACCTCGTCGTCCCCGACCCGGAGCTGACGCTCGCCGAAGGCGCGATCGCGCCGTGGTCGATGGGCCAGACGGCCGAGTACTTCACCAGGATGTTGTCGGGTCTCGGTGATCAGCTCGGATTCGACGTCGACACCCCTTGGAAGAAGCTTCCGGCCAAGGCGCGCAAGGCGATTCTCGAGGGCTGCGACGAGCAGGTGCACGTGCGGTACCGCAACCGCTACGGCCGAACCCGTTCGTACTACGCCGATTTCGAAGGCGTGATGGCGTTCCTTCAGCGCAAGATGGAGCAGACGGACTCCGAGCAGATGAAGGAGCGCTACGAGGGCTTCATGCGCGACGTGCCGTGCCCGGAATGCAACGGCACCAGGTTGAAGCCGGAGATCCTGGCCGTGACGCTGGCGGCGGATCGCAACCACAAGTCGATCGCCGAGGTCGCCGAGCTGTCGATCGCCGAATGCGCGGAGTTCCTCAACGCGCTGACGCTCGGAGCGCGCGAGCAGGCGATTGCGGGCCAGGTGCTCAAGGAGATCCAGTCGCGGCTCGGCTTCCTCCTCGACGTCGGGCTCGAATATCTGTCGTTGTCTCGGGCGGCGGCCACGCTGTCCGGCGGTGAGGCACAACGTATCCGGTTGGCGACGCAGATCGGCTCTGGGCTCGTCGGTGTGCTCTACGTGCTCGACGAGCCGTCGATCGGGCTGCATCAGCGCGACAACCGCCGACTGATCGAAACCCTCATCCGGCTGAGGGATCTGGGCAACACGCTGATCGTCGTCGAGCACGACCTCGACACCATCGCCCACGCCGACTGGGTGGTCGACATCGGCCCGGCGGCGGGGGAGCACGGCGGCCGCATCGTGCACAGCGGCCCGTACGACGAGCTACTGACAAATCCGAATTCCCTTACTGGAGCGTATCTTTCGGGCAAGGAGCAGATCGAGGTCCCTGCCATCCGGCGGCCGACCGACCGCAAGCGCCAGCTCACCGTTGTTGGTGCGCGCGAACACAACCTGCGAGAGATCGACGTGTCGTTCCCGCTGGGCGTGCTCACGTCGGTGACGGGCGTGTCGGGTTCCGGGAAGTCCACACTGGTCAACGACATCCTGGCCGCGGTGCTGGCGAACAAGCTCAACGGCGCCCGCCAGGTGCCTGGCCGGCACACGCGGGTCACGGGGCTGGACAAGGTGGACAAGCTGGTCCGCGTTGACCAGTCGCCGATCGGCCGCACGCCGCGGTCGAATCCGGCCACGTACACCGGTGTGTTCGACAAGATCCGCACCCTGTTCGCCGCCACCACGGAGGCGAAGGTGCGCGGGTATCAGCCGGGCCGATTCTCGTTCAACGTCAAGGGCGGTCGCTGCGAGGCGTGCTCCGGCGACGGCACCATCAAGATCGAGATGAACTTCCTGCCCGACGTGTACGTGCCGTGTGAGGTGTGCCAGGGCGCGCGGTACAACCGGGAGACGCTCGAGGTGCACTACAAGGGCAAGACCATCGCCGAGGTGCTCGACATGTCGATCGAGGACGCGGCGGAGTTCTTCAAGCCGATCACCTCGATCCACCGCTACCTCCAGACGCTGGTCGACGTCGGGCTCGGCTACGTGCGGCTGGGGCAGCCCGCGCCGACGCTGTCCGGCGGTGAGGCGCAGCGCGTGAAGTTGGCGTCCGAACTGCAGAAGCGCTCGACCGGTCGCACGGTGTACATCCTCGACGAGCCGACCACGGGCCTGCACTTCGAGGACATCCGCAAGCTGCTCGGCGTCATCAACGGGCTTGTCGACAAGGGCAATACGGTCATCGTCATCGAGCACAACCTCGACGTGATCAAGACCTCAGACTGGATTGTCGACATGGGTCCCGAGGGCGGGGGCAGCGGCGGGACAGTGGTGGCGTCGGGAACGCCGGAGGACGTCGCCGCGAATCCCGACAGCTACACCGGGCACTTCCTCGCGGAGGCGCTGGGCGTGCCGCGGACCGCGCCGGCCAAGCGCCGCAGCGGCCGCAAGGCCAGTGCCTGATACCTGCCACCGGGTACCGCAGGACTCCGGTTGATCAGGTGTCTGTTTGGCCGTTAGCTGCGCAGACATCGAACGTCCGTCACGCAATCCTTATCGACTATGACGTTGATGATTGCCACCTCGGCCGCAGCGGTGATCACTGGCTTCTTCGTCGAGTGGGCCCAGCGCCGTTGCGAACTGTGGGCGCAGCTCCGCGACAAGGATCTGTGAGCCGCCTCAGCCGCGAGATAGTGGCGACGGGAAGCGCGGGCTGACGCGCACACCGTCCAGCCACACCGTCAGTTCATCGGCGCGCCGCTGCAATGCCCGCTTCGCATCCCGGCCCGCGTCCTCGAGCAGCCTGACTTCGACCCGGCCGTCAGCGTTCTGACCCCAACCGCCGACGATCCGGCCTTTCCACCATGCCGTGGTCCCGCCGTTGCCGTTGCTGTCGAACACCTGGCCACGATGTTCCCCGAGATACCAGTCGCGGTTGTACCAGCCCATCGCCGTGACATCCAGGCCGGGCAGCAGCGCGCACCACGGGTCGACGTCCGGTTCGGCTTCGAGGTCGTCGGGCAGCGCGAAACCCGGGGTGCCATCCAGATCGACTTCGACCGCGTCGATATCGCGCAGTGCCTGTCGCGCCCACGTCAGCGTGTTGCCGAACCACCACTTGATGTCCGTGACGGTGGCGGGCCCGAACGTACGCAGCCATCTGCGCACCAGTTGGGTACGTGCGACCTCCGGCGCTTCCGGCGCCGACACCGGCGGTAGCCATGCGCCCATCGGCGTCCAGCGGGGACGCGATATCGTCCACGCGCCGTCGTTGGGTCCCCGGACGATGTCGCCGCGTACCGATAGCACTGTCAAAACCCTTGGTGCCAAAGGTGTCTCGCCGCCCCAGCGCTTACCCGGTGCATAGTCGAAGCGGCCTGCCAGCTCGGGGAGCGCCTCGCGCAGCTCTTTCGCACTGGCGTCGCCGTGTTCCGTGAGGTGCCGCAACACCGCCGCGCACGCAGTGTCCAGCCACGCGTCACCGTCGTCGGTGATACCCGCCTTCTGCGCGTCGGCAACCAGCCGCCTGCGCTCGTTGTCGGCCACCCGGTCGCTGGCGCCGGACTGGATCAACGGCAGGTCATCGGCCCGCACCGTCCACAGTGTGCGGCGCATTGCCAGGTGTTTGACGACCGTGCGGTGTTCGTAGAGTTCGGCGTCCAGATCGGCGACGGCGAACCCCGGTAGCCGCGCCCACAGCGACAGATACGGCGTGGCCGGATCCGTGGCATGCACGCCGACGAGGTCCGTCACCACCCGGTCGATCGAACCCGCCGATTCAACAAGGAAATGGCGCCGCGCCAGCCGCGCCCGTCGCTCCTCAACCGTGAATGACCGCATCGCCGAGGAACCGTACCTGTGCATGCCGACAAAGTTTGGGATCGGTAGCGATCCGGCCGATCTTGACTAGCCCCACGACGGACGCCATCGGGGCGACGTACGACGAAGGGAAAGAGCGATGAATCGAGTTGTCGTGGGTTTGGTCGGGCTGACCACCGCAGCAGCTGTGCTGGTGGGTTGCTCGGACAACAAGAGCGGTCCGGCTCCGGCAACGGCCGCGGGAGGCGCACAGGTCAGCACGGGTGGCAGCACCGAGGTCAAGGTGGAGGGCAAGGACCTGTCCGGCCTCGACCTGAGCTCGGTGACCTGCGTCAAGCAGAGCGGCAAGATCAACGTCGCCAGCGGCGCGATCAACGGCCAGGCGGGCTTGGTGGTCGTGATGACCGACGCGAACCCTCCGACCGTCGACTCGCTGGGCATGACAGTTGACGGCAACGCGCTGGCGGTCACCAACACCATGGGCGCGAAGGTCGGCTCCGCTGACGTGAAGGTCGACGGCAGCACCTACACCATCAGCGGTGAAGCCTCGGGCGCCGACATCAAGAACCCGATGGCAGGGATGGTCACCAAGCCGTTCACCGTGAAGGTGAGCTGCAGCTGATCGCTCCCCCTTCCGGAGCGGCGGGCATGCCTTCTGCGCCCGCCGCTTCTTATCATTCAGTCGTGACGATCGTCGGCGACCTTGATCGCGCGCGTCGGTTGATTTTCGCCGCAGACGAGGAGGCGGCGAAGGACTTGCTGTTGTCTCTCGGGGAGCAGATCGAAGAGGCCGACCGGGACGATCTGATGCTCGAGGTCTACGCACAGCTCGGCGAGATATATCTGGTCCGCACCGCGTACAACGGTGTCGAGGAGTGCCTCCGCCGCATGACCGACTGCCTGGCCGTCTACCAGTCGATCCGGGCGGGCACCAATCCGGAAGCGGCCGCCAAGGTGACGATGTCCGATGCCGGCGTCGACCACATGATCGGCCGGTATTCGCGCCGGGCGCAGTTCCTCCGGACGGGCCTGGCCGCTGCCGCGCACGGCGACCACGAGGCTGCGGAGGCCGGGTTGCTAGCCCTGACCGACGACGCTGAAGCGACATTCCCCGATCTCGCCGCGGAACACGGGTTCCTCATCACCTATGCGCGGATTCTCTGCGCCACCGCGCTCTGCGACGACGACCTGCACGTGCGGTCAGTCCCGCTGTGGGAGCAGGTGATAGACGCCATTGAGAACATCCGGGACGACGACGAGTTCGACGACTTCCTGCTCGTCGTCGGCGCCACCGGGTACGGCAGGTTCTGTGTCGAGACCGGCCGGCTGCCGGCGGCCGAGCCGTGGCTTCAGCGTGCCGGCGCCCGCGCACGGAAGCGCGGATGGCGATTGGCTACGGCCAGAACGCAATTGGAACGGTCGACGGCGAAATGGTCGGCGGGCGATCGAGCAGAATGCCAACGCCTTGTCCACGAAGCCTATCCCGCGATCGCCGAACATCTGCGAGCTCACGACGTGTCGAGGTGCTGGCTGTATTTCGGCCTCCTTAGCCTGTCCATCCAGGCGTTGGACGATGCCGACGAGCGCCTCAGCCATGCCGAACGACATTGGCGCGAGGTCGAGAAGCCCTTGCACATCCACCGTATTCTGTTGCAGCGGAGCTGGGTCGATATCTTCCGCGGCGACTTCGCGGCGGCCAAGGAACGCGCAAACGAGGCCCGCGGGTTGCTGGACGCATGGCCCCGGCACAGCTGGCTGCAGTACGCCCGGCTCGACGACCATCTGGGCAGCATCCTTCGCGCGGAGGCGTTGGCCGACCCCGAGCACGCAGCGGCCAACTTCGAGAAGGCCGCTGAGCTCAAGGTCCCAGCGGCCCTTGCCGTCGATTCGGTGCGCCACTCGATGACCGATGCCGACGCGCGAATGCGGTGGGCGACGCACGTCTCTGCGCGAATCCTGGCAGGCGCCTTCGCCGTCGCGTATGAGTGGGGGAACACCGAACTAGTCAGCGAACTGGTCGAATATCACAGCGCCCGAGGAAGTTTCAGCACCGAACCATACGAGCAAGCCGCGGACTGGACTGAGGTCGCTACGGCGGCGGTGCCCGTCGACACGGTTGACGAGTACGCGCTCGTCGCGGCGGGGTCGGCGTCGTCGGAAGGTGGTGCGCTGACCCGGCTCGGGCCGCTGCCGCCGTTGCAGATGGACCCGACCACCGCTCCGATCATGAGCCGCTATCGCGCGCTGGCGTGCGAACGGTACTGCTGTGAGGTCACCGCCGACGAGGCCGCCTGGTCGACGTGGCCGTAACCCTCGTTCTTCGCTTCGCCGACGTCGGCATCGCCACATACGCCAGCCTTCGCGTGGTCGGGCAGCCGGCGAGAACCGTCACCTGGGCGGTACAGGAATCGGATCTGCTTGCGGCGCTTGATCAACTGTCGACGGCGCTGCCGGATCCGCGCGTGTCCGAGACACGCCGCGACGCCCTCGAGCGTGCCATCGCAACCGGCCCGTTCGCAGCGCCAGACACCGAACTTGCTATCGCCCGCACCCTGGGAATGCAGTTTCTGTCGCCCGAGGCGTGGCAGCTGTTGAGCGACTGTGTCGCATCGCCGCGCGCCGCGCTGTTCGTATCACCGAGCGCCCGGCTGGCGCGGGTGCCGTGGGGTCTGCTCGCGATGCGGAGCGACGACGGCTACCGCCTCATGGAACTCGCGGATGTGCTGATGGCGGCGCCGTCGAACATCGTCCACTCGAGGCGGAAACCGGCCTGTTGGGACGACCGCCGCGACGGTCCGCCGCTGTTGATTCTCGATC
>Ga0134127_10001128_pt1 | contig 20532 bp, 37 predicted proteins | sample KB31753_FD_96459 | JGI IMG/M metagenome (GOLD analysis project Ga0134127, IMG submission 96459) | Terrestrial soil microbial communities with excess Nitrogen fertilizer from Kellogg Biological Station, Michigan, USA - KB3-175-3 | ecosystem: Environmental > Terrestrial > Soil > Unclassified ... | reverse complement strand
GGGCGTGGAACTCCATGGCGACGTACTCTTCTGGGTTGTCAGGCATCCGTCCTCCTCTTCTTCCGCTTCCTCGGCTTGAAGGCCGGCGCCGGCTTCTCGGGCTCGTCCCCGGTGATGTTGTTGGTCGGCGTCTGCGACGATATCACGGCCATCGCCTCGAGCGCCCTTCCCCTGAGGTTCTTGCCACTCATGAGCGCAGCTATCCGGGTCAACTCGTCGTCGACCACCTTCTTCTGGTCGCTGGCGAGCCAGAACGACATCTCCTCGAACATCTCCCCGTCGTAGCTCTTCGTCCTCGCCTTGGTCGCCTCCAGCGACGTGTGCAGCCGCACGCCGTCCACGTAGCGGTCGTTGCGCGACATGCCGACCCGCTCCATGAACCTGCCCTGCGCCTCGCGGTTAGGGAACACGACCACCGAGTAGAACTCGGGATCGTTGGCCTCCCGGTCGCGCTCGCGGTGAGCCTTGCGCTCCCGCTTCATCCGCTGGATCTCTTCTAGCTGGTCGAGGTCGTCCTGCACGGAGCTCGGCGCGCTGTCTTCGTCGAACATCGTGACCGCGTACTCGGTGCCCTCGAACGTCATCTGCAGGTCCATGTCGTCGAACCCCGCCTTGCGGTAGTCGATCTCGTCGTTGGCGATCATCGTCCCGAGCTTGTCGACCTCGAACGTGCCCTGCGCGCTCGGGTTGTTGAAGAACACGTTCTCCTCCTTCTCCTCCTTCTCGCTCAGGTCGACCACGTCCATGTCCAACGTGTAGTCGTCTCCGGTCTTGCTGAGATCGTCCAGGATGCTCAGCCTCTGATGGCCGGACAGGAGGTTGCCTGTGCGCTTGTTCCACGTCAGCGACGCCAGCAGACCTCTCGTCTTCAGCTTGTTGAACAGCTTCCTGCGAGCGTGCTCGTCGATCTGCCTCGGGTTGTACGGCGCGTTCTTGATCTGCCTGCGGTGCACCCGCCCCGGCACGAACTTCTGCGACGGGTGCAGCTTGCCGCCTGTGGTCGCTGTCTTCTTCATCGTCCCCTCAGCGAGGTTCGCCATTTGTCCGTGTACGTCTCCTGCTTCCAGCTCTTCTTCTTGAGCTCGTACCTAGCAAGCTTCGCAGGCAGGTACGGGAACTTCTCGGTGATGAGCGCGAAGTCGTCCGGGTGGTGGTCGCGGATCGCGATGAGGACGTCTTCCTGGAATGAGACGCCGGTCATCGCCCGCTTGAGGATCGTCAGCTTCGGCGGCAGCTGGATCCGCCGCGCGCGCAGGTAGGCGACCACGGCGGCCTCGTTCCACGCCCGCAGCGGGTACACGCGCCTGCCCGTCTGGTCCAGGCCGCCGTTCCTGCTCAGCATGCCGACGCGCTCGATCGAGTCGTTCTGCCGGTGCCCGTACGCGAGCCACGTGACGCCGAACTTGGCGCGCAGCGCCTGCTCGATGTCGGCCATCTTGGTGTCGCGCCACCCGTCGGCGCGGCTCCGGTGCGGCATGTACGTCGCGTTCTTGTACGCCAGCCCCAGCATCCAGTGAGGCACGTACTCGACCTTGATCCCGTAGCGCCGCTCGCAGCGCACGAGCCCGTCCTCGACGCACCGGAGCCCGCGCACCAGGTACATGTGGAACGCCCTCACGCGGTCGGCGCCGAACTCGCGGACGCACAGGTCGAGGGTGACCAGGGAGTCCTTGCCGCCGCTGAGCCCGACCATGATCCCGGCCGGGGCGAGGTACTCGTCGACCTCGCCGAGCAGCTTGGTCGCCTCGGCCAGCGGCGTCAGCCTCCGCCGCTGGTCCCGGCCTTCTTCCCGGCCTTGCCACGGCGCCCGCGCCTGAGCCGCTTCGCCACCTTCGAGGCCGCCCTCCGCAGGATGCCCTTCTTCTTGCGCTTCTTGGCGCCTGCCACCTTGATCGCCATGTTCACGTCTCCTGCGGGGCATGGTTGGTCACCGCGGCTTCGATCCTACTACGTCCGGGTCGCCGGCTACAGCGCCGGGTTGCGCCGCGACCTGCGCTTCCCGCCATTCGCGACGCTCTGCTTGGCCATCGCCTCGACCACCTTCCGCCTCCTCTTGTCCAGCCTCGTGTTGATGGCGTGCTCGAACGCTTTCCCGACGAACTCGTAGATGTTCTCGTCGAGGATGTACGCCGCGCACCGCACCTGCTCGTAGAGGTCGGGCGCGACGTACAGCGTGATCATGCGGTGGCCGGCGAGGTTACCCACCGCTGAGCTCCTCGTGCAGCTTGCTCGCCTGAGGGAACGCCCCGGCGTCGCTGTACTTCGCCGATGGCTTGCTGCCGTACGGCACCAGCGGCTCGTTCTCCGTGGTGAACCACAGGAGCTGGCCGATCGGGATGTTCGGGTAGACGCGGAGGCGCTTGACGACGAACAGCTCCATCGTCCAATGCCCACGAAACCCGACGTCCCCGGTGCCCGCTGTGACGTGGATGCTGAGGCCGAGGCGGCCGAGGCTCGACCTGCCGTTGAGCATCGGCAGGTGGAAGAGGGACTCCGTGCGCTCAACCGTCGACGCGAGGTAGAGCTCGCCGGGCTCGAGGGTCAGGCCGTCCTCCGGGATCGCCACGTCGACGGTCTCGCGCGGCACGCGGACGTCGAGCGGGACCTCCTTGAGCCACGTCATCCCGCACGCCTCCCTCCACACGACCTCCTTGCCGAGCGACTTGTACACGCGCAGCGTCGGCGCCAGGTGGACGTCGTAGCTGTTGGTCCCGAGGCATGCGCGGTCGAACGGGTCGATGACGATCGCGCCGGAGGCGAGCGCGGCCAGAATGTCGGCGTCAACGAGGGCGCTCACTCGTCGGCTCCCAGGGCGCTGCCATCCGCGAGCCGCGGAGGGCGCGCGTCGATGATCTTCCTGACCTGCATGATGAGGTCGAGCTGCGCGTGGTAGAGGTCCCGCACCTGGGCGCCCTCGAGCCACGCCGCCTTCAGGTAGACCGATCCGTCGAGCATCTCCTGGTACGCGTCGACCAGCTGGTCGCGGCCGTTGTTGACGGTCAGCGGCGTCCCGTACCGCTCGCGGCCGACGCGGTCGCGGTCGCGCATGTCATTCAGCACGTTCCAGGCCGTCGCCTTGTTATCGTCGTCGACTCCGTCGACCGCGTCCTGGTACCTGGTCCTGAAGTCGTGGACCACGTTCTCCCAGACCGGGATGAGGTTGGGTTGGTGGGTCGGTGGTGGCTGGTCGGTGATGTCGCGTGTCCTCTTCTCGGTGCTCTGAGAAACGTAGGCGTCTCCCGTAAAGTGGACCCCACCACGCTCCCGGGGCGCCGCTATCGTGATGTGGACGCGCGGCACCTGGCGAGCCGCGACCTCAATCTTCACGTCGGTCACCATCGCAAGAGCGACGCCGTCGACCGTGACCGAATTCTCGGTCACGACCACCATCTTCGTCTTCGCTTCTTCCTTCACGGGTTCACCTCGAGAGTGGCTGGCGGCCTCCGACCGAAGAACGTCAAGTCGACGACCTGAGCAGCGACCTTCGCCTCTTCGGTCATGCCGGATGACACGCGACCTCCGACGTGGACCATGCCGGAGCACCGCCGGATGGTCCGGCAGCAATCCCGGATACCGCGGGCACGCATCGCGGGATCGAGGTCGTTGTCGCCGCCACCGTCGAGCGCAGCGATCCACGGTGCGATGAACGTGATCGTCGGAAACGCGCGGGTCAGCCACGCGAGCCACACCTTCGCGTTGGCGATGTTGTCCCGAACGATCGCCTCCCGGACCTCGTGGTCATTCTTCGGCACCATGAAGGTCCTGTCTGAGAACAGCAGACAACCGGCAACGCGCTCGGCGGTGTAAGCCTCGTCCCGACGAACACGAAACGCCGCGACCTCCTCGTCGGTCGGGTGGACCGGATGCGCGACGTACCACAGCTGGTCCTCGAGCAGCGAGTGCGAGTAGAGCTCCAGCCCGGTCACGGCTCGTCAGCTCTCGTTCCGGCGAGCACGCCGCGGCGCTCGACGACGAACTCTCCCATGAGCCCGAGGAACTCCCCGGCGCGACCGAGGTCGTCGAGCTGCGTCGCGAGCGCCTCTGCGCTAGCGGTGTCGCCGAGCTTTCCGGCGACGAAGGTCTGATAGCTCGCGGCGACGGCGTCGACCCCGCCCTGCCCGGCGGTGACGAACGCCCGGACCTCGAGCAGCAGGAGGACCTGGAGCTCCACCTCCCGCAGCGATCCCCAGGTCTCGGGCCTCTCGAGCATGGAGTCGATCTGCTCGTCGACGAACGCGGTCAGCCCGGCGCGCGTGTACGGGCTCGGGCGCCGGCGGACGACGGGCGGAGCGTCGACGATCGGCGTCTTCCACGCGATCGGCGCGGCGGCGACCTGGCGCTCCCGGTCGCGCTTGAACTCCGCGAACTGCTCCGGCGAGATGCCGCCGCGGACCCTGAGCACCGGGACGCTGTACGCCTCCTCGAGCTCGTCGACCGCCCGTGCGGCGGACGCCACCGCCGCGACGAACAGCTGGTCGAGAGCTCGGTGCTCCTCAGGGAGGTCGTCGTACGGGACCATGTTGGGGTGCAGCTTGCGCTCCTCGTCGTAGTCGTCCCCGAACGACCACCCCGCGCCGTCCTTCCGGGTGCACCACTTCGCGTGCTCCTGCTCCGGGGTCGACCCGGAGAGCACCGCGACGACCATCTCGCGGGCGGTCTCCCTCTCGTCGTCCGGCGCCGAGTCCCACTCCGGCTTGGTCGGGTCGCCGAACCCGGCACGGTAGACCTCGTAGCCGACGCGCGCGCACGCCTCGACCACCGGGTCGCCGGTCGCCAGCCCGCGCAAGCGCTCGCTGACGAGCGACACCGCCGACGACGATGCGTACAGGACTCCCGGGGTCCCAGCTGCATCGTGCACGGCCTCGATGACCGACGGCGCCTCGATCACCGCGGCAAGCTTCCGCCGGATCTGCTCGTCGGGGAGCGCGGCCGACTCCGGCTCCTTCAGGACGCCGCGCGCCCACCGGCGCCAGGCGACGAGCTCTCCCAGGAACGACCTGGTGAGGGGCACGCCGAGCGACGCGCCCGGCGGGTAGAACCCGCGCAGCTTGGCCTCCTCGAGCGCCGTCCGGCACGCGTCGTCCCACATGGGAGACCCGTCGGTCTCGAGGAGGGCCGACTCCCCGTCGGCGCGCTCGAGGAACGCCGCGGCGCGGGCGAGCCCGCGGATCATCGGCTCCAGCGCGTCCGTCGCCGCGAGCGCCCCGGCGGTGCGCCCGGCACCGAACGCCCTCTCCGCGGCCGGGACGTCGCGCTCGTCGAGCGGCGAGAACTCGCGCGCCCTCGCGACGTCGCCGGCGGTCACCCGCTGGCCGCCGAACGCGCTCGCGACCTGGGCGACGGCCGCGTCGACGACGCCGGGCACCGGCGGCGGGGACCCGGGCGGCGCCGGCGCGTACGTCTTCGCGAACCTGTCGGCGGGACACGTGGACACCTCACCGCCGCCGCCCTGGACGAGCCAGGTGCCGGCGCGGCACCGCATGCGGGCGTCGTCGTCCCACACGACCACCTGGGTCGCGTCGTCGGGGTCGAGCTTCGCGGACTCGACCCGGCCGCGCAGCCACCCCTCGACGACCGGCCAGTTGTCCCCGGTCCACAGCACGGCCTCGACGGTCCTCGGCGGCCTCCGCTCGACGAACCTCCCGGCGACCTGGGTGAGCGTCGCGGTCCCGACGGGCCGGTCCGCGCGCGCCCGGGACCGGGCCTCGTCGACCTGGCGCTGCACGACCTCGGCGGGGATCGGGGAGGAGGCGAGCCGGCCCTGCTCGATCCCGTCCCCGGAGACGATGACGGTCTCGCCGTCCACCTCTACGTAGATGCTCATCTGCCAGCATCCTGGCACGCCCGGCACCCGCCCGTCAAATCCGCCGGCGCGGGCGCCGCGATCCGCCGCGGCCCGCCTCCGAGGGCGCTCCTCCCCACACTTCACCGCCAGTCGGGTCGCCGGGGTCGGATCGCCCTCCGAGGCGCTCGTCGACCTCACACGTCTCACGCGATTCGCTGGCGGTCCGCTTACGCTTCGTACACGAATCCGATGCGGTTAGTCAACGATCGTCTACGATTAGTGTACATTGTACACCGTAATTCTTCGTCGGAAACGCGTGTGTGCTTGGGATCGAGATCGTGTAGCTTGACAAGCATATCCCACATCGGGTCCGTGCGGATAGAAAATACCTCAAAGGAGAAGGTCCGATGACCAGCGCCGCAGACTACAACGCCAAGCAGATCACCACAGGGCAGCTCACCGTCGATCACATCACCGCGCTCGTGAAGCACTGGCAGGAGAGCACCGCCGGCCTGGTGGTCGACGGCAAGGCCGGGCCGAAGACGATCGCGTCGATCGAGGAGGCGATGCGGCCAGCCACCGCGCCGTTCCTGGCGTCGCCGCTGCCCAAGCTGCCCGGCGGCCGGGTCGCCGAGGTCACGAGCGAGTTCCGCCCCACCGACAGGCCGGACCACGACGGGATCGACATGTTCTACCGCTGGATGCCCGGCGACAAGCCCGACTTCGTCGGCGACGGCGGGTGCGCCGGGCGCCTCTCCGACGGCTCCCCGAAGTGGGTCGTGCCGTACGGCACGCCAGGGTCGCCGCCGCGGCGGGCCGGGTCACCGAGGCCAGTGACAGCCCGACCGGGCACAACGTCTGGATCGACCATGGCAACGGCTGGCGGACGTGCTGCCGGCACCTGACTGACCTCCTGGTCAAGGTCGGCGACATCGTCGCGGTCGGCAACCCACTCGGCCGCGTCGGGAACAACCCGAAGGACAACGACGCCAACCACCTGCACTTCGAGCTCTCGCCTACCGACCGCTACGCGCCAACCGACCCGGTACCATTCTTCCTCTAGGCGTTCTCGGCCGCGGGCTCGAACGCGACCGACACCTCCACGACCGCCCCGGAGCGGTCCATGGACTGACGCACGGTGAACTTGCCGGGGCACCCGAGCCACGCCTCGGGGAACATGTCCCGCCAGTAGAACCGGCAGTCGTACAGCGGCTGCGACTCTCGCGTCGCGGGGGCTCGCAGGTGCTCCTCGTCCGATGCGTGCCGGTCGACCACCAGCTGGCCGTTGCCGCTCACGTACGCGCACTCGACCTTGTCCTCCGGCGTCTCGCGCACGAGCATCTTGACGATCTTGACGTCGTTGTTTTCGCTCATCGAGGCGAACGTTATCCGCTTGACGCTCCGAGCGCAACCGGAGCATCGTGACGACATGCCTCAAATCCCTCCAATCGTGAAAGACCTGCTGCTCAGCAAGAAGTTCCTCGTGGCGTTGTTCACGGCCGGCGGATCGTTCGCCGCGTACCTCGGCTGGAACGTCGACCTCAACGCGATCCTCGTCATGATGACGCCGTTCCTCGTCTACATCGGCGCGCAGGGCTGGTCGGACAGCGGGAAGGAGAAGGCGAAGATCGACGGAGCGACCGCAATCCAGATCCACACGGCGGCAATGCAGATGGGCGCGACGGTCAAGCCAAGCACCGCTCCGCAGGACAACGACAAGCCGTCCGTGACAGTAGTAACGGTCAACCAAGAGACAACCACGTAAACCAGAACAGGATGACAAAGATGAAGAAGAACGTGTTCATGGGAGCAATCACAGCAGTCTTCAGCGTGTTCGCCGGCATGGCTCTGTACACGCCGATATCCGTGGTCGGCGGCTGCGCCCACCCCGGGCAGGTCACGCTGAGGGCCGGCCAGTGCCTGCTCGACAACGGCGTGCTGGGCGAGGTGCTCGCCGCGCTCGCCAAGCCGGACTACCTCAAGCAGGTAGGGCTCGTCGCCCTGAACCGGGCCGGCGACCTCGTCGACTGCGCGCTGACGGCGATCGCGGCGCAGCCGAGCGGCGAGACCCCGGAGGTCCGCGCGCTCGCCGCGCCGCCGGAGCAGGACAGCCTGGCCCGGCGAGCCCGCGAGGTGCTCGAGTCGCGCCGCTCGGCCAAGTAGGCGCGGAGCGCAGCGGAGTCGAACCGCAAGCCGCTCTCGCGGCTCCAACCGGGTAGCAGCCGGCGCCGTCGCCACCGACGGGTTACGCTCCTCGGCGGTGCGGTTAGGACTCGAACCCGGACGGATGCTGCCGCCTAACGCTTTTCGAGAGCGCCGTGGTCACCATGACCACCTACCGCACCAAGAGGCGAGGCCCCGCGCACGGCGGGGCGTTCAGCGACTCGAGGATGAGCGGCGGGTCACGAGGGCACGATAGCTGCGCGCCGGGCGCGCGTCAAGCGGCGCGGACGCCCGGCGCGGCGAAGGTCGCCCGAGGTCCGGGCGCGCCCATGCCGTGGACGCAGTCCTTCTCGTGGTCTGCCCTGAACGCCGTGACGACCTGGTCGCGGTCGCAGTTCGTGCACGTGACGAACGAGAACGTGCACGTGGGGTTCGAGCAGCTGACACGGCGGATCGTGTCTGCCTTCAGACAGATCGGGCACGTCTGGTTGTTTTCGTTCTTCGTCGCCATTGCAACGCCTCTTGGTCTGTGCCTGCAAACTAGCATGCTTGCCTGCACGCAGGCAAGCATCGTCGTTCGGCCGGAGGGCGGGATCCGAGGTGTGTCGCAGACGCCCGGCCGAGCGACGCCGCCACGGCCGTGGAGCGCGGCCCAGCGGGAAGGCCCGAGCCGCCGCCGACCGCAGCTCGCGACGTCTTCAGTTCGCCTTCTTCTGATTGGTTGAATTGACTTTCAACGTAATTTCCACTACCAGATAAAGTCGAACACGAAACGTTGATGAGGGTCAAAACCATGAAGAAGAAGATCAAGAAGACGAGCAAGAGGGCGAGCAAGAAGACGGGGAGCTCGGCGCGGGAGGAAACCTCGAAGGCCGACGACTTCGAGATGTCCGACGAGCCGAAGAAGGGGCGACCGACGATGGTCAACTACGACGAGTTCGTCAAGGTGTGGAGGGACGCGAGCTCGGTGTCCGACGTCGCCTCCGCCATGGGGATCAAGAGGAACTCGGCGAGCGCCATCGCGGCGCGCCTGCGCGCCGCCGGCGTCACCAACCTCCGGTCGTTCCCGAGGCGCGGCGCGCAGCCGATCGACGTGAAGCGCCTCAACAAGCTCGCGGCCGGAAAGAACGCGGACTAACGAGGCGCGGGGATGAAGCGCGACGCAGCAAAGGACGCCGATCGCCAGCGCGCGCTAGACGACGTGTGCCAGCGCGTGCTCGGCAGCTTCGTCGGGCGCAAGATCACCCCTACGGCTGTGGCGGAGGCCGAGGGTGCGCTGCGGCACGCGCTCGACGACGCGATCCGAGCTGGGAAGTACGTCCTCCCGGACGGATTGGCGCTGGACCACGTCGAGCTCGGCGATAACATGCGGCTCCAGGTGTACTTCAGGAAGGTCGGTCCCGTGGACCTGCTCCCGAGCTTGTTCCCGAACCTGTATGCGCCGGCGGCAGAACCGGCGGAAGCCAAGATGAAGGACCGATTCGAGGCAGTGGCGGCGGAGATCAGCAACCGCGAAAAGGAGAAACCATGAAGACGAAGTTCGGCCTGGTGTTCAGCGAGAGGGACGACGGGACCAAGGTGTGGGCGGCGGAGTGCCAGGGATGCGGCGAGCTGCTCGTGGGCGAGCGGTACCCTCAGGTGACCGTGCTGCGCGTGGAGTCCGGGATGCCACCGTCCCAGTTCGAGCAGCTCAAGCGAATAGCAGCCGCGGCCTGGGACAGCGCCCGGAAGAACGGGCACCCGGTCGTGATCGGGGACCCGAGAATCGAGGTCGAGAAGACCGTCGACCACGGCGACCTGCAGCGGGCTCTCGAGGCCCACGCGGAGAAGTGCGCTAGCGGTCGCTCGCAGTCGGCCGGCTGAGCGGTCCTCGCCGCAGCTTGGTGACCAGGCACTTCTCCTCGCCGGACGCGTACATCGGGCGGTGCCCGGACGACTCCACCATCACCAGGCAGCGCTCGGTGCCGTCGGACGCCCCGTCGGTCAGGTCGAGCGCGTCGATCGCGTCGTTCAGGTAGTCGCCGACCGCCTTCGGCATGCCGTTGCTCGCCGCGACGGCCTCGTCGATCGCGGCGAACACCTCGCTCTTCGTCCCGCAGGTCTTCAGGTGCCAGCTCATGTGTTGCCTCCGCGCGGAGGTTAACACGTTCGACGTCACATCGTCTGCTCGACAACGAGCGGCGTCCCGAACGACCCGTTGGCGACGCCGCTCTGGGCGAGCGCGTAGTAGTCGTTGGCCGCGACCACGAACTGCACGCTGTACGGCATGGTGCCGGTGTCGTTCACGCTCAGACCCACGCCGATGCCGCGGGAGAACGGCATCGAGATGACGACCGCGCTCGGCGTCGACCCGGAGTCGCTCTTGACCGCGAGCGTGCCGGTCGCGGTGCCGGTCGCGCTGAGCGTCCATGACCAGCCGCCGCTGACCGTGACGAGCGTCGGCCGGGTCGTGCTCGGCCGGCGCGCCGCGCTGCCGATCGTGAACCCGGACGGCGTCGAGCGCGTCCCGGGGACGGCGCAGAGCCCGGAGTCGTCGTCGGCGGGGATCTCCTCGATCGCCGCGTCCACGTACGCCTCGCTGGCGTAGCCGGAGAGGCCGCCGGACACCGCCGTGGCGATCGCGGCGCTGACCTCGTCGGTCACCGGGACCGGGAGCCACTCGTCGATGCCGGAACCCCGGGCCTTCCCCGTCATCATGCGCGCGAAGTAGACTGCGGAGACGCTGTCCTCCCAGTCGGCGCCGTCGCCCAGGACGAGCAGGTCGGCGGTGTTGGCGTCGATGACGTTGACGGTGACCGCCGAGTGCCAGCGGGCGGTGGCGGTGCGGAGGATGACTAGCTGGTCGAGAGCTGCGGACATGTGGTCGTGTATACGACTTTGTCGCGCCGCAGATCAACCACGACTTCACAGGCCGAGCTGCTTGCAGAGCCGCCGCTCGGAGAGCTCGCTGAGCGGCTGCCACGGGTCCTCGTCGCCGGGATCGTGGTCGGGTAAGGCGCGGACCCTCTCCTCGAACCAGCTCCGCGGGAAGTAGCAGATCGTCTTCCCGTACCTGAAGCGGAGGGTGCGCCACGGCGGGCTGCTCCCGTCGTCCTCGTCGCCCGGGTCTCCCGGCCCGCTCCACGGCTCCAGCTCGGCCGCCACGGCCTCGAATCGGCCCCTCACCCGCTCCTCCACGTCCGGCCGGTCAGCACCGCCTGGACGCAGCTCTTGCTTACGTCGAGCCAGGCGGCGATCCACCCGTACCCGAACCCGGCCCTGTGGTACCTCCGCACCTCCGCCACCAGGCGCGGCGTCAGCACGGCGTTCGGGTTCCTGGCGCCGCGGTGGTCGCGCTTCAACCGGCGTCCTTCTCGCGCAGGGCGGCCTCGATCAGGCACCCCACGCATGGCAGCTCGGTCTTCGCCGGGAGCTTCCTGCGGGCAGCCCAGTGGTTGCAGGACAGCACCAGCACGTAGGTCACCCCGCCGCGCGGCCCGATCAGGTCCACCACGCGGACCACCTCGCGCGCGGGCGGGTCGCCGATCAGGACGCCGTCCCGCTTCACCGGGACCTCTTGAGGACGACCTCGCCGCAGTTCATGCAGACCTCCTGGTTGCGCCGGAGGCCGCCCCTGGTCCCGCGCCTGTGCTCCGGGTGAGGGCACGCGAGGAGGCTCCACGTGCACTCCGGGTTCGGGGCCTTGTCAACTATCGCGACGTACTTCACGCGGATGGCCACCGGGTCAAGGTAGCCGCGCGGCGCACCGCGGTCAAGCAATTTCTGGTGACGATGTCACCGGAGAACGCTGGCTAGGTACGCGGCTCGGCGTCGCCGAACTTCAGCCGGAACGTGGCCGGCGCGCTGGTCACGACGTCGACCGTGCCGATGCCGGTGATCGTGCGGCCGTCGGCGATCACGCCGGACACCGTCACCTCGGCCTTGCCGAGCTTGCCGGTGGTCTCCAGGTGGGCCGACGCGCCGTCCGTCGCCGCGGAGACCGTGAGGACCGTCGGGTCGGAGGACTGCCAGAGGGGCGGGTCCACGAAGTCGAACGGCACCGGGTTGCCGGCGGCGTCGTCCTCCTCGAGCACTACGGTGACCTTCTCGATGTCGGTGAGCGTCTTGTCTGCCATTGGTATCTCTCCTACGTTGTCGCGTTTCGTGGGCGTCCCGAAGCGGAGCCCGACCTTGACCGGGTGCAGCGACAGCAGCGTCTTGAGGTTGCGGTCGATGCGCTTCAAGATCGTGCGTCTGGTCTCGGCCATCGCTCGGCAGACTACCAGACCAGCGTCGCCGGCCGCCAGTTCTACGCGCCCGATCGAGCGCGAGGGGCGGCTCAGTCGGCGACCTGGCGCCAGGCGAACGCCAGCGCGTCGGCCCACTGGTCGACCTGCTGCTTGACGACGTCGGCGCCGCCGTGGGCCGCGTTCCGCTCGATCCGCAGCCACACCGGGGACCTCCCGCCGACCGCCCGCTGCAACGCCGCGGTGAACTTGCGCGCGTGCATCGGGTCGACACGGTCGTCGTGGTCCGAGCTCATCATGAGGAACGCCGGGTAGCTCCCGGGCAGGGCGCCGGCGTGGCCCGGCGGCGGCGGGAGGACCGGCCCAGCTGTGAGGCGGTGGTACGGCGAGTAGGCGAGCAGCGCCTGGAACTGGGCCGGGTCGTCCGCGGACCCGTACTCGGTGACCCACGCCTTGCCGAGGCCGAACTTGTGGTAGCGGATCATGTCGAGCAGCGGCACGAAGCACACCACTGCCTTGAACTTCTCGGGCGCCTGGGTCAGCGCGGCGCCCATCAGCAGGCCGCCGTTCGAGCCGCCATAGATCGCGAGGTGGCCCGGCGACGTCCAGCCGCTGGTCTCGAGGTAGTCCGCTGCGGCGATGAAGTCGTCGAACACATTCTGCTTCTTGCCCAGCATCCCCGCCTTGTGCCACTCCTCGCCGTACTCGCCGCCGCCGCGCAGGTTCGCGACCGCGACCACGCCTCCCATGTCGAGCCACGCTGCGTACCGCGAGTAGAACTCCGGCTTGAGCGGGATCCTGAACCCGCCGTACCCGTTGAGGAGCGTCGGCTGCCTCCGGTTCTTCTTCGCGTCCCGCGCGTGGACGACGAACATCGTGACCTGCGTGCCATCCTTGGATGGGTAGCGGACCTGCTCCGTGACGAACCTCGACGTGTCGATGGGGAGCTTGATGCGCGACCACTCCGACGTCGTCCCTGTCCTCACCGACGTCTTGTAGACGACGTTCGGCTCGGTGAACGACGAGTAGTTGAAGTACACCTCGTCCTCGTCGGCGCGCCCGACCACGCCGGACGACGACCCGAGGGCGGGCATGTCGACCTTGCGGATCAGCTTCCCGTCGAGGTCGTGGACCTCGAGCACGCTCGCGGCGTCCCGCAGGTACGACAGCACGAGCTTGCCTCCGAACACGTCGACGTTGTCGAGGGTGGCGTCGCTCTCCGGGACGACCTCCCTCCAGTTCTCCCGTTGCGGCCTCGCGGGGTCCGCGACGAGCAGCCGGTAACGCGGCGCCTTCTCGTTGGTCATCATGTAGAACGCGTCGCGGTAGTACGCGAGCGAGAAGTCGGCGTCGATCCCCTCGACCAACGTGGTCCACTTCGGGTCGCGGCCCCGGAGGTCCTGGAAGTACCAGTCGCTCGACCCGCTCGACCCGCGAGACACCACCACGAGCAGCCAGTGCCCGTCCTCGGAGACCACCCCGGTGATGAACCACCCGGCGACCCCGAGCGCGCGGTGGGCGACCCGATCCTTGGTCCAGCCGTCGCCGAGCTTGTGGTACCGGAGGTCGGTGTGCGCGCTCCGGTCGGCCTCGGCGATCTTGTCGCTCGCCGGCGGCGTGTAGCTGTAGTAGAAGCCGCGGTTGTCAGTGGTCCACGACGTCTGTCCGAACCTGGTGTTGGGGATCTCGTCGGGCAGGACCCTGCCGGTCGCGACCTCGAGCACCTTGAGCGACGTCTCGTCGGCGTTGTGCTCGCTCACGTTGTAGGCGACATACTTGCCATCCCAGCTGACCTCCCAACGCTTGAGGCCGGTCGACCCGTCGGCCGACCAAGCATTGGGGTCGAGCAGCACCTTCTCGGCGCCGTTCTCGCCCTCCTTCCAGTAGACGACGCGCTTCTCCTTGTCCTTGTGCTTGCGGCTGTAGAAGAAGCGGTCGCCGCGGTGCTCCGGCGCGCTCACCGAGTCGTAGTACATGACGCTGTCCAGCTTCTTGGTGAAGGCCGGGCGGTCGGCGAGCTTCCCCAGCCGGTCGCGGGCGTGCTTGTCCTGCGCCTCCATCCACGCGGCGACCTCCGGCTTGTCCGGGTCCTCGAGCCAGCGGTACGGGTCGGCGACCCGGACGCCATGGATGTTCTCGACGACGTCGTCGCGACGCGTCTTCGGGTAGTCATCCACGGGCTCGACCGCTACGCTCGCCTCCTTCGCCGGAGGTGGTGACTCCACCGGAGCCGAGACCTTCGATTTGCATGCGCACGCGAAAATCGCAACCAACACCCACGCTGACATTCGTGTCTTCATCTTCTCCCTCTTTCCCTTGGTTTTTCCTGACGCCTCGACTACCAGTTGGGCTCTCCCTCGAGAGCCTCGGCGATGACCGTCTTCTCCGTGTCGGAGAGCATGTCCTTGACCTGCTGCCGCTGCTCCCACGACAGCTTGAGGAACAGCGTGCAGATGACGGACGTCTTCGCGGCTGCGACCGACTGCTCGGCTGCGTCGGCCGCCGGCTCGGTCAGCGCGATCCCGTGCATGTCCACCACGTCCCGCCCGTCCACGACGTGGAACGCGTGACCGTAGTCGGCATCCCTGAGCTTGCCGCTGACCTCGGCGAAGGTGGACGACGACACCTCGAGCAGGGCGAACGTGCGCGTCACGGCGGCACCTGGGCGCAGCGCCACGTCGGCGCGCGTGTGCACTCGAAGGTTCGGCCGGCGACGACGCACGTCACCGCGTCCGAGGTGTGGTAGCTGCACGCGATGTGGATCCCGCCGACCGGCGCTCGCCGCCGCGGCTCGCGGTCGCACCCGGCGAGCATCGCCGCGATCGCCATGAGCACGCCAATCGCGGTGGGCAGGGCGGCGCAGTACAGCACCGCGAGCCACGACCCCTCGTCGGACTTCCTCTTGGCCTTCATGCGATCGAAGGTTACATTCGCCGGCGAGCGCGCGTCAACCATTTGTTGGTGACATCGTCACCCGATGGTGCTCCGGGCCGGGATCGAACCGGCACCGCGCTCGTTTTAAGCGAGCCGCCTCTACCAGTTGGGCTACCGGAGCACGTGCCGCCGACTGGGGTCGAACCAGCGCCTGCCGAGGTTTGAATTCGGCGCCTCTGCCAGCTGGGCTACGACGGCTCTCGTGGAGGAAGGCGGAGTCGAACCGCCGCGTGCATGACGACCACCGATTTACAGTCGGGTACCTTACCGCTCGGTCATTCCTCCGGGTGCCAGCGCTCGGACTCGAACCGAGACATACGCGGTCTGAACGCGTCTCCTCTACCAAGGTTGGGATACGCTGGCTCACGTGCCGGACGACGGGGATCGAACCCGCACTGAACAGCTCCTCAAGCTGCTGCCTCTGCCAAGGGTTGGGCTACGCCGGCGGACGAACTCGACTAACCTAGTCGAGCTGCGAGTCGATAGAGCAGGCGCAAGCGAGGAGCGGACACGTCGCGCTTGTAGCACCGAGGGTCCGTGGCGTCAAGCTTTTACGGTGACGTCGTCACCGTTCGTCGAGCGCGCAGGGAGGCGAGGTGCGCAAGCCGGCAGTGCACGGGTCACGAACGCTCATGTGCGCTCCGCCGGCCAGCCTGGCAGCCAGCTCCGCGACCACCTCGCGGGTGAGCCAGATCCTCTTCCTGCTGCGCTTGGGTGCGTTTTCGTCGGTCACGCTGTGGTTGGACGACATGTTCTGGTGCTCACCTGCTGGGCCAGACCTGGCCCCGTTTGATGCCGGCTCCGGCTCGGCGCTCCCGGCGGGCGGCCTCCGCTTCCCCATGCAGGTGCTGGACCACCCGATCTTGACCGTCGAGCTCATTTTCTGTAGCGAGGTGGACGCTTCGGACGCCTTGTCGGTAGCGGCTCGTGCTCCCGCCAACCCACACCACGTCGTAGGTCGCCGGCCCAGCCTGCAACACGACGCCGAGCTGCATCCCCTCCTTGATGACCTGGCCGCGCTTGAACTTCACCGCGCGTCGGCCGTCGGTTCGGTCATCAGCGACGGGTCGTCGTCGCACGGCGACCAGCCGGAGTCGTCCGTGTCGCACACGAGCTGCTGGTCCTCGGTTCCGACGGTCTCCTCGACGCACTTGGCGTCGCAGGTGATCAACAGGGCGTACAATGCGAATGCGCTCTTCATCTCTCCATCTCCTCGTTTGTTGCTTGTTTCAGAAAACGTAACGATCACCTCGGCTGATACTTCTTGAGGTTCGCGCCGTGCTCAGCGACCGGCTTCAGCTCCACGATCTCGGCGGCGTGCTTGCCGACGTGGGTCCACCAGTGACGGCTCCACTGCGCCGCCTCCGCGGGCGTCATCGGCTCCCCGGTGTCTTCCCAGTGACAGGACCACTCGTGCTCTAGGCCGTTCCGGCAGCGCATGTGCTGCCGGTCGCCCGGATGCGGCGGGTCGTGGAACCTGGCCACGATCGTCATCCCGTCGCCGCGGACGTCGGCGTACACCGCGAGGACGATCGGACTCTCCGACTCGTCGCCCTTGAGGCGGCGGACGTACACGCGCTTCCCGCCCGCGAGCTTGCCGACGAAGCTCTCTACTCGTGGCACGGCGCACCTCCGTCGTCCTCCCAGCGCGGCAGCTCGTAGACGAAGTGCCGCCGAGCGCCGTCGAGCGCGTCGAACAGTTGCCGCAGCGGTCCGGGCCTGAGCTCGGCTCGCGCATACTGAGCGCGGAGCGCCACCTCCACCGCCCCGGTCGGCTGCCTCCTCGCCTCCCGGCCGGCGACGTCGAGCCGCGCCAGCGTCTCCGACAACGGGTCGCCATCCGCCAGCTTGCGCCAGTGCTCGACCAGGTTCTCCCGCGTGGTGTAGTTGTACTCGCTGTTGTGCTCGTCGATCTCGCGGACCGCCGCGCCCAGCGCGTGCCTGAGCGCCGCGATCGTGAGCTCGGTGCGGCGCGGGTCCGGCTCGACGTCGAGCCGGACCATCCCGTAAGCGGTCGCGATCGTCGCCGCCTTCCCGGAAGGCACACCGGCGGCGACCGCCAGGTCCTCCGAGACTCGGACGCCGAGGATCGCCGGGCGCTCGAAGAACGGCGACACGGCGCGCACCAGCTCCTGCACGGCGTCGCCGAACGCATCGGTCGCCAGGCGAGCCCGCACCACGGCCTCGTCGCGCGTGTAGCCGTCGCAGACGCCGCGCGCGAAGCGGTGCTCGTCCCTGAGCAGCCCGCACCGCGTGCACTCCTTCTCCGGCTCGGCCGGTGCGCCCAGCGGCGCGACGTCGCCGACATCTTCCCCGAAGAACGTCGTCGTCCTCACCCGGACACCACGACCACGAGGAGGACGATGACGATCAGGGCGGCCACCTCGAGCGCGTTCTCGGCCGACGACGCGACCCACCGGAACGCGTCGCGCACCAGGACCTCGTGGCCGGCAAGCACGAGCACGACGCTGGAGAGCGTGACCAGGATCATCGCGGCGAGGAGCAGCACGAATGCCTTCTTCGATCTCATCATGTGCGCGATCATCTCACGTCTTGGTGACGTTGTCAACAACAACTAGCGGTCACCGCGGCTTCCGACGGCGCGCGATCTCGTCCGTCGCCCTGGTCACGTACGAGCTGAACACGCCGTCGAGCTCGCGGCGCTCCGCGGCCACCTTCAGCGCGGCGAGCTCGTCGTTCGTAAGGTCGTCCGGCCCCTCGTCGATGACCGGCCCGAGCAGCGCGCGCAGCGCGACCGCGAGCTCGCGGCACGCGGCGACCTCGAGCGTGGCTCGGAACCCGGGCAGGCCGTTCACCTGGACCTCGACGTGCGTGACCTCCGGCCTCCGGCCAGCGATCAGGGCGCCCACGGCGGGCGGACCCCACGGGGTCAGCACGAGCGCGTCGAGCAGCCCCTTCGTCACCGGGATCTGGACCTGCCCCGCGAGCGTCAGCGTCGCCCGAGCGAGCGCCTCGGTCATCCTCACACTCGGCGCCAGCTTCCTCTCGAGCAGCATCCGCGCGACCTTCGCGACCTCCGCGACGTCCTCGGTGGAGTACGGCACGAACGGCGCCGAGCTGACCTGCTCGCCGGGCGCCTCGCCGACCACGGACGCGACGGTCGCCTCGATCCGCCGCCTCGCCACCTCGTCGACAGGCTCCGGCTCCGACTGGCCCTGGTGGTCCCACGGCGCGTCGCCCGCGAAGCGCTCGGTGAGGTCCTCGAAGGAACTGTCGCAGTCGTAGGTCACGCGGTAGCGCTGGCCGGCGCCGGCGGCGTACCACGCGGCGACCCTGACATCCAGGCGGAAGTGCTCCGGGGTCGGCCGCGCCGGCGGCTTCTCGCGCAGGCCGGGCAGCAGGTCGGCCGGGCCGAGCTCGAGGGCTCCGCTCGGGTCGACCCTCACGACTCACCAGCCCGGACCAGGTCGACCTGGTGCACGACGTTGCGCGGGTCGCGATCGCACACGTCGCACGTCTCGTCCGGCGTCTGCCCGCCGCGTGTCCCGGGCTCGAACTTCCCGCGAACGAACGGGTGCTTCTCCTCGCGGCTCGCTCTCTTCTTCTCGTTCATGACCGGGATGGTCGCACATCTTGGTGACGACGTCAACAATTACTCGTCGGCGTCGTAGTGCACGCGGATCTCGATCCGCGACACCCGCCGGCGGGCTCGCAGCGGGTCGAGCTCGACCGCCCAGCACAGGAGCGCCCCGGCCGACAGGCCGCGGTCCACGACCACGCGCAGGCCCTGGCCCGGCGGGACGACGACGTCGAACTGCCGGTCGCGGCTCTCCCAGATTAACCTCGACACCCGCCGGTGGTGCGGGTCCTCCGCGTCGACCGCGACGGAGCCGCGCTCCACGTCGCTCAGCTTGCCGTCGGCCCCGTCGTGCTCGCGCCGGGGCGCGGCCTCGCCGAGCATCCGCCGGCGGATCGCGTCCTCGATCGCCAGGACGTCGAGGCCCGGGTCCAGGGCGATCATGAACACCTGCTCGCCGGCGAGGAACCGCCGGACGACCCCGCCCGCGACCGGCTCCGGCAGCGGGTCGCCGACGACGCGCGCCGGCGCCTCCCGCGGCGCGGACACCTTGTCGAGCCACGCCTCGAGCGCCGACTTCGCCTCGCCCGCCGTGTCGCGCGCCGCCACGCAGCCGACCCGCCTGGCCCACGCGCGCCACTTCTGGCCGCGCCCGCGCTTCATCACCACGAGCTGGTGGTCGCCGCCCCAGTCGCCGTCCGGCACCCACCACGCCCGCCGGCGGTCCCACCGCCAGGCCCGCCGCGCGCTCACGGATCACCGGACCTGAGCGGCGGCAGCTCCATCTCCTCGAGCGCCAGCTGCACCTCAAGGATCGCCTTGCGGCCCCACCTGCGGACCTTGAGCAGCTCGCGCGCCGTCGTGCCGCGGAAGTCGCCCATGCGCTCGACGCCCGCCCGGCGGCAGAGGTTGAGCACGCGGGTGTCGAACACCTCGTCCACCGGGACGCGGTCGCGGCTCGCCCGCGGGGTCGGCCGCCGCCTCACGGCGCCCTCGCCGGCTGCTCGGGGAGCGCGAACACCTTGGCCGGCTCCTCCGCGCGCACGCAGTCGATGGGCGCGACCGCGTCGCAGACCCAGAACGAGCCGACGCCGTCCCGGCACGCGCTCAGGCCCCTGTTCACCTTGTAGCAGATGACCGGGTCCACGCCGCCGCTCGCGCGGACGCCCTCCGCCGCCGTGCTCGGCCCGCACGCCGCGAGCGCCAGCAGCGCCACGACCCGCGCGCTCACGCGAGCCTCGCCATCTCGAAGCAGGTCACGGCCTGCTCGACCAGCTTCATGCGCTTGAGCGCCGCGCCGCGGAGGTCGTGGTTGCTCCTGAGCAGGGCGAGCAGCCGCTGCGCCGCCGCGTGCGCGACGTCCATCCTCTCCTGCTCGACCGGGGTCATCTTCTTCGCCGCCATGGACCCGAGCGTGGCACGACCTGGTGACAGTGTCAACAAATACCTCGGGGTATCATCTGTGCCCGCACCGCCGGCTCCCACCCGGCCGTCCTGGTAGTGGAGGAGGTCTCGTCAACCACCGCGAAGCAAAAAATAGAAAATACGCTCGTCCCCGCACCGCGGGCGAACCGCGTCCCGACCGGGTGAGGAGGGCGGGGCGCGGGTCGACCACGCTCCGCGAGCGGCTCGCAGGCGGACACGGTGGCGTAGAAAATACCCTCCGTGCGCGGACGCGAAAACGCTCGGGAACCGACTATCACCGCCTCCGAGCGCGCCCCCAGTATCGCTCGCCGCTTCACGGGGAGCCCCCGGTGCCGATGGCGAGGCCCCCTAGAGCGGCGGGGGCCGGTCGGCGAAGCCGTGCCGCGGCCGGACCCCCGAGGCGCGCGGGCAGTGGGCCAGCGAGCCCCCGTCGCCGGGCGGCGTCGCCCCCGCGACCCAGC
>Ga0134127_10001126_pt1 | contig 20564 bp, 19 predicted proteins | sample KB31753_FD_96459 | JGI IMG/M metagenome (GOLD analysis project Ga0134127, IMG submission 96459) | Terrestrial soil microbial communities with excess Nitrogen fertilizer from Kellogg Biological Station, Michigan, USA - KB3-175-3 | ecosystem: Environmental > Terrestrial > Soil > Unclassified ... | reverse complement strand
CAGACCTCGAGCGACGCGGCATATCTGGCCCGGCACATCGGGCTTCGGGCCGGGCTGCCGCTCGAGGTTCCAGCGGTAACGATAAACCGTCTCTGTGGTTCAGGGTTCGAGGCGATCGTTCAGGGAGCCCATCGAATCCTGCTGGGAGAGGCGAGCGCGGTGATTGCCGGCGGCACCGAGTCGATGAGTCAGGCCCCCTACGTGCTCCGCGGCGCCCGCTTCGGCACCAAGCTCGGGCAGGCACCAGCGTTGGAAGACAGTCTGTGGGACTCTTTGCGCGACACCCAATGCGGCCTTCCGATGGGGGAGACCGCCGAGAACCTGGGTCGGCAATACGGAGTAACCCGCGTCGATGCCGATGCGTATGCCCTCGCGAGCCAGCAGCGCGCCAAGGCGGCGTGGGACGCCGGCGTGTTTCGCCAGGAGGTCATCGCGGTCCCGGTACGCAATCCGAAAACCGGGCAGATCACCGAGTGGGCCGCCGACGAGCACATGCGGCCGGATTCCACTGCCGATGGACTTGCGAAGCTCCCGCCGGTATTCCGCAAGGAAGGTCTCGTTACCGCGGGCAATGCATCGGGGGTCTCGGATGGGGCTGCCGCGCTCGTCCTCGCGGGCGAGCGATGGGCGGCGGACCGGGGGCTCCGACCGCTCGGACGCCTCATCAGCTGGGCAGTGGTGGGCGTGGACCCCGCCGTCATGGGGATCGGCCCCGCGCCTGCGGTCCGGGCGGCGCTGGCTCACGCGAAGCTCTCGCTATCGGACCTTGACCTCGTGGAAGTGAACGAGGCCTTCGCCGCGCAGTACGTCGCCGTCGAACGGGAGCTCGGTCTCGACCGGGATCGGACCAACGCGGATGGAGGCGCGATCGCCATCGGACATCCGCTCGCAGCAAGCGGCGCGCGCATTGCGGGCCACTTGCTGCATGCGCTCAGGCGGCGCGGTGGTGGTCTCGCACTGGGCAGCGCTTGCATCGGCGGCGGCCAGGGCATCGCGCTCGTCGTCGAGTCTCTGTCTGCGTGAAGGAGCGGCCATGGAAGCAATGATCGGCGGTCTCGCGGTTGTCGTACTGTATCTGTTCTCCAGCCTCCGCATCATCCGTCAATATGAGCGGGCGGTGACGTTCTTCCTGGGCCGTTTCTGGGGCACTAAGGGACCGGGGCTCATTTTTGTACCCAGCGGATTCGCCCATGCCAAGCGGATTTCCCTGCGCATCGTAGCGCTCGACATCACTCCACAGGACGTGATCACCCGCGACAACGTATCGGTGAAAGTGAACGCCGTGCTCTACATGCGGGTGATGGACCCCGGCAGGGCGGTGATCGAGATCGAGGACTATCTCTACGCCACCAGCCAGCTGGCGCAAACCACGCTCCGGTCGGTGCTCGGCGAGGTCGAGCTCGACGAGCTGCTCGCCGATCGGGAAAAGATCAACGGCATCCTCAAGCGGATCATCGACGCGCGAACCGATGCCTGGGGAATCGAGGTTTCCGCCGTGGAGGTGAAAGACGTCGACCTCCCGGAGACCATGAAGCGGGCCATGGCCCGCCAGGCAGAGGCGGAACGGGAGCGGCGGGCAAAGGTGATCAACGCGCAGGGTGAGCTGCAGGCGTCACAGACGCTGGCCGACGCGGCACGCACCCTCTCGATTGAGCCGAGTGCGTTCCAGCTCCGTTATCTCCAGACGGTCACCGAGATCGCAGCGGAAAACAACTCGACGACGATCTTCCCGATCCCAATCGAACTGTTTCGGCCGTTTCTGCAAGCGCTGGCGGGGAGCACGGCCGCGCAACGCGCGGCGGTGCCGGCCCCGGTGACGCCGGCAAGCGGGCCGGAGTCCGTGTTGCCATCCGAAAGCCAGAAGACCCTTGCGGCGTCCGCGACTGGCGAAGCCGCAATGCCCGCCCAAGAGCTCAAGGACCTGATGAGCCGGCTCAGGATCGAAGCGTCCAAGGGTCGCACGGATGTCGATGAGTAGTTCCCCAGGACCGATCGACCGGGCGGCTCTGGACCGCATCATCCGGCGTGCGGCCGAGCTCCAGACGGCGGACCGCGACATCAGCGATCAGCTCACGCCTGACGACGTGATGACCTTGGGACAGGAAGTGGGCATCCCGCGGCGCTACCTCCAACAGGCGATGCTGGAGGAGCAGTCCCGCCCGCCTGATCAGGCCACGCCGGGGATTCTGGACCGCCTGGCCGGACCGGCGGAGGTGGGGTCGTATCGAGTCGTTCGAGGGGACCCGGATGGTGTCACGCGTGCATTGCTGCGCTGGATCGAGCAGAACGAGCTGCTCGCCGTCCAGCGCCAGCAGCCGGGCCGCATCAGTTGGGAGCCGCTCCGGGGAATTTCCGCGGCGATCCGCAAGTCCAGCGCCGCCCTTGGCTCAGGGTCGCGGCCGTTCATGCTGTCCAAGGCAGAGCTCGTCACCGCGACCATCACCCCGCTCGAGGCCGACTTCTGCCACGTCGCCCTTCGCGCCAGCGTACGCCCCATCAGAAGCGCATATGTCGGCGGAAGCGCAACTGCATTGACCTTGGGTGCTGGTGCCGCGACGGCATTGGTGGCGTTGAGCGCTTTTCTCCCCATCGCCCTGCTTCCGTTGCCGATGGCTGTGGGTGTCGGTTACGCCACTCTCCGGCGCTACCGCCCAGTGCCGGCGCGCGTGCTGCTCGGACTCGAGCGCGTCCTCGACAGTCTGGAAACCGGAGGGATCAAGCCGGTACATCAGCTCCCCGCGCGAGGCTCCGGAATCCTGGAGATCATCCTGGGTGAAGTCCGCCGGTCGCTCGAGTCTCCGACCCGGCCTCGGCCGAGCGGTCCGCGACGAGGCACCAATGGCTCCTGAGATCCGGAAGGTCGGCGTGCTTGGTTGCGGCCTGATGGGAAGCGGGATCGCCCAGGTGGCGGCAACTGCCGGTTACACGACCATCGTACGGGAGGTCGAAACAGCGCCGCTGACCAAAGGCCGGGCCGCCATCGAAAAATCAACGGCCAAGCTCGTCGAGAAGAAGAAGCTCTCGGGAGCCGAGAGGGATGCTGCGCTGGCGCGGCTCACTTTCACGACCGAGCTGTCGGCGCTGGTCGATTGCGATCTCGTTATCGAAGCGGTGCCCGAAGAGCTGGAGCTCAAGAACCGATTGTGGCGCGAGCTCGACGGCCGATGCCCCGCCCACACGATCTTCGCTTCGAACACGTCGAGCCTCACCATCGGCGCTATGGCCGCCGCGACGGCAAGACCAGACCGATTTGTGGGTCTGCACTTCTTCAATCCGGTACCGCTCATGCCGCTGCTGGAGGTCGTCCGCGGGCTCATGACCAGCCGCGAGACCATGGACCGAAGCCTTGCCTTCGCCCGGAGCCTGGGCAAGGAAGCCGTGATAGCCAGGGACACGCCCGGCTTTCTGGTCAACCTTCTGCTGATCCCCTACCTCCTGGACGCCGTGCGGGCGCTCGAGCGCGGTGTAGGAACCGTCACCGACGTTGACCTCGCTATGCGGCTCGGATGCGGCTACCCGATGGGGCCGTTTACACTGCTCGATTTTGTCGGCATCGACACGACGGTGCGGATCGCGGAGATCATGTTCGATGAATACCGCGAGAGCCGCTACGCCGCGCCTCCCTTGCTCCGCCGCATGGCACTGGCGGGGCTCCACGGCCGGAAAACCGGGAAGGGATTCTACGACTACTCCGTCGATCCCCCGGTCCCCTTGGAGCTACACTAGGCGCTGTTTACCGTTCAGCGCTCACGCCTTTTTCCGGAGCCCCGATGCTCGGCTATGACTGGCCCCGAATACATGCGATGCTCGTGGCATTGCCCGTCGCTCTGCTTCCGATCGCCGTAATGTTCGATTTCATCGGATTGGTGCGGAAGAACGAGGCCCTACGCCGGACCGGCCTGGTCCTCCTGCTCATCGGCAGCCTCGGCGCCGGCGCCGCCGTGCTCGCCGGACTCAAGACGAAAGGCGTCATCGACCACGGGAACGCCATCCACCACCTGATGGAGGAGCACGAGCACCTCGCCCTCTACACTCTGGGCACCTTTGCGGTGGTGTTGCTGTGGCGTCTTTGGCGGGAACGTCGCATGGGGCAGGGCGAGCGGATCGCGACGTTTGCCCTGTCTCTGATCGGCCTCGGATTCCTGGCCGACACCGGACATCATGGTGGGAAGCTCGTCTTCGAGCACGCGGCCGGCGTTTCCAACGAAACGCTGAGGGATGAGCTGCACGATCGGGCTGAGGGGCACGTGCACAGCCCCGGCGAGGCCGACCACCACGACGAGGAAGATGCCGACCACCATCACCACGACGACGCCGACCATTCCCACGACGACTCGGCCGTGCCCGACTCGGCTGCGACGCATAGCGACGAAGCACCGCACACAGCACCCCACTCCCACCCGCCGGGCACGCCGCCGCATCGGGACTGATCAGAATGCGTGGATGGCAAGTGTTGCTACTCGGTGGGATAGCTGCCGGGTGCTTTATGTCCACCACTCGCCCGGCCTATACGCCGCTGCTGGGCAGTCCCTCGGCCGAAGTTCGGCTCGGGAGCGATACCGCGACGGAACGCCTGGCCGAGGCTCTTAAGGCCGACTCGATTCCGGTTTCCAGAATTGAGCCCCGCGACGGCTACCTGGAGACATCGTGGTTCGATGCGTCGACCGGCTCGGCCGCGCGAATAGCTCCGCTCGGACCGGACGTGGTCCGGGTCCGCGGGTGGGTAGACCCGGGGCGGGTTGGCCACAGTGATCTCCGGGTGGAGGTGGCGTATCGCCCGGTCCGGGATCCGTCGGTTCCGGGGCGGGACCTCGAGCGGGCGGCACCGGACGATCATCCCGTCGTGCAACGGGTGCGTGCCGTACTGGATTCGTTGAAGAACCGATACGGCGATCCGGTCCCCCCACCGGTGAGCCCTGACACCGAGCGGGTGGAACCCTCACTCGAGAAGCGACCCCACCCGGGCGAGAAAGTACCACCCACGAAACAAGAAGCCCCGCCTGACAGCGGGGCTCCGGTGAAGCCGGACACTGCGGGCCTGCACCCTCCGCGGCCCGACTCGACCAGGCGTCAGACCACGTAGGCCTTCACCCAATCCTCCAGCTGCCCGAGGTCGAGCCGTGCGTCTTTGCACGGTCCCGCCGGCAGAGTCATCGTGAGACCTAGCACCGGGACCTTCCCAGCGACATCGTGCAGCCCGCTCACCATGTCGCGCTCGCAGGCAACCGCCACGACCGCGCGAGGCCGGCGTTCCCGAATAACGCGCCGCGCAAGCTGGCCGCGCGTAGCGACGAAGACCGGCACCCCGTATCGCCCCGCGATACCCAGAACTCCGTCCAGCGTCTCCTTGGAAAGGCAGCGCGGAATGAGGAGAAGGAGCTCGCCCTTTCCAACCTTCCGGCTGCGGGCCAGGGCCAGCGTGTTGTAGACCTTGACCGCCGCATTCTCAACCCAGTCGCGGCGGCCGAATCTGGTAGCAACCCGGGACGTGAGACGCATCAAGCGAAGGAAGGGGCCCCGCTCCGCCAGTTTTTCGGGAAGCAGCGGACGGCGGGAGTAATAGGAAAGGGCGAGGAACAACCACCAGACGGTCGAGATCGCCAGCGCCGCTCCACCTACCAGCCAAAGCGTCCGCGGGACCGCGGGGTGCACCAGAGCCAGCCGCGGGGCCAATAGATAAAGGAATAGGGCTCCCGCCACTCCCGCCGCCGCGATCGTGGCGGCCGACCACCCGAAAAAGAGCACCGGGTCCGAGTCGTAGTTGCCCTGATCGGGCAGCGGCTTGCCGTCCCACTCGTCCCACTCGTGACCAAGACGGCGGTCCACATCGATGTGAATCAGCTGAGCCCGTGGGGCGGGTGCTGCAACGGTAGGCGGGGCGTCTGGCATACGGAAGCAGTATTCTCTCGTCGCGGCGATTGCTTGGCAAGGGAGCGCGACCCTAGCTTTCCCCATGCCTTCCGAGCCCCCGGTTCGAGGCCCGTTCCGCACCGACGAGCGAGCCCGGGCTGCCTATGCCGAGGCCGCGGGCATCTACCGAATCCTGCCTCGGGCGGCCTGCCTCCCCGCCGACGTCGATGACCTGGTTGCGCTGGTCCGTTGGGCCGCTGATGAGCGCGTCGCGCTGGTGCCGCGCGGAGCCGGGAGCGCGATGGGTGGGGGCAACCTCGGCGACGGCGTTCTGGTCGATCTGACCAGCATGGCCGGCGCCGAGCTCGAAGTGCGGCCCAAGCAACGGCGCGCGCGAATGCGAGCGGGAGCGTCGCTGGGAGAACTCGAGGCGGCCGCGACCGCTCACGGGCTCCGGCTGCCGCCCGATCCCTCCAGTTGGCGCTGGGCCACTGCGGGCGGCGTGGTTTCCACCAATGCCGCGGGCGCGCGTTCGGCTCGATACGGCAGCGTGCGGCGCTGGGTGGAGGCTCTGAGCATCGTCACTGCCGACGGTGAGGTAGCAACTCTCAAGCGCCGCGAGCGATCGTCCAAGGCCCCCCAGCTCGACTCGCCCCAGGCACTGCTGCGCTTCGATCGCGACACCAGGCCGATCATCGAGGCCGCCGGCGACATGGTCGCGGCCCGTTACCCCCGCGTTCGCAAGAGCTCCTCGGGCTACGCGCTCGATGCTTACCTCGCATCGGGCGACATCCTCGATCTCCTTGTCGGCGCCGAGGGCACGCTCGCCTTCGTAACGGACGTAGAGTGGCGCCTGGATCCGGTGCCGGCTCACCGGGCCGGTCTGCGCATGCTGCTGCGGGACTACGAAATCATCGAAGAACTGGTCGCCCGCCTCGTCAAGCTCGGGGCAAGCGCGGTGGAGCTCCTCGACCGAACCTTTCTCGAGCTGGTAGCACTGCACCCGCAAGGGCCGCTCATCGGAGCCGGTATCGAGGCGGTGCTCCTCGTGGAACTGGAGGCATCGGACCCGGATCTGCTGCGGGAGGCCACAAGCCTGGCGGTGACTGCGGGGCGCCAGCTGGCCTACGAGGTGGATGCCGCACTGTCCCCGGAGGGCGCTGCACGTCTTTGGCAACTGCGCCACGCCGCAAGCCCCATCCTCGCGGGGCTGCCGCCCGACCGTCGCTCACTTCAGGTTATCGAAGACGGGTGTGTACCTGTGCCCCGACTGGGCGAGTACATCGGAGTCATCCGAAGAGCGGCGGCGGCGAGAGATCTCACCGTCGTGATCTTCGGACACGCTGGCGACGGCAACGTCCACGTCAATCTGATTCCCGAGCTGGCTCGACCCGACTGGGAACGCGAGGTCGCCGGCTTGCTGGAGGAGATCACCGAAGCAGTCATCCGTCTGGGTGGCGTTCCGTCAGGAGAGCATGGAGACGGCCGGCTCCGCGCCGGCTTCTTGGAGCGACTCTATGGGCCGGAAATCGTTGCGCTCTTCCGCAACGTCAAGGGCAGCTTCGACCCCCTTGGGCTGCTGAATCCCGGCATTATCCTTCCCTCCGGCGAGCCGCCGATCTCGCGTCTCAAGGCAGGCGCGAGCGCCATTCCACTGCCGGACGATATCGCACGGGGACTCCGGGAAATCGAGCAGACCGGAGGCTACGCCAGGTCTCGGCTCGACCTGGCCGACCGCGGATAGCGGATAGCGAACCATGGACATCATCAAACAGCCGACCATCACCCTCATCGCCCGGCCCCAGTTCGTGGAGCCGGATCACCTCCGAGTCCAATGGAAGGGCGACTCGACCGACGGCGAGCGGGTGGCCGAGTACGCCGGCCGGCTCTGCTACATGAGCCAGAGAAACCCGGCCGGCCGCTCGACCGCCGAGTATCTGCAGAACATCCTGCGCCAGGGACACGGCTCGGTTTTCGAGCACACCGTCTACGTCATGCTGGTCGAGGGTATCTCGCGGTCGTGTAGCCATGAGCTGGTCCGTCATCGTGCCGGCTTCGGTTACTCGCAACTGTCCCAGCGGTACGTGGACGAGTCGCACGCTGCGTTCGTCATGCCCCCCGCGATCCAGGGTGACCCGGCACTGGAGGCCGCGTGGACTGCGCAGGTCACGGACGCGCAGGCCGCCTACGTCGCGGCCGTCGAGGGGCTCATGGCCAAGTACTCCTGGGTGGACGACCGGACCCATCGGCGGAAGATGGCTCGCGAGGCGGGGAGAAGCGTGCTGCCCAATGCCACCGAGGTGAAGATCGTGGTGAGCGCGAATGTCCGGGCGTGGCGGACCATGCTCGAGCTTCGACTCGGCGAGGGTGCCGAACTCGAGATTCGCCGTATGGCGGTCGGCTGTCTCCGCGTGCTCCAGCGCGAGGCGCCCGCGCTCTTCGCTGATTTCGAGATCTATTGCGCAGCGGACGGCAGCGAGGCGGGAAGAGTGGGGTACCACAAGGTCTGAAGGGCGTGAACGATGAACAGTGAACGCCGTTTTTCCTATTGTGCGACCGAAACGTTTTCTTTACTTTAGATTCGTCAGGAGGTCACTCGTCACGGCTCGTCTCGCGCGGACGGCCTTTTTTGTAGAGGGTCACTCTGCCAATTCGGATCGGTCTCGCTTTCAACGTAAAGCCTGAGGTCCCGGCGGTCGGTACCGGACCAACGATCGACTCCCCTTCCACTGACGAGCCTCCCAGTCGGGCTCTCCGCCCCGACCTTCCGCAACCCGACCTCTACATCGAGTGGGACGACCCGGCAACGATCGACGCCGTGGAGAACGCGCTCGCCACTCTGGGCGAAGTCATCCGTCTCCAGGCCGACCAGGACTTTCCCGCCAAGCTCCTCGACTATCGGCCCGACTTCGTCTTCAACATCGCCGAAGGCCTCTTCGGACCGAGTCGGGAGAGCCACGTTCCCGCTATCTGCGAGTTTCTGGGCGTGCCGTATCACGCCTCGGATCCGCTCACCCTGGGTCTGTGCCTCCACAAAGGCCGAGCCAAGGAGATGCTGGAGCGGTACGGCGTGCCCACCGCCCCGTTCCGGCTCGCCCGCACCGTCGCTGATGCGCGCGCCACTCGACTTCCCTTCCCACTCTTCGTGAAGCCGGCCTTCGAGGGCTCGGGCAAAGGGGTCTCGAGCAAGAGCGTCTGCCACAACCGGGGCGAGCTCACCATTCAGGTGAACTACCTGCTTGCGACTTATCGAGAGCCGGTCCTGATCGAGACTTATCTCCCAGGCCGCGAGTTCACCGTCGCCATTCTCGGCAACGGAGATGAGGCACGGTGTTTGCCCATTGTCGGCATGTGCTTCGATACGTTGCCGCCGGGCGCCCCGCCGATCTACGGGTACGAAGCAAAGTGGCTCTGGGACACGCCCAGCCATCCGCTCGACATCTTCGAGTGCCCCGCGCGGATTCCGGAGTCGCTCGCCACTGCGGTGCGCGAAGCCGCGCTCGCCGCGTATCACGCCCTGGACTGCCGTGACTGGTGCCGCATCGATCTCCGCTGCGATGCTGCCGGTCGCCCGATGGTCGTTGAGTTGAATCCGCTGCCGGGCATTTTGCCCGACCCGCGGGACAACTCGTGCTTCCCGAAGGCCGCAGCGGCGGCCGGGATGTCGTACGACGAGCTGATCTGCACCGTGGCGGACATCGCCTGGCGCCGCATCAGCGGTGGTTCACTCCTGGCAGGGGTAGCCTCATGAGAGCAGCGATCATCTACGACGCTGGTAGCATCGAGTGGAGCCCGCAGGACGTCGCAGCAGTGCTCAGTAACGTGCACGAGGTGCGGACGTCCCTGCGGCGGCGCGACTACGACGTCGAGCTCGTCCCCGTCCGTCTCGGCGAATTCCGCTGGCTCTCCCGGGCCCGCAAGGCGGATGTGGTTGTGAACCTCTGCGAGGGCATCAACGGCCACGCCAAGTACGAGGACTTCGTCGTCAACACCCTCGAGCTCACCGGTCTTCCCTTCACCGGGTGCCGCGCCTGGCCGGTGACCGTCTGCCATCGCAAGCACGTCGCGAATACACTGCTGCAGAACGCAGGCGTGCCGATCCCGAGCTTTGTGCTGGCACAGGGCAACGCAATTCCGGCTGACTTTTCGCTTCCCGCCATCGTAAAGCCCGCCGCAGAAGACGCCAGCGTAGGGATCGATGGCAGCGCGGTTTGCACGACCCGCAAGGCACTTCGCAAGCGCGTCGCACAGCTGACCGAGCAGTTTGAAGAGGTGATGATCCAGGAGTACGTCGCCGGCCGAGAGATCAACGTCGGCTTCGTAGGGAAGACCATGCTGCCGCTCTCGGAGATCCGATTCGACAGCATGCCGGCCGACACCTGGCCCATCGTGACCTACGCCGCCAAGTGGAGCACCGGAAGCGCCGACGACCTGGGTACGCAGCCCGTCTGTCCAGCCGAGATCGCACCGGACCTGACCAAGCGGATCAACCACGTGGCCTGGCGCGCGTGGGAGCTCCTCGCCGGCGCCGAGGGGTACGGGCGCGTGGATCTCCGCGTCACCGAGGATGGACAGCCGTACGTGCTCGAGGTCAATCCTTGCCCCGACCTTTCCAGCAACGCAGGCCTGGCCCGCATGGGGCAGGCGTTCGGCTGGAGCTACGACGAGCTGGTGCACCAGATCGTCGATGAGGCGCTGACTCGGATGCAGCCGAGCCGTTTCGCGGCCGACCTCGTGAGCGGCGTGCCCGCCGCCTGACCCGCACGCTCGCCGGGCTGGCGCTCCGTAGCCTCTCGACCGCCGACCGCGACCGGATCGAGGCAATCACCCGAGCGGTCGGCGTCTTCCGACCAGACGAGTTGCCGGTGGCGTTGGAAGTGTTCGACGCGGCTGTAGCCGGCGCCAGACCCGCAGGAGCAACCGAACCGGACTACACGGCCCTCGGCGCTGATGCCGAGGGCCGGCTTGTTGGATGGATCTGCTGGGGACCCACTCCGTGCACGCTGGGAACCTACGACCTCTACTGGATGGCGGTCGATCCTGCAGGCCAGCATACCGGGATCGGTAGTGCGCTCCTCGCAGAAATGGAGCGCCGACTCAGCGGACGCGCGCGTCTGATCGTTGTCGAGACCGCAGGACGGGCCGACTACTCGGACACGCGCCGGTTCTACCAGTCCCGCGGCTACCGCGCTACGGCCCGAATCCCCGACTTCTACGCACTAGGGGACGACCTGGTCGTTTACACCAAGCGGCTCGTTGAGCTGTAGCGGCGGCGCCTCTTACACGGCCTCCGCCACGCCGGGCACTGCACGACGGAACGCCTCATACACGTCGGGGCGCCACCAATTCCTCGATTCGTTCATTTGGGCCGCCGCAGCAGCAGGGCCAAGTGCGGCTCGGTAGCTGCGGGTCGTCGTCAGCGCATCGTACACGTCCACGATGCAGATGATCTGCGCGGCAAGTGGAATCTCCTCACCGCGGAGCCGATCAGGATAGCCGGTACCGTCGTACTTCTCGTGGTGCCAGCGAATGATCGGCTTGATGTCCCAGGGAAAGTCTACGCCGGCGAGCAGTTCCACACCCCAAAGGGGGTGCAGCTTGATGATCTCGAACTCCTCGCCGGACAAGGGGCCCGGCTTGTTCAGGATTTCGTGTGGTACCCTGACCTTCCCCACGTCGTGCAGGTATGCGCCGATCCGGACCGTTGTCCGCTGGCCCTCCTCCATGCCCAGCGCCTCGGCGACGGCGAGCGCGTAGTTGGCCACCCGCTCGCAGTGCCCGAAGGTGTAACTGTCCGCTGATTCGATCGACTGGCCCCAGTCCCGCACCACCGCGAGATACGTGTCCTCCAGCCGCTGCACGCGACCTGAGACATCGACCAGGTCCAGGCGGGCGTCGAGCCGCCCAAAGAGTCGGTGTGCCGCGCTCAGCAGACGGAGCGCATCCTGGTTCCGCCCCATGGCCTGATATAGAAGGGCCAACTCGCGGGAAGCCTCCGCTTCGCTGAGGACCGACTGGGTGCCGACCGCCAGCTCGATTGCCGCTGTAAGGCGGGCTTCCGCCAGCGCCAACTGCCCTGTCTCCCGGTAGACCCGGCCGATCACTTTGTACGCGTCGGCCTTGTCGAGCCTGGCGCCCAGCCGGTCGAAAATCCGTAAAGCCGCTTCCGCGTCGGCCTTGGCGTCGGCATAGCGCTGGCGGGCCAGCTGTACTTCGGACCGATTGAGAAGGCCGAGGCCGGTGAGGTGCACATCTCCGACGGCAGCGGTAATCTCGAGAGAACGCCGGAAGTACTCGTCGGCTTCGTCCCACCTGGCCCGGTCTGCGCTCACCATCCCCAGATTGTGATACGCGATGGCGCAGCCGTGATCGTCGCCGGTCCGCTGGAACGCATAGAGCGATTGTTGGTAGTGCGCCAGAGCCTCGGCATGGTCGCCCCGGATGTTCGCCAGGATCCCCAGGTTCTGCTCGATCCTTCCTCGCAGCTCCGGGCTCGAGCCCCCCAGCTCGAGGGCGTGGTAGAACCGCGCCCGCGCCTTGTCCATGGCGCCGCTCTCGAAATCGAACCCGGCGAGCGTATTCAGGGCCTCGCCCGCCAGAACCGTATCCCCGATGTCCGTGGCGACAGCGAGGCTCTCCTCACACAGCGTGATCGCTGCGTCGCGCTCCCCCCGACGGTGCCGCACCACTGCCAGCCGGCGTTGCGCCTCCGAGCGCAGCCTGACTTCACCGCTCGCCTCGGCTTCGGCGATCGCTGCCTCGTATCCGTTCATAGCTTCGCCCAGGCTGCCGGCGAGCTCCTGCTCCCGTGCTCGCTGCAAGAGAGTCGCTGCCGCGGTCTCGCGGGAGTCGACCCCGGGCCTCAGCGATGTTCGAGGAGCTGCGGCGCCCATGCGATCAGTACGCAACGGCGTAGCGTGAGAAATGCAGGATGCTGCCGTTGACACTCCGACTCAGCCGCAGATCCAGCGACGGAATCAGCTCCAGAATGCGGAGCTGCTCGTCGGTGTAGACCACCCGCCTGCTCAGCGGCGGGAGTAGACAGTTGCTGTAACTCAGCGTCAGCGTAGCGGGCTTCGCGAACCTGAGCCCTGCCGGTTGAAGCCGGACCGAGTTGACCGTGCCGCGCATCTGCTCGGCGGTGATTGTTACTGGGGACGACAACGCACCAGCCGGGATTGTGAGCTTGTGGGCACCGACTACTATGGTCCCACCCGACGGACCCACCACCGCGGTGGTCTGGGCGTACGGCTGGGGCGAACAGGTGAGCAGATGAACCGTCTTGAGCGCCAGCTGCAGGGCCGGATCGAGCACCGGCTCCAACAGAGGATCAGGCGTCTGCCCTTGCGAGGGCTCCGTGGTCGTCTGTGACGACGGGTCCGTGGACGGCCCGACGATCGAGTCGTCGGACGCGCAGCTCGCAATGGCGGCGAGGAGGGCGACGACGGTAAGCAGGGAAACGAAGCCACGTGTCCACGGACGCATCGGAGCACCCCCCGGTCAAGTTGTGGCCATGCGACGGTACCGCGGTCGCTCGCGCGACCGCCGGCCGGCGAGTCGCTCATCCTCGCCGCCGGTACGCGGAAAACCAACCGCCTGTCCAGGCCGCAACCGCTGTGCCTTACGCGATTTGCAGCGTCAAAGACGGCGACACCTACAAAGGAGCGACAGCTAGAGGATTCGAAGGACGGGAAGTAGTGAGTGGAGTGGACTGGAAGGGCTGACTGCTTTCGGGACACCGGAATCAAGTCACATTGTGCGGGAAGCTGCACACCGATTCGTGTAAGCCCGGCGCAACAGCTCTGCGCAACGAAGCTATTGCACTCGCCAGGTGGGCAAGTCGTTGAGCCACGAATAGGGGTCGATCTCGGCACCGCCGAGGCGCTTGCTCACGGCCGCCGTATTCGTCGGCGAGTAGAGGAAGATGGCGGGGGCATCTGCATTGAGCGCATCCATCGCCCGCCGATACAGCTTGCGCGCGACCACGGGATCGTCGCTGGCAGCCGCACGATTGAACACCGCGTCGAAGTCAGGGTCGTGATAGTGACCGTAGTTGAGGCCAGTCCATCCGGCCCGGGTCCACTGGTCCGCCAGACCGCGAGGGCTTGGCTCGTCCAGCCAAGCACCGATGTAGCTGTCGAACTGCCCCGCGCGAAGGCGTTGCTGAAAGACCGGAAAATCGACCGTCGTCACGGAGACCCTCGCACCCACCAGTCGCCACATCGCCTGGAGCGCCGCCGCGAGCTCGCGGCGAGTCGAGCTGGTTGATGGCACCAGCACGTCGAACTTGAGCACCGAGTCCGCGCGGCGTCGCCAGCCGTCCCTCCCCCGATGCCAGCCCGCCCGCTCAAGCTCCGCCGCGGCCCGCGCCGTGTCGAAGGGCAGCGTCCGGATGCTGTCACTCCAGATCCACAGCAGACGAGACATCGGACCTGGGGGCGCCACGGCGCTCGGGCCGAAAATCGAGTGCGCGAGCGCGTCGCGATCCACCGCCATGGCCAGACCACGGCGGGTTGCCCGGCTCCCGAGTACCGGGTGCTGCTTGCCGTCGCTACCCGCGACTTTGAAGCCGAGAAAACCGTAGGCAGCCGAGGGGTACGTCACGAGCCTAAATGATGAGTCCGCCGCCGGCCGGGGATCCCGCGCGGTCGGGCCCACCAGCTCCATTAGATCGGCCTCGTGCCCCAGCAGGAGGTTGATCGCAGCGTCGGGGTCCGACGCGAAGCGCCAGACCACCTGGCCGATGCCGGCCTTCCCGGGCGCTCGAGCTTCCACCCTCAAGAAGCGCCCTCGCCTCCACTCCGCCACCCGATACGGACCGGAACCCACGAGATGATTGAGGGCCGTGTCAGCCGGCCAGGTATCGCGGGGGATTTTCTCCCAGATGTGAGCCGGCATCACTCGCACGTGATAGGTGGCGTCGTACAGCTGCTCGGGCGAGCGTCGGGCGAAGACCACCAGGAACGAGGCGGAGTCCTCCGGGAGGATGCGCACCCGCCCCGCGAGATATGGACGCGCCGGCGCATCGATCACCGAGTCGCTGAATGCCTCGAACGAAAAGCGGACGTCCTCCGACGTGACCGGCCGACCGTCGGCCCAGCGAGCGCCGGCGGCCAGGTGAAATCGCCAGGTCACCGAGTCGATCCGCTCCCACCGGTCCGCCAAACTCGGCTCGAACGCGCCGGGGTCGATGGGCGACTTTCCCGGACGCAAGTCGGCGAGCCGCTGGTAGACCAGATCGCCGATGTCGCGGCCGACCGTCTCGGTTACGAGCGGCGGAAGCACGCTCGCCGGTTCGCCGATCGCGGCGACCACAGCCGAGGTGCGGGCACCCGCCGGGCTTTGCCGGCGTTCGTCCGAGCAGCCTGACAATACTGGAGGAAGAAGGATCCCCAGGGTGATCAGTTGGCGTCGCACTGTATCTCCTGATGCAACGGTTCGTTACGTCTTGTAATATTATGTGGCAGAGGCGCCTCGGCTCACAAGGCCAAGAAATTCCTGAACATTCAGAACTACAACGAGTTAGCGACCTAGTGTTGTGCGGTACCTCGCTTGCCTAAGTGGAGGCCGGACTCTCTCTCCCGACATCGTACTTCCTCTCGGAGCAATCGATGATCCGCACCATACCAAGGCTCCCCCCGCTGGCGTTCGGGGTCCTCGTCATAGCCGCCTGCAGCTCTAACAACACCGGTCCCAATGCGCCCCAGAGCCGACTGCGGCTGAGTTTCGCGTCCCGTGCGGCGACGCCGGCCAGTGCCAGTGCCGCTTCCTTGGAAGTTACCTCGCCGACCCCTGGCACCTTCACTGACGGGACCAACACGCTGGTTCTGAACAAGGTCGAGCTCGTCCTCCGCAAGATCGAGCTTCGCCGCGTCGAGGCAACGGCGTCCGCTTGTGCCGACGACGCGATGTCCGCGGATGCCTCGGGATCGGGCGAGGCAGAACCAGGCGACGATCATGGACATGACGGCGAGAACGAAGGCTGCGAGGAAGCCGAGCTCGGACCGGTGCTGTTCGATGTTCCGGTGACCAGTGCCGGCGCGAAGCAGTCGCTCTCGATCCCGCTCGATGCCGGAACTTATAGCGCCGTCGAGTTCAAGATCCACAAGGCAGAGGCGCCCGAAGATCAGATGTTCCTCGCCGCAAATCCGACCCTCGCAGGAAAGAGCATTCACCTCGAAGCCACGTGGAACGGAGCTGCTGTCACGTTCGATACCGATCTCACCGCTGAGGAAGAGCTTGCCCTGCAGCCGCCGGTGACCCTGAGCGCGGACGGCTCCGCCGACGTAACGATCTTCGTGGATCTCCACGACTGGTTCACCAACGCGAGCGGCGGTCTCGTGGATCCGGCGAGCGCCAATCATGGGCAGCCGAACGAGGGCCTGGTCACCGACAATATCCGGCACTCGTTCCACGCGTTCGAGGACGAGAACGAAGATGGAAGGGACGACCACGGCAGCTGATCAGCCCTGGATCGCTGCGATTCGCCTGTCCGACAGCTTCCGTGTGTCGGTGGGCGAAGTCGCAACCGAGCTGGGGGCGGACCTGCTTGAATGGGCGCCGGCGGGGGCCGAGAGGCCGCCCGTCGGTGCCGCTTTGGTCTTGGTTCTGGCAGGGGGCGAGGAGAGTCTTGCGCTCGACCTGCTGCCTGATGTCGGACATCCCCTCGTGCCCGTATTCCTGGTTGGTAGTTCGACCGACTATCGCCTGGCGGCGGCGGCGCTTCAGCGGGGGGCGCGTGACTACTTCGCTCTGCCGGACGATCTCGAGCTGTTACGGCGTTCGCTCGAACGAGAGCTTCGCGAAGCGCAGGCCAGGCAGGCTGCCGCCCGGTTCGCGGACGCCGAGCGGCATGCCACGGGTTTTGGCGCGATTCTCGGCCGCAGCCCGGACCTGCAGCGGGTCCTGTCGCACGCGGCCCGCGTTGCGGAACATGGCAACGTGACCGTCCTGATCGGGGGCGAGACCGGTACCGGCAAGGAGCTGCTTGCCCGCGCCATTCACTATGCCAGTCCGCGGGGCGCGGCGCCGTTCATCGAGATCAATTGCGCCGCCATCCCTGCAAACTTGCTCGAAAGTGAGCTGTTCGGACACGAGAAGGGTGCGTTCACGGGGGCCGTAGCGGCCCGGGCCGGGCTCATGGAGCTGGCCCACGGCGGGACCCTCTTCCTCGACGAGGTCGGGAGCCTGCCGCTCGAGCTACAGCCCAAGCTGCTGCGCGCTCTGGAGGGCCGAGAGATTCGGCGGGTCGGCGGGCTGGCAACCCGCCACGTGGATATCCGTCTGATCGGAGCGACTCACGTCGACCTGGCTGCTGCCGTTCGCCGCGGAGAATTCCGCGAGGATCTCTACTATCGCCTGCAGGTGGTCGTCCTCACGCTGCCTCCTCTGCGTGACCGGGATGGCGACGTCGAGCTGCTGGCGGAAACGTTCCTGACCCGACTCGCAACCAGCTACGGGCTCCCGGTCCCGCCACTCGGCGCCGAGGCCAGGGCAGCGCTTCGGGCTCACCGCTGGCCCGGGAACGTGCGCGAGCTTCGGAATATGATCGAGCGCGCCCTCGTGCTGTCCCCGCCGGGCACCCTCCGCACCGAGGAGCTCGCCGCCCCGAAGGAGCCGGCGGTTGGTCCTGATCCGTCCGGGCTTCCATTCCCAACCGACTTGGCCACGCTCACCCGCGCCGCTGTAGTGCGCATGCTGGGTCTCGCTGGCGGTAATAAAAGTGAGGCGGCCCGCCGCCTCGGCATTTCCAGGCCTCGTTTGCAACGGCTGCTCGATGGCCTCAACGACGAGTGAACCGCACACCGAGGACGACGACGCAATGACGATTCATTCCAGGCGACGGAGCCTTGCACTGATCCTGCTGGTGGGCGTCCTGGCCATGGGCTGCTCCGACAGCACCGCGCCGAGCCGCCCCCAAAGCGATCTCAACATCCTCCAGCTTCTGCCGACGGCCCCGCCGCTGGTGCAGAACAGCGTGAGCTTCCAGGCCTGCCAGGGACAGGGCGCGGAAGGTCGGCTGTTCTTTCAGAGCAACGGCGGGGGGGAAGGAGACGAGTTCGCGCGCCTCACGTTCGATGGAAACAGCCTCTCGGCTAAAGCCGACGGTACGCCCTTCACCCCCGGCGAATGCATCACGATTACCATGTCGCTGGCCGATCCGCAGTCCCGCGACCTGCTGGTTCAGCTCGAGCCCAGCGGGTTGCGCTTCGATGCCAATCACCCGGTCCAGCTCCGGTTGGACTACGGCGAGGCGGAAGGAGTCGATTCGGACATAGAGAACCGGATCGCTATCTGGCGGCAAGAGGCAGCAGGAGATCCCTTCGTCCAGATCGGATCAGCGGTGCTCAAAGACCAGCGGAAGGTCGAGGCGAACCTTGTCGGCTTCAGCCGGTACGCACTCGCCTACTGAACCGAGCGAGTTCATGACCCCCGCCCCGATGCAAGAGCCTGTAGCCCGAATCCGGGAGCTGGTGCGCAGCGGACGGTTTGCGGACGCGCTGCACACCTTTCGTGAGTCAGGCGACGCAGCCCGGCGACCGGATGGCCTGCTGCTCGCCGCCACGGCCGCTACCCGGCTCGGCGACCTGGCCGAGGCTCGACCGCTGGCCGAGGCCGCGGCCGGGGCGTTCCGTGCACGGGGAGACCGGGACGGGAGCATGCGGGCGGCCAATTTGCTCGGCGTGATCGGCTTCGAGCAGGGACGCCTCCAGGAGTCGGATCCCGCATTTCGCAGCGCGCTGAGTTTGGCCCAGGAGCTGGCCGACAGTCAGCTCGTGGCGCGCGCCTCGAACAACCTTGCCTCGCTCATGCACCTCAGCGGCCGTGCCGGCGATGCATTGAGTCTCTACCGCTCTGCCCTCGTGGCTTACCAGCGTCTGGGCGATCGGCGAGGCACGGCGGAAACGTTCCACAATCTGGCCCTCGTCTTTCGCCAGATGGAGAGCTGGGCCGACGCAGAGAACGCGGCGGACGAAGCACTGCGGCACGCAGAGATCGTCGGCGAGCCGTCGCTTCTCTCGCTCGTGCTCGCCGGGCACGCGGAAATTTGGGTTGAACAGGGCCAGCTGACGATGGCCGAGCAGGCTCTGGATCGTGCCTTACGGCTTGCCGGGGAGGCCCGCGACGAGCTGGGGACGGCCGAGGCGCAACGACTCAAGGCGTTGGCGGCAGTCGGGCGGGGCGACTTCACTGCGGCACTGCGCGAGGCCGAAGCCGCTCACGCGGTGGCCGTGGCGGCGGGCGCGATGCTGCTCCGGGCAGACGCCGCGGCCGCGCAGGCGCTCGCGCTGCGCGGCCTCGGCCGGCTGGACGAGGCCGAACAGCGTCGAGCGGAAGCATTGGACGGCTACCGAGGGCTTGGCGCCGGCCACCTGGTTGCCAGATTCGAGCGCGGGTGGGCTGTCTAAGAGTTCCTCGACGGCATAGACCCCGGAGAATCAATCGGCCGGCGGCGTCGACCTCGCCGCCAGATCCACGTGTACACCCCGCAGTTCAGGGCGACGACAATCGTCCCCAGGACCCACTGCACCGAACGAGAGAGGCCCGCCGGATACAGTGCGGGCAGGAGGTAGCGGTCGATGAAATCGCCGGTGTAGACGGTCTCCCCTGCGCGTGCGCGCAACGCATTCTCGAGTGGCGTGAGGGGGCACACGGACCCGCTGAACTCCACCACCGCTCCCCAAAGCGCGGCAGGAAGGTGCAGCCAGCGGAGACCCGGCCATCGGATCACGAGCAGACCGCCGAGCACAACGAAGAGAACGAAGCCGAAGTGAATGACGACGATGAGGTCGGCGAGTAGGCGAGGGGCCATGGACAACAGCGTAAACGGTAAACGGTGAACGGTAAACGGGGGTGTGGTCAGGTCCGTTCACCGTTCACTGTTCACTGCGGTTAGCTTGCCGCCGCGTGCTCCCGTTCCTTCTCGCTCTCGGCCGCCACCTTGGCCGCCACCTCTGGAGGGGCCTCGGCGTAGGCACGGAACTGCTGGCGATGCGTGCCCCGGCCGTGGGTGATCGAGTGGAGCGTGGTCGAGTACTTGTAGATCTCTGCCTCAGGTACGATTGCGCGAACTTTGGTGAGGCGCCCGTCCTGCTCGGTCCCGAGAATCTGGCCGCGTCGGGACGAGAGATCCCCCATCACATCGCCGAGCACGTCTTCGGGAGCCCAGACCTCAATGTCGAGCAGCGGCTCCAGCAGGATCGGCTTGCATTTGGGTGCGACGTTACGGAACCCAAGGATGCCGGCCATTTTAAAGGACATCTCGTTGGAGTCCACGTCGTGGTACGAGCCGTCATAGCACTCGGCTTTGAAATCCACGCAAGGATAGCCCGCGAAGATTCCGCGCTCGGCGGCTTCCTGAATCCCCCGGTCAACCGCCGGGATGTACTTGTTGGGGATCACTCCGCCGACGATGCTGTCGACGAACTCGTAGCCGGCACCGCGCGGAAGTGGTGAAATCCGGATCCAGCAGTCGCCATACTGACCCCGCCCTCCGGTCTGTTTCTTGTGTTTTCCCTGGCCCTCTGCCTTCCCCTTGATCGTTTCTCGGTACGCAACCTTGGGGCGGATCAGCTCCGCGTGCACGCCGAACTTCCGCGCCAGGCGGCCGAGAATGGTCTCGAAGTGACGCTCGCCCATCCCGTGGATGAGGGTCTGGCCGAGCTCGGAGCTGTATTCGAAATGGAAGGTCGGGTCTTCCTCGTGAAGCTTGT
>Ga0134127_10001124_pt1 | contig 20587 bp, 14 predicted proteins | sample KB31753_FD_96459 | JGI IMG/M metagenome (GOLD analysis project Ga0134127, IMG submission 96459) | Terrestrial soil microbial communities with excess Nitrogen fertilizer from Kellogg Biological Station, Michigan, USA - KB3-175-3 | ecosystem: Environmental > Terrestrial > Soil > Unclassified ... | reverse complement strand
GTGGCAAAAGCTCTGATGAAACGGTTTCGGAGCTTGAATGGTGTGCTGGATGCGAGTCAGGACGAATTGGAATCGGTCCACGGAGTGGGAGCGACTTCGGCGATTTTGATTCGTTTGGTGAAAGAGCTCTTCGCGGCGTATCTCCAGGAACGGATGGAGGGAAAAGACGTGCTCTCGTCACCGGGCGCGGTCGTGGATTTCGCGCGAGTTAAGCTGGCGGGTCTTCCCCACGAGGCGTTCATGGTGATCTACCTGAACGTCAAGAACCGGGTTATCGATCAGGAAGTCTTGCAGGAAGGCACAGTCGACCGCGCAATTGTTTATCCACGACAGATAATCAAAGCCGCGCTGACACACAAAGCGGCGGGATTGATACTGAGCCACAACCATCCGAGCGGCGACCCGGCCCCTTCGCAGGAGGACAAACACCTGACCAGGTCTGTCATTGAGGCAGCTCGAACGGTTGAGATCAGAGTGCTGGATCACATCATCGTCGGGAAGGGTGGGTATTTCAGTTTTCAGGAGAACAGGTTGTTATAGGAGGGAAAAAAGTATAGGACCTATAGGACCTATATGACCTATACCATGAACACAGACAAACTGATCACTGATCATGGAGGTTATCGGCAGCTCAAATCCTTTCAGAATGCCGAACTGGTCTATGACGCCACGGTCAAATTCTGCGATCGATTCATCAACGTCCGATCGCGGACACACGACCAGATGGTGCAGGCGGCGCGGAGCGGCCGACAGAACATCGCAGAAGGAAGCCAGGCATCCGGTACCTCAAAGAAGTCCGAGCTGAAACTAGTCGGCGTGGCTCGAGCAAGCCTCGAAGAGCTTTTGTTGGACTACGAGGATTTTCTGCGGCAGCGAGGATTGAACCAGTGGGGAAAAAATCACCCGCTGGCCCTGACTGTACGACGTCTCGCTTATGAAAAGGATAGGTCGTATATGACCTATAGGTCCTATGTCGAGGAATCCCCACCGGAAATTTCGGCCAACACAGTAATCTGTCTGATTCACCAGACGAATTATCTTTTGGACCAACAACTGCGGCAGCTGGAAAGGGCCTTTCTGAATGAAGGCGGCTTTACAGAGCGTCTTTATCGGGCGAGGAAAGAAAGGCGAAAGAAATAGGACCTATAGGGCCTATATGACCTATTTCTTGGTTTCAGGTTTTGCTGGCGCTGCATATTTCAACACGTAACCACTAATCCGCTGGCACCGCTGAAGCTCAACTATCACGTTCGCCGCTTGTGATTCTCGCCGCAGCTTTGCCCGCGACGCGACATCCAACGCGAGCGGTTGAGGATCTCTTTCCATGATCTGATCTTCAGGGACCGCACGCGCAAGCAAATAGTAGCGGCCCGGCGCAATGTTGCTTAGCAAGAACGCGCCTTCGCTGTCGACTCTGACCTCCGCGAACCTTATTATATCCTCCACTGCCTCAGTTTCCGCGGGGACCAGGTGAACCTGAAGCGCGGGCAAGCGCGCGCCTTCCGATGCCGCGACCACCTTGCCGCGCATTGATGCGGCCCCTTCTCTAAGGGTAACGGTCAGGTCTGTAATCCTTTGGCTCGCGCTGATAACCAAACCAGCCGCGGCATCGCTCTGTTTTGCGGCCGGCTCCCTACTGGTCATCGCTTTTACGAACCAGTCGTCCGTTGGCAAGCGCATTTCAATTCGGTAGCGCCCAGCAGCCAGACTCGGGATCTTGAACTCACCCTTCTCGTCCGGACTGCCGTCGATTAGCGCGGCGATGCCGGCACCCGGCAGGCTTTTCCCACCCGTCTTTTCATCGCGGCGCGATACGATAACCAACTCTTCAAGCGACGTGATTCGCGAGACCTTGAAATCGGGTGGCCGTTCCGCAGCAGGGATCTTTTCTAATACTGCGCGCCCGGCTATCGAGCCAAGCGGTGCGAGTGACAGGTCGATCCCTGTTACATCGGCACCCTTTACGACAACGTGGCGGGGCCCCGACGCTGCGTTATTCTCCCTTCCGACATTCATTTGAGCGATGAGGTCGTAGTCGCCGTCGGGCACCCCGTAAAGCGCGAAACCTTTCCCTGCTCGAAGTTGAACGAAAGACATTGATTCAACTCCTCCGCTCGATCTGTGTCTTAGCGATACGACAACTCCACGATTACCCAGCGAATCCTCGCCTAGCGCCCCTGACAGCGTCCCGCTAACGATGAAACCCCGATCGCCCCGATATCGAATGTCGATGCCTCCGACTTCGTGGCCGGCGCGCACGGCTACTTCTCCAGCGGCGTCGCGAGTGGTAGACGGATAGTAGGTTGGAACCTCTGTGTCGTAGGCAGTTGACGGGTAACTCATCTGACCGCCTCCGCTCGCGACAACGAGATAGGTTCCGGGAATGAGACCGTATGCTCTATAAACTCCGCGGTCGTCTGTTTGGCGCGTGTTTCCCGACTGGCCAGCTCCTCGAATGGGCCTGCCCTCTCCATCGCGGACCCGAATTGTAGTGATTTTAACCCCGACGACCGGCTCCCCACTGGAATTAGTGACCGTTCCAGTGATGACCCCACCCTTAATCATGCGAATGTTGACAGCGTCGCCAGGACGGTAGTATTCCCGTTCTTCCGTAGCCGGCACATATCCTGGAGCGCTGGTCAACACCATATAAGACCCAGTGGCAAGATCATCGCTGTGAAATCTTCCATCTTCGTCAGTCCCGATCGATCTGCTCGGCCCTGACGGTGGACCAACCTTCCGAAGAAAGACCGCCGCGTTTGGGATCGGTTGTCCGGCCTCGTCCACAATCCGCCCGCTGATGGATTTGGCTCCCCGTGTCGCAGAATTATTCTCACTGTCACTCGCGCGCTGCGCCGCGACTCCGCTCTCAACGTTGATGATCGGTTCACTCGCAGCAGCAGCAAGCGCGCCGGCTGCGCCGATGCCAAGCAGAAACAAAAGGGAGATTGTAGAAGTGCTGGATTTCGTCATCGGAAGCCTCGCACCGAGTCCCTGAAACGTTACTTTTCGTTTTCCTTGTCTTTGGCCGCCAGATCGACAACCAGCGTTATGTCGGTTACCGCGCCCTGAGTGGCGGTGAAATTCTGTTTTGCAAGCGGGCCGCTTGACCGCACCACAGTCGGCGGAGGAGGAACGCCCGGAGGGTACTGGGACGGGGACGCGTTTATCGAAATGACGGTTATCTCATACTCCCCCTCGACCAGACCCTCGAGGCTGAATCGATTGCGAGCGTCGAGTGCAGCCGACCGCCGAATCAACTCATTGTCTATCCTGCGTATCGTCACAATCATCCGGATGTTCGGGGCAAGCTCGCCGCCTTGAACTTTCACCTGTCCGCGGACGACACAAGTGCCGTAACCCAGGATCACCCGTACGCCGGACAAGTTTTCTCCTGGTGCGATCTCTATGCTGTCGCGTAGCGATACACCTTCGCGTTCGATTCGCATTAGCAGGAATCCCCGTGCTGCTTCGGACCCGAACCCGTTAAATAAGATCCGAGCCTTGCCGGGGCGTAATCCGCTTATGAGAAAGCTTCCGTCAGGATTTATTCTAACCGGCGCGATCATAGGCGCGGCTAACTCCGTCGTTAATACCGACGACCGCAGTTCGAGTTTTGGCAACCTTGCAAGCACATCGGGGTCGTCCGTCCCTTCGATCGTCACGACACCGCTGATGCTCGAGCCGGCACGCGTTTTTATCTCGATCCCGCCGACATCCGAATCGCTGATCTCGAACACCGCCGGTTCGCTGTAGAAGCCGACCTGCTCCATCGCTGCGGCAAAAGCGGCGTACCTTCCGGGAGTAAGCCCTTCGATCCGAAACTCACCATTGGTATTGGTTCGATTGCTGGTCCAACCATAGCTGCCGAAGTTTGTCCCCTCTCGATGAACCGGGCCATGTCCGTAGTTCAAATTTGCGAGCGGTTTGCCGGTGTCCGCGTCGATGATTCTGCCGGTGGCTACGTAGGTTTTGGAGACTCGCCCTAGCCTGATGTCGATGCCAGCAGCTTCACCGCCGGCGCTTATTTCAACGGCGGGTGCTCTCGATTCATCGGCGACATCCGGATGAAAAGTGCGTGCATATGATCCGCCCTCGAAGCCTACTCGTATCGCGCCGCTATCGGACGACTCCCCCGCGCTGACTTTATATCGGCCTGCCATTAGTCCGTAGATGCGAAAGACTCCGCGGTCGTCGGTGGTGAACATGTACGGATTGAAAAACGGCGTTGCGACCCGCTGCCCCCGCTCGTCAACGCGAATCAGATTAATGCGTTGCTCGATCAGTGGCCGGCCGTCTGCATCTGTGACGCGCCCGGTGATGACGCTGCCCTTTACCAGCGTAAAATCGATGCCGTCAACTTCTTCGCCGTCCGCGAGCGTAATCGACTTTCCCGGTTGTCCGAAGGACGTGTCCGAGCTGGCCACCAGAGCCGGCGTATTCGGCAAGATTGTATAATTACCTGCCGGGATCGATTTCAGAGTAAAGCGGCCTTCCTCATCGGTTACCGCCTTTGTCATGTATTGCTGCATTTGGCTCTGGTCGCTGGGGCGGAGCGTTACCGAGACACGAGCGGCAGGTCTCCCCGCGACGGTCACTCGGCCAGTGATCGACCCGGTCGGTTCCTTCTTTGTGTCCTGAGGAAACGAACTCGCGGCCGAGGTGACCACCAGGATCAAGGCAAGAACCACAATCCTCGAGAGGATGCCCATAATGTTCTTCCTCCTCTACAGCGCGGGTGAACGCTGCGGGCTTCGTCCACCGAGGTCCGGATTAGGCCTCGGTTAGAAACGTTACGCGGGCCAGAAACTTGATGGCCGGAATTCTACAAGGTTGGCCATTGCCGGGCAAGGTTTTAACTTGCAGCAGGTTAAACCCCGGTGCAACCGCGTAGCGGTGTCCTCTCGATAGTTCGCACGGTTCGGGATACTCTGGGCCGCGTAGCGGTTGCCTATTGACCTTGAATTCTGGACGCACCCAGGTGACCGCTACGCGGCCCGCACGGGCATCACCAATACCACAAACTATCGATAGGACACCGCTACCGATAGGACACCGCTACGCGGTTATCCTCAGTTGCGTTGTTGAAAATTTCCCGCAAGCCACTCTCGTGAATATGGGTTGATTGCTTAGCCGACAGCCGTGTGCTATAAGCCTTCAGCCATCGCAATCGCGTACCGTAGACTGTCCAGTCTGCGGATCTTCGAAAGAGTGACGGTGGCGAACCCCCGCAGACTGGACAGTCTACGGTACATTAACCGCATTGGCGGTCCTGAGCCGGCGGCGCAAGGGCAGAGCAGCCATGCGGTTATGCACACGATGACTAACCTTCAAATTCAAAAACTGCGCAGAGCGTCTCGAAGGCGCTCTTTTGCGTTGAGTGAACAAAAAAATGGCTGACGAAAAAGATGAGGCGGGCCGCGTCATAAGCGCCGACGCGTATGAGCTCGAAGAGACTACCGATCTCAAGGACCAGACCCCCGATCGCCCTAAAGGCATGCCGCTTCATACCAGAATTCTTACCGGGCTAATCGTCGGCGTCGTAGCCGGGATCGCGACCAACTATTTCTTCGGCGGCAGTAATGCACGCGTTACATGGATCATCACGAATATCACGGAGCCGATCGGCCAGTTCTTTCTCCGCATGTTGTTGATGACCGTCATACCCCTCGTTTTTTCGTCTCTGGTAGTAGGAGTTGCCGGAATAGGCGACGTCCGAAAGCTGGGCCGCGTCGGCTTGAAGGTCTTCGCCTATACCCTTGTGATTTCGGCAATTTCGGTTGTCATCGGACTGACCCTCGCAAACACAATACGGCCAGGCAAGCGAATTGATCCAGCCACGGCGCAAGCGCTCGAAGCGCGATACGGGTCGGATGCTACGAAGCAGGTGGAAGCGGCGCAAAAACCGGCCGATACGGATTCGGTCCTGATGACGGTCGTAAAGACTATCGTGCCGACCAACCCTATTGCCGCAATTGCCGGAGTTAAGAGAGATCCAAAAGAAGGCGACACGCCGAACATGATTCATCTCATGTTCTTTGCGCTGATTCTTGGGATAGCCACGACGATGATCTCGACTTCGGTGTCCGGTCCGTTCGTTCGCGGCCTCGAGGCGCTCTATGAAATCTCAGCCAAAATCATAGATATGATCATGAAATTTGCGCCTTTCGCGGTCGCCTGTCTTTTGTTCAACAACACCGCGCGCTTCGGGTTGGATTTACTTGGGGCGCTTGCATGGTTCATGGTTACCGTTCTGGTAGGACTGGCGCTGCACATGTTCGGCGTTTACTCGCTGTCAGTCTATTTTCTATCGCGCATATCACCGATAGAATTCTTCCGGCGGATCAAGACCGTGATGCTTACCGCCTTTTCGACCTCGTCGTCTAACGCAACTCTGCCAACAGCTCTGCGCGTTTCGGAGGAGAACCTTGGCGTGCCTCGTGAGATAAACAGCTTCGTGTTGACCGTCGGCGCGACGGCGAATCAAAACGGAACCGCACTTTATGAGGGCGTGACGGTGTTGTTCCTTGCGCAGCTTGCAGGAATTGATCTTACGCTTGGCCAGCAAGTGATGGTGGCATATCTCGCGATACTTGGGGGCATAGGAACGGCCGGCGTGCCTTCGGGTTCGATCCCGTTTATCGTCCTCGTGCTGGTGACTATCGGAGTCAACCCGGCCCTGATCGCGATCATCCTGGGTGTAGACCGAATACTCGATATGTGCCGAACTACTTTGAACGTTACGGGCGACATCACTGCCGCAACCTACATCGCGCGCTCGGAAGGATATGAGTTGCTGAAGTCGCCCGGACGCGCCTGAGCGCAGGCCTGGGAGCGCAGGCCTGGGAGCGCAGGCATCCTGCCTGCTCTTCGCAACGGTTGAGCCTGGCGATGAAGACAGGCAGGATGCCTGCGCTCCCAGGGAGATCCGCAGAACATTGAAGAGACTCTCAGCGCTGATCGCGATCAAACAGCTCCGAGCTGGCCATTGGGCACTTATCGCAGCGGCGGGCGCGGTCCTGATCGCGGGTGCGATTCGTTACGCGCAGCAGCCTACTTTTTGGCTCGATGAAGCCTTCGTCGCGGTTTCGCTTCGCGATCCATCCCCTCGCACAATCTTCGCACCGCTCGAATACAACCAGTACTTTCCGCGTCTCTATCTCTCCTGTATCGCCCTGCTGCGACAAATCGCCGGTTACGACATCTGGGTGCTGCGGCTGTTGCCGTTCATCTGTTTTGTAATCGCGACCTTGTGGTGGGCCCGTCTGCTGGCTAAAAGGACCGCGGGGATTCTGTCCGTAAGTCTGATCGCAGCAGGATTGTTGTTAGGAGCGGGCTACTGGCTCGATCAGGCTAACCAACTCAAGCAATACACGTTCGACGTGATGCTGGCGATGATTCCATTCCTCGTGTCTGACAAAGTGTTTGACGAAGCGTTGGTCGAGGGTCGGCGCAAAACCAAACTGGTCCTGCTGACGGTTCCCCTGGCACTGTCTTATTCCTACCCCATTGCACTGGGTGCGCGAGTCCTGGGTTGGTATGTCGGCCGGGTCCGAGCTGGAAGTTGGCGTCTTTCGATGCCGGCAGTCTCGGTGACGGCGGTGCTTGCGGCTGCGGGGCTGACAGTCATCTGGGTTACCGACTATCGCTTCAACCACGAGTTTGCGGCTTATGTCGGGTACTGGGACAGTTGCATTCTCGGATCGCAGCACAGCCTATCCGCGACGCTGCGGCTGTTGGCAAAGTTCTTTTGGGGATGGCATGGTCAAATGCCGCTGGTGACTGCGTTCGTCGCGCCGCTTCAAGTATTGGGTGTTTATCGTGTCCTCGCTGGGACGAAGAGCACGCCGGTCCTGTCGAGCGACGCCGAGTGGGGGACGAGATCGCTCGGGTCAGTGTTCGTATTGGGCGGGCTGATTATTGCGAGCCTGGTGGTCTATTTTCCGATCTGTGCCGGAAGAGTTGTTCTGTTTGCCCAGATTCACACACAGATACTGGCGATAGAAGGGGCATTCTGGGTCCTGGGCCGAATCAAGTGGCGAGCGGCAACCGCCGCGATAATCATCTTCGGCGGCGTTGCATTAGTTTACGGCGTCAGGACCTGGTTGAGGTTTGTTCGCGCCGAACCGGCGGAGAATCTAAGGCCGGTGGTTCCGCTGATCTCGAAGGACGTTGCAAACACGGTCTGGGTACATCCGTGCTCGGTGGCTCAAGCGAGATCCTTGCCCCAACCGCTGCCAGTCGTGACCGTGGTGTTTGGTTCCGAAACTGAAACTCCAAAGCCCGGGGATCGAGTCTGGATCCTCTGGACTCATATGGGAGAGGGTTCCTGCGTGCGCCAGTTGGAACAACTCCGCTCGCGGGCCAGAACCTGGCAGATTGCGTACAACGGGCCCGACAGCGGTCTGGCGCTGGCAGAGTTTTGATAGTCTCGGTTTCTGGTTTCTTGTTTTTGTTTAGGCTTGGCCAAGCACAGCAGAAACTAGAAACCAGAAACTAGAAACTAGAAACCAGAAACTAGAAACCAGAAACCAGAAACTAAAACCCTCGCTGCTATCTATTTTCCCGAGTACGCCGTCTGGTTTCACGCATACCGTTTCCGTAGTTGCGCCCGCCCCAGGTGACTCCGCTGACTACCTTGCCAGTCACGCCGATGTAAGAATCCTTGCTGGGCACGCCGTACTTTTCGGTAACAACCCAAAGCTTGCCGGTGCCGTCATCAATTTCATAAACACCCGCGCCCACGGCGCCGTAGGATCGGACCACACGGCCGCCGACGGTCACTTCTTTGTCATAGAACCGTCCGGGATCGCTACTGATATCACCGATGCGAATGCGTTCCGGACACCCCGTCAGAGCCAGCGACAACAACGCGATCGGAACACCCAAGAGTAAGCTTCTTCTTTTCATTCTTCTCCTTTGGGATACCGCCGCGTTGTCCAGTCTGCGCGTGAATTCGCAGACTGGACAGACTGCGGCGCATTCTTCGTTCAGGGCGTGTCTCGGGGCGACCGAGAGCTCCCCCAAACCGTGCCGAATGAGGTGGTAGGGCGAAATGGACGTGGCCGCACGAACCAAATCAGCCGATCGCCCGGCCCTACCATTTCTTTGAGACCTGAAAGCGCGGAAAGGATGCTTGGAGGGAAAAGGGCAGAAGGCAGAAGGCAGAAAGCAGAAAGCGGTAGGCAGTCGGAGTCGCCCGTATGTACAGTTACCAGACATCCTCACGTGTATTGGCGCTTCAAGTCGTCTGCTTTTCTGCCTACTGCCTTCTGCTTTCTGTCTACCGCCTACCGCCTTCTGCTTTCTGACTTCTGAGGTATAATTCGCCCGTGATGAACGTCGAGATTTTAACGGTGGGAAACGAGATACTGCTCGGCAGGATCGAGGATACAAACTCGAATTATCTTTGCCGGGTGGTTCGCGGCGTGGGTGGTCAAGTGCGGCACATAGCTGTAGTTAGGGATGAGGTAAGCGCGATAGCCGACGAGCTCCAGCATTCGCTTGAGCGGGGCGCAAAAATGATCTTCACCTGCGGCGGGTTGGGTCCTACTGACGATGACGTGACCCTGGCGGGAGTCGCAAAGGCGACCGGACGCAAGCTTGAAGTCAACGCCGACGCATTGGAGTTCGTCGCCCGGCGTTACACCGAGCTGGCACAACAGGGGTACGTATCACGCGCTAACATGAACGAGGCGCGGGTGAAAATGGCTACTCTGCCTGAAGATGCTCGAATAGTTGATAACCCTGTAGGCGCCGCGCCCGCCGTGGTGCTCGAGGTGAACGATACCCGCATCGTCTCGCTGCCGGGCGTGCCTGCTGAGCTCAAAGCCATCGTAGAAGGTCCGCTTCAGAGTCTGATGGCGGAGTTCTTTGGTGGAGGAAGCTATCACGAGCTGGAAATGATAGTCGGGTGCGGCGATGAATCAGTGCTTGCGCCGGCGCTAAAGCGAGTAGCTCAACTGCATCCCGAGGTGTACCTGAAGTCGAGAGCAAACCGTTTCGGTCCAGATGCACGGTTCCGCATAGTGATTTCGGCGTCCGCTAAGAGCTCCAATGAAGCCTACCGAATGGTAGCAAGCGCAGCATCTGATCTCACTCGCACGCTTGAAGCTGCCGGTATCAGTGCTGGATGAATCGCCTGGTCACTCGCTTTGACACGTCCGCAACCGCGGCGCCGAGACAATATAAAGTGGCTGCCGCCAATACAAACAGAAAGTAATGAATCCCTAAGATGTACCGGTACTCCGTACTCATAGGCGCGTGTGTGACCAGAAAATAGACCGGCACGACCAGCAGGATGAGCAACTCTCGGCCACGACCTCCGATTGCCAGCAACGCGACGCCCACGATGATTAGCGGCAACATCCGCTCAGTCTTGTAAAGACGCCTCTCGATGCCTCGAATTATCGTACGCGGGAAGCGTGTCCAGAGGGTGGGCGTCTGGCCGATCTCGAACAAAGCCGCCTTGCCTAGTTGAACAACCGGAGGCTCAGATGTCTTCCCATCGTTGCTCACAACTAGCCGCACCTCCTCGGCGTCGCCGCTGGTGAAAACGATTGGAGGTGGACTACTCTCAGCCGGGTCGGCCTTCTCTGGAGCGCGGAGAACCGAAGTCGCCAGGACCACTCGTTCATTTGGTCCAAGTACTCTAACCGCTGAACGACCCTGACGTACGTGTCCAAAAAGTTCTAGCTGGTAGTTCGTATTACTGTGTACCGGGATCGGTGCCGAGGCAAATTGGTTTTCGAACTCTGAGCCCCCTCCTCTGATCTGAAGAGTTTCTCCTCCTGGGGCAAGCGCGGCTTCGGTAAAAGGTGTTAAGGTCCTGCCTCCTGAGAGCAAGTCAGCTGGGGAAGCCGACCAAACGGGTTCCCGATCATTTGTGTTCGAGATCGCTAAACCGAACGGAGGTGTCGCCGAGACCGGTGGAACCGTTGCCGTGTTGAAAGGCCAGTCGCGAGCACGTGATTCGTTGAAGCTGACCATAAACGCAACTCTGCGCAGCATCGCGCCGCTGAACCAAATTGGATTAGATCGGATGACCGAGAGCCCACGCTGCGATCGTACTCGGTCCCGTTCAATCCCGTCCGGCGTCCACATATGGCCGATATAATCCGGCCGCCCGTTCCACTCGACATCCTTTTTCTGAACATCCGGGTCATACAACGGCATTCCGAACTTTCCTTCTTTGTCGAGCTCCGCGATACCCTGAACGAGATTGACGCCGAAAGGCAGTGCGAGGGGGATGAAACGATGAAAAACAACCCAGTTGCGAATCGTGATCGGCGCGATGACGGCGAGGGTCGCAGCTGCAAGTAACAATGACCATCGCATCCGCTTGCCTCGCTCGGAGAGCACTGCGATGACGACCGCGAGCAGCGGCGCCAGGAAGAGCGCGTTCGCCCGCAGCCAACACGACAAGCCCAACATTGCACCGGCGACCGCAAAGGTAAGAAGCCTGGGTCGCTTGATTGCACTGGCGGTCAGGTATACCGCGATAAGAACCGGTAACACCGCGAGCGAATCGGGTGACAGGCGCAGTGAGTAATAAGCGGCGTGCGGCGAAAGTGCCGCGAGAAATCCGGCCAGCACCGCGACGCCCATCGGCAATAATTCAGAGCCGATAAGCAAGACAAGCACGGCTGCCGAGGCGTCGCACAGGATCTGCAGGAATCGTAAAGGAGGTTCGCTCTCGCCAAACAGCTTGAAGCTCGCTGCCATCACCATCGAATAGCCCGGCGGATGTATGATCAAGCGAGCATCTCCGCGTTCTACAGGCTTTCGGGGAACAAGAATAGTTCCCTCCTCGAGGATGCGCCGAGCCTCGCGTCGATACTGCACCGCCATATTCTGAGACAAGGTATCGTGGAGGGACATTTCCGGCGCGGTGTCCTGCCAATACAGTAGCCTGACACCCAGGGCTGTTAGGAAGATGGCGCCGCATATCGCGAATTGTCGTACACTTCCAGCAGCATTTTTGGTGAGGTGCGCGGACACCCAGGCTCTCACACTCTGGATGACCAGCCTGGATTTTGTCTCTTTAACTCCTGAGCTTATTGATTGGCCGGTTTCGGCCTCCGCGCGCATCTTTTGCTCTGCTCCCTGGGAGAAACTTGATTCCGGCCGTCTGACCATCGAATGAGCGGTCTCAGACGAGCTCTTTACGACATAATCTCAGCGACGGCTTCCCGCGCCCGCTCGTTTAATTCGCATCAGGTTTCCTGCGGCTTGCAACAATCCATCTCGATGCCTGTACCAGTGCTGCCGCGAAATAACCGAGTGTCACGGCCGCGATCACAAACAGAAAGTAGTGGATAGCCAGAATGTACCGATATTCAGTATGCAGCGGCGACTGCAGGGTCAGGTAATAAAGCGGCACGACAAGGAGCAGCACAAGCGCTCGTCCTTGCCGCGCCAACAGCAGCAGGATGATTCCAGTGACTATGAGCATGAGCATGCGACCCGTAGTGAACTTTCGCTGTACGCTCCTGAGCATTGGACGAACGTATCCGGTCCATGAAAAAGGAGTCGGACCAGTTTCGAAGACTTCGGCCGCGCCAAGCAGAGCTGACGGAGCTGCAGCGCCGGTATTGTTGTTGCTTACCACGATCCGCAACTCTGTCCTGGCCCCGCTCGCAAACGGCATCTTAAGCGTTTTCATTTCCGCACGGTCGTACGGATCGACGGCTGCCTTGTAATCAGTCCGAGACTTTGACGTCGCCAGGGTCAAATCCGCGATTGCGACTGACGTGCGTAGGTCGGCGCTGGTGACTTTGAGAGCCATTCCACCGTTCAACAGACTGATAGGAATCACAAGCACGTAGTCTGTGTTCTTCCGCACCGAAAAAACAGCAGACGCAAATTGGTCCGCGTACTCAGAGTTGTCGCCGGCAATTCGAATCACGTTGCCGCCATCCTCAAGAGAGACCCTCGCGTGCGGTGACAATACTTCAACGCTATTGTTTAGTTCCGCAGCCGAACTGGCGATCGCCGGCTTTTTGCCCGTAACTGCAAGGGTCCCGCTTATCAATGCCCCGTTTAAGACGAGCGCCTCTGATTGCTCGGGCTCGATTTCAAAGTCATCGTCGCCGGTGAGGACCGCGTGGCCGTAGCCTGCTTCGCGATAGACTGGTGGCGCGGAGGCTGTATTCAAAGGCCACTCGCGCGCCCGCGAATCATTGTAGCTGAGCATAAACCCGGCCCTTCGCGCCATCACGCCAAGAAACCAAATCGGGTTTGAGCGAACCACTGCGAGTCCGCGCTCGAGCCGGATGTGATCTCGATCAATTCCGTCCGGAGTCCATAGACTGACGCCGTAATCCGCCCTGCCACTCCATTCGGCGTCCTTCTGTCTCGCCTCTCGATCGCTGTCCGGCATTCCAAACCTGCCCTCCTTGTCATAATCACCAATGCCCTCGACGAGACTGAGCCCCGCTTGAATAGAAAGTGGAATGAAGCGATCAAACACAATTAGATTGCGAATCGTAAGTGGCGCGATCACAAGCAACGTGGAACTCACCAGAGCTGCCGCAAGAATCAGCCGCTTGCCACGCTTGAACAACAGGAGAATCACGCCGCTGAGAAAGAACGCGAGCAGCATTGCATTTGCAGCGAGCCAGCAAGACACACCAATAAGCCCGCCTGCAGCCACTACGAGAATCACGCTTGGCCGCCTCAAAGCCTTTGTCAGGAGATAGACCGCAATCAGGATCGGCAGCACCGCGAGTGAGTCCGGCGTCAGGAATAATGAGTAATAAGCGAGGTGCGGAGAGAGGCCCACCAGGATTGCGGCGATGATGCTCATCCACAAGTTCAGCAACTCCAGCCCGATCAGGAATATCACAACCGCCGCCGCCGCATCGCACACAATCTGGAGGACCCACAGTCCGCTGCGCCCGTCGGCTCCCATCCGGGATAACGCCGCTAGCAGGATCGAATAGCCGGGCGGATGCGCCAGCAGGCGAGCGTCTCCGTCAACTGGTTGCTCGCGTGGGAACAGGATTCGACCTTCGTCGAGAATTCGTCGCGCCTCCTTTTGGTAACGAAGGTAAACGCCTGACAGCGAGCTCTCACCGGAGGCAATTTCCACGTGCTGATCCTGCCAGTGCAAGAGTCTGACACCGACTGCGGATAGGAAGATGACCAAACAGATGAGGCTTAGTTTTACGCGCGATGATTTCGACCGATTCTGAGTGAGCTGGACGGTCAGCCATAGAACTATGCAATCGAAGGTGGCCTTCAGCTTTGTTTTTGGAGCAGGAGATCCGATGTGGCGAGTGTCGGCACTCTCAAGGGTCGGAGGCATTGTTTTAGAATCAAGCGGCTAGCATTATAGCACCGCGATTTCTATTTACAATGAGGCTGGTTCGTGGGTTGTGTCCTATTCGCGTGTTGCTATCTAGCTGGGTTAGGCATGACGCGAGGTCCGAAGGGTGAATAGACCACGGATTGGGCGGATCAGACGGATTGGCACGGATCAAATCCGTGTGAATCCGTCCAATCCGTCCCGTCCGTGGTCTATTCACCCTTCGGACAGATTTAGGACACTACCGGTTCGTGGCCGCGTGCCCGCGTGAAGTGTCTTATAGCCCGCCCCAAACCGTCTTTGATTGCGACTCCGAAACAACCGAGCGCCACGCCTGCTATCGCAAAGAGGAAATAGTGGATAGCGAGGACGTATCGATACTCAGTATGCAGAAACGACTGAACCGACAGATAGTAGGCCGGGACGACCAGCAAGCCCAACAACACTCGCCATCGACGAGCGGCCGCCAACAGGATGATACCGATACCGACAAGCGGAAGCATTCGAAAAGTCTTATAGAGGTTTCTCTCGATGCCGCGAACCGCCGGACGTACAAGACGCGACCACTGGTGCGGCGTCGGCCCGACCTCAAAGAGTTGCGCATCTCCCAGAGCGACTTTAGATCTAACCAATGATGCGCCGTTGTTGCTCACGACCACCAGGACTTCGCTGCGTCTTCCGGTTGCAAATGGCATCAACAGCCGTTCATCTTGGCTTGCCGGCTGGTCGTTGCCGTCAACGTTCTCACCCTCCGCCTTTCTTCTGCTTGATGAAAGCTGTCTCGCGGACCGCAGGATGTGCGAAGCCAGCGAGATGCGCCGGTCGGCGCTCGTAACTTTTGCCGCCATATCGCCCTCAAGCAACCTGGCGTCGATACTTAGCACGTAATCGGTATTCGGATGAACGGCAACGGGCGCGGAACAGAATTGATCGTCAAAGGGCGACTCGTTAGCTGCAACTGTCATTCTTTCTGGGTTCTGCGTAAGCGCGGCCTCGGTCCTGGGCGACAGGAGCTGGCCCTCCGCCAACAACTCTGGGGCGTGCATTGACCACACTGGTTCGCCCTCTATTAAAAGTTGATGGCCGAATGACGGTTCGGTTGATACGAGGGGCGCGATCGCAGTGTTGGCAGGCCAGCCCAGCGATAGCGAATCATTGTACCGAAGCATCGAAGCCGCGCGGCGAATCATAACCCCCGTGAACCAGATCGGGTTGCTTCGGATCACCTCGACGCCCCGGGCAAACCGATAGCGGTCCCGTTCAACTCCGTCAGGCCGCCACAGGCTCACGGCATAGTCTGGACGGTTGTGCCATTCGACGTCCTTGAACCCGGCTTCGTGATCCGTCACTGGCAAACCAAACCGTTGGTCGCTGTCGTAATCGGCGATGCCTTCGATCAACGTTATGCCTGATCCAAGCGACAGCGGGATGAAGTAGCCTGTCACAATCCAGTTGCGAAGTGTGATCGGCGAGATGACTACGACTGCCGCGCACAAAAATGCGAGCGAGTCTTTCAACCGCCGGCGTCGTTCCGAAAGCAGCAAAATCGCCAATGCGATAAACGGCGCCAACAGCAGAGCGTTCGACCTCAACCAGCACGACACGCCAATCATTGCGCCGGCCGCGAGCATCAAAACGAGTCGCGGCCGTTGTGCCGCGCGGATCAACAGTAGAATAGATATCAATATCGGCAGGACGGACAGCGACTCTGGCAATAGTATGATCGAATGATGAGCCAGGTGAGGCGAGAAAGCTGTGAGAAGGCCGGCGATTACAGACGCCGCGAGGGGCAGAAGTTGCAGTGCAACTACAGTGACCAGAACCGCCGCAAGCGAGTCGCAAATAATCTGCGTGCGCACGAGATTGTCATCCGATTGTCCGAACAATCGAAAGACGATGGCAATGAAGATTGAATAGCCCGGCGGGTGCACGAGCAGCTGGGCGTTGCTGTTTTCCTGGTAGCCGGTTGGATACAGAATCCCGTTACCGTCGACCATTCGCTGTGCTTGCTGTTTGTAACGGCTGGCGAGGCCACGCTCCGTGCCTATGTTGAGTTGATCATCCTGCCAGTGTAAGAGCCTCACGCCAAACGCAAGCAGAAAGATAAAGGCGCACGCAACGGCGACCCTGGTGCGGCCGATTCTCTGCCATGAACCTGTAGAACCGCTTGCGGGCGCTGCTAAACGGTTCGACAGCCAACCGCGCAGGGAACCAAACGCTTGAAAGTATGTTGGCTTTTCGAAACTCATCCAATAGCACTCTGCAATGATCTTTATCTCAATTAGCCGGTTGCCAGAAATCAGAATTCCGCCAGGGCCAACCCTCGCCCTGGCCCTTCGTGAATGACCTGCCAGCTTAACGCACTCGAACGAGCCACATCCATCCACTGTCGGCAGTGATCATCGCTCAAATTCGTCCACAGAACCCATGCCTTCTGTCCGGGGTGCGGCGCCTGTCTTTTGGTATCGAGCACAACGCGCGCTACCGGTAAGGGCTCAGGCAGGCTCTCCACTTGAGCCACGGAGCAGGGGTGCACCAGGATGGTGTCGGCAAGCTCCCGGTTTATGAGGGGCAGCATCGGTCGAATATTTTCGATCGGTTCGGTTCGAATGAAGTCGAGATATCGATGCGTTGAGTAAACGACCACGATCCCTACGGCTGCGTAAAGAAAAATCAAGGCCGCTTTTCGAGCGCTCCAGGAGCTCAGAATAAACAAAGCGCCCTCCAGTGCCAGTATCTGCGTATGAATCTGAGCGAATAAAACAAGCCTTCCGGCGGAGATTGGAAGTGCTATCAGCCCGCTTGCCAGAATCGCCCCCGCCAGAACAGCAAGCGACCCGAGGGTACGCGAGCCCCAGGCATCGCTCCCGCCTTCTCGCTTGATCCATCGATTGACCACGCAGTAGATCCCCAGAGCTTGCAGCGGAGCTACAGCGGCTATAACCAGCGGCATCAGGCGGCCGTGATGCCATCCCCAGATAAAGTTTGCTATCAGACCGAGCCCGCTCCCGATGCCTTCCTCGAACCGCTGTCCAAGGATCGAGGTATTCCAGTAAGCCATGTACGCTGCTTGGTTTCTTAGATTGAACCGATGGTCGGTAAACCAGATGCCGCCCAGCCCGATCGTAACCGCGACGATCAACATGAATGCTCCCGTCGGTCGAATGCGCCAACCTCGAAATCGCCCGTGGTGGATGTACCAACCGATGACTCGACCGCCCAGGGCGATCGGGTAGACATACGAAAAGGAACACGGGATCGCCAACAACATCAGGGTCGATTTGCGTTTGCCATGAGCCAATGTGTTCTCGAAGAAGTCATCCCCGATAGCAAACGGAATCAGCGCGGCCAGAGTATCAAGCGTGTATTGTTTGAGATGAATTGACTCGTCCAGCCAGAAGCTACACCCCAGGAGAAGCGCCGCACTAAGTACTGCCAGCGGCAGCAACGAGCCGGACCTCTTCGCCAACAATCGAGCCCACACTATCGTCGCCACAACGAAAAACAGAAAGGGAAGCAGTCTCAGAACCCAGATATGGTAACCGAGCAGCTGGCGCAGTTCGGCGATAACGGCGAGATAGATTCGAGGGAAGTATTGTCCGTAACTGAGCGGTGCGAAGATTGACGCGGGAGTAGGGTCACGAAGCGAAACGGCAACAAAGGCGTCATCGAGCCAAAACGACGGCGCTTGGAAATAGCGAGAGGCGCCTGCTGCAAGAACAGCTGCAACAGAAATCCAAATGATCAACCGATCGCGGGCGATATGGTCTTCGCTCAAACTCTCAAAGCCTCATCTTTGATTATCAAACCTCTTTACCTCATGCTGCTCCGGCGATCTTCTTCAACTCTTCCATCTGATCGAACGGCGTCTTTTCTGTAGCGCTCCATCCGCAGATTTCCAAACTGCTCTTCTGATTCAAGAGAAAAACGACCGTCTTCTTTTATTCGTCTCCATACGGCTCGCGTCCTCCGACCGATGTCGCCCGGATCGATTACCAGCCACAGTTCTCGATATTCTTGTAATGCCTTGCCAACATCTTCCGGGTCCTCTCGATTGATCATCCCGCTGTTGATGTCAAAGCTAATCAGATCGTCTCTACGGGCTTCTTCGTTCCATATGAGTTTTTCGTTCATCTCGCAGGTGCGGTAGTGACGAACCGGTAAATAGCTCATGGGAGACAGGTGAGCGACTAACACGCCCGTGTCTCCATTCAAGCACGTTTCTGATGACAAGCGAGAGTAAGAGTTCTTTGCCGGGTCGCGGTGCTTGACTACGCTGATGATGGGAATCAACGCGAGGGCCGCAAAAAAAGCGAGCATTGCTTTTCGCCCTAACGTGGATAGCATCATCCCGATTAGTATGTAAAACCCAACAACAAAAGGAAGAAGATAACGGAAGACGAAGAACGAATAGCGACGGGAAAAGCTGGAAACCGCGTACGTCGTTATTACCGGCAGCAGAATGTAGGTGATGACAAATGTCATCGATCTCCTCATCTTCTCATCCCACGGGTGCGACTTGAGTCGTGACAGCGCGACGATCAAAAGAGCGAAGCTTAGGATTAGCAAGCCCCGTCCGCCGGTCGTAAACAGAACAAGGTCATAGAGCGTTCGTAGATTTGGCCGACCCGGCCAGTTAAGGCCTCCGGTTTGTTCCGACGCTTTGAACTGATTGACCAATAATAGCGCTAGCGGCGCACAGAGGCAGCCAATGATCGCCAGACAAAGTGCGAATTGAAGGACGGGACGAAGGGTGCGTGGACGGTAGATGATCAGGCCGACACCATGAATCGCCGGGAGCAGCAGGCCGAACCAGTGGCTATAGACGGCGAGAACGGTCACGGCGATATATCCTGCCCAAACCGACTTTAATCCAAATTTCTGTCCGGGCTGCGTACCCAGTAAGGCCGACACAAAGCAGTAGGTAGAAAGCAGACTGAGAAACGTGAATAGCGCGTATGCTCGCGCTTCGATGCTGTACTGGATGAATGACTCAGAGACGGACAGCAGCAGACAGGAACCCAAAGCCGCCAGATGATTCGCGACTCTGCTTGTTAGGATGTAAATCACCCACAGAGAGGCCGTCCCGAACAAAACAGAAAGGAGCTTGATATACGCGTCGGACGAGCCGAGCTTGATCCAAAAGTGAAGCAGCAAGGTGTAGAGCGGCGGACTTGATTCTCCGCCAAGGACCAGTCGATGCGCCATCTCACCAATGGGCAATTTGGCGGTCATCAAACTGAATATCTCGTCGTACCACAGATCCTCTCCGAACTTCGGGGACCAGAGACGCAACAAAACTCCCAGTGCCATGATCGCGGTGATTGACAACCATCGCGTTCTACGATCCATCAGCCAGGACTCCCGAAGCGCGTTCATATGCCAGGTCGTCGTCATTCCGATACTCGCTGCCAGTCTACTCGCATGTCAGCGCAGAACGGAGCAGACCTGACAGTGCGAGCGAACGATCTGAACGATCACACAATAAGCGGCTTAACCGTCTCTTCCGGCCAGGGATAAAAGAGAGAGATGTAGCGAATGAAAGTGCGCGAGGCTTCGGGATCTCCAGCGGCGCGTTTCACATGCGCGTTGGCTTGCTCGCGTATAAAGGCCAGCGCTTTTAGAACGTCGGTGCGGCGCGGGCGGGCTTCCGGTGGGACGTCTTTGGCTATTGCGTCGAGGCCGTCGCGGATTCTACGGCTCAGTTCGCCGATCCGAGGCGATTCGGCGCGATGTTCATAAATCAAACCGCTCTCCTCGGTCTCGAGATTCTTGATCGTGTTTTCGAGGGCGGCAAGCATGTCGGCGTCGTCGAGATCTCTGAAAGCGCTTCCGTCAGTTCCACGTTGCGCGTTCACTACCGACCGCTGGATTACGTCAACGGCAAGCAGCGCCTGATCATTGAGCCTCAATTCGCGGGGGTCATCGGCGGTTTCTTTTCGCCGTGCCTCCATTTCGCGCTGGCTGGTGCTGGTTCGGGCTTCGATCAAATAAGAACAGGACTCGGGGCAGCGAAGCTCGATCATCCGTTCCCGCGCGCAGCAAATTGCGCAGATTCGGGTCCGGAGAGCAGGGCATTGTCGCTTGGCTGGCCGCTTGTTGCACCGAGGGCACGCTGGCATCGCGAACAGGTTACAGGCGAGGCGCGACGGTGACAAGGGACCAGTAACACCTCCAACTTCAGTTGGGGGACTCCGCAGACTGTATAGTCTGCGGTGATAACCGCGTAGCGGTGTCCTCTCGATAGTTTGTGGGTTTGGCGGTGCCTGTGGGCCGCGT
>Ga0134127_10001123_pt1 | contig 20602 bp, 18 predicted proteins | sample KB31753_FD_96459 | JGI IMG/M metagenome (GOLD analysis project Ga0134127, IMG submission 96459) | Terrestrial soil microbial communities with excess Nitrogen fertilizer from Kellogg Biological Station, Michigan, USA - KB3-175-3 | ecosystem: Environmental > Terrestrial > Soil > Unclassified ... | reverse complement strand
TTCGTCAGGGGCAACGGCAATTTCTTCCACGTGCTAACCGCGACGCGCATCTTTTGATTCGACGGGCTCAAATCGGGCATGTGAGACCCTTCGGAGAGGATGTACTGATATGGGAGCGGAACCGGCTCGAAGCCCCAGTGTCGCTTGAAGTTGTAGGCGCCGGTGCCTTCCCGGCTCCGACCGAAATCGAACGTCCGATACCCCGCCTTGGCCACGTGACACATGAGCTCCCAGTACATGAAGTCGTTGACCGAGTACTGGAGCGCATCGCGCAGGGCGCCGCCATAGTACGGAAGAACCTGATCCTCGTAGCAGAGAGACAACACTCCGGCTATCAGCTCATCCTCCCTCCAGACCGTCATGAGCTCGCAGTCTTTGCCGAACTCCTGCACGATCGCCCGGAACAGCCTTCGCGGAAACACCGGGGAGCCGAGCGCGTGAACGCTATGAGCGTAGACGTGCCAGAACCGGTCGAGGTGCTCGAATCCGAGCTCGGTCCGCAGTCCGTGCTTGCCCCCTTGACGCGTCATCCGGCGCTGCTTGCGCGGAATCGCGTTGAGGTTGTCTTCCTCACTCGCGCTGATCGAGCGGGAAAAGGTCACGTACAGGTTCTTCGTCGGCAGGGCCAGGGCCTGCCCGGCCCGGTGGCGCAGCTCCACGTAGTCGGCTTTGACCTTGCCCGCGAGTTCGGTAGCGGCAGCCACCAGCGCGGCCGCGGCGGCGGTCGACGCACTACAGATCCCGCCGTAGACCCCGTATGGAACCGAGACCAGCCCACGGCCACCCAGCAAGCCACGGACCACAAAGAGCGGTAGCACACCCTCGATCGCGCCACCCCGAACCGCCATGAGGTAGTGGGGCTTCTGACCGAAAGTGGTCTCGACGACCCGCTTCCACGCGGTGAGATGGAATGGGCTTCCTCCCGGAGTATTTCGCACGAAGGTATCCCACTCCATGCCCTGAACGGTCAGCGGCTGGACGTCCACCATCCCGTTACCGCTCCATCCGCAGGAGTGCGCGCACCACCCGCTTCGCCGCCTTGCCGTCCCACAGGTCCGGCATCTCGCCCTTCGGCCATCGGCCTTCCGCGACACTCCGCCAGCCCTGGTAGATATCGGCGGGATCGGTACCGACCACCCGGTTCGTGCCGAGCGTGACGGTGATCGGACGCTCGGTATTCGGCCGCAAGGTCAGACACGGGACGCCGAGCGCGGTCGTCTCCTCCTGGATCCCTCCCGAGTCGGTCAGCACACACCGCGCCATGGACATCAGCTGAACGAAGTCGAGATACGGAAGCGGATCGCACAGCGTGAGCTGCGGCATGCGCGGGAGCACCGGGCCGAGGGCTTCCAGGCGCCGTCTCGTCCTCGGATGAACCGGAAACACCACCGGAATCTCGGTCTGGATCCTCGCGATGGCCTCGAGCAGTATCCCGAGGACCCCCTCGTCATCCACGTTGCTTGGACGGTGGAGGGTCAGCGCCGCGTATGTCCCGGGCGCGACACCCAACCGCTCCAGGATCCCCGACTTGGCCGCCTCATCCCGGTACCGCACGAGGGTATCGATCATCACGTTGCCGACGAATTCGATCCTCTCGGCGCCCACTCCCTCCCGCAGCAGGTTCTCGCGCGCCCCCGGCTCGGAGGTGAGCAGCAGGTCCGACACCGAATCGGTCAGCACCCGATTGACCTCCTCCGGCATGCTCCGGTCGAAGCTCCGAAGGCCCGCCTCGACGTGCGCGAGTCGACAGCCCAGTTTGACCGCGGTGAGCGCGCCGGCCACCGTCGAGTTCACGTCTCCCACCACCACGACCACGTCCGGACGCACGCGGACGATCACCGGGTCGAGCTTGGTCATGATCTCCGCGATCTGACCAACCGCCCCGGCCGCGCCCACCTTGAGGTTCACGTCCGGCCTCGGAATATCGAGATGCTCGAAGAACGTGTCCGACATCTCGGCGTTGTAGTGTTGCCCGGTATGGACCAGCGTGGTCTCGACGTAGGAATGCTGGGCCAGCTCGGCCATGATGGGCGCGATCTTGACGAAGTTCGGACGTGCTCCTACTACCGCGAGAAGTCTCATGCCGCCTTCCTCGGACTCAGCACACCGGCGATGGATAGCACGTCACGCACCGGGGCAAACCGAAACTCCCGGAGCAGACGCCGAAGCTTTCTTTCCGTGGAGCGGGTATTGACCGAATGGCGGAACTGGACACGTCGACTCACCGGGAGCCTTGGCTGGTCGGCGTCGATCTCCCAGGGATGGAGGTACACGATGCCGGGCCGGTCCTCCCGCCGATTCAGACGCCGGAGCGCCCAGCTCGTCACCCCATACGGCAAGAGCCGAAAGTACCCCCCTCCCGCCACCGGAATTCGCCCGCCGGGGCCTCTCAAGGTAGAGAGCGGAAACTCGGCGATCTCGAGGCCAAAGCCCAGCGCGATCTTGTGGGGAAAACGGTCCGCCCCCGGAATGCCATATCGATCATGAAGGATTGGAAAAATGCTCGAGTCGTACTGGAAGCCGGCCTTGGCCAGCACCTCCAAGCTCCAGAGTGTCTCCCGCACCACGGAGAACGTCGGCGCCCGGTAACCGATCACCTCCGCCCCCGCCGCTTCCTCCAGGAGGTCCTTGGCGCGCCGAATGTCGTCGTCGAACTCCGAGCGGCTCAGCCCCGTGATCATTCGATGTCCGTACCCATGGCAAGCGATCTCGTGGCCCTGCGCCTTGATGGCCTGCACGAGCTCGGGCTTCCGCTCCGCCACCCATCCCAGCACGAAGAACGTCCCGATACTGCCGGTCTCCCCTAGGACCTCGAGCAGTCGCTCCGTCGTGCGGACCACCCGGCTCTCCAGAAACGGCCAGTCTTCCGGGCGCACGACGCCCGCGAACGCCTCCGCGTGGAAATACTCCTCGATGTCGAAGCTCAGGGCGTTAATCATCGCCACCGACCGGAGCGAGCGCCGGACGCTCGGTCTCCTCCGGTTCGCTCAGGCAACGAACAACGTGGGCGAGGCCCGCGACGAGCGACACGCGCGGTACGAATCCGAGCACTTCCGCCGCCTGGGTCATGTCGGCGACTCGTCGCTGCGGCTGGCCCTCCGGATCGCGCGGACCGCTCGACACCACCGAAGTCCGCAGCAGGTCGGCGAGAATGCCCAGCACGTCGCTGATGCTGATCAGCTCACCCGAGCCGACGTTGATGACCCGCCCGGCCGCCCGCGGCGCCCGCCCGGCGGCCAGCGCCGCCCCGACCGCATCGTCCACGTAGATGAAGTCATCCGCGTTCCCTTCGTTCTGCTGGACGAAGGGACGACGCTGCTGGAGGGCATCTATGAGCCGCGGAATGATCGCCCCCGACCACTTCTTCTGACGAGGACCGTACACGCTGAAGTACCGGAGCACGACCGTATCCAGCTGGTGACGCGCGTAAAACGCTCGGCAGTAGCTCTCCGCGGCGACCTTGGAAGCCGAAAACAGACTCGCGGGCCGAACCGCGCTCTCCTCGGACAGCGAGGCGCTGTCCGTGCTCCCATACACCGATCCGCACGAGGCGAGAACCACCCGCCAGACCCCTTCGGTCAGGGCCCCGTGCAGCACGTTGAGCGTACCGTCCACATTGACCGAGTGGATATCACCCGGACCGATCTCCGCGGCGGCCCGCCACGGCAACGCCGCCATGTGAAACACGTACTTCACGTTCCGCAAGGCTTTCCGGAGCAGCTCCCGGTCCCGGATATCGCCGATGATGATCTCGAGCCGGCTCCCGTTCGTGCTCCCGTTCCGCAGGTGCTGGCCCGCGGCCACTTGCAGGTTCTCGAGAGATCCCGTCGATAGGTTGTCCAACACCCGCACCGCCACCCCGTCCTCGAGCAGGCGATCTACGAGGTGAGACCCGATCACTCCGGCGCCACCGGTGACGAGTACGGTACGCATCTTGACCTTAGAGGGTCACGATCGAGGGATGGGTGGGTTTGAATGCCCTGAGTGCGTTTCGCGTATCGACCACCAAGGCGGCCCGCTCCGCGATCATCGGATAGTCAAAGGCCGAGTGGTTCGTCAGAACGAGCACGCAGTTCACGGCGGCGATCACATCCTCGGTCACCTCGACCGCACTCAGCTTCACGCCATTGATCGCGATCTCCGCGATGAACGGATCGGCATACGAGACGTTGGCTCCCTTTTTAGCCAGCATCTCGATGATCTCGAGCGCGGGCGATTCACGGACGTCGTTCACGTCCGCCTTGTACGTGACCCCGAGGACCAGAACCATTGAGCCCTTCAGCGACTGGCTCCGGTCGTTCAGCGAATCGCCTACCAGGGTCACTACATGCTCGGGCATCGCCCGGTTGACCTGGTCCGCCAGCGCGATGAACTGTGCCTCGTAACCGCTGAGCCGGACCTTCCACGACAGGTAGAGCGGGTCGACCGGGATGCAATGGCCGCCGATCCCCGGTCCCGGGTAGAACGGCATGAAGCCGAACGGCTTGGTGGCCGCCGCCTCGATCACTTCCCACGGGTCGACGCCGATCCTCCGGCACGCAAAAGCCAGCTCGTTCGCGAGAGCGATATTGACGCTTCGAAACGTATTCTCGAGTAGCTTCGCCGTCTCGGCCACCCGGGGGCTCGACACCTCGAACACCGTCGACGTCACCTGGCGGTACAGGGCGGCGGCCAGCTTCGTGCACGCGGGCGTGACCCCGCCCACCACCTTGGGGATGTTCGCGGTGGTGAACCGCTTGTTCCCCGGATCGACGCGCTCCGGCGAGAAGGCGAGGAAGAAATCCCTCCCGATCACCAGGCCGTTCGCCTCGAGCCGCGGCTGCACAACCTCTTCGGTGGTTCCGGGATATGTCGTGCTCTCCAGCACCATGAGCTGACCGCTCCGCAGATGCGGCAGCGTGTTCTCCAGTGCCGACAAGATGAACGAGATGTCGGGCTCCTTGGTCTTCCGCAGTGGCGTAGGTACGCAGATGATCAGAACATCGGCCTCGCCCGCGGCCGAACAATCCGTCGAGGCCGCGAGGCGACCAGACGCCACCAGCGGCGCGAGGGCCTCGCCGGCCACGTCCACGAGGTACGACTTGCCGCGATTCAGCAGGTTCACCCGTTCCAGGTCGAGGTCCACACCCCGCACCTCGAAACCCGCCTTGGCGAGCTCCACCGCGAGGCTGAGCCCGACGTAACCGAGACCGATGACGCTCACGCGAGCGGTCCGGCTCTCGAGCTTCCGCAGAAGAGTCTCGTTCCACATGAGAGGAATTCCTCCGTTGTCGTTTAGAGAGATAGGCTCAGGAGCCATAGTAGGCGCTGTACTCCTTGTAGTAGGCGTTCACGTGGTTGATCGGAGCGCGGTTGAGGACCACTCCGAGAATCGGGGTGCCCGAGCGCTCCAGGATCGCCTTCGTCCGCAACAGGTCGCGTGGACGCGTCTGCCCGACCGCGGCGACCAGCACGATACCGTCGGCCGCCGCCGCCATGTACAGGTTGTCGGGGATCAGCAAGATCGGGGACGAGTCCAGTAGCACGTAGTCGGCTTCGTCCGCCATCTGGCCGAGGATCCGGGAAAGCCGGTCGGTGCCCAGTCCCGTCCGTGCCGGCGCGGACAGCGCACCGCCGCGAGGCGCCAGCTGAACTTGCTCCGTGATCCGCGTGATGGTATCGGCCAGCTTGCTCGTCCCGGCCAGGAGGTCCGTGAAACCCTTATGGGGCCCGGTGTTCGTCATCCGGTGCAGGCTGGGTCGGTGAAAGTCGGCATCGGCGATGATCACCCGCTGCCCGACCTCGCCGAAGGCCAGACCGAGATTGAATACCACTGTCGACTTGCCCTCGAAGGGCAGGGCGCTGGCAATGAGAATGCGGCGCAGTGGCTGGTCGGTGCCGAGCATCTGCAGCTCGACTCGCAGCCGCCGGAAGGCATCGACGAATAGCTGGTAGTCCTGATGGTGGCCCTGGCCGGCTCCGTTGCCCGCGAACGTCGGCTGCTGCGATTCCACCCGCGGAATCGTGGTCAGCACGGGCAGGCCGGTGAGCGACTTCACGTCGATCTCACCGATGATCGGCCGGTTGAAGTACTCGGCGGTCGCCGGGGCCCCGAGCCCGATCACGAGCGCCAGAGCGATCGCCAGACCGACAAACTGCATACGCCGCTGATTCGGGGCGGTCGACGGGAAACCGGGAGGATCGATCACCTTCACCACGTTCATCTCTCCCTGCTCCCGGATCCGCGCGGCCCCGAGCTTGTCGGAAAGGAGCGTGCTGAGCTTCCGGTTCGTCTCGACCTCGGAGGCCAGCCGCCGGAACTCCAGCTCGTCCTTCGATAGCCCGGACAGGTCGCGCCGGAGAGCGTTGGCCTGATCTCTCAGTGCACCTTCTTGCGCGGTCAGGGATACCACCGACGTCTCGAGAGCTCCCAGCATCTCGGCGACGGCAGCTCGGTCATCGGCGGGAATACTGCCGACGCCAGGATTACTGGCCACCGAATCTTTTACCGCATCCCCCAGCTCGCGCTGCACGTCCGTAATCTGCTGGGCCAGCGAGCGGACGCGAGGCTGATCCTCCGAGTAGCGAGCTCTCGCCTCCACCATCTGCGCTTCGAGACTGGAGAGCTTGGCTCGAAGACGGGCCGCGGTCGCCGGATTGATGGTGGGGGCCGCGGGCCTGGCCGCCGCGACCGGGCTCGCGGGCATGGACTCGAGTTTGCTCTTGAGCGCGGTCAGCCGACTCTGGCTGATGTTCCGGTTTGCCTGAACCTCGGCCAGCGTGGTCTCGATCTGCGATAGCCGCTGCGCCGTCTCCGTGCTCTTCGCGGGAATCTGGACACCGCCCCGCGACATGGTGAACGATCGAAGAGAGGCCTCACTGCGAGCCAGCGCGTCGGACACCTGCGTCGTCTGCTGCGATAGGTACTCTCTCGTGCTCTTGGCGTCGTCCACATTGAACGATTTCGTGCGAGCTAGCAGAACCTCGATGTAGGTATTCGCGATGTCCAGGGCGATCTGCGGCTGCGACGCTTCCGCCTGGATCTCTACGAGACCGGAGTTACCGGACTGGCTGAGAAACTTGACCCGATCCCGACGAAGCTCGCCGAGCGCCTTGCGCTGGAAACTCGGAACCGGCGGCTCCTTACCGCGGAGACGGCCGACCCACTCCATCAGGTCGCCGAGATAGTCTCCGCCGTACGGATTGTGAACGAGATCGTCGATCGCCGACTTCGGGAGAGCCTCGATCACGGAGGCGGCCAGGAGGCGGCTCTGGAGGATCGCCAGCTGCACCGGCAGCGGACGGACCGGGGTGAACTCCTGGAACACCGGGGCCCGGTCGGCCTTGTTCTCGATGAGGATCGTGGAGGACGTACGGTACCGTGGCGGCTCCTTCGACAATACGTATGCGGCGGGAAGGAGGAGCGCCAGCGCCGCCAGAGTCGTGAGACCGATCCATTTCTTACGTCTGGCGAAGAGAGAGAGCGCCACCTGCTTGATCGCCGTCTTGGTGTCCATCAGCTGCAAGTCTCCTTAGCGTGGTTGAATGGGCAGTGCATCATCAACGACCCTTGGCGAAGAGAACCACCTGTACGGTATTGAGGACGATGAGGAAATCGAGGAACAGCGAGAGATTCTTGATGTAGTAGAGGTCATACTGCAGCTTCTCGAGTGCGTCCTCGACCGTCGATCCGTACTCGTGCTTCACCTGGGCCCATCCGGTGATGCCCGGCTTGACGGCGAGTCGTTCCATGTAGTAGGGGATCTGCTTCTGCAGCGTGACGACGAACTCCGGCCGCTCGGGCCGAGGTCCGATGAAGCTCATATGACCCACCAGCACGTTGAAGAGCTGCGGTAGCTCGTCCAGCCGCGTGCGGCGGAGCAGATGGCCGACACGCGTGACCCGAGGGTCCTTCTTGACGCTCCACACCGGACCGGTATCCTTCTCGGCGTTCTCACGCATGGAGCGGAACTTGTTGAGTATGAAGACGCTACCGTTCTGTCCGAGTCGTGGCTGGCGGAAGAGGACCGGCCCAGGGGACTCGAGCTTCACCGCGAGCGCCGCCAACACCATCAAGGGTGCCGCGAGGATGAGGCCGACCAGGGAGAGGGTGATATCGACAAACCGCTTCACGATCTCGGTGCGCGGGGTCTTCACAAAACCGTCCGAAAAGATGAGCCAGCTGGGCCGAACATCGGTGACGAGGATCTTTCCGGTGGCCTTCTCGTAGAACGTGGGCCAGTCCTCGACCCGGATGCCCCGGAGCCGGCACTCGAGGAGCGACTGGGTCGGAAAGTGGCCGCGCCGGTCTATCTGCGCGATCACGACGATGTCCGGTCTGGTCTCCTCGACAAGCACGTCGAGATCCTGAATCTTGCCGAGTAGAAGCCGTCCCACCGGCAGCTCGTCGGCGGCGCCCGGAGCGTCATCCAGGTAGCCGATGATCCGGAATGGGCGAGCGCTCGTGGGCTCGAGACCGGCGATCAGGCGGCCCACGTGACCGGTCCCCAAGACGAGGACCCGGACCGTTACCTGCTGCTGGGACCAGGCCGCCAGCAGAATCGCGCGCCAGCCCACGAGGCCCACCGTGGTGAGGAGGAGGATCTCAAGGAACGCCGATCGGCCGAGCCGAAGGGCGGGGATGGCGAAGCCGATGGTGGCAAGTACCAGGGCCGCGGCCGACTGGCAGATCAGGACCCGGGCGATGAACTCCAGCCGCGCCGACGCCTGGCGAAGCTGGTACAGGTCGCCCAGGTACAGGATGAAGGCGACAACTACAGCGACCTCGACAAAGCGGGCACCGAATGGGGCATATCCCGCCCACGGCGCCGAGAGCTCGGTGACATAGAGAGCGCCGAGCAGGACCGCGAGATCGCCCAGGAACAGCACGAAGACGAGGCCCGAAACGTAGTGGCGGAAGATCCTCAGCATGACGCGACTCTAGGGAGCAAGTCGAGTGCCATGCCCGGCAGGGGTGATGAGGTCTAACTAGGTAATATTACGTCTTTCTCAGACCAGGCCACCTAGCACTTTAGTCTCTGAACTGGGGAAACGGATACCCTCCGGACCTCAAATCTGCGCAGATATACCTACGCTCGTCCATTGATCGAAAATAACCACACAAAAGCAGCTACTTGGGTTCTCGGGGCGGGTGCAACCTTTGCGCGGAAGATGGAGGCGAGTCTAGAACGTCGCGAACAGGCTGAGCATCGCGCGGTTCTCGGCGAAGTCGCCATTACCGAACCCCGACTGATTGAAGGCGTCGTTGCCGGTTTGCTTCGTGTGGGTGTACTGCAGGCTCGCACTCAGCCACCGGAGGATCTGCCAGTTGAGGTTGGCCCCATAGGTGAGCTGTTTCTGCGTGCCACTGTTGTTCACGTTGCCGGTACCGGTGGGGCTATTCTCCGAATAGCTGACGCTGAGCACGGTATTGATGAATGGAGTGAGCTGGTAGAGAAAGCTACCAAAGTACGTCCGCGTCTCCACCGTCCCAAAGTCCTGGCCCTGCTGGGAAGTCTGACGGAAGTCCTGGAAGACGCCGACCGTAATCGCGGCGCGCGCGAACCGGTAACTCGCGTTGACGTTCGCCGAGACGGTGCCCTCGTTGTCAGCGGTGTCGCTGTTCAGGATGCTGTAACCGACGCTGGCGCTGAGGGACAGCCCAGTGGGGAGCCCGTACGCCCCGAACAAGGACGCATTGTAGATCTTGGTGCTGTTGTTGTCCTCGTACTGGAAGCTGCTCGAGATGCCGCCCGTCGCGTAGAGGCCGAACTGCCGGGCCACGGAGCCGAACACGGTGTGGCTGATGCCGTTCCCACCGGTTCCGTTGCCACTGCTACCGCTGACCGTGTCGGCATAGGAGAGTTCGTATCCCGCTGTGACGATGTAGTCCGAGGCGAATCTCGTGCCGGCGTTCAGACCGAGGATATGCGTGATCGTATCGTTCTGGTTGTTTCCGTTGGTTCCGTTGGTTCCGTTGTTCCGTTGCCCACCGTCGTTCTCGTTAAAGAAGAGCACGTTACGGTAGTAGGCCTGAGTCGCGACCTGGTCGATGAGCCAGTCCACGGTGAGGCCGAGCGTGTTGCTATTGAACGTCTGCCGGCCTCGGCGGATCCCAAACTGGTCGGCCGTGGTCGCCGAGTCGTTGCGGACGAAGGTATCGGTCAGGGTAAGGGACAATCGCGGCGTCAAGGCGTAGCGGAGACCCAGGTTCAGGCTCGGGAAGACCTTGATCTCGTCTCCGCTGTTGGACGCGGTGTCGTGAACGAGATCCACGGTGCCGGACAGGAAGCCGAAGGTACGCGCGCCATTCAGCAACAACGTGAAACCCGGACCCAGAATCGACCGGAAATTGTCCTCGGCATGGCTCGAGCTCTGGAAGAAGTTGTCAGAGTACTCGAGAGATGCGCGGGCGGTGGGGTGAAACTCGAGCGTCGCCCCCCGAACTGTCGTCACGGTCGGCGCGAATGCGCCCGGAACCGCCAGGTTCGGAACGCCCACGAAACCGGGCGTCCCGGGGGCAGCACCCGGAGTGGCATATGGGAACGGACTGGGCACGTTGGTCTGAGACGGGGCGGGCGGCACCGGCGGCGTCCAGGGCGGAACTGTCGTGGTGGGAGGCGTCGCCGGCGTGATCAACGGACGCCCGGGCTGCTGGATCGGGTACTGCTGCAATGGAGCTTGCTGCGGAGTGGTCTGGGGCGTCACCGGCTGGGTTGGCTGTGTCTCCGCCGGCTGGCCCTGCTGGCCGGGCTGCTGGCCCTCCTGGGCGGGCGGGGTAGTCGGTGTTTGTGCAGCGCCGTTCGTCGCGACGCCGATGCTCGTGCCGAGCGCGAACATCGACGCGAGGAAAACGCGCATCAGGGCAACGCGTCGACTACCGCGCCCGCCCTGACCCACTCCGTTGCTAGAAGAGCCGTTGAGGAACAAAGATGATGTCGTTCGGTTGCAGCCGGATATCTGGATTCTCATCCGGCGACCGCATCATCTTATCAACATCCACCCGAATCCGTTCCTTCTTTTCTGCGTTCCCCCGCAGGACGTCGACGCGGCCCCCGGCGGCCAGGGGAGTGAGTCCCCCGACCTGGGTCAGGGCCTTCAGAATCGTCAAATCTCCCGAATACTTAACCGCACCCGGGAGCTTCACTTCACCGTTCACGTAGACCGCGTCGGCCAGTGGAACCACCACCGAATCACCCGGCTCCAGCTTTGGGTTCTGGCTCATATCACCCCGCTGGACGAGCCGATTGAAGTCGATGGGGATGCGCTTGTCCCCTCGCAGGACGAATCCCTTCTCGGCATCCGCGTTCGGCACGACACCGCCAATCACCGAGATCGCCTGCAGCAGCGTCAGATCGCGGGTCAGCTGCATCACGCCCGGCTTGCCAAAGCCGCCCACGAAGTACACCGGGCGACTCCGGATCTCCTTCACGATGACGGTCACGACCGCGCCCTTCACGGTCTTCTCGTAGACATTCGTCAGGTGATCCTGCAAGGCCTGCACGGTCTTGCCCGAGACGCCGATCTCGCCGACCAGCGGCAGGGAGGTGCGGCCGTCCGGCCTGACGAAGACGATCTGGTTCAGGTCCTTGTTCCCCCAGACCTGGATCTCCAGCACGTCCTCCGGGCCGATGATGTAGTCCTTGTCCTGAGGGCCCGGGGGCGCTTGCGCCGAGGCAGTCAACGGCATCAGGACGGAGAGCGTCAGCAGCGACGCGAGCCAAAGCGAACGTGTCATGGGTTCACACTCCTAGCGGGTGCTGGCTTTCGGCTGTCCGGTTGAACTGGCTCACCGTATCGAGCCGGTTCCGCTGGTACGCCTTCAGCTTGTACTGCAAGCAGCGAAGGCTGATCCCGAGCAGCCGCGCCGCCTGCGTACGATTGCCGCCCACGCCGTCGAGCGTCTGGAGAATGTACTGCTGCTCCAGGTCCCGTAGCGTCAGCCCCGCCGGCAGCCCCGGCTTGCTCGCTTCCACTCCGCGCTTGCCGGCCGCTTCCGCGAGCGGCAGCACGTCGATATCGATCGTATCACGCTCGCTTAATACCACCGCCTGCTCGATGCAGTTCTCGAGCTGCCGTACATTGCCCGGCCACTCCGCCCCCAGCAGCAGCTCCTGCGCCCGCCCCGTCAGCCGCGGCACCCGCTTGTGGTGCGCCGCCGCAAACTTCCGCAAAAAATGCTCCACCAGCAACCCCACGTCCCCCCGCCGCGCCCGCAGCGGCGGCACCTCGATCATCACCACCGCGATCCGATAGTACAGATCCTCCCGAAACTGCCCCTCCCGCACCGCCCGCCGCAAATCCTTGTTCGACGCCGTGATCAACCGGATGTCCGTCCGCGTCGGCTTGCTCCCCCCCACCTTCACGAACTCCCGCGTCTGGATCACCCGCAGCAGCTTCGCCTGCAACGGCATCGACAACTCGCTGATCTCGTCGATGAACAGCGTCCCCGTGTGCGCCAGCGCGAAAAACCCCGTCCGGTGCTCCACCGCCCCCGTGAAGCTCCCCCGCACGTGCCCGAACAGGTGGCTCTCCATCAGCCCCTCCGGAATCGCCGTGCAGTCCAGCGTCACCAGCGGCCGGTCCCCCCGCGCGCTCCGCTCGTGAATCGCCCGCGCGATCAGCTCCTTGCCCGTCCCCGACTCCCCCGAGATGCACACGTTCGCATCCCCCACCGCCACCTTCTCGATCTTCGCCAGCACCTCCGCCAGCTGCGGCGACTGCCCCACCAGCCCGTGCGACATGGGGCCCCCGCCAGTTCCCAGCCCCCGGCTCCCGGGGCCCAGCCGGCTCACTACTCGTCCGAGCGCCGCCATCAACTCCGACTCCTCGGTCGGCCTGTCCAACCATTGCACCCCCGGCAGCGTCGGGAGCGCGTCTGTGCTCCCGGGCGGCCGCAGCACGACAATCGGGCTGTCGCTTTCGAGCCCCCGCAGGCGCTGGCCCAGCTCCCAGGCGGTCAGCGGCGCCTGCAGGTTCACGATCACCAACCCCGGCCGCCCATACGTCCGTACCCCCAGCTCCAGCTCAAGCAGGGAGCCAAGGAAGTGCGGCTCCCAGCCCCGTAGCGGGGCGAGCCGCCCCACGACTCCGGCCAGATCCAGCGATTCGTCGAGAACGAGAACGTTCACGCTTCAAACGCTCCTGTTGCCTAGCTCGGGTTTCCGCTGCCGTGGGACACCTGGTTGCCGCCGCGTTCGACTGCTTGCTGCAGGTAAGCGAGGGCCTGAGACAGCAGGATCGAGTCGGTGTGGCCATCGCTCGGAAAGGAGACCTTGCCCACGCTCACGGTCAGCCGCTGTGGGCGTCCCTCGGGCCCCTCGCGGAACGCGACCTGCTCGAGACTGGCCCGGATCCGCTCAGCCACCCGCAACGCGTCTGTCCCGGCGGTGTGGAGTAAAATGATGGCAATCGCGGAGGACAGCTGCCCGACCAGATCGGTCACTCGAACGAACTCGGGGATCTTCTCTGAGATCGCCCGCTCGATCTCTTCCATCTGCTGGCGGTCGTCCGCGACGTCCGGACGGAGCAGGCAGACCGAGAAGAAGTCTTGGTACCGAGTGGCGCGTCCCGCCTCGCGGGTCAAGAGATGGCGGAACGCTTCCTCATGAAATACCCCGGTCCGGGTATCCATGAATTCGCTCACGAAGTCCCTCCCTTCCTCAGACAGGTTTTCGTCCGTTCCGGCACCGGCCTTATCCATCCGGTCCCGGACGTCCGTTGAGCAAGTTTTGCGCCACTGGCCCTCTAGTACCAACATTTTCGGGACTGACCATTCAAAGGAGCCGTATTCGCGGCGTGTTACAGGAACCCGCCTACGGATGGAAAGTCAGATGATTCGGAGAACGACGATCGTGGCTACGGAAGCAGAATCAGCTGAGGAGTGGACTTAGGTAGTCCCTGGGACAAACGCAGCAAATCATTTCCTACCCGAGCCGCGCTCCGGGCGGTCGTCGAGCCCGACCTGTCGGATCTTGTAGAGCATTGCTTTGTAGCTGATCTTGAGCAGGCGTGCGGCCTCCGCCCGATTCCAGCGGACCTTCTCCAACACCTCTTTGATCACCGCCTTCTCGGCTGCCATGGCGGCGCGCCGCGCGATGTCCTTGAGGCCCAGATCCTCCTCCGGAGCCTGCGGGACTGCGGCTGGGCTCGGCATGGGCGCCCCCTCGGTCTTGGGGGTCCAGCGCTTCTCGCTGCGGAGAGCGATCTCCTGCTGAACGAGGGCCTCCGTCTGGAGGACCACCGCCCGCTTGATCATGTTCTCGAGCTCGCGGACATTGCCGGGCCAGGAGTAGTCCTGCAGCAGCCGCATGGTCGTCGCCGAGATCTTCAGGGCGTCCCGATTGTACTGGCGGCAGAACCGGCTCATGAAGTACTCGACCAGGACCGGGATTTCCTCCCGCCGTTCCCTGAGTGGCGGGATGGAGATCGCCACCACATTGAGCCGGTAGTAGAGGTCCTCGCGGAAGAAGCCCGCGGCCATGACCGAGAGGAGGTTCTTGTTCGTCGCCGCGATCAGCCTGGCGTCGGAGGTGATGACATCGCTGCCGCCCACGCGGAAGAACTGACCGTCCTGGAGCACGTGGAGCAGCTTGGCCTGGAGGCCGAGCGGCATCTCGCCGATCTCGTCCAGGAGGAAAGTCCCCCGGTGGGCGAGCTCGAACTTGCCCGGCTTGCGACGGTGGGCGCCGGTGAACGAGCCCTTCTCGTGACCGAATAGCTCGGATTCGAGGAGGTCGCCGGGCAAGGATGCGCAGTTGACCTTCAGGAACGGCTTGTCCCGACGATCCGAGATGGTGTGGATGGCCCGCGCGACCATCTCCTTGCCGGTCCCGCTCTCACCCTGCAAGAGGATGGTGGCATTGGTATCCGCGGCGCGTCGGACGATGTCCTCCACCAGCCGCATGCGCTCGCTGTTCCGGAACAGGAGATCGAGGTTCAGCGTGGGCTGGCCGATCGTCGAGCCGTTGCCACCCTGAGGCGTCAGGACCGAGGGGCCGTCACTCTGGGTGAGCGCCGCCTTGAAGACGTTCTTCAGGGTACTGGCCGCAACCGGCTTCACCAGAAAGTCATACGCGCCCGCCCGCATGCCCTTGACTACGAGATCGGTGCCCTCCGAGCTCGAGAGGATGAGCACGGGCACGTCAGCGTTCTCCAGCTTGATCTGGCGCGCCAGCTCCAGGGCGTTGTCCAGGTGATCGATGTCCAGGAGCACGAGCTGGGGGTGCAGGCTCCCGAGCAGGGCCAGTCCTTCTGCGGCGGTCGCGGCCTCCAGCGAGGCATAATCCGCCTCGACCACGGCACGGACGAGCGCCGCCCGGCTCTCTGCGCGGCCGTCGATGACCAGGATCGAACCGGCGCTCGTCAAGGGCGAGCCCCCTCCCGGGGCCTTGACGAACTCCCGGCGGGTCCGGATACTGGCACCCGGCGAGACCCATGAGAATCCTGGTGATAGATGACGATCCGTCGGTGGCCGAGATGATCGCGGAAGCGATCCGCACCTTCGGCCACGAGGCGCTTGTGGCCCTTGATGGGGCCGAGGGCCTGCTCGTGCTGGAGTCGACAGCCGTTCAAGGGGTCTTCCTGGACCTCGTCATGCCCGGGTTGGGTGGCCTGGCCGTTCTCACCCGGGTTAGGAGTCGCTATCCTCACGTTCCGGTCGTGATCCTCTCGGCTCATGCTGGGGACGACGAGGCCCGCGAAGCCATTGCCCTGGGAGCCTCCGAGGTGATCATGAAGCCTGCTGGGCTCGCCCAGTTCACGGAGGTCCTTTCGCGACTCACCCGCTCGACTCCCGCAGGGTAAGCGCCAGCGGTCATTCCGCGTGGCGTGTTCTCCCCTTCATTCCCACTTTTGCTTATCTCCATATGAAACGCAATACCCAATCAAGGCAACTCGCTCTGAACGCTCAGAGGACAACAAGAGGACAGGATGGGTAATTTCTGCGCACTGATCGCTCAGCGGTGGGCGACTGACGTCCATGACCGCATGCGTCTGCAAAGCGCGCACGTAAGTCGTTCTCTTGCAGCCAGCCGGCCCTTCTGAGATGATGACGGCCATATGAAACTCCCCGTCCCGCTGATGATTCTCGGAGGATTGATGTGGCTTGGGGCCGTCTCCCCGGCGAGCGCTCAAGCCCCGGTCGAGATCCGGGCCAGCGCTCCCGAGAAGCCGCCACAGATCCGGATCGTGGAGCCGACCCCGGCCACCCGCGAGGCCACGCGCCCCCGCGAGGCGGACTTCTATGGCGGCACCGACGTCCGGGTCCGTCATCAGCCGGCCTTCATCGAGCCCTTCGCCGGCGAGACGCAGGGAGGCACGAAGTACGGCCTCTCGGGGTGGACATCTCCGTCTACTCCGGTCGGCAGCCTGGTCTCCCAGGAGCCGTGGGCCCGCAGTGGTTGGCCCGCGCTCGGCTTCACCGTCGTCTGGGACTCGGTCCCGGCCCCCTCGGCTCGCCGGGTCTCCGATCCCCGCTGAGCGGCCGCGCGCGGAGCGCGGTGCGGTAGCCCCATGCCGCTGCTGAAGGGCAATCTCCACACGCACACGACGTTCTCGGACGGCCGCCGTCCCATCGACGAGGTGATCGCGCGCTATCGCGAGCTCGGCTACGACTTCCTCGCCATCACCGATCACGACGACTGTATCCACGAGGACTACTGGTTCGAGATCCCTCCCGGCGACGACCGCATGCTCGTTCTCCCCGGGGTCGAGATCGACTACCGGCCCCTCGGCCAGCACGTGGGGAAGGTGACCGGGGACCGAGAGACGCTCTACATCCTGAACCATCCCGCCCGCTACGCCCTGACCGTGGACCAGACCCTGCGGCGGATCCGCGCGATCACGCGCGACGGCATGCCCATCCACGCGGTGGAGATCACCGACACCGGCGTCTACCAGCCCGAGTACGACGTAGAGGCCATCCGGCTCCCCAAGGTCGCCACCGACGACGGCCACCGTGACGAGGATTTCGGCCGGGCGTGGGTCGAGGTCGAAGCGTCGCTCAACGCCGACGCCATCCTGCGCGCGATCAAGGCGGGAGACTTCGTGATCCGCTTCGCCCGGGCGCGCGTCGGCTACTGAGTCGCGCCGATACTCCGGAGCAGGAGCGGGGTCAGGGCGGGCACCGCCTCCGTCATCAGGTCCGGCCGCCCGCTGTAGAGCCACTGGATCACCACCTCGTTGACCGCCCCCAGCCACGCGAGGGTGGCGACCCGCGTGTCGAGCGGGGGAATCGAGCCCTCCGCCACCGCGTCGTCGAGGTAGGCCTGGATGAGCGCGGCGAAGCGCCCGTGCACTTCCAGTCGCTTGCCCTGATACGCGGGCCCCAGACTCACCGACTCCAGCAGCAGGATGCGCGCGAGGTCCCGGTGGCGGGCGAAGGTCTCGAGCCCCGCGGTGAGCGCCGCTTCCACCTTGCCGAGTGCGCCGTGCGCGCCCGCGATGCCGGTCGCCACCGCCTCCGCGAGCCGGGCCGAGAACTCGTCGACCAGGGCGAGGAAGAGCGCTTCCTTGTTGGGGAAGTGGTGATAGACCGCGCCCTTCGACGTGCGGGAGGTCCGCACGATGTCGTCGACCAGGGCCCTGTGATACCCTTTCTGCGCGAAGACCTCCAGCGCCGCCTGGAGAATCTTGTCGCGCGTCGCCGGCTTCGTCATTTGGACATCAAGGCGAGGCCCAGCTCATGGGGAGATAGCATGCTGATTCGCATCGGTCACAGCCCGGATCCCGACGACGCCTTCATGTTCTACGCGCTCAATGCGGGGAAGGTGAAGATCCCGGGCATCGAGGTCGAGCACGTGCTGGAGGACATCGAGTCGCTCAACCGGCGGGCCCGCACCGGCGAGCTCGAGGTCACCGCGGTCTCCGCCGCGACCTACGTGCTGGTCCACGAGCAGTACCGGATGATGGATCCCGGCGCGTCCATGGGGAAGGGCTACGGGCCGATCCTGGTCGCCAGGGAGCCCATTCCCCGCGATCAGCTGGAGGCCAAGGTGGTCGCCATTCCCGGCAGCCACACCACCGCGGCCCTGCTCCTGCGCCTCTACGTGGGCGATCCGCCGACCATCGAGGTCGCCTTCGACAAGATCCCCAAGGTCGTCCTGGAGGGCCAGGCCGACCTCGGCCTGCTCATCCACGAGGGGCAGATCACGCACCAGCGCATGGGCCTCACCAAGGTCCTGGACCTGGGCGAGGAGTGGCAGAGAGAATCGGGCCTGCCGCTGCCGCTCGGCATCAATGTCATGCGGCGGGACCTGGGCGAGGCAACCCACCGCGCGATCTCCCAGGGGCTCCGCGACGCGATCGACTACGCCTACGCCAACGTGGACGAGGCGCTCGAGTACGCGATGCGCTACGGTCGCGGGATCGACAAGGAAACCTGCCGGCGCTTCGTCCTGATGTATGTCAACAACTACACCAAGACGCTGGGCGACGAGGGCCGGGCCGCTCTGACTCGCCTCTACGAGATGGCGCACGCGCGGGGCCTGATCAAGTCCATGCCGCCGGTGGACCCGATCTAGATCTAGTAGATCTTGAGAATGTCGTAGTCGGTCGTGCGCTGGGCGGGTGTGAAGCCCGCGTCCCGGATCAGGGTCATGATCTCGTCCACGGTGGTCTTGTTGACGTAGTCGGCCGCCGCGTGCACGTTCTCCTCGAAGAGGGTCCCCCCGAAGTCGTCCGCTCCCCACGACAGCGCCACCTGACCGGCCCGCTTCCCCTCGGAGAACCACGAGGCCTGCACGTGGGGAAAGTTGTCGAGATAGAGCCGGGAGACCGCCAGCATCCGGAGGTAGGCGTTCGGTCCCTTGTACTGCTTGATCCACTTCTCGAGCAGGGTATTGCCCGGCTTGAAGGACCACGGGACGAAGGCGGTGAAGCCGCCGTGCTCGTCCTGCAGCTCCCGGATCGCGTCGAGGTGGTCGAGGACGTCCTCCGGCTGCTCGACGTGGCCGTACATCATGGTAGCGGTGGACCGGAATCCCTGGCGGTGCGCCTCCCGGTGCACCTCGAGCCACGCGCCCGGCCCGCCCTTCTTCGGCTCGATCCGCTTGCGCACCCGCTCGGAGAGCACCTCGGCCCCGCCCCCCGGAATGCTCGTCTGCCCGGCCTGCTTGAGCAGGCTCAGCACCTCGGGGACCGGCTTGCCCGCCACGTCCGACATGGTGCGGATCTCGGAGGCACTGAAGAAGTGCGGGGTGACCGACGGGAAGCGCCGCCGGGTCTGGCGCACCAGCTCGAGGTAGTACTCGAGCGGGAGCGCCGGGTTGTGGCCGCCCTGGAGCAGCACGGTGGTCGCGCCCTCGCGTGCCGCGAACTCCACCTTGGTCAGCACCTCGTCCACCGTCAGCGTGTAGGCTTCCTTGTCGCCGGGCCGGCGGTAGAAGGCGCAGAACTGACAGTCGGTGATGCAGACGTTCGTGTAGTTCGGGTTGGTGTCGATGACGAACGTCACCCGACGCTCCGGGATGCGGCGGAAGCGCGCCTCCTGGGCCACGCTGCCCAGATCGAGCAACGGCGCCTCGGTGAGGAGCCAGTGTCCGTCCTCGCGGTCGAGGCGCGTCCCCGCTTCCGCCTTGGCCTGGATGCGGCTCAGCACGGGAGCGGCCCGAGCTGCGCGCGCAGCCTCACGAACTCCGCAGCACCCTTGTCCTCGTCGGGGCCCAGCCGGAAGGCGAAGTTGCGCAGATACGACTCGACCTGCGCGGCGGTCCAGCCCAGGTCGCCGTGGGTCGCGGCGATCTCGGGCAGGGCGGCCATCCCGCGGTCGAGCGCGGCGTCGAGCGCCTGCTCGAAGGCGCGCCGCTCGGGGGCCGGGATGCGGGAGGCCACCGCCCAGCGCGCGAACACGAAGGGCAGCCCCGTCCAGTCGCGCCACTCGAGCCCGAGATCGGTGACGTGCCGGGCGGGCGGACCGCCGGCGAGCCGCCGGATCGCCTGATCGCCGATCAGGAGCTGCGCGTCGCAGGGCTCCTCGGCGGTGACCCAGGCGCCGGGCTCCACCTCGTGGCGGAGGGCCAGCAGGACCCGCAGCAGCTCGACGGACGTCGAGGTCTCACCGGTGATGCCGACCCGGGCCCCGCCCAGGTCCCACAGCGGCCGCTCGGAGAAGACGAGCACGCTGCGGGCGCCGGTGGGGCAGCCGATGCCGTAGGGCAGGGGCGTCAGCTCGGGCTCGATCCGGAGGTAGTCCATCAAGGAGAGCGGACCGGCATCGAGCTCGCCGGCCGCCATCGCTCGACCGAGGAGCCGCGGGATCAGGTCGACGAGCTCCACGCCGGTCAGGCGGTGGAAGAACGGCTCGCAGTTGAGGTACGGGATACGCCCGATGCGCAGCACGGTCAGCTCCACACCTTCACGACGTTGTACAGGGCGTCGCGCTCGACCGGGATCTTGCCCGCGTCCCGCACCATTCGAAGGATCTGCTCGGTGGCCAGGCCCGCCGGGCTGGCCGCCTGCGCCATGTGGGCGATCTTCTCGTCCTCGAGCGTGCCGTTGACGTCGGAGGCGCCGAAGTGGAGCGCCAGCGAGGCGGTGGCCTCGCCGATCATCACCCAGTACGCCTCGATGTGCGGAAAGTTGTCCAGCAGCAGCCTCGAGGCCGCGATGGTCCGCAGGTCGTCGG
>Ga0134127_10001122_pt1 | contig 20602 bp, 14 predicted proteins | sample KB31753_FD_96459 | JGI IMG/M metagenome (GOLD analysis project Ga0134127, IMG submission 96459) | Terrestrial soil microbial communities with excess Nitrogen fertilizer from Kellogg Biological Station, Michigan, USA - KB3-175-3 | ecosystem: Environmental > Terrestrial > Soil > Unclassified ... | reverse complement strand
TGGCGCGCCGATACGCCAACGCCAATTGTGAGGTGCGCGAGGGGCTTGCATCGCGCGTCTGGTGGCTCGCGGCGCCTCTGTATCTGGCTGGCGACACGGATGCACGCACGGACTACTACTCGCGGCTGGTTCGCGCCCGCATTGCGGATCTCGAGCCGTCGGGGGAACCGTTCGGCTGGAACGACGACGTGCGTGCCGTCGCGGTCCGCTACGGGTGGCCCGTGTGGTACTCGCAGGATGCACCGGCTCCGGGAGCGATGCTCGCTCCGGCGGTCGTCGGCCATGAACGCGGCGGCGCTTACTACTTTTTCCCCGACGCGCGCGCCGTCGATTCGCTCGCCGCCACCGATGGCGCGGACTGGGCGCTCGACGATCCGCACGCACCGGCCGCCTACGCCCCGCCGTACGCGAGATCGCTGCACGAGCTGCCCACGCGCATCGCCCGCTTTCGCCGAGCTCGCGACTCGATGATCGTGGTCGCAGCCTGGGATGACCGCGGCGACAGCACGCTGCGCGGGACTGGCTTCCGCGCGGGGCTGTTCGTCGGATCAGCGCCGGACAGCATGCGTTCCATCGAACGGCCCGACGCGCGGTCACGTGGAGCGCTGTGGATCACGGTTCCAGCGACCGGCGCGCTCGTGAGCGTCGAGCTGCTGAATGATTCGACCAGGCGCGCCGCCCGGTCGCGCCAGGGAGCGAGGCCGCTCGCCGCCCGCGCTTTCGCGCTGTCTGATCTGCTTCTCTTTGCGACAGATCCAAACGCGCTCTCCGCTCGACTCGACGATGCGGCGTCCGGCGCGCTCGCGGCCACGGTCGACACATCGGAGGTGGGCGTTTACTGGGAGCTGTACTCGACGCCGGATTCCGAGCCCGTCGTCGACATGCGTCTCAGCATCGAACCGGTCGGCGCAAGTTGGCTTGGTCGCGTCGCGGCGCGTCTTCACATCCATCCTGCGCCTTCGGCGCTCGCGCTGCATTGGCGGGAACGCGCCAACGGCAGCGGGACCACGCCGCGGTCGCTCCGACTGGACCTGTCCGGGCTTCGGCGCGGCTCGTATCGGTTGGAACTGACGGCAAACGGAGCGAGTTCTGGACGGCAAGCATCCGCGTCGCGCGACTTCGTTCTTGCGGGGGGTGGCTAGCGTGGGCGCGGGAAAACCCACACATTCGTCGTCCCTCCTCGCGACGAGGTGTCCCTTGCCGCTCGTCGCCGCACCCGGCTAGGTTTTCACCACCTTATGGGCACCAATATGGCATCGTCTTCCTCTGCTGACGCCGCAGTCACCAGCGCTCGCTCCATGAACGCGCTTCGCAGCGTCGTTCGAGCGTTTCGCATGAACACGCGCGCCATCGAACAGCAGATGGGACTCAGCCTCGCCCAGCTTTTCGTGCTCCAGCAACTGGACGAACGGCCCGCCGATTCCCTGAACGAGTTGGCCGAGCGCACCGCGACGCATCAGAGCTCGGTCTCCGTGGTCGTGCGCCGCCTGGTCGACCGCGGCCTGGTCGCGCGCACGTCGTCCACGGCCGACAAGCGGCGCGTCGAGATCGAGCTCACCGACAAGGGACGCTCCATGCTCGCGCACGCGCCGGCCACCGTGCAGACGCAATTGATGGGATCGCTGAAGGACATGAAGGACAGCGACCGCGCGCAACTCGCGGACCTGCTCGAGCAGTGGGTTCGCGGCGCTGGCATCGATCTCGCCGCGCCACCCATGCTCGGTGAAGACGACGAAGGTGTGGAGGCAAGGCATTCTGGCTGACGATTCTGAAATACCACTGAACGCGGCAGAAGGGCTGCCCGTCGCACCATCGCTGCAACCCGCCCTGGCCTCCGTTCAGGCGCCGCCACACTACAGCGCGGTCGACAAACGCGTGGTCTGGATTTCGGCGCTCGCCATCATCGTCGGCGCCTGCGCCGCGGGGATCGCGCTCTTTCTCACGCGGCTGATCGGCCTGATCACAAATCTCGCATACTACGGGCGCTGGTCCACGGCCTTCAGCGCGCCGAGCACCGCGCGCCTGGGCGCGTGGTCCGTCCTGGTGCCCATCGTCGGCGCGGTGCTGGTGGGCCTCATGGCCCGGTACGGCGCGGCCGCGATTCGCGGCCACGGCATTCCCGAGGTGATGGAGCGCGTGCTCTACAACCAGAGCCGCATCTCGCCCAAGGTGATGTTCCTCAAGCCCATCTCCGCGGCGATCGCCATTGGCACCGGCGGTCCGTTCGGCGCCGAGGGGCCGATCATCGCCACCGGTGGCGCCCTCGGGTCGCTGCTTGGCCAGATCATCCATGTGACCGCCGACGAGCGAAAGATTCTGCTCGCCGCCGGCGCCGCGGCAGGTATGGCCGCGACGTTCGGCAGTCCCGTGTCCGCGGTGCTCCTCGCCGTGGAGCTGCTGTTGTTCGAGTACCGCCCACGCTCGCTCGTCCCCGTCGCGCTGGCGTCGGCCGTCGCGGCCGTCGTGCGCACGCTGACGGCGGGCACGGCGCCCGTGTTCGCGTCGCCTCCGATGTACTCGCCGTCGCTGCACACGCTGCTCGCCTACGTGGCGCTCGGAGCGCTGATCGGCGTGTTCGCCGTGTTCACCACGCGCTTCGTCTACTGGATCGAGGATCTGTACGAGGAGCTGCCCATCCACTGGATGTGGTGGCCGGTGGTCGGCGCCATCGTGGTCGGCCTGATCGGACTCGTCGACGAGCGCACGCTGGGCGTGGGCTACTCGAACATCCAGGCGATCATCAGCGGCGATTTCGTGGGACGCGCGCTGATCATGCTTGTGGTGCTCAAGTTCATCTCGTGGGCTGTCTATCTGGGGAGCGGCACGTCAGGCGGAACGCTCGCGCCGTTGTTCACGGTGGGCGGCGGTCTGGGTGCAGCGCTCGGCGAGCTGGCGACGCGCTTCGCGCCTGGCATGGGCGTGGACGTCCACGTCGCGGCGCTGGTGGGCATGGCCGCGATCTTCGCCGGCGCATCGCATGCGCTGCTCACCTCCGTCGTGTTCGCGTTCGAGACCACGCGACAGCCCATGGGACTGCTGCCGCTGCTCGGCGGATGCAGCGCCGCGTATCTCGTCGCGCTGCTCATGCACCGCAGCTCCATCATGACCGAAAAGCTTTTCCGCCGCGGCGCCAACGTGCGCACGGAGTACTCCGCGGATTTCCTCGGCCAGGTGCAGGTGAAGAACGCGGCAACCAAGCAGGTCGTGACCATTCGGTCCGGCCGCACGCTCGGCGACCTGCGCAACTGGCTGACCACCCGCGAGGCGGACACGACGCATCAGGGCTTCCCCGTGGTCGACGAGGCGGGGCTGCTCATTGGCGTGGTGACGCGCCGCGACCTGCTCGACCCGGCGCACGATGACGGCGCGCTCGTGGAATCGATCATCAATCGGCATCCGGCGGTCGTGTACGAGCACAACACCCTGCGCGAAGCCGCGGATCACATGGTGCGCGAGGGCGTGGGCCGTCTGCCGGTGGTGAGCGAAGCCGAGCCGCGGCGCGTGGTGGCCATCATCTCGCGCAGCGACATCCTGGCGGCGCACCAGTCGCGACTCGACGCCGAAGTCGTGGAAGAGCGGCCGGCGTACGGCGTGCGACGCATGCGGCGCCGGTCAGGGGCGGTGCCGCGTCAGAAGTAGGCGTGATCGTGCTCGCGCGCGGCCGGCCGCTTGACCAGCTCCAGCGCCGAAATGCATGCGGCCAGCCAGAGCAGCCCGGCCGCGACGCCGCCCGCTTCGTCGCTCACATAGTGGATTCCTAGATAGAGTCTGCTGATGGCGATCGCCGCGACGATCGCCACGGCCGCCACGATGATGCAGACGCGGTTGAGGGCGCCGCGGGCCAGCCCGATCAGGAGATACGCGAGCATTCCGTAGCCCACGAGCGCGCCGAGGAGATGCTCGCTCACGAAGCCCGGCGCCCATCCGGCGATGACGTCGTCGGCAAACGGCAGCTCCGAGCGATGGATGACGAAGCGCAGCGTCGCATCGAGGAGGGCCGAGCCGAGAAAGGCCGCGCACCATCCGATGACTGTCGGCGGGTGCCGGCGCGACGCGACGAAGATCAGTCCGGCGACGAACAGCACCGCCATCACTCCGCGCGATCCGAGCGCGCTCACCAGGGCCAACGCGTGCAGCAGCCCGGCGGACAAGCGGCCGTGCAACCGCGCGTCGAGGATGATGTCGAATCGCGTGAGCGGCGAATTCTCCACGAACCGCTCCGTGATCGCGGCAAAGAGGCCGAGCACCGCGAGCGACGCGAGCATTCCGAGAGCGAGGTGGACCGCGAGGTAGCGTTCCTGCGCGGCACGGACGCGCGGCGAATGAGCATGGACGTCTTCGCCCACGAAGCTGGCCCACCGCCGATCGAGCGACGAGGTGATGCGCGGCTCGTTGGCGCGGAACCAGCGCCAGAAGAGCACGACGCCGGCAACGAGCGCGATGAGAAGCGCGAGGAGCAGACTCACGCGCCCGACGTAGCGCATGAGCCGCGGCAGGTTCTTGCCAAAGATGAAGCCGAGCGCGCTGAACGCCGACACCCAGGCGATGCCGCCCGCGGCGTTGTAGATCGAGAACCGAACGGCATCCATGCGCGCGACGCCGGCGAATAGCCCGATGTAGCTGCGGACGATCGCGATGAAGCGGCCAACGAGCACGGCTTTCGCCCCATGCCGCGCAAAGAATTTGTGCGAGCGCTCCAGGTGCGAGTCGCTCACGTGCAGGAAGCGGCCGTAGCGGTGCACGACCGCCGGGCCGCCGCGAAGTCCGATCCAGTAGCCCGCGCCGACGCCGCTGAAGGTTCCGATGCAGCCGGCAAGCACGACGCCAACGATCGAAAGCGTGCCCTGGCCCGCCAACGCGGCGGCTGTCACGAGAGCCGTTTCGCCGGGCACCGGGACGCCGATGCCTTCGATGAAGAGGAAGACGGCGACAGCGACGTAGCCGAAGCGCGCGACGAGCTCCGTGAGCGAATGGCTCATGCGACTCGCATTGGATTTTGCTCAGCGGCTGTCATAGGTTTCGTCATGCGCTCCCGTCATTCGACCTGGCACCGGATGATCAATTTCGGTCTCGCGGCTCTGGCGCTGCCCATCGTCACGTCGTGCGGAAGCACCGCTCCGGATCTCACCTCACCCGCTGGCAGGTATGAGCTGAAGCGCGTGAACAATAACGGCGTTCCGGCTCTGATTTTCCTGAACGAGACGCCGTTTTTCAAGCAGTTGTGGCATGCCGGAAGTATGACGGTGGAGCAAAATGGGCGCTGGGTGGATTCACTCGTCATCGAGACAGTCACCGCCCAATCCGATTCCCTCACGACGCTCGTGCTGGCGGGCAGCTACACGGCGTACCCGGACCACGTGGAATTCATGCTCGATCCGGGAACGACAGGCGAGTGGCAGGCCGTGGAGGATGCGCGTCCCGTAGACGGGAACCTCCAGGTGCAGGTCACGCCGACGACCAGCTTCTTTTTTGGATTCCCACGCTAGTCGCGGCTCTCGAGTAGTTCTCACCTGTCCGCACGGACCATTCAATTGAAATCGAACCCGCTCCATCGACCGCGGTACGTCCGCGCCCTCCGCGGCTGGCTGCTCACCGCCGGATTGCTCACGACCGTCGGCGCGACAGCGCGTGCGCAGGACAATTACGAGATCCAGGTCTACGGCTCCGAAACGGTTCCCACGGCGCACACGATGTTCGAGTTGCACTCGAACTTCACCTTCGAGGGGCAGCGAGCGCCGGCCGACGGCACCTTTCCGGACGACCACGCCGAGCACGAGACGCTCGAGATCACGCACGGCTTCAACTCGTGGTTCGAGACCGGCTTCTATCTCTTCACGAGCGAGCGGTCGGGCCAGGGGGTTCAGTGGGTGGGCGATCACATCCGGCCGCGCTTCCGCGTCCCCGAGAGCTGGCACTGGCCCGTTGGCGTCAGCCTCTCGCAGGAGATCGGCTATCAGCGCAGCCAGTTCACGCCGGCGACGTGGAGTTACGAGCTCCGGCCCATCGTGGACAAGAAGATCGGACGCTGGTACGCGTCCGTGAACCCGACACTCGAGCGCGCGCTGCGCGGTAAGGGGGTGGACGAACGCTTCGAGTTCTCGCCGAACGTCGCGCTCACCTACGATCTGACCAAGAAGGTCAACCTGGCGGGCGAGTACTACGGCGCCATGGGCCCGCTCGGCGCGATCGACCCGCTCAGGGAGCAGGAGCATCAGGTGTTCGGCGCTGTCAATCTCGACCTGGGACCGAACTGGGAGTTCAACTTCGGCTACGGCGTGGGGCTCACAGGCGCCACGGATCACACTGTCGTGAAGATGATCCTCGGTCGGCTGGTTCCCTAGGAACCAAAATCCGTTTTGGGGTCAGGCACCGTTTTTGGGGTCAGGCACCGTTTTTGGTGCCTGACCCCGTTTTTGGGGTCAGGCACCGTTTTTGGTGCCTGACCCCGTTTTGGGGACGGAGGGTCAGCGCGTGAGCATCAGAAACTCATCGCGCGTGCGCTGATCGTCGCGGAAGAGTCCCCGCAGCGCGCTCGTGAGTGTGCGCGAGCCTTGCTTCTCCACGCCGCGCATGGCCATGCACATGTGCTCCGCCTCGATCACGACGCCGACGCCGGCTGGGGCGAGGACGTCTTCGATCGCCGACGCGACCTGCTCCGTGAGCCGCTCCTGCACCTGCAGCCGGCGCGCGAAGATCTCCACGATGCGTGGCAGCTTGGAGAGCCCGATGATGCGCCCATTCGGGATGTATGCCACGTGCGCCCGGCCGAAAAAGGGCAGCATGTGATGCTCGCACAGGCTGTAGAACTGGATGTCGCGCACGAGCACCATGTTCTGGTGCTGCTCGCGGAAGACGGCGGCCCCGACCTCGCGCTCCACGTCCATCTCGTAGCCTCGCGTGAGCCAGCGCATGGCGCGGGCGACGCGCTCGGGCGTCCGGACCAGGCCTTCGCGGTCCGCGTCCTCACCGAGCAGCGACAATTCCCGCCGAACGAGTGCGGCGATCGGATCCTGGCCCGAGCTCGCTTCGGGTTGCGTGCCCAGCGAATGCCGCGACTCGACGAATGAGGCCTCGCTCGAGGGCTCGAGAACCTCAGTGGTCACCGTACTTGCACGATCCAGCATTCCAGGGCTCCTTTTTCGTTGGCGAAGAAGAAATGCATTGACGAGTTGAATAAGTCAAGTAATTTCTTGACAAATTAGAACCGGAGCTGGAAATGGGTGGACAGAAAGCCAAACTCACGGGACCGGACCTGAGCGCTGGAATCCCAGCGAGCCAACTCGCCGACGGCGAAAAATTGCTCGGCCACGCGTCGGGCGAGCCGGTGCTGCTCGCGCGCGTAGGCGGCGAATTCTTCGCGATAGGCGCCTCGTGCAGCCACTACGGCGGGCCGCTCGCCGAGGGCCTGCTGGTCGGCGACACAGTTCGTTGTCCCTGGCACCATGCCTGTTTCAGTTTGCGCACGGGCGAGGCGCTGAGAGCTCCCGCGCTCTCGCCTGTCTCGTCGTGGCGCGTGGAGCGGCGCGGCGACAAGGTGGTCGTCACGGAGAAGATCGAGCGCGACCCGCTCGCGCCGACCTATCCGTGCGGCACGAAGTCGACGGCCCCGCGATCGATCCTGATCATTGGCGCGGGCGCCGCGGGATCGGCCGCCGCTGAAATGATCCGGCGCTGCGGCTTTGGCGGCACTGTCACGCTCCTCGATCAGGAAACCGACTCGCCCTACGACAGGCCGAACCTCTCCAAGGACTACCTCGCCGGCAACGCGCCCGAGGAATGGATCCCTCTGCGCCCCGCGGGCTTCTACGCGGAGCACGACATCCAGATAGTGCGTGCCCGCGCGGTTCGCCTCGACGCCGCCTCACGAACCGTCGACGTGGAGAATGGCGGCGTCCTCTCGTTCGATCGCTGCCTGCTCGCCACAGGCGCGGAGCCCGTGCGCCTCGACATTCCCGGCATGAAGCTGCCGCACGTTCACACGCTGCGCTCACTCGCCGACAGTCGCTCCATCGTCGCGGCCTCGAAGCAGAAACCCAAAGCCGTCGTCATAGGCGCGAGCTTCATTGGCCTCGAGGCCGCCGCATCGCTGCGCGCTCGCGATGTGGACGTCACCGTCGTTTCACCCGAGGCGGTGCCACTCGAGCGCGTCCTTGGCGGCACACTCGGCGCCTCCATCAGGCGCCTGCACGAGTCCAAGGGCGTGAGCTTCCGACTCGGCAGCAAGCCGCAGCGAATCGAGCCCGATGCGGTGATCCTCGATGACGGGACTCGCGTTCCCGCGACGCTCGTCGTCGTCGGTGTCGGCGTGCGGCCCCGGCTCGATCTTGCCGAAAGTGCTGGCCTGCGGATGGATCGCGGCGTTGCCGTGAACGAGTTCCTGGAGACGAGCGCGCCGGGCATTTTTGCCGCGGGGGACATCGTGCGTTGGCCGGATCCGCACACGGGCGAGTCGATCCGGGTGGAGCACTGGGTCGTCGCGCAGCGCATGGGCCAAACCGCCGCGCGGAACATGATCGGCGCCCGCGAGCGGTTCGACGACGTTCCCTTCTTCTGGAGCGCCCACTACGACATGAGCGTGAACTACGTGGGCCACGCGGAACGCTGGGACAAGGAGCGCGTGGACGGAGACGCCGACGCGCGGGATGTCTCGGTTCGGTTCGACAAGGGCGGTCGGACGGAGGCCCTGGCGACCATTTTTCGCGACGAGGAGAGCCTCGAGCAGGAGCTCTCCATGGAGCGGACGACAGCGAAAGGAGCGGGCTGAACGGCTGGCGGCCCGGAACTGGCGATGTAACTTCCTCGAATGGCGACCGCAACAACGGCTGGCAGGCTCCTCAATCGAATCAACGGAAAGGCTCCCGAGCTGCTCACAGCCGTGCTGGAATCGGCGGGTGTCAGCCTCGACAGTCTCGACGGCCTCGCGACCACGCGCCTCGAGGTCGATGCGCAGCTTCGCCTCGCCGCCGCGGTGCTCGAGCTGGCGCCTGAGTTCGGGCGCGAGGCGCGCCGGCTGCAGGGCCAGGCTTCGGCGGCGGCCGACTACGTCCAGGGCACCACGAGCCGGAGCACCTCGGCGCCCCTGGGCTCCGCGCACGGCCGGACCGCGCCACCCTCCTGAGAGATTGGTGCCTGACCCCAATTTTGGTGCCTGACCCCAATTTTGGGGTCAGGCACCGTTTTGTCGATCTGGCGCGGCTTCGTTCGACGTGATTGTAGAGCCGGCACGCACCGGCGCCACGATCCCCAACTCCAGGAGCTGAACGATGCGCGTCCTCGTCATGGTGAAGGCCAACGAGCAGAGTGAGGCGGCCCAGCTGCCTTCGACCGAGATGCTCGAGAAAATGGGCCGGTTCAACGAAGAGCTCGTGAAGGCCGGCGTCCTGCTCGCCGCTGAAGGTCTGCAACCCAGCTCGCGCGGCACGCGCTTCTACTTCACGCCGAACGCGAAGCCGCGCATGGTCGATGGACCATTCGCCGAGAGCAAGGAGCTCGTCGCCGGTTTCTGGCTCTGGCAGGTGAAGTCGTGGGACGAAGCGCTCGAGTGGGCGCGCCGCTGCCCGAACCCGGGCGACACAGGCGAGGCGCAGATCGAGCTGCGGCGAGTGTTCGAGGCCGATGACTTCGGCGAGAACCTCACGCCCGAGCTGCGCAAGCAGGAAGAGCGGCAGCGCGCCGAAACCGCGGCGCGCCGGGATAAATAGCCCAGGCATGGACGACGCGCGCCGCGCCGTCGAGGCGGTCTGGCGGATCGAATCCGCCAAGCTGATCGCCGCGCTCACGCGAATGGTTGGCGACGTGGGCGCGGCGGAGGACCTCGCGCAGGATGCGCTCGTCGCCGCGCTCGAGCGCTGGCCGGAGATCGGCGTGCCGTCCAATCCCGGCGCGTGGCTCATGGCGACGGCGAAGCACCGCGCCGTGGATCTCATGCGGCGCAACACGCTGCACGAGCGGAAAAGCGATGCGATCGCCCGCGAGATCACCGAGCAATCGGACGCGGCGACGCCGGACCTGGATGCCGCCATGGATGACGAGATCGGAGACGACCTGCTGCGGCTGATGTTCATGTGCTGCCACCCCGTGCTGGCGACGGAGGCGCGTGTCGCGCTCACGCTCCGGCTGCTGGGCGGCCTCACGACGCCGGAGATCGCACGCGCTTTTCTCGTGCCCGAAGCGACGCTCGCGCAGCGCATAGTCCGCGCGAAGCGAACGCTGACCGAAGCGCGGGTGCCGTTCGACATTCCGCGCGGTGCCGAGCTGCGCGCGCGTCTCTCGTCGGTGCTCGAGGTGCTCTACCTCGTGTTCAACGAAGGCTACAGCGCGACAGCCGGCGACGATTGGGTGCGGCCGGCACTCTGCGAGGACGCGATGCGGCTGGGTCGCGTCCTCGAGCAACTCGCGCCCGACGAGCCGGAGGTGCACGGACTCGTGGCCCTCATGGAGCTACAAGCCTCGCGGTTGCGCGCGCGTGTGGCGGCGGACGGCACCCCGATCCTGCTCATGGATCAGGATCGCACGCGCTGGGATCGGCTGCTGATCACGCACGGCCTCGGCGCGCTCGATCGCGCGATGCCGCCGCGCGCGCCCCTCGGCCCGTACGCGCTTCAGGCGGCGATCGCCGCCTGCCATGCGCGCGCCGCGACACCGCGGGACACCGACTGGGAACGCATCGCTGCCCTGTATGACGCACTTGCGCAGGTGACCCCGTCGCCCATCGTGGAGCTCAATCGGGCCGTCGCCGTGGGGATGGCGTTCGGCCCGGCGGCTGGGCTGGAGATCATCGACGCCATCGCGCAGGACCGCGCACTCGCCAAATACCATTTGCTTCCCGCCGTGCGCGGCGATCTGCTCGAGCGGCTCGGCCGTCGCGACGAGGCGCGGCGCGAGTTCGAGCGCGCGGCTTCGCTCGCGACGAATGCGCGCGAGCGAACGATCATGCAGGATCGCGCCGCCGCGGCTCAGTGAAGCTGCGAGAGCGTCGCCGACGTGCGTGACGTCATCAGGCCGTCGCTGCACAGCACGGTGATCGCGCTCGCCTGATTTGGCGGCAGCGTCAACGACGGAGTGGGACTGATACCCAGCACCGTGTGCGTCGAAGCGTCCAGAATCAGAACGCCGCGGCTGACCGCGGGACATGCGGCGCCGACTGAGCCGTCAGCGTTGCGGCGGATGGCCGGCGTTCTATCCAGCGTGGCGCCGGTCGTCGGCGCGGGCCGCCGCGCCAGCAGCGACGAGCCCGCGGGGCCTGTCACGCGTACCGCCTGCAAATCCGAATCGAGCTCCGGCGTCTCGGGGACCGCGACGGTGAAGTGACGCACGTGCGCGTCGTGATCGATGACGGCGCCGTCAAAGCGATAGGTGAAGAGCACGCGTCCCGCGGCATCGGTTCCGGTCAGCGTGTATGCGCCATTGCCGTTGGGCGACGTGGGACGCGCGTCGATGGAGAAGGCGGGCGACATGGACACGCCGCTCCGATCATCGATGCTTCCGCGGAGCGCGATCACTCGTGTGCGCGGCTCGGGCGCGCGATCCGCCACGACGGTGGACGAGCGGAAATTCAAGATCGCCTTGTAGGTGTACGCGCTCTCCCACACCGGAAAGCAGTAGCCCATCACGTCGCCGGTGCTGGTGGCGATCTGACTGGCGCCGGACGCGAGCCCATAGGACCACGAGTACACGTCGAAGCCCGGCTGATCGATGTGGCCGCCAGGCACGGGATAGCCAGCATCGAGCGGCGCGCCCGCGCCGCCGCAGGGCGCGTGCGCCCGGCCGAAGGTGTGACCGATCTCGTGGGCCACGAGGTCGCGGGCCTGCGTGGGCGCATTGAACCACCCGGGCCCGACGGCCGCAGACGTCCGCGTGTGCGCGCCGGCGTCCGTCCCCACAGTGGGGATGTAGGAGAATCCGCCGAAGTTGGTGTAGTTGAAGCGAGGGGGCGGCTGGACCACGCCGAACCAGTTCGCTGTCGGCTCCGTGGGATCGGCGATCCGCGCGAGATCGAGCTCCGCGATCAACTCGGTCCAGAAGCTCGCATCGCCTCCCGCCGGAGCCGTGCCGAAACTCGCGCCGGTCGTGAAGCTCGCGGCTATGTGCGCGTTCACGACGCCCAACGGGTGCACGCTGCGAAGCGTCTGGAGGTACGAGGTGAGCGAATCGCTCGAGATGGCCGATACAACGTTGCCGTTCGCGGACAGCACGATCGGAACGAACCGGATGGTCAGCGGCGGCACCGACACGACGTTCAGCGTTGTCGTTCCGGTTCGCGGAAACACGTCGTTCGACGTCGTGTCGTCGGCCTGGTTGCCGGCCGGAAGGACTTCGACTTGCCAGTTGGCCCCCGTCACAAGTCGGGGAGCGCGCACGAGAAACTGCGCCGTCGGCAGTCCCGTACCGAGCGCCGTGGCGCCCAGGCTCGTGACCGTGTCGGTGCTCGTGAGCACGTTGCTCGCATTGAACATGCGCAGCACGACACGAACTGGCGTGAACTCGGCGGTCGCGGCGAGGTACACGTTCGCGACGGCGTCTCCGCCGCTCGCGATCATCGGGAGGCTCCCCGCGGAGTCCTGCACGCCCTGCGTGAACTGAACGCCGGCGACGGCGACGTCGCCCGACGGCCGCGGGCCCGTGGTCTTCGTCGTATCAGTCGGAGACTGGTTGCTCGGGGAAGTCGTGTCGGTCGAACCGCATGCAGCCGAAAGAAGCGCAAGGATGCAGAGCACCGCGCAGCCGCGACGTCGCGAGAGGGGCATTGGTTGTGTCTTGCAGGAGGGGCCTTCGGGGCGGCCGCGGCGCGGCAGCGTGCCCAATGATCGCCACGGCCTCGAGCCGCGTCAATGATGCGTGATTGAGAAGGACTAACGCTGCGTCAACTCGGCGACAGGATACACGAGATGGTGGCGCTTCCTGCATCGAGGCCCGGCGCAGCCGCCTGAATCCGCAGCTCGCCCGGCTCACGTCCCGACTGCACGATCGCTTGCGCCAGCCCATTGAACACGCTTCGCGTGCTGCCCTTGTCGGCCTCGTGGCTGCTCGGGTCTCCACTCCCAAGACCGATCAGTCGTCCGACGCCGCTGACGGTGAACGTGAGCGTATCGTCGCTCGTGGGCACGATGCGTCCCTGTGCATCCACGACGCTCACCGTCACGAGCGAGACGTCGACGCCATTGGCGATGATCCTGGACCGGTCCGGAGTAAGGATGATCCCGTGCGGCGCACCCGTCGTCGCTCTTCGGTCCTCGAGGACGGGCGCGCCTCCCCCTGCCGCGTAGCCGCGCGCCACCAGCTCGCCCGGCGCGTATGGCACCTTCCATGAAGCGTGGCCGGTCGGCGCTATCTCACGCGTGCCGAGGCTCGTGCCGTTCAGCAGGAGCTCCACGCGCGGCAGGTTGCTGTGGACCCACACGTCCACAAGCTGGCCCTCGCGGCCCGGCCAATTCCAGTGCGGAAACAGGTGCAACACGGGGCTGCGCCCCCACCATGACTTGTAATAGTAGAAATTATCTTTCGGAAAGCCGCACGTGTCCATGATGCCAAAGTGCGAGCTGATACAGGGCCAGGCATAGGGTGTTGGCTCGCCGCGGTAGTCGAAGCCTGTCCACACGAAGCCCCCGCCGAGCCAGGGCCGCTCCGCAAACCGTGGCCACCACTCGTCGGCCGTCGCGCCCCAGCCCGGCTTGTTGACGTCGTACGCGCTCATGTAGCCGCGCGCGGGATCGTTCGCGTAGATGCCGCGTGTGGCCAGCGTGCTCGCCACCTCGGTCCCGAAGGCAGGCTGCCGCGGATGCGCGGCGTGGAACTGGTCGAGGTTGGACTCCGGTCGCGCCGGCCGCTCGTAGTTGCAGCCCTGCACGTCCACCACCTGCGAAATGCCGCTCCCCCACCCTCCGTCCATCGCCGCCGTGACCGGCCGCGTGGGATCCAGCTCGCGCGCGAGCCGCTTCATCGATGCAGCGACGCGCCGCCCGCGATCATTGCCCTGATCGTTCCACTCCTCGTTCGCGATACTCCAGGCGAAGATGCACGGATGGTTTCGATCGCGCCGGATCATGCGCTCGAGCTGGCTCAGCCCCTCAGGCTCCGACGAGAACATGCGTGTCTCGTCGAGCACGAGCATTCCGAGCCGATCGCACGCGTCGAGCAGCTCGGGCGCCGGCGGGTTGTGCGACGTACGGTACGCGTTCGAGCCCATGTCGCGCAGCCGCTCTATGCGATACTCGTGAATCCGATCGGGCAGGGCCGAGCCCACGCCGGCGTGATCCTGGTGATTGCACGTGCCTTTGAGCTCCACGCGCGTGCCGTTGAGCGAAAAGCCCTGTTCGGGATCCCAGGCCGCCGTGCGGATGCCGAAGGTCGTTTCGTAGCTGTCGAGCACCGCGCCGCTCGCGGAGACCTGCGTCGTGGCGCTGTAGAGCGCTGGCGCGTCCGGCGACCATAATTGCGCCGCGGCGACGCGCGCTGTCGCCTTGTGCGTCGCGGTCGTCCACGGCGCGACATCCACGCGCGCCGGTGGCGTGGACGCCACAGTCTTGCCGGCAGCGTCGCGAATCACGTGCGACACGCGCGTCGTGACCGGCGCGTCGGATTCATTCCGGATTTCGGTCGCGATGGTGACGTCCGCCGACGATCCGGTGACTCGACTCGTGACGAAGGTTCCCCACTGCGGCACATGGATCGGAGACGTTTTCACGAGCCACACGTGGCGATAGATACCCGCGCCCTCGTAGAACCAGCCTTCGCGCGCCGTCGCGTCGGCGCGCACGATCACGACGTTCGTGCCGCCGTACGTGACCAGGTCGGTGATGTCGAATCGGAACGGTGCGTACCCGCTCTCGTTGCGGCCGAGCCAGTGTCCGTTGAGCGCGACGACCGAGTCGCGAAAGACGCCGTCGAACTCGAGCGAGATACGGCGCCCCGCGTCGCTCGCTGGAATGTCGAATGTCTTGCGGTACCAGCCGATGCTCGTGGCGGGGTATGCGCGGCCGAGTGGCTTCGCGCCGAACTCGATCAGCTCCGGCGCGTTCTCGAATGGAAGCGCGACGGCCCAGTCGTGCGGCAAGTCCACTGGCTCCCAGTTCGACACGTCGAATTTCGCGCGCGAGGGAGCGAAGACGTCGCCCGCCTTGGCGAACATGCGGCCGCGCCCCCAACCAAAGTCGAGCGCGGGATCGTCCGCGTTGCCCAGGTGAAAGCGCCAGTCGCGGTCGAAGCTCAGCCGTTCGCGGCCCACCGTCGCGGCCGGAGCCGACCAAAGGTGCTCGGCGGGCTCCGCTGATTCCCGCAACGACTGCACCGCCGCTGCAACGGGCGCGGGAAGCACCACCGCTCCCGCGGCGGCGCCGAGTGCGGTTTTGAGCATGGAGCGCCGAGTGACCTCCCGGTTCGCCTCGCCGTGCTGGAGCGGCTCGTCTTCGTCGTGGCTCATGGTTCAACTATCTAGCTCCGCAAACTGTGGCGGTCCAGATTAACGCATGCCCACTCCTCATCGGCCCCAAGGCGCGACACCCAACGTGGCAACGCCTGACGATCCCGCCGCGAGCGAGCTCTCGCGCCGCTCTTTCATCGAACGCGGCACGATGGCCGGCGCCGGATTCGCGCTCATGACCGGCCTCCGCGCGGACTGGCTGGAACGCCTTGGCCGCGCAGCGACGCGCTCGACCCAGGTCGACGTCCGCCTTGCGAGCGACAGCATCACGCTCCAGAACGGATTGCTCCGCGCCACATGGTCCACGCGCGACCACACGCTTCGCGCCCAGCGGGCGACGGATCTCGCCACCCGGGCGTCGCTGGCGCTGCCTGAGCGCGCGTTCGACATAGTGCTCACCGATGGAAGCACGCTCGCCTCCACCGACATGCACATCGTCGGCGTGCCGCAGGTCGAGACGATCGCGCCGATTGCCGGTGCATCGCGCGCGGCCGACACCATTCCTGGCAGGCGAGTGACAGTCGTGCTCGAGGATCCCCGGAAACGCTTGCGCGCGCTCTGGCGCGCCGAGCTGCGCGACGGGTCGCGCTACGTCCGGCAGGAGATCACGTTGCAGCCGCTGGGCGGCCCGCTCGCGCTCAAGGAGATCGCGCTCATGGACATGAACGCGCCCGGCGCGGCGTCCACGGGCACGGTGCGCGGAAGCCCCGTCACCATCGGCACCTGGTACGTGGGCTTCGAGCATCCGCTGTCCCACACGCAGGTGCAGGGCGACCACGTGCGTTGCTCGCTGCCGCGCGAGCTGCCGTTGCGCCCCGAGTCGCCTGTCGTGCTCTCGAGCGTGGTCGGGAGCACGCGATCCGGTCAATTGCGGCGCGACTTCCTCGAGTACGTGGAGCGCGAGCGCGCGCATCCGTACAGGACGTTCCTGCATTACAACTCGTGGTACGACATCGGCTACTTCTCCAAGTACTCGGAGCCGGAGGCCATCGCGGCGATCCAGGCATTCGGCGACCAGCTCGTGAAGCAGCGCGGCGTGGTGATGGATTCGTTCCTGTTCGACGACGGCTGGGACGATCCAAAGACTCTCTGGGGCTTTCACGCGGGATTCCCGGACGGCTTCACGCGGGTCCGCGAGGAAGCGGCGAAGTACGGTTTCGCTCCGGGCGTGTGGATGTCGCCGTGGGGCGGCTACGGCCAGCCGCAGAAGGACAGGCTCACCTACGGGCGCGAGCAGGGGTTCGAGACGAACGACGGCGGCTTCGCGCTCTCGGGGCCCATGTACTATGCGCGCTTTCGCGACACGTGCCTGCACATGATGCGCGATTACGGCGTGAACCAGTTCAAGTTCGACGGCACAGGCAACGCCTCGCGCGCCATTCCCGGCAGCGCGTTCGACAGCGATTTCGACGCGGCCATCCATCTGATTCAGGAGCTGCGCGCGGAGAAACCGGATCTGTTCGTGAATCTCACGACTGGCACGTATCCGTCGCCCTTCTGGCTGCGCTACGCGGATTCCATCTGGCGCGGCGGCGAGGATCATTCGTTCGCCGGCGTGGGCTCCGATCGGCAGCAGTGGATCACCTATCGCGACGGGGACATCCACGAACACGTGGTCCAGCGAGGCGCGCTGTATCCGCTCAATTCGCTCATGTTGCACGGCATGATCTACGCGCGGCACGCCAACAAGCTCGACGTCGATCCGCACCGCGACTTCCCTTCCGAGATCCAGTCCTACTTCGGGACGGGGACGCAGTTGCAGGAGATGTACGTGACGCCGGTGCTCACGAGCAGCGAGTGGGATACGCTCGCCAGGTGGGCGAAATGGTCGCGCGCGAATGCGACGACCCTGCGGGACACGCACTGGATCGGCGGCGATCCGCAGAAACTGGAAGCCTACGGCTTCGCGTCCTGGTCGCCGGGCCGCGGGATCATCACGCTGCGTAATCCGAGCGATAAGCCGCAATCGTTCGCGCTCGACGTGGGTGCCGCGCTCGAGCTCCCTGAAGATGCGCCGCGAAGTTATCTGGCCGTCCCGCCCGGGGGCGCTCAGGATGAGCCGCCAGGCATACTCGAGGCGGGAACGACGCAGTCTGTTCACCTCGAGCCGTTCGGGGTGATCACGCTGGAGCTACGTCCCCAGTGAACCCGAGTCGCCTCGACTGGATCATCGTCCTCATCTCGATCGGCATCTCGTTCCTGCCGGCGATTCTCCTGGCGCGGCGGGCGGGACGGAGCACGTCCGAGTTCTTCACCTCGGGGCGCGCGGCGCCGTGGTGGCTGATCGGCGTTTCCATGGTCGCCACGACCTTCAGCACCGACACGCCAAACCTTGTCACGAATCTCGTCCGCGAGCAGGGCGTCGCCGACAACTGGGCCTGGTGGGCATTCCTGCTCACAGGCATGGCGACAGTGTTCTTCTACGCGCGCCTCTGGCGCCGGTCGCGCGTCCTCACCGATCTCGAGTTTTACGAGATCCGGTATGCCGGCCGCGCCGCGAGCTTCGTGCGCGGGTTTCGTGCGCTGTATCTCGGACTCTTCTTCAACTGCATGATCATGGCGGCGGTGAATCTGGCCGCCGCCAAGATAGCGAACGTGGTGCTCGGCTGGCCCATGGGCCGCACACTCGCCATCTGCGCCACCCTCAACATCCTTTTCGCGGCGACGTCGGGCCTCTGGGGCGTGATGGTCACGGACCTCATCCAGTTCGGCATCGCGATGACGGGATCGTTCGCCGCGGCGTATTACGCCGTCAAACAGCCGACCGTCGGAGGGCTGGCTGGGCTGTTCGCGAAAATCCCCGCGCACACCCTGAACATGCTTCCCGACTTCGGGAACTGGTCGCTGACACTGACGCTGCTCGTCATTCCGCTCACAGTTCAGTGGTGGTCCGTCTGGTACCCGGGCGCCGAACCGGGCGGCGGGAGCTACATCGCGCAGCGCATGCTCGCGTCGCGCAGCGAGCGCGACGCCCTCTCGGGCACGCTGTTCTTCAACGTCTGCCATTACGCGCTCAGGCCGTGGCCGTGGATCGTCGTCGCGCTGGCGTCCATGATCGTCTTCCCCACCCTGCACGACTTAGCGCACACCTTCCCGTACGTGGATCCGCATCTCATCGGCCAGGACATGGCGTATCCCGCCATGCTCAAATTCCTGCCGCACGGGATGCTGGGCTTGATGATCGCCGGCATGCTCGCGGCGTACGTCTCGACGCTGTCGACGCATCTGAACTGGGGCACGTCGTATCTGGTTCACGACTTCTACAGGCGCTTCATCAAACCCGAAGGCGAGGAGCGCCACTACGTGCTGGTGGGGCGGATCGTCACGGGCCTTCTCATGCTGCTCGGCGTCGCCGCGACCTACGCGCTCGACTCGGCGCGGCAGGCGTTCGAGCTGCTCATGTCCGTTGGCGCCGGCACGGGACTGATCTACCTGCTGCGCTGGTTCTGGTGGCGCATCAATGCCTGGAGCGAGATCGCCGCCATGGCGAGTTCGTTCATCGTGGCCATCGGCTTTTTCGTGGCCCAGAAGATGGGCCATCAGATATCTGATACGACAGTTCTGCTTTCGACCATCGCCGTCACGACGGTCGTCTGGGTCACGACCACGTACGCGACTCGGCCAACTGACGACGCCACGCTCGAGCGCTTCTACCGCCTGGTGCGGCCGGCCGGCCCCGGGTGGCGTGGCGTGCGCGAACGGGCGAACCTCGCTCCGTCGCCAGATTCGCTCGCCCATTCGTTTCTCGGCTGGATACTCGGGTGCGTCTTCATCTACGCCGCCCTCTTCGGGTCCGGGAGCTTCGTGTACGGCCGCACAGGCCCCGCGGTGGTATGGACTGTCTTCTTCGTCCTGAGTGGCGGCGGTCTGATGTGGCTGCTGCCGAAGCTGTGGTCAGGCGCCGGGCAGACTGACACCATCTCGGAAAACGTGATCGCCGCCCCGCCGACCAAGGCGGTGATCCTCGCCGCTGGCTCGGGCAAACGAATGCGCGCCGCTGATGCCGGCGTGGCGCTCGCTCCGGAGCAGGCCGCGGCGGCCGATCGCGGCGTCAAGGCGATGATCCCTATCGACAGGCCGTTTCTCGACTACGTGATCAGTGCGCTCGCCGACGCGGGATTCACCGACGTGTGTCTCATCATCGGGCCGCACCATGACGAGATGCGCGAGCATTACTCGAGGCATGCGGACGGCGCGCGCGTGCGCGTAAGCTTCGCTGTCCAGGACGAGCCGAAGGGAACGGCGCATGCGCTGCTCTCCGCTGCGGGTTTCGTGGCCGGCGATGCGTTCATCGTGCTGAATTCTGACAGCTACTATCCCGTGTCGGTGCTTCGGACGCTTCGCGAGCAGCGCGAAGCGGCGATGCCGGCATTCGAGCGCCAGACACTCGTTCGCGACAGCAACTTCCCCGCTGAGCGGGTCATGCAGTTCGCCTTGCTGGATGTCGACGAGGAGGGTTATCTGCGACGCGTGCTGGAGAAGCCGAGCGAGAGCGCGGCTCGGGCGCTGGGCGACCATGCAGCAGTGAGCATGAACGTGTGGTTGTTCACGCCGGAGATCTTCGAGGCGTGCCAGCACGTGCCCGTGTCGCAGCGGGGCGAGATGGAGCTGCCCAACGCAGTGCAATGGGGCATCGATCACATAGGACTGCGCATTCGGGCCGTTCCGGTGGAGTCAGGCGTTCTCGATCTCTCGAGCCGCGCGGACGTTCCATCCGTCGCGGCGCGTCTCGCGGGAACCGAGGTCAGGCTCTGAGCGTCACCGGCGGCGTCAGCGGCGCCGGCCTCGCACGGCGGCTGACACAGGCAGGCCTGAGCGCCGCCGAAGAGGCGCAGAAAGCTCGTATGTTCGACCGAGTGCTCGGCGCGCTCGGTCAGTGCGCGCGCGGCGACCCGTACCTGTGGTGGGTGCCCGGGCGGGTGGAGTTCCTGGGCAAGCACACGGACTACGCGGGCGGCCGAAGCCTGTTGTGCGCCGCCGAACGTGGCTTCGCCGTGGCCGCTATCGCGCGCGGCGACGACGAATTCGTGATCGTGAACGCGGATAGCGGGGATCGCGCAACGGGCCGGTTGAGCGCCGATCTGGCCACGGCGGTCGGCCAGTGGACCAACTACCCCTTCACCGTGGCGCGTCGCGTCGCTCGCAATTTCCCCGGCTCCAAGCGCGGGTTGACGATGGCGTTCG
>Ga0134127_10001121_pt1 | contig 20624 bp, 18 predicted proteins | sample KB31753_FD_96459 | JGI IMG/M metagenome (GOLD analysis project Ga0134127, IMG submission 96459) | Terrestrial soil microbial communities with excess Nitrogen fertilizer from Kellogg Biological Station, Michigan, USA - KB3-175-3 | ecosystem: Environmental > Terrestrial > Soil > Unclassified ... | reverse complement strand
GCGCGCCGCCGTCGGCGACCAGGGCGAGCGAGCACTCCTCACAGCCGAGCTGCAACGTCTCGACGCGCTCGCCGGCGATCTCGCCGCTGCCACTGCACCGTCGCTCGAAAATGCTTTGCGCGCCGGCGACGACGACACCGTGAGCCGCATCGCTACCGCGCTGCTGGAGAACCACGCGACCATGGCCGTCCGCGTGCTGCGTCCGAATGGCACCGTGCTGTTCGAAACGCGGCGCTCGAATGCGTGGGACAGTTCGCTCACTGCCGAAGAGCAACGCACCGTACGGCGCGAGCTCGGCGATCTGACGTTGCTCGGCACGCTCGAGCTGACGGTCGCACGGCCGAGCTTGCACTCTTCGGCGACGGCGTTGCGCACGCAACTGCAACACGTCGAGCAGCGCGGCTTCGCCCGCAAGGTGTGGATCATCGTTGGCGCCGGCACTCTCATCACGCTGATGCTGGCGGCTGTTGCATGGCTGCTCGCGCAGCGGCTGGAGCGCCCGATCGTCGAGCTGATCCGCTCGGCCGAGCGCATCGGCGAAGGCGACTACACCCGGCCGCATCAGGTCACGGGCAGCAACGAGATCGCGGACCTGGAAGGCGCGCTCGACCGCATGCGGCAGAAGCTGCAGCAGACGACGATCACCACGAATTACCTGACGACCGTGCTCAACAGCATGAACGACGCGGTGCTGGTCACCGCGCCGAACGGCGTCGTCAAGCGCATCAACAACGCAGCCGTGCGGCTGTTCGGCTACAGCGAGGAAGAGCTCGCCGGCCGGCCCTTCACGACGCTGCTGGCGGAAAACGAGCGCGCCGCGTTCTCGATGGAAACTGCCGCGCTGGAAACGCGTGAGACAGTGATCGCCACGCGCAGCGGTCAAACAATACCGGTGTCCCTGTCGGGAGCGCCGATCGCGGCCGACGATCCGCAGTTCCAGGGCACGATCTTCGTGGTACGCAACATCACGGACCGCAAGCGCGCCGAGCGCCGCATCCGCTACCTGGCGCGCTACGACGCGCTGACCAAGGTGCCGAACCGGATGCAGTTCCAGCACATGCTGCAGCAGGCGATCGCTCGGGCGCGCCGCAACGATCGCGGCATCGTGCTGCTGTATCTCGACATGGATCGCTTCAAGGAGATCAACGACACTTTCGGTCACGCCGCCGGCGATCGCACGCTCGAAGTGCTGAGCGAGCGGCTCACGCACATCCTGCCGAAGGAAGCCGTCGTCGGCCGGCTCGCGGGCGACGAGTTCGGTCTGTTCATCGAGGGCTTCGCCGAAGAGCAGAACGAGCAGGCCGAGGCCGCGAATCTGGCGCGCATGGTGCTGGCCGAGGTGTGCAAGGCGTACTACGTCGATCAGCAGGAAGTGTTCCTGACGGCGAGCGTCGGCGTGGCGTTCTGCCCGAAGGATGCGGAGAACGTGATCGACCTGATCCGCAACGCCGACGCGGCGATGTATCACTCGAAGCAGAACGGCGGCAACAGCTTCGCCTTCTACTCGCCGGAGATGAACGCTGCCGCGGTCGAACGGCTGATGCTGAAGAGCAAGCTGCGCCGCGCGCTGGAGCGCGACGAGCTGGTGATGTTCTATCAGCCGAAAGTCGACCTGCGCGATGGCCGCATCATCGGCGCGGAAGCGCTGCTGCGCTGGCGCCTGCCGGGCCACGGCGACATCTCGCCGTCGCAGTTCATCCCGCTCGCCGAGGAAACGAACCTGATCCTCGGCATCGGCGAGTGGGTGCTGAACCGCGTCTGCGCCGACTACCGGCGCTGGACCGAGCGCATCCAGAACCCCGGACGCGTGTCGATCAACCTGTCACTCAAGCAGCTGCGCCAGGCGAGCTTCATCGGCCGCTGCCGCTCGGTGTTCCGCCGCCACGAGGTGTCGCCGACCAGCTTCGAGCTGGAGATCACCGAGACGACCTTGATGGCCGATCCGAAGCGCACGATCAAGCTGCTCGACGAGCTGTATGCGATGGGCCTGCACTTGTCGATCGACGATTTCGGCACGGGCTATTCCTCGCTGAGCGCGCTCCAGCAGTTCCCGATCGGCACGCTGAAGATCGATCAGTCCTTCGTGCGCGATGCGGCGGTGAATTCGGACGACGCGACGATCGTGCGCACGATCATCGACATGGGCAAAGCGCTCGAGGTCGAGGTGGTCGCGGAAGGCGTCGAGAACGAAGAGCAGTTCAACTTCCTGCGCGGCCGGGGCTGCCACTACGCGCAAGGCCGCCTGTTCGGCGACGCGATGAGCTCCGACGCATTCTTCGCACTGCTGCTCGCGCAGCAGAGCGGACGCGCGAAGGTCAGCAAGCTGTTCGCCTGAATGTCAGGCTAAAGCCTGACTCTTCTACAATATTCCCATGCTTAGTTTCCTGGGCCTCTCCCTGCGCCGCGGCGCGCGGCTGCTGATCGCCGACGCATCGTTCACGATCTATCGCGGCGAGAAGGTCGGCATCGTCGGCGCGAACGGCTGCGGCAAGTCCAGCCTGCTCGCGCTGATCCTCGGCGAGCTGCAACCCGACGCCGGCAGCTTCGACATGCCGGCACAACTCGTGGTCGCACATGTCGCGCAGGAAATGGATGCCACGCAGCGCGCTGCCGTCGAGTTCGTGATGGACGGCGATGCCGAGCTGCGCGAGACCGAAGCCGCGATCGCCGCTGCCGAAGCTCGCGATGCCGGCGCCGCATTGGGCGAGCTTCACGCCCGCTACGCCGCGCTCGGCGGCTACGACGCGCGCAGTCGCGCTGGCCGGCTCATGCACGGCCTCGGGTTCTCCGCCGCGGATGAAGCGCGGCCCGTCGCGGCGTTCTCCGGCGGTTGGCGCATGCGGCTCAATCTCGCGCAGGCGCTGATGTGCCGCTCGGACCTGCTGCTGCTCGATGAGCCGACCAATCACCTCGACCTGGATGCGGTGCTGTGGCTCGAAGAGTGGCTGCGCGGCTACCCAGGCACGCTGCTGATGATCGCGCACGATCGCGAGTTCCTGGATCGCAGCGTCGGGCGCATCGTGCACATCGAGCAAGGCACGGCGAAGATCTACACGGGCAATTACTCGGCCTTCGAAGAGCAGCGCGCCGAGCAGCTGGCGCAACAGCAGTCGCTCTACGAGCGTCAGCAGCGTGAGATCCGGCACATGATGAGCTTCGTCGAGCGCTTCCGCGCGAAGGCGAGCAAGGCGCGTCAAGCGCAAAGCCGGCTCAAAGCGCTCGAACGCATGGAGCGGATCGCGCCGGCGCACGTCGACTCGCCGTTCGAGTTCGCCTTCCTCGCGCCGCAGAAGTTGCCGCGCCCGCTGCTGACGCTGGAGCAACAGTCCGTAGGGTACGGCGAACGAATTGTGCTGCAGTCATTGAACCTGACGATCGTGCCCGGCGCGCGCATCGCCCTGCTCGGACGCAACGGCGCCGGCAAGTCGACGCTGATGAAGCTGCTGGCAGGCGATCTGGATGCGCGTGACGGCAAGCGCACTGAGGCGCGTGATCTGCGCATCGGCTACTTCGCGCAACATCAGCTGGAGCAATTGGATGTCGAGGAGTCGCCGCTGCAACACCTGCGGCGTCACGGCGGCGAGGCGGCCGCGCGCAGCACCGAGCAGGAGCTGCGCTCGTTCCTCGGCGGTTTCGGCTTCAGCGGCGATCGCGTGTTCGAGCCGGTCGGGCCGTTCTCGGGCGGCGAGAAGGCGCGACTGGTGTTGGCGCTCGTCAGCTTCCGGCGACCGAACCTGCTGCTGCTCGACGAGCCGACGAATCATCTCGACCTCGAAATGCGCCAGGCGCTCGCAGTCGCGCTGCAGGACTACGAAGGCGCAGTCGTGCTGGTCGCGCACGATCGGCATCTGCTGCGCGCGGTCGCTGACGAGCTGATCCTCGTCGACGCGGGGCGCGCGACGCCGTTCGACGGCGACCTGGAAGATTATGCCCGTTGGTTTCTGACCTCGGCTGCGCCAGCGCAGGAACAGGAAACTGCCGCGAAGTCCGCGCCCGAGCAAACGAGCGAGCAGAAGAAGCAGCGCAAGCGCGAGGAAGCGGAGCGCCGCAATCGTCTCAGTCCGCTGCGAGCGGAAGTTGCACGTTGCGAGGCGCGCATCGCAGAACTGGAGCGCCAGCGTCAGGAGATGGAAGCAGCGCTCGCCAATCCCGATGTCTACAGCGAGCAAGCGAAGCCGCGCTTGCAGGAGTTGCTCAAGCTGCAGGCACAGCTGCGCCGTGACCTGCATGCCAGCGAGGAAGCATGGGTCGCCGCGAGCGAGCGCCTCGACGCCGCGCTCGCCGACTCTCCGGACTGACAAGAACGGCCAAGGTTCGTACCGCGACCACACGCTTTGTGGTCTACTCGGCCCCCATTCATGGCTACCACCGTCGACGCCACAGCTCGCCCCGGCCTGGGCATCGACCCCGCGCACCGGCGCGTGATCGCGGCTGCATCGCTCGGGACGATGTTCGAGTGGTACGACTTCTACCTCTACGGCTCGCTCGCAGCGATCATCGGCAAGCAGTTCTTCGCCGGCGCCAATGAGACGACCGCGTTCATCTTCGCGTTGCTGGCCTTCGCTGCCGGTTTCGCAGTGCGGCCGTTCGGCGCGTTGATCTTCGGCAGGCTCGGCGATCTCGCCGGCCGCAAGCACACGTTCCTGATCACCATCGTCATCATGGGTGTCGCCACTGCGCTCGTCGGTGTGTTGCCGGGACAAGCGTCGATCGGCGTCGCGGCGCCGATCATTCTGATCACATTACGACTGCTGCAAGGTCTTGCCGTTGGCGGCGAGTACGGCGGCGCTGCAGTTTACATCGCAGAGCACGCTCCGGCCGGCCGGCGCGCTTACTACACGAGCTGGATTCAGATCACGGCGACCGCCGGCATGATCTTGTCGCTGATCGTGATCCTCGGCTGCCGCTGGCTGCTCGGCGAGAACTTCGAGACCTGGGGTTGGCGCGTGCCATTCCTGCTGTCGATCATCCTGCTCGCGATTTCCGTCTACATCCGCATGCAGCTCCAGGAGTCGCCGGTGTTCCGCGAGATGCGCGCCTCCGGCAAGCTCGCGAAGAATCCGCTGCGCGAATCGCTCGGACGCTGGAGCAACCTGAAGCTGGTGCTGCTGGCGCTGTTCGGCGCGATGGCCGGCCAGGCGGTGATCGGCTACGTCTCGCTGGTCTACATGAACCTGTTCCTGACGCAGACGCTCAAGGTCGAGCCCGCGACGGCGAACCTGCTGGTCGCTGCGGCTCTCCTGGCAGCGACGCCGTTCTACCTGATCGTCGGCAAGCTCGCGGATCGCTTCGGCCGCAAGCCGCAGGTCGTCATCGGTTGTCTGATCGCGGCGCTGACGTTCTTTCCCATCTTCCGCGGCCTCACGCATTACGCGAATCCGCAGATCGAGACGGCGCAGGCGAGCAATCCGGTCGTCGTGGTCGCCGAACCGCGCGAGTGCAGCTTTCAGTTCGATCCGGTCGGCGGCGCGCGTTTCACCAGCTCGTGCGACGTCGCCAAGAGCGCGCTCGCCGGTCAGCGCATCCCGTATTCGAATGAAGCAGCGCCTGCCGGAACGGCTGCGCTCGTGAAGATCGGAGGCGTGTCGGTAGCAGCGTTCGACGGCACTACGCTGAGCGCGGACGACTTCAAAGCGCGCAGTGCGCAGTTCAAGGAGCAGCTCACCGGTGCGTTGAAGAATGCCGGCTATCCGGCCGCCGCCGATCCGCAGCGCATCGACTACGCGATGGTGTTCCTGCTGCTGTTCATATTGTCGGTGCTCGGCGTGATGACGTACGGCCCGATTGCAGCGTGGCTCGTCGAGCTGTTTCCGCCGCGCATCCGCTATACGTCGATGTCGCTGCCCTATCACCTCGGCAACGGCTGGTTCGGCGGCTTTCTGCCGAGCATCGCCTTCGCGATGATCGCGTACACCGGCAACATCTATTCCGGACTGTGGTACCCGCTGGTCGTCTGCCTGCTGACAACCGTCGTCGGCACGTTCTTCCTGCGCGAGACGAACGGGGCCGAAGCGACCGACTGACGCGTCGTTTTATTTCTTCTGCGCGTCGAGCAACGCGTCGGCGGCCGAAACCAGCAGGTGCTGCGGACCGTTCTTGCCGAAGACCTGCGCGCTCGAGAACGCACCGTCCACCAGCATCACGATCTGATCGGTGACCAGCGCCGGCTCGCGCACGCCGATCTGATCCACCAGCGCACGCACCCGCCGCCGCAGCTCTTCCATCACTTCGAGCGCCACCAGGCGCGCGGGATGCTGATCGTCGGCGAACTCGACAGTAACGTTCATGAAGGGACAGCCGCGATATTTCGGGCCGCTGACGAACTTGGCGATGCCGGCGAGTTGCGCGCGCAACTGTTCGCGCGGATCTGCCGGGCTGCGCTGGGCGGTGTAGTCCCACCCTGACCAGCGATCTTTCGCTTCCGCTTCGATCACTGCCGCGATCAGCGCGTCCTTGGAAGGAAACCAGCGATAGAGGCTCGTCTTGGCGACGCCCGATTGCGCGACGACCGTATCGACCCCGACGGAGCGCGCGCCTTCGCGATAAAACAGCTCGCGCGCCGTGCTGAGGATTCGATCTCGCACACTTTCCGTATTGCCCACGGCCTCATCGACCGCACGCACCCGTCCGGCTTTGACCATCTCCAACCCCCCGACATAGCTGTAATCTGTTCTTGACACGCTACAGACCTGTACGTACCATCGCGAACAGACAGGTCTGTAGCGCGGCCTAATGTAGCGCCAGCACCCGGCCAGTGCAACCCGGCAAACATCAGTGCAGCAGCAGGCCTGTCGAGTCCCCTGGCCCCCGTTTCGTTGGAGATCCCCATGAAGACCTTTTTCGTTTCGAGCTTGGCGACACTGGCCGCTGCCACTGCCCTCCTGACGGCTCCTCTGGCCTCCGCGGACACCGCCTGCAAACCGCATCTGGTGCAGAAACAGACCAGCTTTCCGCTCGGCTCGCAGATCCGCGGCCAGGAAGGCACCGTGTACATGAACGTGACCATCGACGAGAACGGCCGCGCGAAGAGCGCGGATCTGAATCGTTCGAGCGGCTACAGCAAGCTGGATCGCGCGGCGACGCGCAGCGCCGTCCAGAACTGGGTGTTCGACGTCTCGGCGTGCGAGCGCAAAGACCTGCCGGTCACTCACGTCGTCGCGGTCGAGTACCACAACGACAGCTACTGAATTTTTGCGCGGCGACCCCCGCAGCTAACCCTCCTCCGCGTGTGGCGGGGGAGGGTATTTTTTTCTTTTCAGATAACTCCATCGCGCGCGAGCGCTTGCAGCTCGGGCTCGTCGATGCCGAGTCCGCTCAGAACTTCGTGCGTATGCTGGCCTAGCGTCGGCGGCGCGGTTGCGTAGCGCAGCGGCGTTGCCGACATCCGGATCGGATTGGCGACGCTGGGCACCGTGCCTGCGAGCGGATGCGGCAACTCGAGTTGCAGCCCGCGGCTCTTCACCTGCGGGTGCGCGAACACCTGCGCGAGATCGTTGATCGGCCCGACCGGCACGCCGACCGGCTCCAGCAAGGCGACCCACTCGCTGACCGTGCGCCGACGCATGATTTCCTCGAGCAGCGGCACGACCACCTCGCGATGGCGCACGCGATCCGCGTTCTTGCGGAAGCGCGGATCCTGGTGCAGCGAGCAACCGGCTGCCTCGCAGAACTTCGCGAACTGACCGTCATTGCCCACCGCCAGCACCACCTTGCCATCCGCAGCGTCGAAGACCTGGTAGGGCACGATGTTCGCGTGAGCATTGCCGATGCGCCGCGGCGCGCGGCCCGAAATCAGATAATTCATATTCATGTTGGCGATCATCGAGACCTGCGTATCGAGCAACGCCATGTCGATGTACTGCCCTTCGCCGGTGCGCGCGCGATGAAACAGCGCGGCGAGGATCGCGACCGTTGCGTACATCCCCGTCGAGAGATCGGCGACCGCGACGCCGACCCGCAATGGCTCGCCGCCGGGCCGCTCGTCCGCCTGGCCCGTGACGCTCATGAGGCCGCCAATCGCCTGAATGATGAAGTCATAGCCGGCGACATTGCGCATCGGGCCTGTCTGCCCGAATCCTGTAATTGAGCAGTAAACGAGCCCGGGATTGAGCGGACGCAGCTGCTCGTAGCCGAGGTTGTAGCGCGTCAGGTCGCCTGCCTTGTAGTTCTCGATCAGCACGTCGCTTTGCGCAGCGAGCCGACGCGCGATCTCTTGTCCCGCCGCCGTGGCGATGTCGAGCGTCACCGACTTCTTGCCGCGGTTCGCGCTCAGGTAGTAGGCCGATTCGTGCGTCTCGTTGCCTTGCGCGTCTTTCAGGTACGGCGGTCCCCAGCCGCGCGTGTCGTCGCCGCAGCCCGGCCGCTCGACCTTGATGACTTCCGCGCCCAGGTCCGCCAGTATCTGGCCGCACCACGGACCGGCGAGCACGCGGCTCATGTCGAGCACCCGCACGCCCGCCAGCGCGCCGGCCGGCGGTTGTGAACCCTGAGTCATGAGTCTGTTGATCCTGCTGTGACTTCGGCAAATGCGCTGAACGAATGTACACGGCCACGCTCTCATCTGTCACAGAGCGAGGCGCACCCATGAACACCAGAACAGGGAAAATCCGCGCAGCTACGGCCCTTCTGCTTGCCGCCGGTCTCGCTTTAACCGATGCGGATGCGCTCGCCGACGATGCTGCCACGGCCGCACCGCCGCCCAAGGCGCTCGACCTGCGCCCGCCGCAGATCACCAGGCTTTACACGCCCCGGCAACTCGAAGTGCTGATCGCCAGGATGGAGGCCAAGAACATCGAGGAGATCGAAGTCGAAGGCGCACGCATCCCGCCGCCGACGTTCACGCCGCGGGTCTGGCCGGGAATCGCCGCGCCCTTCTGGGCGCTGTTCCATCCCACACAGGCCTGGCGCATCTTCGCGCCGATTGCGCCTGACCAGGCGCGCGACATCGGCAACCAGACATTCACCACCGAAGGCCGGCTCGAACCCCTGGGCGTTCCGCCGGGCGATCCATTCAAGAATGACTGACACTGCGTCTGCAAGACTCGTATCGCTCCACGGCGGCTGTAACTTTCGCGACATCGGCGGCTACTCGACCCAGGACGGCGGCACAGTGCGCTGGGGCCGCGTCTATCGCGCCGGTGTGTTGAGTTATTTCACCGATCGAGATCACGGCACGCTGCACGGTCTCGACGTGCGTGCGATTTGCGACCTGCGCCGCGCGGAGGAGCGCGAACGCGAACCGAGCGCTTGGCCGGCGGGCGCAGATCAGCAGCGGCCGACTCATCTTCACTGGGATGACGGCAGCAACACGCCGACGGTTCGCTCGTTTGCTGCCCGCCGCCCGGCCACGGCTGCGGGCATGTTCGACGCAATGATCGACTTGTATCGCGCGCTGCCCGAATGGATGGCGCCGCGTATTCGCGGCATGTTCGACTGCATCTCGACTGGGTCTGTGCCCGTCGTCGTGCATTGTGCGGCCGGCAAGGATCGCACCGGCGTCGCAATCGCAGTGCTGCTGCGTGCTATCGACGTGTCACAGCAGACCGCCATCGAAGACTACTTGCTCACGAACGAAGCTGGTGACTTCGAGCAGTTCCTGCGCAGTCGTCACGACACGCAGCTCGGCCTCACCGACATTCACCATCCATTGCTGTCGATGCCGGACGACATCCGGCGTGTGCTGTTCATGGCGCACGCTGACTTCCTGCAAGCAGCCTTCGACAGCATCGATGCGCTCGGCGGGCTCGATCAGTACTTGGAGAAGACCGTACGCATCAGCAACGAGCAGCGCGCCGCAGTGATCAAGGCGTTGGTGGCATAACGGGCGGCGAATACTCCAGCGTCAAGCCGAACAGCCACAGCAGGAACAGCACCAGCGGCACGTGCACTGCGAACTGCACGATCGTGAACCCCGCGACATCGCGCGCTTTCAGCCCCAGAATTCCGAGCAGCGGCAGCATCCAGAACGGATTGATCAGGTTCGGCAGCGCCTCGGCCGCGTTGTAGACCTGCACCGCCCATCCCAGGTGCACCTTCAGCTCGTTCGCCGCCTGCATGACGTAAGGCGCTTCGATGATCCACTTGCCGCCCCCCGACGGGACGAAAAAGCCGAGCACCGCCGAATATGCGCCCATCACGATCGGGAACGTCTCGCGGGTCGCGGCGTGTGCGAACAGCCTCGCCAGATGCTGCGCGATGCTGGCGCCACCATCGCCGGTCGGCGCCGTGATGATCGCGGCGATTCCGCCATAAAAGGGGAACTGGACGAGCACGCCACTGACGCTCGGCACGCCGCGCGCGACTGCATCGAGAAAGGTTCGCGGCCGCCAGCAGAGCAGCAAGCCGAGCATCAGGAACAGAAAGTTGTACGTGTTGAGGCTGGCGATGGCGGCGCTCGGACCTTTAACTACGAATTCGTGCACGAGCCACGCGCCGCCGAGCGCAGCGATGCTCACATTCAGCCACGGGGCGTATTCGAGCCACTCGCCGGGACGCGTGCCGCGAACCGCGGGCAGCGGACGCACTGTATCGACGACTCCGTAATCTCGCGCGGCGCGCGCTTGCGACGCAGGCGGCGCAGTCAGCCAGGCGATCGCGAGCGTGACGACGATGAGAATGGCCGTCAGCGCCCACGACTGCCACAGAAAGATCGTCTGCTCGAACGGGATCACTCCGGTGATCGCCAGGAGCGAGGGCGGCATGCTCGCCGGATTCGCCTGCAACTGCGCGGCCGACGACGACAGGCCCATCGCCCAGACCGATCCCATACCGAGATAGGCCGCTGCACCGGCAGCCCGATAGTCCATGTCGAGCTCAGCGCGACGTCCCAACGCTCGTGCCAGCAAGCTGCCGAGGATCGAGCTCAGTCCCCAATGAAGCAGCGATACCAGCATGCTGATGAGCGCAATCCAGCACACGGCGCCCCGCCCCGTCTTCGGCACGGCGGCGAGCCGGTCGATGAGCCGCGCCGCCGGCGGCGAGCTGGCAACGACATAACCGCCGATGATGATGAAGCTCATCTGCATCGTGAACGGAATCAGGGTCCAGAATCCGTCCCCGAACGCCTGCGCCGTCTGCAGCGGCGTTGCGCCGAGCACGACGGCGATGACCGCGACGATGACGACCGCGAGCGCCGCGAAGACATAAGCGTCCGGGACCCAGCGCTCCGACCAGTCGCAGCAACGTAGCGCGATCCGCTCCAGCAGCGTCGTCGCGTGTGCCTGTGCCGGTGCTCGAATATTCATGAATAATACCGCCCATGCATCCCAGAGCTGCCTTCCGCATCAGCTTCGCCGCCGGTCTGCTGGTGCTCGCGGTGACGCTGTTCTCCGCCACGCAGGCGCCGGTGCGGCCGTGCGGCAATCTGCCACAGAACTACGCGCCGATCATCGCGTTCGAGCTCGCGCGCAGCGCTGCGGACCTGGAAGCGATCTTCGGCACGCAGGAGCCGTGCCGCTCCGAAGTCGTCGAGCGCCTGGATGCGATCAATCTGGTCGACGTGCTCGTCTACATCCCGGTGTACGGCGTGTTCATGGCGTTGTTCTTTCTCGGCCTGCGCGGCCGCCATGCGTCGCTGGGCATGCTCGGGTTTCGGGTCGCGGTCATCGCCGCGCTCGGTGACTTCGCCGAGAATGCCTGCCTGATGAATCTGACGCCGCAGCTTGATCCCACTTCGACGTGGTTCACGCTGTTGCCATGGGCAACGGGGATCAAATGGCTCGGCCTGGGTGTGGCTGCTGCGATCGCTGCGGCGATCTACGTGAAGTCCTCGAGCGCGCGCCTCTGGAATTATCTTGCTGCCCTGCTGTGTGCTGCGGCGTTCCTCAGCACCGTGGCGGCGATTGCGGCCCCCGCCACGTTCGGACCGTTCGTCGGCCTCGGCGTCGGGCTGAGTTGGCTGGCGTACCTGATTACAGCCAGCGCCGCGGCGTTTCGACCGATCGCGGGCGCGGCGGAACTGCGCGGAGCCGGGTGAGTTACTCTGGAATTCAAATGCGGAGAATGACCATGAAAGTCCGAGAAGCCATGACGCGCGACGTGCAGCTGGTCAAGCCGGAGCAGCCCATCAGCGCGGCCGCGAAACTGATGGCCGATCTCGACATCGGCGCGCTGCCAGTCCAGGAGAACGACCGCCTGGTCGGCATGATCACCGACCGCGACATCGCAGTGCGCGCAGTCGCCGTCGGCCGCGGGCCGGACACGCCGGTCGGCGAAGTGATGAGCCGCGAAATCAAGTACTGCTACGAAGACCAGACCGTCGACGAGGTCACGCAGAACATGGGCGAGCTGCGCATCCGCCGCTTACCTGTCCTGAATCGCGACAAGCGGCTGGTCGGCATCCTTTCGCTCGGCGACCTGGCGATCGACGAAAGCGCGCGCGATGAAGCGGGCGAAGCGCTCGGCGGCATCTCGCGGCCCGGCGGCCAGCATTCGCAATCGCAGGAAAAGCACTAGTCGTCTGTGGGTACCCGGCGCTTCGACTCGCCGATCATCCAGGCGAAGCCGAAGCCGCCGGCGAGATAGTTCTTGCGGCGCATGAGCGGGCTGTCGGCAAACTCGGCGCCGCCGAGCCAGTCGTAGCGCAGGAACGCGCCGAACCAGTATTTCGGAAACCGCTTCGAGACCGCGGCCAGCACGTGCATGCCGGAGTAGCCGCCGTCGGCTCGGTACTCGGGCCGCTGCGGCGTCGCGAATTGCGCCGGCACGGAATAGAAATACTCGTGAAACTTGTCGGCGGCGAACACCGGCCCGACGCCGGCGCCGAAATTCCAGCCGCCGTGCCCGCCGACGTTCTCGAAGTCGATATTCAGCCGCGGCGCGAACATCCATTGCAGCGAGCGCGGCGAGCTCTCCAGCGTGATCGGCACGCGCAGCGGCATCACCAGGTCGAGCTTGGTATCGCGATCCGCCGAACGCCACAGGTGCACTTCGAGCGACGGGCCGAGCTCGAGCGTCGGCTTCAGGTCCGGCATGCCGCGGCGCGCGGCGTTGTCCTCGCTGCTCACAGGAATCGTCGCACTGACGCTCAGATCGAGCTCCACATACTCGCGATTGAACAGCTTGCCGCGCAGCCCGTCGCGATCCGCCTTGAGGAACGGGCCGCGATAGACGAAATACGGCACGGGCACCGGGTAAACGCGCGCTTCGTCCGAGCCGCGATAGTCCGGGAATGCGATTGCGCCGGCGCCGAGCCCGAACTCCCAAAGCGGCTTTTCATCCGCGCGCGCGGCCGGCGCCAGGAGTGCGAAAACCACGCTGCAGATGAGCAGCGCGCGCAATTTCACAACAGCGCCTCGATGTCCTTCGTGAGAGCTTGCGGCTCGGTGCGCGGCGCGTAACGAGCAACGGGATTGCCCTTGCGGTCGAGCAGGAACTTGGTGAAGTTCCACTTGATCCGCTGAGTACCGAGCACGCCGCGCCGCGCCTGCTTCAGCCAGCGATACAGCGGATGCGCTTCCGGCCCGTTGACGTCGATCTTCTCGAACATCGGAAAGCTCACGCCGTAGTTGCGCTCGCAGAAGGCCCCGATCTCGTCCGCGCCTCCCGGCTCCTGAGAGAGGAATTGATTGCACGGAAAGCCGAGCACGACCAGGCCGCGGTCCTGATACTTCTTGTACAACTCTTCGAGACCCTGATACTGCGGCGTGAATCCGCACTTGCTCGCGGTGTTGACGACCAGCACCACCTTGCCCTGGAAATCGCGCAGCGCGACGGGCTTGCCCGCGAGCGAGCGCGCTGCGAAGTCTTGAATCGTCGTCATGATCTTCTCCTCCGCGCTAGCGTTGGACGCGCGTGAAGCTCTCGGCGAAATACGGAGTCTCAGCGAAGCAGGCAGTGGGCACGCCGCGATGCTCGGTGTAGTGCAGACGGATCTGTTCGCCGACAGCCGCCGAGAGCTGCTGCGCGAGCTTCTCGTCGCGTGTGCTGAAGTACCAGATCTGCGGCGCGACGCCGCCCACGACATACTGCGCCAGCTCGCCCTCGTAGGTCTTGCAGATCCAGCCCTTCTTCGAGAACTTCTGCAGCACGCCGGCGCGCTCGCCTTCGGAATACGCCCAGGACAGCGAGAACCATGTCCATCCCGCGGCGAGCACCAGCGCGAGGAGCACCGCTATGAGCAGAAAACGGGCGAACCGCCCACCGCGCTTGATCGAGTCTTCCACTCCCATGGCTGTCCCCTTTGCGGTGTTCTGTGGCACGAAGTGTAGTGCATCCTGAAGCTTATCTTCACGACCGCGGAGAAAAACCCAACGTTGCTGCGGGCACGTTTACGGCAGCATGCAGCGCACGTAGAGTCGGCCCCCTATGAGCGAATACAAATTGTATTGCGTCGGCGAGTCCGGCAACTGCTACAAGGTCGCCCTGATGCTCAACGTCTGCGCCTGCGACTGGCAGCCCGCATTCGTCGACTACTTCGCCGGCGAGACGCGGGGCGACGCATACCGCGAGTCGGTCAACGAGCTCGGCGAAGTGCCGGTGCTCGAGCATTCCGGCCGGCGGCTGACCCAGAGCGGCGTTATTCTCACCTGGCTCGCCGACCGACTCGGCCAGTACGGCGGCCGCGACGAGAGCGAGCGGCTGGAGATCCTGCGCTGGATGCTGTTCGACAACCACAAGTTCACCAGCTACTACGCGACCCTGCGCTTCCTCAAAGGCATCGTGAAGAGCGGCGACCCGGCGGTGCTGGAGTTCCTGCGCAGCCGCGCGCTCGGCGCCTTCGGGATCGTCGACAAGCACCTGGCGAAGCAACCGTTCCTGCTCGGCGCACAACCGACCATCGCGGACTTCTCGCTGGCCGGCTATCAGTATTACGAAGAAGAGACCGGCATCGACCGCAACGCATTCCCCAACCTCGTCGCCTGGACTCGCCGCATTGCGCAGCTCCCGGGGTGGAAGCATCCTTACGAGCTGATGCCGCGCGGATCTCCCGATCGCTGACACGGAACAAGACCTGTCTGCCTTCGTTCCTCAAGTGCGGTTGAGGAGTCAAGCATGCGTGTTCTGCAATTACTGCCGATCCTGCTCGCACTCGGCGCGTGCGGCGTCAACCCGGTCACCGGCAAGAAGGAAATTCAATTCGTCTCGCCGGAGCAGGAGCTCAAGATCGGCGAGCAGAACTATGCGCCGATGCGGCAGGCCGAGGGCGGCGACTTCGACGTCTTGCCCGAGCCGACGGCGTACGTCAATGAAGTCGGCAAGAAGCTCGCGGCGGTTGCGGCTGCCGATCGCCCGCTTCCCTATGAATTCGTGGTGTTGAACAACTCGGTGCCGAACGCGTGGGCGTTGCCGGGCGGCAAGATTGCGGTCAATCGCGGCTTGTTGACCGAGCTGCGCAGCGAAGCGGAATTGGCTGCGGTGCTCGGGCACGAGATCGTGCACGCGGCGGCACGTCATGGCGCGAAGGCGCAGGAGCGCGGCACGTTGCTGCAGGTCGGCCTCGCGGCTGCACAGATCGGTGCGGCGGTCAGCGATGTCGATACCAATGTCGCGGGTCTGCTCATTCAAGGTGCCGGCGTCGGAGCGCAACTGGTCCAGCAGAAGTACGGCCGCGACCAGGAGCTGGAGGCCGACAAGTACGGCATGAAGTACATGAAGGGCGCCGGCTACGACCCGCAGGGCGCGGTGACGCTGCAGGAAACCTTCGTGCGCCTGTCGCAGCAGGAAAGCGCGAAGAAGCAAGGCTGGCTGGATGGCTTGTTCGCCTCGCATCCGCCTTCGACCGAGCGAGTCGCGGACAACAAGCGCACGGCGGATGAGCTCGGCCGCGGCGGTGAGATCGGGGAAGAGAAGTTCGCAGCGCGCATGAAGTCGCTGCGCGCGATCGAGCCGGCCTACGCGAAATACGACCAGGCACTTGCAGCTGCGCGCAAGAAGGACTTCTCCAGTGCGCGCTCGCTCGCGGAAGAGGCGACGCGTTTGCTGCCGAAGGAAGGACGCTTCCAGGAGCTGCTCGGCGAGATCTCGCTTGCGCAGAAGCAACCGCAGGAAGCGCTGCCTTACTACCAGAAGGCGATCGACCTGAACTCGGACTACTTCGGCTCGTACCTCGGCGCCGGCGTCGCGCAATTCCAGGCCGGCAATCACGCCAAGGCCGAGGAGTGGTTGACGAAGAGTGCGCAGCTTCTGCCCACCGCACCGGCTGCATACTACCTCGGCACGATCGCGCGCGAACATGGCGATCGAGCCAAGGCGATGGAGTACTACCGCGCCGCCGCGGGCTCGCAGAGCCGCATCGGAGAAATGGCGGCGGCGGAATTCGTGCGCATGGATTTGCCGCAGAACCCGGACAAGTACGTCGCTGCCGCCGGACAGTTCGACAGCCAGGGGCGGTTGCTCGTGGTGCTGCAGAATCGCGCGCCGGTGCCGCTCAGGGATTTCCAGGTCACGCCGGTGCTGGTCGATGGCAACGGCCGGATCCTGCAACAGGCCTCGCCCGTGCGGGTCGGTGCGGTGTTGAAGCCGGGCGAGCAGGTAGCGGCAGCATCCGGGATCGGCAACATCCAGCAGCAACAACTTCCGTATCTGCGATTCCGAGTGGACGGCGCGCGGATCGCGGAGTAGGTCGTTTACAGTTTTCTATTCCAGTATTCGTCTCTGAGTAAACGCTTATAGAGTTTGCCGTTCGGATGTCGCGGCAATTCGCGTGTGAACTCGATCAGCCGCGGCACCTTGACGTGACTCAGCTGCTCGCGCGCAAGTGCCAGCAGCTCATCTGCTAACGCGGGCCCAGCTGCAGCGAAGTCCACGGGCTGCACGACAGCGACGACTTTCTCGCCCATCTCGTCATCGGGCGCGCCAAACACGGCGACGTCCATCACCCGCGGGTCCGCGATCAGCACGTTCTCGATCTCCTGCGGATAGATGTTCACGCCGCCGGAGATGATCATGAACGCCTTGCGATCGGTGAGGAACAGATAACCGTCGCGATCGACGTAACCGACGTCGCCGAGCGTGCTCCAGCCGTAGCGGTTACGCGTTTCGCGCGTCTTCTGCGGCGCGTTGTGATACTCGAACTCGCGGCCGCCCGCGAAGTAGATCGTGCCTTCGGTGCCCGGCGACACCGGCTCGCCGGTTTCGTCGCAGATGCGAATCTCGCCGTTGATCGCGCGGCCCACCGAGCCCTTGCGTTGCAGCCACTCGGCGGCGGTGATCGCCGTCATGCCGTTGCCCTCGGTGCCCGCGTAGTACTCGTACACCACCGGTCCCCACCAGCCGATCATTTGCTCCTTGACCGGGATCGCGCAGGGCGCGGCAGCGTGCAATGCGACTTTCATCGACGACACGTCGTAGCGCGCCCGGACTTCGGGCGCGAGCCGCAACATGCGCACGAAATGCGTCGGCACCCACTGCGCATGCGTGACCTTGTAGCGTTCGATCAACGCGAGCGCGCGCTCCGGCTCGAAGCGATCCATCAGGATCACGGTGCCGCCGACGAAATTCACGGTCATGCACCAGCGCAGCGGCGCAGCGTGATACAGCGGCGCCGGCGAAAGGTAGATCGAGTCGGGCCGCAAGCCGTAGAACTTGCTCGCGAGCTGCACCAGCACGTTCGGCGTATCGATCGGGCCCGTCGGCAGCGGCGCCTTGATGCCCTTCGGGCGACCGGTTGTGCCCGACGAATACAGCATGTCGGCGCCGGTGCTCTCGTCAGCGATCGGCGTCCCGGGCATTTGATCGCGCTCGCGCTCCCACGAGCGATAAGGTGCCGCCGCATCGCCCACCATGTAGAGCAATCTTCCCTGCAAGCGCGGCGCAAGCTGCTGCGCAAGCTCGCTCATGTGCGCAGAGGTGATGAAGAGCTTCGCGCCGCAGTCTTCGATGATGTACTGCGCTTCCGCCGCCGTGGCCTTCGAAGAAATGCACACGAGGTACGACCCCGAGCGCTGGTTCGCCCAGGAAATCTCCAGGTAGCGCGGATGATTCTCCATGCACACAGCAATCACGTCGCCGCGCTTCACGCCGAGCGAGCGCAGCAGGTGCGCGCCCTGATTGGAACGCTCGTCCAACTGGCGATACGTGATCGTCTCGCCCGTGGCCGCGATCACGATCGCAGGCTTGTCGGGCTGACTCCTGGCGTGGAGGTAAGGATGCGTCACCGGCGCCCCATTCTCAGTTCACTTTGTACCTCATCGGCAGCGTCTTCGGGCCGCCGACGAAAGTCGAAGCGGAGCGACGCGGCTCGCCGGTCAGCTCGACGGACTTGAGCTTGGGAATCAGCTCCTCGAAGAGGATGCGCATTTCGAGCCGCGCCAGATGCTGGCCGAGACACGCATGGGCCCCAGTGCCGAACGAAATGTGTTTGTTCGGACTGCGGTCGCTGCGAAACGTGAACGGCGCGTCGAACACTTCCTCGTCGCGATTGCCGGACAAGTAGCACAGCATCAGCCAATCGCCCTTGGCGATCGGCACGCCCCGCAGCGTGTAGTCTTCCATGGCCGTGCGCATGAAGTGCTGCACCGGCACGGTCCAGCGGAACGCTTCTTCGACCAAGCCCGGGATCAACGTCGGATTGGCGCGCAGCTTGTCCAGCTCGCCCGCCTGCTCGCACAGCGCCCACATGGCGCCGCACGTCGACGAAGATGTCGTGTCGTGGCCGGCGGCAGCGATGATGATGTAGTAGCCCATCGCCTCCCAATCGGAGATCGGCCGGCCGTCGATCTGTGCATTCGCGATCACCGTCGCGACATCGTCGCGCGGTTGCGCGCGGCGCGACTCGGTGAGCTTGCGAAAGTATTCGGAGAAATCCGCGACGACGGCTTGCAGCTGCTTCACCATTTCCGCCATGTCGAGGATGACCTGGCGCGAACGGTTGAGCTCCGGGTCCTGGCTGCCGAACAGCTGCTGCGTCAGCATCAGCATGCGCTGCTCGTCTTCGCGCGGCACGCCGAGAATTTCCATGATGACGTGCAGCGGGTACATCACGGCGACGTCGCGCACGAAGTCGCACTCGCCGCCGCGCTCGATCATGCTCGCGACCTGTGCGCGCGCGATGGCGCGGATCCGCTCCTCCAGCTTGCGCAGGTTCTGATTCGTGAACCACTGCTGAGTGAGCGAGCGATACTTCGGATGATCGGGCGCATCCATCTGCACCAGGCTGCGGACGAGATGCGGCGTGCCGGTGAGCTTGCGGACGAACGCCTCGCTCGCGGCGTCGGTCAGCGTCGTCGGCCGGTCGCCGTTGTGGAACAGCGCGTTCTGGCGGCTGATCTCCGCGATATCGGCGTGCTTGGTCACGACCCAGAACGGCTCGAAGCCGCTCACTTCGGCACGACTCAGCGGCAGATTCGCGCGCAACCAGGTGAAGTCGTTGTGCAGCCCGTGCGCTTCGGCGTAGCTCAACGGATCGCAGAGGCTCGCCGCGATGCGCGGCGGCGTCTTGGGAAGCTCGGTCATCGGCCGCTCCTTTTGACTGCGCGTCCTGCGAGCCGCGTGGGCGGCGGCAGATTGCGCAGGCCGTGAATGAAGACATCGCACACGTGCGCGATGTAGCGCTCGCGGATTCCGTCATCGATGTCGCCGGTGCCCGCCATCGAGCGCACCGCGTAGCGCGCGTTGAACAAGTGATCGCAGGCACCGAGCACGCTCACATAGAACAGCAGCGGATCGACCGGCTTGAACTCGCCGGTCTGCATGCCTTCGGCCAGCAGCTCGCGCTGCAGCTCCATCAGCGGCTGCACGAAGATGCGATTGACCTGCCGCGCGCTGCGCGAGTGACGGTCGTCGAGCAGCGAGTGCAGCAGGCGATTGAGATACGGCGTGCGGAAGAAGTTGTTGATGATGCCGGCGATATGGCGCCGCAGCTTTTCGGTCGGCGGCAGATCCTGGCGCAGCAGCTCCTTGAATCCCTGCAGCGCCGCGACGGCCTCGCGCTCCACCAGCGCGAGCAGCAAGCCGTTCTTGTTGCCGAAGTAGTACTTGACCAGCGCGGAGTTCAGGCCCGAGTGCCCGGCGATTTCGCTCAGCGAAACGTCGATGGAATGACGATCGCTCATCAAGCGCCCGGCGGTGTCGAGCAGCCGCTCGCGCGCGCTGAAATCCGGCTCGACGGCGGCGCGCGGGATGCGACCGGCGCGCCGGCCGACCAGGCGTTTTGCGCGCTTCGCGCGTGTCGCACCCGGCGTCTCGCGAATTGCCGTCGGCACCTGCGTCAAGCTCCTGCGTCAATCATCGTAAAGGGCCGGATTAACCGATTGATTAATTCAATTCAATGGTGTCTATTGACGCTCACTCTTGCAAGGGGGATTTCTCATGAGCGCTGCCTACATCGTCGCGGCCGTGCGCACCGCCGCCGGCCGTAAAGCGGGCCGCCTGTCCGAATGGCATCCGGCGGATCTCGCCGGCAAGGTTCTCGATGCGCTGGTGGAGCGCGCGCATGCCGATCCCGCGCTGATCGACGACGTGATCATGGGCTGCGTCAGCCAGGTCGGCCAGCAGGCCGGCAACGTCGCGCGCAACGCAGTGCTCGCCTCCAGACTTCCCGAGAGCGTGCCGGGCACGAGCGTCGACCGGCAGTGCGGCTCTTCGCAACAAGCGCTGCACTTCGCTGCGCAAGCCGTGATGTCGGGTGCGATGGACGTGGTGATCGCCGCGGGCGTGGAAAGCATGAGCCGCGTGCCGATGGGCCT
>Ga0134127_10001119_pt1 | contig 20637 bp, 10 predicted proteins | sample KB31753_FD_96459 | JGI IMG/M metagenome (GOLD analysis project Ga0134127, IMG submission 96459) | Terrestrial soil microbial communities with excess Nitrogen fertilizer from Kellogg Biological Station, Michigan, USA - KB3-175-3 | ecosystem: Environmental > Terrestrial > Soil > Unclassified ... | reverse complement strand
GGAGTCGTTACGTACCCCGGATGTACCCCCAAGAAGAATCGGCTGCAGGCGGACCTCGGCGGACGTTGGTGGAGGAAGCGCACGCCAATTGGCTTGAGACTTCGATCTGCGTGCTGGACGTCTGCGGATGGCTCCTCGGGCCACAGCCAAGAAAATCAGGATTCTGTCTGCTACCTACAAGCAGACCACGATGACGCGTAGTGATCTTTGCGAGTGTCACCGGCAGAGCGCTGTGATGCACGCATGCATCTCAGCTGCCTAAATTGATCGCAAGTTCGTAATGTACAAGGAGGGCGGCAACGCCAAGCATGCCGATACCCCCATCGATACCCCCAGAGTCACAGTGCACTTCGTGAGGTTCTTGTTTTGGAGCAGTGTTCAGGTAGTTACACCCACAACCCTCTGTGCGCTGTCAGACATACAACCCCGGCTCCTGGGTCTAGGTTCTTCAGTTCGGCAGGCCACATCGCCCACAACCGCTCTCGCCCGTGCGTGGTTCGATCACGCCGTGCCGCCGACGTTCCACGGAGCGTTTGCTCCGAGCGAGCGATCACGAGCTGACCAAAGACCAACACGGGTCTCGGGTCCGGGTTGCCGTAACAGCCCCATCGCTGCTCTGATCCGGAGATCGTGTGCCGAGAATTGGCAAATCGCTATGCGCTCTGGCAGTGCTCGCGCTCGCCCTGGGATCCATTGTCGGGAGTGGCATCGCACAGAATGAGGAGCCTCGCAATGATGGCGCGATCGCCCTGGTGCTCGATATCCGGGATGCGATCGGACCTGCGACCAGCGATTACTTCGTGCGTACGCTGGAGCGGGGGCGCGAGAGTAACGCTCGGCTGATCATTCTCCAGCTGGATACCCCCGGCGGTCTCGATACAGCCATGCGCGACATGATTCGTGCAACGCTGGCATCAGAGATACCGGTCGTAACGTTCGTCGCACCGTCCGGGGCACGCGCCGCGAGCGCCGGCACGTATTTGCTCTATGCGAGTCACATCGCAGCGATGGCACCTGCCACCAATGTCGGCGCGGCGACCCCCGTCCAGATTGGAGCTCCGTCGAAGCCGCAACCGCAGGCGGACGAGAAACCATCGGACAAAGAGCGTGAGGGGAAGAAACCCGAACGCGAGGATTCGGCACCGGAATCGACCGGCGAGCGCAAAGCTATCAACGATGCGGTGGCATACATTCGTGGGTTGGCACAGCTACGCAATCGCAACGCCGACTGGGCCGAAGCGGCCGTTCGTTCTGCAGCCAGCTTGTCGGCGAGTGAAGCACTGGAACAGCGCGTAATCGACGTGGTTGCCAAGGATGTTCCCGATCTGCTTCGACAAATCGATGGGCGGCGGGTTCAGGTGGTAGGTGGGGAGCAGACGCTCTCTACCGCGGCACTGCAGATCGAGCGAATCGAGCCTGACTGGCGCACGCGCGTGCTCGCTGTACTCACGAATCCGAACGTCGCGTATCTGCTCATGCTCGCCGGGATATACGGCTTGCTGCTCGAGGGCTATCACCCGGGGGCGATTCTTCCTGGTGTGGTCGGTGCCATCAGCCTGCTGCTCGCGCTATACGCCTTCCAGATTCTTCCGGTGAACTATGCGGGACTGGGTTTGATGATACTGGGGCTCGCGCTGATGATCGCCGAAACGTTCGCCCCGAGCTTCGGTGCTCTCGGCCTGGGTGGCATCACTGCGTTCGTGGTGGGCTCCATAATTCTCTTGGATACGAAGGTCCCGGGCTTCCAAGTGGCCCGTGCATTGATTGGCGGCATGGCGCTGACCGGCGGCCTTGTGTTCCTGTTGACAGCCGGTTTCGTGGTCCGCGCTCGGCGACAAAGGGTAGTCACTGGCCCCGAGCAGTTACTGCAGGAGACTGCCACCGCATTGGAAGACTTCGAGCACACAGGCATGGTGCGGCTGCATGGAGAGATCTGGCGTGCGCACTGCGCCACTCCAGTACGGCAGGGTCAGCGGCTGCGCGTATTGAGCGTGACTGGCCTCACTGTCGAGGTCGAAATTGAGTGACGCTGAGTTGGAGAATCGTTATGTACTGGATCGCACCTGTCGTCTTCGTCCTGCTTCTGCTGTTCAGCGCGATCCGGGTTCTGAACGAATATGAGCGCGGCGTCATCTTCACGCTCGGCCGCTACACGGGCACGAAAGGCCCGGGGATCATCGTAGTCGTCCCGATTGTTCAACGAATGGTGCGAATGGACCTGCGCACGATCGTGTTGGACGTGCCGACGCAGGACGTGATCTCGCGCGACAATGTCTCCGTCAAAGTCAACGCAGTGATCTATTTCCGCGTCGTCGATGCTGCCAAGGCGGTGATTCAGGTGGCGAGTCCCTTCGAGGCAACCAGTCAGCTCGCGCAGACGACGTTACGCTCCGTGCTGGGCCAGCACGAGCTCGACGAGATGCTCGCGCGGCGCGACAAGCTCAATCTGGACATCCAACGCATTCTCGATCAGGCCACAGATGTTTGGGGCATCAAGGTTGCCAATGTCGAGATCAAGCACGTCGACTTGGACGAGACCATGATCCGCGCGATGGCCAAAGGAGCTGAGGCGGAGCGTACTCGACGTGCAAAAGTGATCCACGCGGAAGGCGAGAAGCAGGCCGCAGCGATGCTCGTTGAAGCCGCCCGGACGCTTGCTGCAGATCCGCGCGCGATGCAGCTGCGATATCTGCAGACACTGGCGGATATTGCCGGTGACCGGTCATCCACGATCGTATTTCCCTTGCCCATAGACTTGATCGGCCCGCTTCTCGAGCGCGCCCGAGAGTGATCGCCCACTCGCAACCGCGACGCTGTCTTTCTAGCTACTAGGAGCAGAGCTGCGCGACGCCGGCATCCTCGCGGACCAGTTAGCGCTGACCAGGGTCTTGCAGCGTGGTGGTGACTACGCGAAGCAGCAAGAATTGCGGTGGCTAACTGCTGGCAGTGGCGTGGTTGGCGCCAGGCAAGAAGAGCGAAGTTCCACCTACACCTAGTGAAAAGGAGCGGCTGCTGTATCTGTGCCTGGGGGACAAGCGTCAGACGCACCGGCTCCTTGCACTTGAAAAGAAGAAGACTCCTGGGATCTCAACTCGCGAAGCTATTTCCCGCGCACTGGCTTTTGTGCAGCGAGACAACAGTTAATCAGAAGCCTTCGTTGGATGACCGAGATTTGAGGCCTACACCTCAACCCAGCCTCTCGGAAGCTCTAAGGGCATGAATCGACGGCCAAACCCACCTGGCCGAGTCAGAGTGTGAAAGTCATCACCTCCCGCGATCCTGCGACGAACTATGTTTTGGGACATTGCGACGAGACAGTTCACAGATGCAGATCCGATTCTTGCGGGGAGCGCGGCTTGTACGGTGCGGAGCAGCGCTGGCGGCACTGCTGCTGACCCCCGCCGCCCACGCGAGCACTGAGTATCTGTCTCGTCCCGACGTGCGCTCCTTCATCGAGGCCATGCAGGCCGAGCACGGATTGGATCCTGTCGAACTGGAGCGTGTGCTGGGTGACGCGCAGTACCAGCCTTCAGTCGTCCGCTTGATCGGACCCGACCCACTGCCCTCGACACAGGTCATCTCTTCGTATCCCGCGTACCGGAGCCGTTTCCTTACGACCTCGCGCATTAGCGCCGGAACACGCTACTGGGAGATGTACGACGCCGTTCTGCGGCGGGCGGAACAGGAATTCGGCGTGCCAGCGGAGGTCATCCTCGGAATCATCGGAGTCGGGACGGCCTTCGGTCAGAACACCGGATCGTTCCGGGTGGTCGACTCATTGGCGACTATTGCATTCGATGGACCGAGAAGGCAGGAATACTTCCGCGACGAGCTGAAGGAGCTCCTGCTTCTCGCCAGGGAAATGAGCATCGATCCGCTCAAGCTCAAAGGTTCGTATGCGGGCGCGATGGGTCTGCCGCAGTTCATGCCTTCCAGTTATCGCCGCTATGCAGTGGACTTCGATGACGATGGAGTTGTCGATCTCGCTGGCAGCGCAGCCGACGCGATCGGCAGCGTCGCAAGCTATCTTCGTGCGTATGGCTGGACTACTGGTGAGCTGCCGGTGGTGTCCGTGCAGCTGCCTTCCGGCAAGGAAGCGGAATTGGTCACGGGCTTGAAGCGGATCCACCAGGTGACGGATTTGCGAGAGCAGGGCGTGAAGTTCTCCAGTAAAGCGCTACCACAAGGTATGTGCTCCGTCATAGAGCTGCCTGTGCCGGGAAAGCGATCGAAATATCTCGCGGGCTTCGCCAATTTCGCCGTCATCACCCAATACAATCGTTCGATCTTTTACGCCACGGCCGTACTCGATTTGGCAGATGCAGTTCGTGCTGCGCGCACGCGGCAATTCGCCGGCAGCGATGCTGGTATCCGTATTAAATGAGTGACCGATACCCCCAGAAGTACCCCCACGAAGCGGTGGCTGTCGGCGGAGACTGGTGGACGTTGGCGGAAGAACTGACGGACTGAACGCTCAAAGATAAGAGCTTGCTGTCGGACGTCCCTGGACGTCCTCGGAAGTCTGTGGATGGCTCCCCGGGCCGGATTCGAAGTCGAGCATAAGTGCTTGAGCGCACACCTCGTCACGTCCGTTGGCCAGCTGAATATCCCCGCCCGCACCCCACTTCCTTTGAGCCTGGAATACGCGGCACAGGCGCGCGCCGGTGCGTTTGCAGTCTGATCGACGGACACGGTACTGCGCTCGGCGTGGGGAGTGTGCCGGGTTTCGGGGATTGGTTAGTAGGGTAGGGAGGTTGGGAATCGCTGGGCACCTTGTTTGTGCTCAGATGCTCATGTGCATCAGCGACAAACAGTTCCGTGAGCTTCAAGAGCGGAGGGAATCGGGGTCGTAGTAAGAGGCCGGAAAGCCAGTTTCGAGGTGAGATGTCACGGGCCAATTGACACGCGCGGTGTGAACGTGCCGGGAGCGCGCTCAGGAATTTGCCTTTTGCAGGCTGATCACGGAGAAGTGGCCGAACAGTCGACGGACTCTGAGTACATAGAAAACATCGTCGGTTGCGGATTTGAGGTCAACCTCGAAGACCGACCATAAGTTCAAGACACCAGGAAACTCGGCAACGGACAGTGTGGGCAAATATCCCAGTCGAACGATCTGTGCACGTACGTCGGCAACGTCAGCGTAGTGCGGCTGATCGCTCGACAGGTCCGCAAGCGCACTGCTGAAGGCATCACCGGACGCCGCGAGCTCATCGAGAAACTTGGCCAGCGCCGCAAAGTCTGTCTCGGTCGTATTGTGCGCGGGGACATACCGAGCAGATTCGTAGGCCGGACAGAGTCCCTTGCTACGAACCATGTATTGCAGAGTCGACGAAGGTTCGCCCCGTTCCGGCTCGATTCGACTTTGAGCGAAGCTACAGATCTCGCCGGACTTGCTTATGGGTCCGCGTGCGTAGTAGGACGCCGTATTCAAGTCGAGCTGTTTGCAAACACGCAGCACCGCGCCGGGGTTTCTATCCATGTACCCACGGACCGAGCCGGGAACATCGCTCTCTGCAGCTGCCGCTGTCCGACACTCTTGCCGTACCCGGTCCGCCAAGCACGGGAACGGTAATGCCAGTACAGCAAGCAGCAACAGCGTCGAAGTCGTCAGTTTCATTTGGCGACCAGCCCTCTTCGCCGATAGAAGTCTATGAGAGTGCGCACATCCTGCTCTGATGGGTACGGCAGCCTTCCCGGTACGGCGCCTGGATGCATGACGCTCGTGGCGTCGGCGGTGTTGTGCCCGAGTCCGAGCGCGTGGCCCAACTCGTGATTCACCGTCGTACTGGCGCGATTCGCATGCAACCGAATGGTTCCATATCTTTCGGCGCCAGCGTAGTCGGGATCGTCGGCCCAGAAATACACCGGCACGACGCCGTGACCCTTGTACCAGTATTTGAGGCGTTCCCACCGATTCGCCTCGCGGAAGGTCAGCTGAATTCCATATCCGTGCGGACCAATGTGATTGATTCCGCGCAGCTGCGCCAGAGCTTCGCCGCAGTTTGGCGTAGCCGAGAACCGATAACAGGCGATGAGCACCTCGCCGCGCAGAATCTTGCCGTCGGCGTAGATTCCAGCCAACGGATTTCCCTGAGATCGGCCACCAATAATCGGGGCAGCACAACCCGTTCGCGACCGGCATTCATAGTTCGGGGCTTGACCCATGGGGGTTTCGGCATCGACCTTCGCCGCCACGCTGCGCCAGTGCGCGTTCAAGATCATAAGCGTACATGTTGAGTCCATCGCCGTATCCGATCGGATCCGGCTGCACGAAGCTCGCCAGCCGCGGCGAATACATGCGGGCTTTGTAGTAGTACAAGCTGAGCGATGCCAGCCATGCCTGCCCCGTGTAACCGAACCGCGACCCTGCCAAGGAACTGAGGTCACCATCTGGTGTGTACTTGTTGCTGCCGAGGCCCGCACCAGCGTTGTTGGTGAATGCCACGATCGAACCGCGTTCATCCGCGGCAAAATAGTTGCGGTTGGAGTTGTTGTACGACGCTCCGCTGTAGTAGGCGATTGGCTCATCAATAGCTGGACCGTGCACGTACCGCTTCGTGACGACACCAGATTGGTACTCTGCAATAAGATCCGGGCCGTCATACAGGAACTCGGTCGTGCTGCCGCTGCCGGTCAGGCTGCGCAACACACCGCCTGGGTCATAGGAAAGGGTAATAGTCGCTCCACTAGCGGTCGTGAGCCAGTTGTTGTCGTTGTAGCCATAGTTATTGCCGCCGCCGTCATTGGTCATGGAGGCCTTCGTGTTGTAGCTGGTGCTCGTCGAATTGACCGACGCGATCTGGTTGAGCCCATTGGGCGTAAGCGTGATAGTGCTGCTCGCTGTCGGCGTCCACGGATAGCGGGTATCGTTCGTCTCCGCGCGCGTATTGATTTCGAAAGCCGGTGTGTTTGTGGTTCGAGCCGCAAGATCGGCGTGAGCTCGCCCGAGAGCTACTGCCGATCTCAACTTGGCCAAGCCGGGGTACGTCCCGCATACGTCAGCACGAACAGCAGATCCTCGATGCCCTCCTGGGCCAGCTGTTCTCTCGTCTCCTGCGTGTCTGGCAGTGTCAGCTCCCATTCGCCGAGCGGTGACCTGCCGATCAGCGGCACCCACGCGCTCGCATTGCCACGCCGAGTACTGATTAAACCGCCGCTCGTGCCGGCGACAGTTCCTCCCACCGGTGCGCTCTCGCCGGTGGGCTGCAGCAATAGGCGCGTACTGCCGAGCTCGAGCTCCTGCCCGTCCGCTCGCACGAGCGCGACGACTATCTGCTGAATGCGCAGGTCCGAGACGTTCGGTGGAAAATCTCCAGGAGCGAGCTCGAACGTGATGCGCAAAGGATCCGCGTCACTCACCGGATTGTGTAGCGAATACCATTGATCGGCGAACTGGTCGCGTAGACTGAAAACACGCTCGGCGCTCACCGCGTCGTCCAGTTGTTGGATGACCTGCTGGCGATACGAGAAATCCTGCAGCGCGGTGTACTCCACAGTGAACAGCACATCCGCGATGCTGCGATAGTCGAATGGATTGGCGGCCTTGGGAAGCTGCAGCTCCCAGTTCGTGTCCACACCCATGCTCTCGAACGGCAGCAGCATGCCCGCGTCCGGCTCCAGTTCGATCAGGCCGGTCGCATTGTTCGGCGAGGTGAAGGCGATGAGCTCCGGATCGCGCCGTACGAAGATCGTCTGGAATACATCGCCGCCTGTGACCACCCGCGAGATGCCGGAGGCAATCAGCGTGGCGCGCACGTTTTGCACCGGAGGAATCAGTGCAATGATCGACACGCGCACGCGCTTGATCAGCCGCAGGTAGTGGCCAGGAAAGCCGCGGTCGAACAGCGCCATCGGCGTCGCGAAGGGCAATTGCCCCGTCCGCCGAAAGTTCTGGAACTCGAGCGGCAACAGCCGCGCCAGCGAGAACGTCTCGGTCAGCTGGAGTTTGCGGCGGTTCGTGTCGAACGCGAATTGATCCAGTCGGGTGATGTCCTGGAGCAAGCGGACCGAACCGGTCAAGCCTTGCCGGTCTGGTTGTGCGCCCTGAGCGTTGGCCGCTGGCGAAGCATCTTCCGACGCATCCCAATAGTCCGCCTTGACGAAAGCGGGCGGCGATTCCTGGCGCTCGAAAGCCAATTGATATTGCGCCAGCTGCGCCATCGCGGTGGCCTGTTGCAGGAAATAATTGTAGGCGCCGCCCAGCACACCACTCATCCACGCGTACAGCTCCGCGTTGGTGAACTTGTTGGCGAGATACTCGATCGTCGCTTGTGCCTGGTCGTGCTGGATGAGCGAGATCGTTTCCTCCTGCCGCGCCACGTCGGTATGCGTTTGCGCCAGGGTTACTTGCTGCTCGCCGACGGCGATGTCTCGCTCCGCCAACTGACGCTGCAGCTCCCATTCCTGAGTGCGACGTTCGAAGCTGGCCTTCGCGGAGTTGATTTGTGCTGATGCCTCGGCGTTGTTGACGCTGCGCGTCTGGAGCGCCTTCGCGACTGCCAAGGTTCCGACCAGCACCGTGCCGCCCAGGCCGGCGCCGAGTCCGGTCCCGAGAAAGCCGCCCGATTCGACGCCAGCGAGCGTCTGAGCAACCGTCAAAGCTGCGTCCCAGGCTGCCAGCGTGTTCTTCGCGTCGCGCGTCTCTCGGTAGTCGGCGAGCATGTCCTCCTCGTAGCGGTTCAAGCCGGCAGCGATCCAGTCTTGATATGTATCTCGCTGGGTGGCAGCTCGATCGAGCTGCCGCTCGGCCAAATCGACTCCCTGCTGCGCTTCGCGCACGCGCAGCGTTTGCAGATTCACCGTAGCGCTCGCCAATTGCAGGTCATTGCCCGCCTTGAGCAAGCCGTAGACCTCCGCATCGCGACGCTCCAGCGCCGCGAGAAATGCCTGCTCGACCTGTTGCGCCAGGCTGACGAGGTTCCTGGCGCGCTCGATCAACACCGCATATCGATACGGAGTCGGCCGGAACAGCCGCTGCGCGTCGCTCGCGGCGGGCAGGCGGTCCAGGGTCATCGTCGGCTGCACCAGCGGCGTCGTCTGGCGCTCGATGCCGGCAATGTTTCGTCCGGTCCGCAGCTTGAACAGATTGAGCTGTGCGCGCATCCGCAGCGCTCGCGGAATCGGGTTGGCCGGAAACGGCGTCGTAGCCGGAGCCGGTGGCTGGAGTTCCGGCAGTGCCAGCAATTGCAGCGCCGTATTGTAGAGCGAACGCGCTCGCGCGATCGCCTCGCCGGTGTCGCGAGCAAACTCCGCATCGGCGAAGTCCAGATAGCAGCGCACCAGCGTCATCAGCGTGAACTGCGTGTGCGCGCTCGCGCGGACGGTGGCGATCTCGTGGGGATTCAACCCCACTCGCAACCAGTTGTCCGGATTGCGTTGGTACTGCGTTGTAATCTGCTCTTCGACCACCAGGCCGCGATAGATCTTGCGCTCGCTCGCCTTCAGGTGATCGGCGTAAAAGGTTTCGATCCAGTCGAGCGCTGACAGAAATTGACCGGCCTTCTGCAGCTGCAATGCCAGCGCCAGCGGCACGAAGTAGAAGATCTCCTGCAGATAGTTCGGCGCCTGTGCGGGGTTCGCGAGGTTGCCAAACTGGTTCGCGATCAACGTGCGGCGCTCACTCAGCTGCGTGTCGGTGAGCTGCTCGGTAATGACGAGCGCAGTATCGCGCAGTGGCTCTGGGAGATTTGCGCCGAGCTTGGTGGTCAATGCCGCATGGTATTTCTCCGCGAGCTTGCGCGCCTGCACCGGAGTGAGCCGCGTCTGATTGCGCAGCTCGATGAGCAGATCGTGGTACGGCGTGGTTTGTGTGACGCCTGGTCGCAGCTCCGGCAGCAGATAGCTCTCCGGATAAGCGAACACGCGAATGGCGGCGTTCCAGGTGGCATAGCCGCCCATCCAGGTCCATTCTTCATCGAAGTCCGCCTCGGTGTACTTGCCGGGTTCGAGCGCGAGAACCCAGGCTGCGGCGGGGTTGCCTGCCCCCAGGACCGAGGGCATGTCTTTGAAGCGCCCGGTCCGCAACGACAGCAACGCGTCCTGCAGGGTTTCGAGTGCTTGTTGCGCCCGGGTCGTCCGTTGCTCGCCGTTGTCCTTGCAATCGATACCGAGCTCCTGCGTCAACCGATCGGCGATCTCGGCGGCATCGTGCTCGCCCGCGATGGCAGCAATGCATCCCGCACGCAGGATCGGCAGCGACAGTGCCTCGACGGCGCTGACCGACGCCTGCATTGCCTGCGTCAGAGCACCTTCCTGCTGCATCCGTGAACTGAGCGTCGCAAGCCATGCCTGGCGCGCCTGCGGTGTCGCTCGCCACCGCGGCAGCGGTGCGATCTGAGAGGACCCTTCCGCGACTTGAAAGAAGTCAGGACCCAGGATCAGTCCCTTCTGTCGCTCCTGTGTCCGCCACGTCGCATGCAAGGCCAATTTCCGAACTTGCACGAGAATGGCGTAGACATCCTCCCATTCTGCATCCAATACGGTGCTGGCGACGGCCAGCTCGCGCACTCGCATGAGATGCAGGAACTGCTGCAACGTCAGTTGTTTGGTGCGCAGTTGCGTGTCGATGGCGACGCCGTCGCGACGTTGCTCGAAAAGAGCAACGAGATCGGCAACCGGTCCAAGCGCATCGGCGACGATCTTGTCGAAGCCGGTCTGCTGCGTCGCCTGTGCCTTGCGCTCGGTGTCGAGCGAAGCCCGGTACGCGGCGAGATCGTCGCGTCGTGCTTGCCAGAGATCGTAGGCAGCGTTTCCTGCCGTCGGCGTGCGCAAGTCCGGCGTACTGAGCAGATCCGGATCGATGACCGGCACCGGAGTATCGAGTTGCGAGCGAGCAGCGTCGTCCTGCTCCTGCCACACGCTGCGAAGGTGCTCCTTCTGCCAGATGAGTATCCGCGGCTGGGGCAAGAGACTCTCGGCGAGCGGCTTGAGGAGGGTCTGTTCGATTCCGAAGAGTGTCTCGAGCGCTACCTCGGTGACGTCGTCCGGCTGGAGCAGCAACTGATCGAGCCGGTCCGGCCGAAATTGCGCCAAGCCGATACCGAGGCGATTGGCGAGCGCCAGTCGGGCTGCATTGTCGCCAACGCGTACCAGGCGAATCTCGTCGAACGAGGTGCCCAGCTGCCGCAGCATCGAGAAGTAAGCTGCTTGACGGTAAGCAACCTCCGTCGCCGCTGGTACGGTGCTTTGATTGTTCTGCAGGTAGCGGCGCAAGGTTTCGATGCACAACCGCACTTGACTGGTCGATTGATTCGCAACGATGCGATTGTCGCGTTTCACCAGATCCGCAAACGGCTGCAAGTAGGTCTCCACGAGCAGCTGGCGCGTAATAAGCGCGCCGTCCGGTGACACTTTCGCCCGATGCGTGGCGAAATCGAGCAAGTCATGCAGATAGGCTGTCGGGCTGAAGACCGCTTCGGGATCGGCAGGCTCGAACGGCTCCGCAACGACGATGCGGAGCTGCATGACAGCGGTGTTCGCCGTCGGTGCAGCGCCGTCCCTCGCGCGCACGGTGATCGTGCGATTGCCGGCGACGGTGATTGGAATCTGCGCCTGCCACTGCGACCAGTCACCAGGGGCTTTGGGTATTGCGGGCGTGAAGTCGCTCTGACCGTCGACGGACCATTCCACTGCGGCCACGCCGGTCTGGGTGTCCGATGCAGTGCCGCGAATGTCGATCGGCGCGCCCAGCGTGAAGACATCGCCTTCGTGCGGCACGAGCATAGTCACGCTCGGGGCGGTGATGTCGCCGACCTGGACCTGCACGCTTTGGAAGGCGCTCACGTTGCCGATGTTGTCCCGCGCACGCAGGTTCACGGTATGCAGACCGAGGCCAGGTAGCGGCACGTTCGCCGACCAATTCGTGGTGCCGCTGGCCGTGTTGATCGCACCGCCACCAAACTGCCATTCGACTGCCGCAACTCCCGATGAGTTGTCGGATGCCGTGCCGGTGATGGTTGCAACATACGGCGGCGCCGGTCGTACAACGTCGGCAGGCGGACTGATGTTGAGTGCAGGTGGGATAGTGTCGATCGTGACCGTCGTCGAGGTCGATTCGTCATCGGCAAGATGTGGCGAATCGGCAGCGAACACCTCCGCCGTGATCGTCAGTGGGCCGTTGGCCACTCCGGCCGCGTTGAACGACCAACTGGTCCAGGGCGTATTCCCGGGACCGGTCGGCGTGGCCATGAAGGGACCCGCACCGCCCAGCCGTATGTGTACCGCAGTAATGGCGTCATCCGCATGGCGCAGGAAAACCCCTGGTTCCCCCGGGAAATCCTGCAGCAGGTCGCATCGGGCGCTGCCGGCGACCACGAAGCTGCCGCCCAGTATCGAGTTGAATGCCGGAGCGGCGATGCCGATCTCGGCCTCAAGGAAGCTGACTGCGCCAATATTCGGCGACTGATCCGGTTGGATCAGCGCGCTGGCCGTCACCTTCGATGCATCGCGTCGTAGCTGTTTCGAGTCCATGAATAGAGTCCTCACCATGCCCAAGCCGCATACCTGAAAGAGCTGATCTTCTTGGCGGCGTCCGCCCAGACCTGTGTCTTCCACGGGATCATCGTGTATTCATCGGACGTGGCGCGGATGTAGCCCGCCGCGGCTCCCTCGCCGATGTTCCGGCCGACGACCCCGAAGGTGCCTTCGAATGCGGATTTGCCCGTCGCCGTTGCGGATGCCGAGACGGCCCCCAGAGTGTGAGAGCCGGTCTTGTCCTCGACCCACGACCCGGCGGCGGTCGCATCGCGCTTGACGTTGTCGTCGTACGCCTCGATGGTGCCAACCATCACTGCGAGCGGCGCGAGCGCCGGAACACGTGTAAGAACCATCGCGGCGCCAGTGCCCGTGGCAGCTTCGGTCACCGCCTTCGTCGTGTTGCCTTCATGCAGATCTCTGATCACAGAGCCGGCGACGGAAGCGACGCCAGCACCGCCGGCAACCGCACCCGCGACCGGCATGCGCGGAAATCCGCTCGTCTTGCCACCACCGGCGCCACGCCCTGATCCGCTGCCGCCACCGCCGCCTTTGACCGGCTCGGGAGCCACCGGCTCGACCGCGCTTGCATTGCCGGTATTGCGCAGCTCATGAAGATCGCGCGCCGTCACCAGACGCTTGTCCGCAACACCAGACGGCTGCGGCGGTTTTGGTTTCGGATTGCCGCCCGCACCCTTCTTCTTCGCGCCCTTTATCTTGTCCTCATGCTTCCTGACGGTCTCGATCGGAAACTTGCTGTCTTCCGGCAAGACTCGCTTACCGGTGATGACGCTCAGCGCGAAGAAGGTCGCGCGCAGGAGTTTGCTGTCGAACAGCCGACCCTTCGGCGCCTTCGCTGCCGGCTGCAGCTTCACGGGCTTGGCGTTGCCGGCCTTGCGCAGCTGATGCAGGTCCCGCGCGGTCACAGGTCGCTTGTCGGGGGGTTGCGGATTGCGCCCGTCGACGTCGATCAATCGGATCGGATTGCCTGCGGAGTACTCGTACAAGCAGATGCCACCTGCGACGCCGATCGTGTCCGGAGTGATCCATCGTCCCAGCCAAGCGGCGTAGTACCTCGTGCCGTGGTAACTGAATCCGGTCTCTTCATCGCGCTGCATGCCCGTATAGCGGTATCGCTTAAGACTGACTTCGGCGAGGTTGCGTCCGGCTTGATACGAAGTCCCGCCGTAGGGGTAGTACTCTTCGTACGAGATGATCTGGCCCAGCTCGTCCAACTCGACGATGGCGCTGCGCAAGTGATTGTCGAGCTGATAGCGGATGGCCTGCGCGGGTACGCCCGTCTCCTGGCCTCGCGTGCGAGTCTCGATCAAAACCACGCGCCTGCGATCATCCATGACATTGAGGGTCTGTCGCTCCAGCTCGATCGCGCCGCTGGCATCGCTGCGCCGAAAGACTTCGAACGCCCCGAGCATGATGCGCTCCTCGATGAGCGCGCCGCCGCTACGCTCGACAACTTTTCTAATGCGCTGCCCGCTCGAGTCGTAGACATAGAAAGCCGTGCCGCCGCCGGCCAGATCCACGCGCTGCAGCCGATCCTGACCATCCCAGCTGAGACTCGGCAGATGCGGCATCGTCGTGAGATTGCCGTGCGCGTCGTAGCGGTAGATTTCGGTCGTGCTCTCGCCCGCGCGGGTGCTGCTCAGGCGGTTGCTCGCCTTCTGCGGCTCGATGAGACTCGCCTCTGCGTAGCTGTAACTGCGCCGCCAGTTGCCATTGTCGGCCTGATGCAAGAGTTCGAGCATATTGCCGACGGCATCGTAGGCATACTGTTCCGTATAACGTCGCATTGCCTGGCCATCGCCCGGATGCGGCAGCCGCACGCGAAACTCGTCGCTCCAACTGCTCTGCGGCTGTGATTGCTGGCCGATGTGCTCTCGCCCTTGCGCGCGCGACAGCCGGTACAACGCGTCATACGTATAGTCGTTGTGCGCGGTGACTACTTGGTTGTTGAAGAAGACAGTCTGTCGGGCGTCATCCTGAATCGTGGCGACGTTGCCGATCGGATCGTATACGTAGTTGAGATCTTGCAGCGGCTCGGCGCCGCGCTGCGTCTGCGCGCGCATCAGACGGAACGTCAGTGGATCGTACGTGTAGAGCGTACGTACGCCGTTGCCATATGTGATGCTCGTGCGCTGCCCCCTGGCGTCGTGCTCGATGCCGGCGATGAGTTGCGTCGACGCTGTTCCTTGCAGCTCCACGTCGATTGCTTCGAGCAAGCCCGCGACATTGAATCGTCGCCGCAGCGTGCTGCCGTCCGGAGAGGACAGCGCGATGGGCCGATTGAGTGCGTCATAAGTGGTGCGGCTGACAAATCCCTGCGGATCGAGGGCGGGCGCGCTCGACCAGTCCAGTGCTGTCCTGTACTCCTGCGCCAGCTGCCGGCGAGCGCTGAGCAGATTGCCTTTGAAGTCGTAAGCCTCGTGCGTGACTAGACCGGCCTGATCGTAGTGCTGGTACACCTTGCCGCGCAGATTTGCGGCGGGCGGATCCGGCGCGCGCTCCCCGAACACCGTATGCTCGATCAGCTGCTCTGCGCTCGCACCCTCCTGTAGATAGACGTCCTCCGGCCTGCGCAGCGCGTCGTAGCTCCTGCGCAGACGTTTGCCGCGACTGTCCCAGGCAAGAACCTCTTGACCGCCGATGTCGTGCAGCATGCGGCGCTGCGCGGCCTCCATGCTGATTTCGCGAATGCGGGTTCCGAGCATGTCGAAGTCGTAGCGCATGACGACACGACCGTTCGCGTCGACAATCTCGCGCTGGTTGCCTTCGATGTCGTAAGCAATGCGTGTCACCTGCAGCACGTCGCGCGTAGCGTCGTTCGCCTGGAGACGGTTATGTGCGATCGTGAGAAACGTGCGGCCGAGCGCGTCAGCGTGAATGACGCTAGGCGTATCGGCGTGCTGCGCCGTCTTGTGCGCAGCGGCCATCTCGGCCGCCCCGAGCTGACCTTCCGAACGCGCCGCATGCCAGGTCGGCAGGTAGTCGGAAGCCGCAAGGCGCTGAAACAATGCGCCCACGTCGACATCGGTGCTCGGATCCACGATCAGCGCCGTGTCGTTCACATCCCAGGCTGCGTGCTGCCAGGGATCGAACACCGTCTTTTCCCAGGTGTGATCGGCATGCAGCGTCGCAATGAGGCGCTCCAGCGGATCGTAGAACAGCGTCGAGCTGACTCCCACGCGGCGATCGAAGCGAAAAGCGTGCGTGTCGTCGAACAACGGCTCGAATTGCTTGATCGGCTTACCTTTGTTGTTGTACAGCGTCCAGCCGCTGCCGACCCAGCGCGAACCTGTTTGCGGCTCGTCCAGGCTGTGCGAGGCCGGTTCGGCCAGGGCCTTTTCCTGAATTTCCCGCCCGAATCCATCCGAGTAGCTGAAGCGCACTTGTATCCGCGACTCATTCCCCGGCGGATCACTCGGGTGAGTCTCGCGCACCAGCATCGCCGCGAACGCGGGTTGACGCTGACGGCGGAACCGCTCGAGGTCGTACACTATTCGCGTGCCTGCCGTCCCGAGTAGGGCAGCGGCGGCTGCAGTTGGATCATCGAGGAACGAGTCTCGCTGCTGCGGCGTGAGATTCGCCGCGAAGCTGGACAGGGAATCGCCCTCGCTCTGTCCTGCCTTGCCCATCGCGGCACTGCCGACCACCAGGCCGAGCACGTCGAACGCAACTTCCGAGCGGTTGCCGTTGGCATCCGTGATTCGGAACGGCTGCAGCACCCGATAGTCCTGCTCGGCGAGCGTACGATTGCCTAGCGCATCGCGTGCTTCGTTGACGAGCAGTGCGTATGCGTCGGTGTTGGTAATTGCGCTGTGTCCGAATGGATCACGCCTGCGTCGTACGAGAAAGAACTGCCGCTGCGCGAACGCGAGCTCATCGGCCGGCGTGTCGGAAGCGAGCGGCGAGTAGAACTCGCGTTCCGAGGGAATCCACCACGTGCGCTGGTCCTCCCCGCGGATGTAGCCGCTGTGCTCCAGCGCCGTCGCATCGACACGCTCACCGTACATCTGCTCGAGCAAACCTGCCGTGAAGGCAAGTCGGTGCGTCTCTCCCGGCAGCGCCAGGGATTCGAGCGTGCCGAGCGGCAACAGCTCGCTCAGATCATCCTTGCGAAACAATACTCTAGTGTGCTCGATCAAGCGCTGCTGCGGACGAGCTGGGTCCGTTTGCTCTTCATACTCGATAGTTGGCGCGCCACGGATGCGCGCGAACGAGTCCTCGGTCCATTCCGCATGGCTGAAGCGCTGAGCGGCAGTGTCGAGGGGCGCGAACCCCGTCAACTCATAGGTTCGCGTCTCGCACAACTCGGGTATCTGATGCGCTTCGAAATGGACATGCCCATCGTCGATGGCATTCGTGTACCGATTCTCGGTGTAAGTGATGAGCGTCCGGGTCTGCCGATCGCGATCCGCCAGCGTCGGTAAGCGCGGGTCAGCCTGCCGGCGTCCGTAGCTGATGCTGAGCACGCGCAACGGATTGCCATACGTGTCTGTATCGAGCGTGAGCTCGTGGCTGAGGCGTGGGTCCGCAGGCCGACGCTCGTAGTGATACTCGAGCTTCTCGATCTCGTGGCAGAAGTAGACGCCGTGATGGTTGACGCTCTGCGGCTGAACCTCTCGCACCTGATAACGACTCTCTGTCGCGAGATACGGGTGTCCCGCCTCGCTACTTCCGTCGTGCGCGAACACTTCGGTACGCAGCTGGGCACCACGCAATGCACGGTATGCCGCAGCCGGCGTCTGGCCACCTTCGACGATGTGCTCCGGCAGTGGCAGCGCCTCGCGGTCCCCCGTGTAGTACTCGCGCCGGAATCTCTGCGTCAGATCTCGATAGTCACTCCGTTCACGCCCGCGATCATCGAAATAGATGCCCGTGTGAAACCATGTGCGCGTTTCCACCGGTGCCAGGTGATATGCCGGCTCCCTGACGAATGCGGCGTCCGCGCCGTGCAGACCTGGTTGCGAGAATTCATCGAACGTTTCGCTATCGAGCTCATCGACGCGGCCGAAGCCGCAGAACTCGCGTTCGCGCCCGTCGAAGTGGCCGTGGTGATACCTGTACGTCGCGACCTTCTTGCTGTGACTGACATGATCGATGATCTCGACCTTGGCGACGACTTGCACCGGAAACGGCAGCGGCGCGAGCCATGGCTCACCGCGCGCGCGATCCTCGAGAAAGAAGCGGGTCGACGGCGCGTAGCTCACACGCGTGGTCGCGCCGAGATTGTTGTCGACCTGCGTCAGGACATAGGGTTTGACGCCGCCGCAGAAGTCGAGTGCCTTGAAGCCACTCTCGCGAGCCCCCGCGAAGTCGCCGCTCCACAGCAGCGCCGTCGTGCCGGTGCCGAATATATCTGCAAATTGCAGCGCGCTGGTGTCGTTGGTCTCGGGCGTGCCGCGCAGCGTCTGACGCTCGCTCCATCCATTCCCACTGCGATTGAACCAAAAATGCACGCGGCGCGCTTCGACGTATACCAGATCGGCACAACCTGTGCCGTTCAGGTCGGCGAGGAACAGTCGCTTTGGGTCGAAGTCGGGTCCGAGGCGCGGTGCGTCCGCCATCGTCACGCGCCGGCCGAAGCGACCGTAGCCGAGGTTCGGCCAGTACTCTATGCGCCCGTCGTACACGACCACGATGTCGTTCAGGCCGTCGCCGGTCATGTCCGCAAGACGCACCCGGCCGGCCGGATCGCCGAAGAAGACGTCGGGAAACTGCTCGAGATCATGCACGCGCTCGATCGCGCGCGGGCGGGCGAAGCCCCTCGCACCGAGGCATTCGAACCAGTAGAAGCGACGATCATCCGTCAGCAGCGCGTCGGCCCGCCCGTCGCCGGTCAGGTCCAGCATGCGAACATTCGCATCCTGCGGGCTAAATCCCGGCACGGTTTCATACGCAGTGAAGCGCTGCCACGCACCCTCGAGAGTCGTCTCGAAGAACCCTGGCAGGGGCCCCGCGTTGATCAACAGGTCGGCCGTGCCGTTGCCCGTCATGTCGCCGAAGCCGACACCCGGTTGCCCGAGCGACATGCCCGCCGGCACCTGTGCGAGCATGCGCGGACGATCGAATGTGCCATCGCCGAGATTGCGCCAGTAGCGAAAGCCACCGGGGCTCGCGTGCAGGATATCCGGTAAACCATCGCCGAACAGATCAACGATCGCCAGGTTCGGATCATCGAGTGCAGTCGTCGGCATCTCACCGCCGAGCGCTTCCAGAGATCGATAGCGCTGTGCGTGCGGCTGGAACCGTGCGTACGTGAATTCGAGGGGAGGAATGTTCGCCGAGATGTACTCGCCGTTTGCATCCCGGTCATAGGCGGTGCTCGTAACCGAGCTCAGTAGTGAGACGTGCGTGTCCGGGTCTGTGTGGTATTCGAAATCGCTCGAACGCACGAGAGTGGGTGCACCCAGTTCGGCGAAATGATGGAACATGAGGACGCGACGGCAGCGTCGCAACGTTCGCAGCTCGAAGCCCGCTCGAAAATGCGAGAAGCGATCGGGCCTGAGTGGCGCCGGTCGACCCGGCCCCGAACGCGCAGGGCCCGCGCCAAACACTTCCTGCTCGCCCGGCGCTTGCGGGTGCGGCAGGATAGTAGGCGTGCTCCAATCGCCGTAGTCGAACACAACTTCGAACGCATAGCGCTGGCCGTTACGAAGCTGGCCAATGGCGCCGCCGTCGGGGTATGTAAGCGGCCGCTGCATCTCATCGACGAGGGGGTCGGGGAGATTGCCGTAGAGGATGCGGCGAATGTAGCGCTGGGTCGCCACGCGCGAGCGCTCGAAAATCTCCGGCAGACGCGCGCCCGGGTCCTCACCTGCGTACAGTGCAGGATCATCTGTCGCGTACTCGCAGACGCTGCGGTTGCCGAACGCGTCGAATGTTTCCTGCAGTAGCCACGTGCACACGCGGCGCGCGTCGCGCGGATCAGCAATGCGGGCAGCTGCGGTAACGCCAAAAAGGCTCGTGACATTGTCGCTGCCGATGGTCCGCCAGTGCGTATCGCCGCTGACGTTGTGCACCCAGCGCTCGATACGCGCGAAGGACCCCTCCGTGCGCGGCCGGTAGCGAAAGACAGTGTGATCGCCACTCGCCAGCGGATCCTCCGGTGCCCACGTCACGCGACCGGTGTCCGAATCAACGCTCCTGCGCAGGCATCGGACCAGATCTTCCGAGCCCGACAGGACGAAGACATCGTGATCGTCATAGTGCGGCAGGCCCTTCTCCGTCTTGCGCGTAATCCGGGGCAGGGAGAGTTGCCAGCCGAGACCGAATATGCCGTTACCGCTGCCGGAATCGTAATCGAGCGAGAGTTTCGGGCCGAAGCCGCCGCGCCCTGCCGATAGCGCGATCGGCACGCTGTGGTTGGCCGTGCCGCTGAAGAGATTGGCCTGGAACGTCTCGCCGATTCCTCTGATCGCGCCGCCGCCCTTGGGCAGGCTCAAGGTCGCTTGTGTCGAAGCCGCTGAATCGCTCACCCGCTTGCCGTCCACTCTTTGTGATTGAGGCAGCGCACGCCCTTGCGCTCAGATATGCAATCGCAAACGGACGGCCGAACAAGACAGATAGGCGGCGGATGTGTCGGGGCGAAGCCGGACGCGGGTGTCCGAGCTGTCGGCAAATCCCTACGCACGACCAACGCGGCGGGCTATGATGGCCGGCAAGACTCGTTGCGGTCGAGCTCCAGTTGCTGAGCGTTACAGCGCCATGGCTGTCGCTGCCTGCGACCTTAGCCACTGCGCTAGGGCGTGCACGGCAGGACGAGGCTCCCTGTCCGGCGGCTGCACCAGCCAGTACGCGCGCGACATGCTGACCGTCGCCGCACCGAAAGGACGGACCAGCAGGCCCGCGCTGACGTCGCGCGCCGCGAGTCTATCGCGAGCGAGCGCGACGCCCAATCCTTCTGCAGCTGCGCCCAGGACGAGATCCGATGACGTGAAGCGCCCGCCCGCCCGCACGTCGATCCCTTGCAATGGATGCACTGCGAACCATCGCTCCCACGCGGACGCCGGATCGCGATCATGCAGCAGGCGCGCCTTAGCCAGCGCGCGTCCGGGTTGGCGTTCGCCGATGCTGTTCCAATAACGACGCGTCGCCACCGGATACAGCGCGTCATCCATGAGCGGCTCGCATTTGTCGTCGAACCATGGC
>Ga0134127_10001118_pt1 | contig 20650 bp, 12 predicted proteins | sample KB31753_FD_96459 | JGI IMG/M metagenome (GOLD analysis project Ga0134127, IMG submission 96459) | Terrestrial soil microbial communities with excess Nitrogen fertilizer from Kellogg Biological Station, Michigan, USA - KB3-175-3 | ecosystem: Environmental > Terrestrial > Soil > Unclassified ... | reverse complement strand
GCGAGTCTTGCGAATGACGTGAAGGCTGCGGTGTGGGAGGTGGACAAAGACCAGCCGATTTACAACCTCAAGACTATGGACGAGATCATCGCGGAGACCAAATCCACGCCGCGCCTGACGCTGGTCTTGCTGGCGCTGTTTTCGGGGTTGGCTCTGCTCTTGGCCGCCGTCGGACTCTACGGCGTGATGTCATACCTGGTCGCGCAGCGCACGCACGAGATCGGCATTCGTCTCGCGCTGGGCGCGCAGGCGGGTGATGTGCTCAAGCTGATAGTGGGACAAGGGATGGCGCTCGCGTTGCTCGGCGTGGGCCTCGGGTTGGGCGCCGCGTTGGCATTGACCCGTCTGATGGCACGCTTGCTCTACGGCGTGAGCGCGACCGATCCGCTCACATTTGCGGTCGTCGCGCTGCTGCTGTCGTTAATCGCGCTGCTCGCCTGCTATGTACCTGCGCGCCGCGCCACGCGGATTGATCCGCTGGTCGCGTTGCGACACGAGTAATCAATGCATCGTTCCAAACAGAAAGCACGCTTTCGTTTCTGGATGTGGCTGATTCGGCTGATCGGTGTGATCGTGCCGCGCCGGTTGCGCGCGGACTGGCGTCAGGAGTGGGAGGCCGAGTTGCGCCACCGCGAAGCGATGCTTGCCGAGTGGGATCGGCTCGCCTGGCGCAACAAGCTCAACCTGCTGTGGCGCAGCACCAGCGCATTTTGGGATGCGCTCTGGATGCAAACCTACAGATGGGAGGACGCGATGATCCAGGACTTGCGTTTCGGCGTGCGAATGCTGCTCAAGCAGCCGGGCTTTACTCTTATCGCCGTGCTCACGCTGGCACTTGGTATTGGAGCCAATACCGCGATCTTCAGTTTGCTCGATGTGGTGCTGCTCAAATCGCTTCCGGTACAGCAGCCGGACAAGTTAGTGCTCTTTGGCAAAGGCGAAGAGACGGGCCTCAACACTGGCTTCCCGAACAAAAGCTGGGAGCTCTTCTCCTATCCTTTCTATCAAGAGGTGCGGCAGCACAATGAAGTCTTTTCCGAGGTGGCGGCAATTCTGAACAACCCCCGGTCTCCATACGGCGTCGTGAACATAAGGGGAGCGAGCGGCGAAGCGGAAAAGCTGAATCTTCAATTGGTCTCCGGCACTTATTTCTCGGTGTTGGGCGTGCAGGCTAGTTTGGGGCGCACCTTCACGGACGCGGATGAGCAGACGGCGGGTGGGCCTCCGGTCGCCGTCGTCAGCTACGATTGGTGGCAACGTCGCTTGGGCAGCGATCCGGCGGTGGTCGGCGCAACTATCACGGCACGCCAGACGGTTTACACCATCATCGGCGTCGCGCCCAAAGAGTTTTTCGGCACGACGGTGGGCTGGACGCCGGACTTATGGGTGCCGCTGGCGCTGGAAGAACAGTCGCCGTCTTCGCTCTGGAGTGGGACTCATAACCAGGAACATCAAATGCTCTACCTCATCGCCCGGTTGAAAAATGGTGTGCGTGCCGAGCAGGCGAGCGCTGCTGTCAATTTGCTCTTCAAACAATCCTTGCAAGAAAGGGCGGGCGCGCAACCCTCGTCGGCGCGGTTGCAGGCGATCGAGCGGGCCAGCATAGAATTGACGCCCGTGGGGCGGGGGCTTTCGACACTACGCCGGGAGTTTTCCCTCTCGCTGCGCGTACTGATGGCGGTGGTCGCGCTCGTGCTGCTGATTGCCTGCGCCAACGTAGCCAATTTGTTGCTGGCCCGCGCCGCCGCGCGCCAGAAAGAGTTTGCTGTGCGTCTGGCAGTCGGTGCAGGCCGCACACGTCTGATGCGTCAGTTGCTCACCGAAAGCGTATTGCTCGCCAGTCTTGGTGGGATCGCGGGCGTCTTGCTGGCGTGGTGGGGCAGTCGCCTGCTGGTGCTGATGGCCTCCGCCGGTTCAGAAGCCCTGCCGCTAGATGTCACGCCGAATGCTCGCATCCTGGGCTTCACGCTGCTGGCTTCGTTGCTTTCCGCCGTGATCTTTGGCACGGCTCCGGCCTGGCGTGCCGCCCGGATTGAACCGAACGCGGCGCTCAAAGGCGGGAAAGGCGCAGCGCAAGCGACCTCGCGGAGTCCGCTGGGCAAGGCGCTCGTGGTCGCGCAAGTCGCGCTCTCGCTGGTATTGCTGGTCGGAGCAGGCTTGTTCGTCCGCACGCTGATCAATTTGCAAAACCAACCTACAGGCTTCAAGCAAGAAAACGTCGTGCTCTTTCAGCTTTACACCTTTATGCTGGGTTATGAGTACGCGCAATACGCTCCGCTGCTGCGCGAGATAGAAGAGAAGGTGAAAGCCGTACCAGGCGTACAGGCGGCTTCATTTTCATCCTTCGTCTTCAATCAGGGCCAATGGACGAGCCGGATCTTTACCGGCGGCCCAGACCAACCGGAAGGACAACGGAGCGCCAGGCAAAACCTGGTCGGCCCGGACTATTTCACCACGCTGGGCATCCCGCTCATCGCCGGTCGGGACTTTGGCCCGCAGGACACAGACAAATCTCCCAAAGTGGCCGTCATCAGTGAAGCGCTGGCGCGACGATTCTTTCCAGACGGCTCTCCGCTCGGCAAGCGCTTTGGCACGTATGGCAGGCCACCGGACGAATTCGAGATCGTTGGCGTCGTCAAAGACGCTAAGTATGTGGCGGTGACCGAGCAATGGCGACCAATGGTCTATTACCCGCATGCGCAAAACCCGCAACCGGTCGAGAACTTTGTGGTGCGTTTCGCTGGCGCGCCTGCCGCCGGCATCCCACAAGTTCGGCGGGCCATTCAGGAGGTAAATCGGAATCTGCCGATTGATGAAGTCGTGAGTTTGTCCGATTACATCGGCCGCTCGCTCACTCAGCCGAAGCTGGTCGCCAGGCTCGCGTCTTTCTTCGGACTGCTCGCGTTGCTGCTGGCGTGTCTCGGGCTGTACGGCGTCTTGTCTTACGGCGTGGCGCGGCGCACGGGTGAAATCGGCATCCGCATGGCGCTCGGCGCGCAAGCGGGCGATGTCCTCTGGCTAGTGTTGCGCGCTGCGTTGGCGCAGGTGCTGATTGGCGGTGTCATCGGATTGCTGGCCGCTTCGTATGCGATGAAGATCGCCGAGGGATTATTGTTCGGGCTAAGGCCGAACGACCCTCTCACCCTGACTGCGGCAACCTTGCTGCTGGTGGTCGTCGCGACCTTGGCCAGCTATCTACCCGCGCGCCGGGCGTCACGCGTTGACCCGATGGTGGCATTAAGAGACGAGTGAGACTGATGGCCAAGGCAACATCCACAAAACGCTTTCGCTTCTGGCTCTGGCTGATCCGCTTGATCGGGGTGATCGTCCCGCGCCGGTTACGCGCGGACTGGCGACAAGAGTGGGAAGCCGAGTTGCGTCACCGCGAAGCGCTGCTGGCTGAATGGGACCACCTTGATTGGCGCAACAAGCTCAATCTTCTGTGGCGCAGCACTAGCGCATTTTGGGATGCGCTGTGGATGCAATCCTACAGATGGGAGGACGCGATGATTCAAGACCTCAGGTTTGGGATGCGAATGCTACTGAAGAACCCTGGCTTCAGCGCCGTGGTCGTGCTGACGTTGGCGCTCGGCATTGGCGCCAATGCTTCGCTCTTTTCGGTGGTCAACGGCGTTCTCTTGAATCCGCTGCCTTATCCCCAGCCTGAGCAGCTCGTCTCACTCCACCAGAGTAAGCCGAATGTCGCCACTGGTGCGATCCCGTACCTGAATTTTCTCGACTGGCAAAAAGAGAATCAGACCTTCTCCGCGATGGCCATTTCGCGCTCGTCCAGTTTCGCGCTGGTCGGCGCGGGCGAAGCAGAGCGCGTTAGTGGGCAGCGGTGTACGGCGAACCTCTTCGCTGTGCTTGGCGTGAAGCCTCGGTTGGGGCGCGACTTTGCGCCGGGTGAAGACGCGGCTGGCGCCGACCCCGTGGTGCTCATTAGCCAGGAGCTTTGGCAGGGCAGGTTCGGTGCTGCGCCGGATGTCGTGGGCAAAAGCCTGACCGTTGATGACAGGAGCTACAAAATTGTCGGCGTCGTCCCGGCGAGCCCTACGCTCTATCGCGGCGTTGATATCTATGTGCCGATGGGCCAGTGGGGCAATTCCGCTTTGCAGAATCGTAGCGCTGGATTGGGCCTGTACGGTATTGGCCGGCTCAAGCAGGGAGTCACGCTCGAGCAGGCGCAGGCCGATCTGGATGGCATAATGCAGCGTCTCGCCGAAGCCTATCCTGAGACCAACCGCGGGAACGGCGCTGTGGTCGCCCCGCTCAAGGAAAGGTTGATCGGCGATGTTGGGCCGAGTCTGTGGATGCTGGTGGGCGCAGTCGGTTTCGTGTTGTTAATCGCGTGCGCGAATGTCGGCAATCTGCTTCTAGCGCGGACAACCGGCAGGACCCGCGAATTTGCCATTCGGGGCGCGCTGGGTGCGGGCCAGTGGCGACTGCTCCGCCAGTCGCTTACCGAGAGCATCTTACTGGCTTTGGCCGGTGGCGGGCTGGGCTTGCTGCTTGCTGCGCTGTGGACGCGCGCCGCCCTCAACATGCTTCCGACCGGGTTACCACGTGCAGACGAAGTCGGACTAGATACGCGAGTCTTGATCTTCACCGCGGCCATTTCGCTGCTGACAGGTGTCATCGCCGGGCTGGCTCCGGCGTTGAAAACCTCGGGGTGGCGTTTAGCTGAAACGCTCAAGGAAAGCGGGCGCGGCGCGGGGGGCGGGCGCCACCGTGCCCAGGGCGTCCTGGTTGCGGTGGAGATGGCGCTGGCCGTTGTGCTGCTGATTGGCGCGGGCTTGATGATCCGCACTTTGAGCGCACTCTGGAGCGTTGATCCGGGCTTTCGGCCTGACAATGTGTTGACGTTCGGACTCAGCTTTCCGCCCTCGATGCGTGCTGTCAGCCCGGAGACGAGGCGCGCTTCCTTGCGCGACCTGAGTGACCGTCTCAATTCAATGCCCGGCGTCAAGGCGGCTTCATTCTTGACGGGTGCCTCTCCTATGCAGGCCCGCGAGAGCGTGTCCTTCTGGCTTGATGGCCAGCCGAAACCCGCGAGCACTAGCGAGATGAAGCAGGCGTGGGTGTATCGGGTCGAACCCGGATACCTGACCGCCATGGGCATCCCGCTCAAGCAAGGCCGCTTTTTCACCGCGCAAGATGAGACAGGGACTCAGCCCGTCATCGTGATTGACGAGGTCTTGGCCAGCCAATATTTCCCGAACGAAAACCCGCTCGGCAGGCGCATCAATCTGGGGGACGAACGAGGCCCGTCGGAGATCGTCGGCATAGTCGGGCACGTTAGACAGTCGGGGCTTGATTCGGAAGACAGGCAGTCGCTCCGAGCGCAAACCTACCTCCCGTTCAGGCAGTTTGGCTGGTCTTCTGAGGTGGGAGTGGTGGTGCGTGTCGAGGGCTTGGCGGGAAAATCAGCGACTGCACATCTTGACGCACTCCGCCGCGTCGTACAAAACCAGCACAGCCAGAACGTAATCTACGGCGCGCAGAAGCTGAATGATGTGATTGCCGATTCGTTGGCCCGCCGTCGCTTCTCGATGATCCTGCTCAACACCTTTGCGGTGGTGGCGCTCCTGCTCTCAAGCATCGGTCTTTACGGCGTCATTTCCTATCTGGTCAGCCAGCGCACTCAGGAAATCGGTATCCGCGTTGCGCTTGGTGCGCAACGCAGGGACGTTCTGCAGCTCGTCGTCAAAAATGGGATGAAGATGGCGTTGGGCGGCGTGGCCCTGGGGCTGATCGCCGCGCTGGGCCTGACCCGACTTCTGGAGCAGATGCTCTACGGCGTGAGTGCCACCGATCCGGCGACCTTTGCCGGCGTTGCCCTACTGCTCACGGGAGTGGCTCTTCTGGCCTGCTTCGTTCCGGCTCTGCGAGCGACAAAGGTGGATCCGCTGACGGCGTTGCGCCACGAATAAGACCTTTGGGCGGTTCGATGCAATCACCGCGGTTTCGCTTCTGGCTCTGGTTGATCCGCTTGATCGGCATAATCGTGCCGGGCCGCCTGCGGGCCGATTGGCGTCAGGAATGGCTAGATTCTTCGAAGTTCGCACGACGGCTGATGCGGCGGGTTTCGCCGTGCATTTGCAACAGGCCTTCCAGAAGATTGACGGAAATCTTTTGGTCGAGTCTCGTCCGCTGGCTGATCTGGTAGACCAGTCTCTTGCGCTACAGCGCTTGATTGCCAGGCTCACCGGCCTCTTCGGCTTGCTAGGGCTGTCGCTGGCCTGCGTCGGCGTGTACGGAATTATGTCGTACACGGTGGCGCAGCGAACCAATGAGATGGGAATTCGCGTGGCACTCGGGGCGCAGCGCAGGGACATCATCCGGTTGGTGTTGGGGGAAGCGATGAGACCAGCGCTTGGCGGAGTCGCGATTGGATTGGCTGTGGCCGTGGGCTTGACACGACTAGTGTCGGGCCAGCTTTTCGGTCTAGCTGCGAACGACCCGGCGACAATCTCGCTGGCGACATTACTGATGGTCGCGGTCGCTTCGCTGGCGGCTTACTTTCCTGCCAGAAAAGCATCGCGGGTGGAGCCGATGGTCGCATTGAAATACGAATAGCGGAGTAAGGCGATGTCTGATTCGAAAACAACTCGCTTTCGATTCTGGCTCTGGCTGATCCGACTGATCGGCGTGATCGTCCCGCGCCGGTTGCGTGCCGATTGGCGGCAAGAATGGGAAGCCGAGTTGCACCATCGGGAATCGCAGTTAGCGGAGTGGGACCGGCTTGATTGGCGGAACAAGCTTGATCTTCTTTGGCGCAGTACGAGCGCGTTTTGGGACGCCCTGTGGATGCAAACCTACAGATGGGAGGACGCGATGATTCAAGACCTGCGTTTTGGCGTTCGAATGCTGTTGAAGAAGCCGGGCTTTACTCTAGTAGCCGTGCTTACGTTGGCGCTGGGGATTGGCGCGAACACCGCAATATTCAGCGTCGTGAATGCGGTGCTGCTGCAGCCCTTGCCCTACTCCGGGCCAAACCGGCTGGTCTTTTTCTATAACTCGACGTCGGGAGTCTATCCCGAGATGCCCTTGATGGAGGCCGAGTTCTTACGACTGCGCGATCACGCGCGAACAATTGAACGCGTGGCAGCCTACGCCCCAACGACGTTAACGCTGACCGGTATTGGAGAGCCCGAACGCGTTTCATCCGCGAAGGCCTCGGGCGATCTCTTTGCGGCGCTCGGCGTGACGATGGCTCTGGGCCGCACCTTCGAGCTTGGAGAAGAACCGAACGGCCAGGCGGATGTTGTTGTTCTCAGTCACGACTTCTGGCGACGGAAGTTAGCGGCCGATTCCGGCGACGTAGGTCAGTCGATAACTCTGGATGGACGAAGTCACGCCATCATCGGCGTGTTGCCAGAGGGCTTCAAATCCCCACTCGAATTACAGTCCCCACAGGCAATCGAGTTATGGGTGCCTGCGGGTTATTATGCAGCCAGTCCTTGTTGCAGTCACTGGCTGAAGGTTGTTGCGCGTTTGCGTGAGGGCCAAACGATCGAGCAATCGCAGGCAGAAACGCGCGCGGTCATGGCTGGTGTCAGAAAAGACTATCCGCAAGGCGCTCCGGCGGAGTGGTCAAAAGAGACCATCGTCAGGCCTCTTGAACGGGAGATCGTCGGCGACCTGCGGCAGGCGCTTTGGTTATTGCTTGCGGCCGTCGGCTTCGTGCTGATGATTGCTTGCGCTAACGTCGCCAACCTCCTCCTCGCTCGCAGCGAAGTTCGAGCCTCGGAGATTGCTATCCGGTCTGCTCTGGGCGCCGGAAGGGGGCGCATCGTCAGGCAACTCCTGGCAGAAAGTTTGTTGTTGGGCATCATCGGAGGCGGATGCGGGCTGTGTCTGGCTTTGCTGAGCTTAAGACTCTTGCCTGCGCTCGGCGCTGAAAAGCTTCCACGCGTGCAGGAGATTGCGCTGGACCCCTGGGCGCTCGGATTTACGGTTGTGATGTCGCTGGTCACCGGCGTGGTCTTCGGCCTTGCCCCTGCCTTTCAAGCAGTCAAACTCGATCTGCACACGGCACTCAAAGAAGGAGGGCGCACATCGGCCTCTCCCAGAGGCCGCAGTCGGCTACGCAATTCGTTGGTCGTAGTTGAGGTGGCGCTTTCCCTGGTACTTCTCACCGGCGCTGGGTTGCTCATCAGAAGTTTCTGGCAACTGCAGCAAGTCGACACCGGGTTCAGGACTGAGCGCTTATTGACCATGCGGCTCTTTCCGCCGGCATCCGCCTATGCCAACGACCTGCAAGTCTCAGCGTTTTACGACAGGCTGCTCGAGCGAGTCCGGTCGCTGCCTGGCGTTGACGAGGCGGCGGCGGCGAGCGGATTGCCCATCGGCAACCGCAATTCGGCGACGGTGATGCAGACCGAAGGGCAGCTGCCTGTCGAAAGAGAAAGCAATGTGTCTGAATTTCGCGTGGTGACCCCCGGGTATTTTCGGACGCTGGGTTTGCGGCTGGTGAAGGGTCGTTTTATTGAGGATTCAGATCAAGAGCAGACGACTCCCGTGGCTGTGGTGAATGAGACAGTGGCTCGCGCCAATTGGCCCAATGAAGATCCAGTTGGGAGGCGCCTCAGGTTACTCGATGCTGCGCCGCCGGCCCGAGGGAAGACAGTCATGCTTACGGTGGTTGGGGTAGTGGCTGATGCGAAGAATAGCAGCCTGACCGACCCCGCAAAGCAGGAGGTCTTTGTGCCGCTGCGCCAGCGGAGATCCGCCGTCGCCGGTATGGGTGACGAGCGAGAGATGACTCTGACCGTGCGCACCGCAGCGGAGCCGCAGCATCTTGTGAACGCTATTCGGGGAGAGGTTTGGGCGCTCGATCAGAACATACCGGTTACCGACGTTCAGACGATGGAGCAGATTCTGGAGACGGTCACCGTGCAGCAGCGCTTCAACACTACACTGCTCGGGATCTTTGCGGTCGCCGCGCTGGTTCTTGCGGCGGTGGGTATCTACGGGGTGTTGTCCTACTCGGTCACCCAACGTACCCATGAGATCGGTATTCGAATGGCACTGGGCGCACAGACAAGAGATGTGCTGCGACTGGTCATCGTACATGGGATGAAGCTGGCGCTGGCAGGCGTAGTGATTGGCCTCGGCGGAGCGTTCGTGCTGACGAGGTTGATGGAGAAGCTGCTCTTCGGCGTAAGCACGTCTGACCCCGCGACGTTTGCGTCAGTCGGGCTGCTGATACCGATCGTGGCGTTGCTGGCCTGTTATCTGCCTGCTCGGCGAGCGACGCAGGTTGATCCGCTGACTTCGTTGCGGCACGAGTGAAAATCCATGCTGGAGCGAAGGCAAACAACTCGGTTCCGTAAAGAACGAATAGGCTCCAGGTGGCGCCGGTCGTCAACGTCGTAAGAGAAAGGGCCGCGTCGGCGGCCCTTTCTTGGCTGAATGACAATGCGTGAACCATCAAATTATGCGTAAGTCGTTACGATTGCCGAATGTTCAGTCCTGCAATTGCTCCAGAAAATACGCCAGATCAAAGAACTCTCTCTCCGATTGAATCTTCCCCTGCTGGTTGAACGCGAAGAAGCCGGTGCCTTCCAGGAAGAAGACATTTCCGGTGTGGGTCCAAAAACGTAACCTCCAATTGACGGCGGCTTCCTGACCGCACACCTTGACGTCCAGCGAGTAGAGTTTGATTTGACTGAAGAGAGAGGGGAACGTTCCCAAATAAGCGGCTATGGCTTGTGTTCCCTGGATCGGCGGAGTTCCGACCGGGTCTTCAACCACAGCGTCCGCGGCGAAATGGTTTACGACCCGCTGGACGTCGAATGCAGCTAATCCGGCGAATACGTCCTCAATCACCACTTCGATCTGCTCCGAGGTCAGATTGGGGGTTGGAGCCGCCTCAACGCGCGTGACGCTGGAAGCGACTAAGAACACGAGCGCCGTCGCCAACGCAGTCATCTTTGTTACAAACAGACTCTGGTTTCTCATTCTCTTTCCTTTCTGATATTGGTTTGATAAGAGGCGGACATCGCCGTGCCATCGGATTCGATGACAGCGATGATGTAAAACAAATTACCGCCGTACGGAGAAGTTGCTGAACTCTTCTCGATATTACTGCGGCGCGAAAGTTTTGGTAGTTTCCTATTGGGTGTGTTGCTAAGCAGGGCCGCAAGTCGCGCAAGAGTGTTTAGGCAGGCGACCGCATTGAGAGGGCATAACGGTAAGACTGCTCGGCGGCAGTCGTTAGCGTAAGATTTCTCTCAAAAGTCTCGAAGCCCCAAACCCTGACTAAATAGAGAACAAGGTATCGGGCACGGTGCTTGCCTTCCTAACACCAGCGTGATGATGGTGTACTTCATCTTGGCCGCGCGTAGTCGCGATCCTGGTGGCAGCGACGCGGGACACTTACGGCCCCTTATCCGTCACTCGCAGTGTCGCCGCTTTCCGGCTCCGCTGGCGGCGCTTCCACCTCAGTCTCGCTGGCCGAGAACAGCACGGTGTTGTTGTCGTAGAAGAACTCGATCGTGTTGTTGGTGTTCAGCAGGTTGTCGAGAGGAGTGCCCCTCTCCAGGACGACCCGTCGGTTGGCCACCGACTTCCCACCAAGGTTAAGCCTGGCTTCGATGCCGTTAAGAAAGATGTCTTCGTCGTTTCCATAGGGGACGACTATCGTGCTGCCATCGTCGCGTGCCTCATACGTGCAGGGCGGAAGCTTCACCTCAACGGTGCCCGCCGTGTCCGTCGGGTGATCGCACTTTCGAATGATGAGGGTCGCTTCGAGATCGTGGCCTGTCTTGTTGATCAACTTTTTGTACGCCATATGTTTGACCTCCTGTTGGTGCCGCGGCTAGCCAACTTGCCGCGTAGTCATGTAAAACGAGCCGTTCGCGAAACCGAAATCGACCCCGTTCTTCATATTCAATTGGTTGTCCAGCGGCGATCCCCGGACGATGATGATGTACTGCTGTCCGACCAATTCGCCGTTGAAGTACGCGGCCAGCTTCACTCCGTTCAAATAGATGTCCACGCTGTTGCCATACTCCTGCCAGGAGGACTCTCCTGTGCTCAAAGAGAAATCCTTTGTGCCGGCTTGATCCCGTGGATCCGCGCTCTTTCGGATCACCAACGTGACGTTCATTTTGTACGGTGTAGCGTTCGTGAATATCTTGCGTCCTGCCATATTGCCTCCTTTTAAGCTCGATGTTTATCTGAAGTCTTTCGCCGCGCAGGCTCGTTCCGGTTCATGGGCAAACACCTGTGCACTTCGTGACTAGATCCAGGTTGATCCGCAGGGTCGCCTCCTTGCTGCTAATCTTTCCGGGACAACAGGTCTCCGTCCCATCAGCGCGGATTACCTTTAGCTGGTAGACGAATTCGTTGGGATTCTGATTTCCAAGGACAATGTCACGTATCGACCGCTGCAGCTTGATGTCGGCGCTCAGCTTAGCCGAAGTCAAATCAGCCACCGCGCTCCCGAAGTTCACCTCCAACTCCTGGACCTGTTTGTCGGAAGGTTCTTTGGGGATGACGTTCGCAAAAGTCGTCACTTTGAGCGGCGCGGAGTAGGTGATGTCCGCCGAAGTATCGAGGATGTCGTCGAAGAAACCTTCCTCCTGATTCTTCGGAAGACGGCCGCTGAAATCGATCCGCTCCTTGTATCTCCCTTCTGACAGCTCGACATCGACCCATCCTCGAAACAGCGGGTTTTCCTGTGCCTGGCTGAAGATCGCCGCCCAAAGCGCGCGAAACTGCTCGAAATTTAAATTCAACTCGTTGCGGATGCCGGCGCTCAAGTTGATCGTTGGATTTGGCTGCACCTTGGGATTGCTGCTTGTACCGGTGGCGTTCGGCAACACTTGCGTAAAGGACGCCTTCACGTTGCGCGCGTCCTGAAGCGAGACCATTTGCGGCGCCGTCCCTATCTTGGCTGTTAGGGATCTCTTGGCGTTCTCAATACGGTCGAATTGCACAACAGGCTTCCCATAGATGCGAAACGTTGCCTGTGTTTTGTCCACGGTCGTCTCCCCTTCCGGCAGGCTGAACTGCAGCAGCGAAACGGCTGGCGCGCCGGTGGGTCCTTTGGCGAACTCGAAACTTTCCGGGCAGTAGAAGACGCGGCCTCGATCCTGATTGTCCTGGTAGTAGTTGTAAGCCCGGCCGTTCCAATCCACTTGCCATTGGATATAGCCGGGAAGCGCCGGCACCGGGACACTATCTCGATAGGTGCAATTCAGGACGATGAACTCGCTGGCGTATTCCGGATCCATTTGCGTGGCTAGATCATAAAAGGTCGCCGGGTCGTCGAACGGAACCTGGAACGTATCGAGCAGCCCCTGGCGGATGGAATTGTTGGCCCAGTTGCTGATCACGAAATCCCTGCTCAGCGGGGCGGCAATCCCAGCGGTCTGTGTGACCTCGACCGCAACATTAGGACTCGCGTCGAACAACGCCGCGCGCGCCGTTTTCAAGTCATTGCCCGTGAGTTTGGCGGTCATTTTTGACAATGCGCCCTGGACGCTGGCGGTGAGGGGGACTCGCGAGCCGGTTTCGTTGAAGACTAATGAAAAGGATGTGTTGGCGGTGTTGGGACGCCCCGCGCCGACCTGCGACGCAATTTCCGGGGAGGGTACCGCTTCCAAATAGATCGTCAGGTTTCCGTCTGCGTCCAAACTCGGAGCAAAAGCTTGCGAGCCACCCGTTGTTTGCGTTCCGGAGCGGTAGACCGGGAGGTATCCATTCGCCCCGTCTTTATTGGTCATTAGTGCGGTATTGGAAAGGTCGCGAGTGGTATTAACAAGTGCATCCCCAATTTCCCTCCGATAGGCGCGTCCTTTGATTGTGCTGATGTTTACGGGTTTGGACATGATGGTCTTTAGATCTCCTGTGGGGGTGGGCTCAGCGATACGTGTAGGCCGGCAATATTCGACTCGGCGACGATGAACGCGACTGTGTTGTGATACACGGAATGGAAGGGTCGATCAGCGACAGGCTCGGTGATGTGCGGATAGATCCCGAGCTTCCAGCCACGCGAAAACGCCGCTGCAAGCATCTGATGACGGACAATTCCGTCACCGCCGAGGAAATCGGCGGCGAATGCGAATATCGAAAAGACGGGGTCGCGCCCGTGCGGCATTACCGAATAGCTAAAACCGAATTGAGCGTTCGACAAATGATCCCGCTCCGCAGGCGCGCAAAGAGCGCTCGACCGGACTAAATCAACCAACGTTTCCAGACGTTCTTCTAGTCCGATTCGTCCGAGGAGAAGCCGCAAGCTTTCGAAAGTCAGGCCTCGCGTGGGCAACTCAAAGTAAAACTCGCAGCGCTCCGAGCCTGGCGACTTGCCAATCATCACTAGTAGCGGCGCGCCTTCCACCAAAGGGGGCGCGGTTACAGAGTAATCCTCCATCAGGCCGGTCGCCGCGGCGACTCCTCCGAGCGGAATCTCCACATAGACTTTGTAGGAGGGAAGATCGGTTGACTGGGAGCGCAGGCATCCTGCCTGTTCATCCGCGAGACTTAACTCCGGAACCGGCAGGCAGGATGCCTGCGCTCCCAGGGATGCCTGCGCTCCCAGGGATGCCTGCGCTCCCAGGGATGCCTGCGCTCCCAGCGGCGCGTCCGTCGCGGAGTTGTGACGAACACTGAGCCACGCTCCCCAATTAAGCGGTCCCGACTCTTGCACCGGTTGAAACTCGCGGATGACTTCGAGGCATCCATCGCCCCAGCCAAGATTCGCCACCAGTTCGTTGATTCTTCCGAGACGCTCGCGGGGCGCCAAATGCGGACCGCCAACTTCGACAGTGTAACGGAGATCGTCGCTCAAACTCGAAAACGCATATTCGAGCGGCGTGCCGGCTGCGTTCAGCAACCCCTTGGTCCAGGCCGCGTCGTGATGCGGACTCGCAAGTATGTCCTGCATCAGGATGTCGAGGGTGCGGCGCACCGACGGCGCAATCGACGGCCGGTTCTCCTCGATGATCGCGATCGAACGAGCGAAGCCGCGCCGGTGCATGTGGCTTGGAGTGTGTGAAATCACCACGTTATTTCCGTTCACCCTGCCTTCACCAGAACAGTTGAACCGCCCTTCGCTTCCAGCGTGAAGGGATCGCCGTTGTCAGGACTGACTTCGCATTTCACGATCAATGGGCTCTCCTTCGTGGGTTTTTTTAATGTGGGAACCAGGCGCTGGACTGGTTTCGGGCCCTTCTCCATAAGGAACTGGTCTTCCCACTGGAAATCGCCGTCCTCGTAGGAGATCGTGATGTTCGCGCTCTCCACGGCCCCCTTGAACGAGGGTTTGAAGGAAATTGGAATGTGAGCCACAAACCGGTCGTACACGATGATCTGCTTGTCCTCGACAACCGCCGGACCTGAAGTGTAGATCGTATTGTTTCTCTTGCGCAGTTCGACCTTGTATTGGACCGGCTCCGATGCGAACTTACTCTCGCTGCGGACACGGAAGGTTTTCGGATCTTCCTGGCCTTTCTGGATAACCACGCGCTTCTCGCCGTTCCACCGTTTGCTGGTCAACGATACGACGACCTGGTCTGCGTCGTCCCACGAAAAGTCGCTTCCCAGGCGGATGTCGATACTCAGGAAATCCAGAATCGCCAGGGGCAGTGCCGTCAGAAAACCCTTGTCGCTGGTTCCTTTTTCGTTGTACTGCAGTTTGTCGGTATTCCAGTCATCGGCGGACTTAAAAACGTAGTCGACGCTGTATTCCATCGCCGAGGTGCCTTTGGCGTCGTATTGGAAAGGAAATGGATTGGGTCCATTTACCGTTGAGCCGTTGATCGTCAGGTTGTAAGTCGTTTGCGTGTCTTTCGGCGCCGCCGCAGGATAGCGGGCTTGCACGTTGACGGTCTGCAGCCCGATCTTCTGGCGATCGGCCTCATCCGGAATCGAAATGGCGATCTGGTAGGGGAGACCGAATGGATCCTGAGCGCGGTTCACCTGGGTGATGTAACTGGCGGCGGCGTTTCCCAAACCTTCAAGAACCAGGGCCTGTGGTGCAACGCGGTAGGGCTTCGCCTTCAACTCGGAGTAGATAAAGTCGATCGTGTTGACTTGCTCTCCTTTGTAATAGGCGGCTTTGATGCTGACTTTGGGGATGAGACCCGTCCCGGCCTTGACCGCTTCCTTCACCGCCGCGGTTGTGTCCTCCTTCTTGCCGTCGCCTTTTCCTTCGCCTTTGCCTTCTCCCTCTTCTTCTTCCCCTTTCTCTTCCTCTTTCTCCTTAGCGTCCAGTTCCACGTCCTTTGCCTCGTCGACTGCATCTTTGGCTTCCTTGTTATCGGGCAGTGGGAGCCACTTATCACTGCCGCCAAGCTGCACCTGGAAGAAATTCTTAAGCATGTAATCGAGAAGAACTTGCTGCGCCCACTTCAGCCCCTCCTGTTCCTCGCCGGTGAAGTTCACGACTTCGATTTTGAGATCGGTATTTTGCATGATCTTTTCCCACGTCGCTTGAACGCCTAAATCGAGGAGGAAGACCTCGAGAGGAATTCCCGCACTGAGGGCGATCTTGAAGTCCTCAACGGTCTTGGTGAGCGTTCCATGGACCTTGAACGTGACGGAGGGACGCATCGCCAGGAAATCCAAGCGATACACGGCGGCGATGGTGTTGGCGCTTTTGAGGATCGCCTGCTTCATCGCAGCCGCCAGTTTGCCCTCTTTGGTGAACTTGACCGAGCAGACCGCGGCGTTGTCGCCAACGAGCGATGACGATCCGGCGCTCCACACCAGCTGTTCCTTGCTGGTGTACAGCACCGAAGCATCCTTCTCGATTTCCTCTCGCTTGGCTTCCGCAGCAACCGGGCCAAGGACTGAGAAATTGACGCGGCCGCTTTGATACGTCACCGGAGCCAGGGAGATCGTATTTGCATCAAGACCGGTGCGCGTTTTGATTTCGGCGCGGATCTTGTTTTTTGTCTGATCGCTCACGCCGGCGTTGACCTCAAAGTTCAGGAAGCCGGTTCCATCGGAGTCACTGACTGAATCGGTGTACCAGAAGTAGGACAGCACCTTCTTGCCGTTGCGCTCGGCAAGGCGGATCGTTCCGGGCACATACCAAAATCGATTTTGAGCGTCCGGATCGTGGTCAGGGTAAACATCCACGCCGTCTACCGAGAATTTGCTTTTGTCGATGAGAATCATAGCGGTGTCCTTTCCATGTCAGCCCGCTCTCCGTCAGTTCGATCGTTGGCCAACGGGCTGTTGATGTTCACTATCGTTGACCTGGCTTCCTTCCACGGGCTATCCGTTGGAGGGTTGATTCGGTAAGAAAGATTCTTGGAGTTCTTGTCCGTATACCAGGATGTATAAGTGATCGGGGGATCTCCGGGTTTGATGGTTGTGGTCGCGAGCTTCGGAGATACGAGCATCCCCATCGGCTTCATAAATGCAATCTTGATCTCATTAGATCGCGGCCAATTGAACGATTCCGAAACAAGGAACTTGACGATCCGTTTCTGGAAGGGATTTAGAAAAACCGTCGATCCTGAAGGAAGCGTCTCCTGGTCGATCTGCCGACTGCCATCCGCGGGAACGTAAGAAACATTGAAGACCAACTCATCGAGCGCTTGCCGGGAGAGAGAGAACAACTCGATTTCTCCTGTGCGTTTCGTCGACGTCAGTTGAAGGGTCGGGGGATTCAGCGGATTCGGCGTGGATTTCGAGGTAATCGAAACATACCTTATCAGATTCCAGGGGAATTCTTCTGCCGCAAGCACGCTGAATCGCCGGTAGGTGTAGGATTCCGCGGGCGCCAGATCGGCATAGGCCTGCTCGCGGCTGATTTGCCGCACGGGCGATTGCCCCTTTCTCGGAACGTTATTGAATGTCAAATCGCAGTAATACGAATATGACGTCTCAACGCGAGGATCGTAAACCAAATCGACAGGCCAGTTCTCGGGATGGTCCTTATAGAACGTGTGAGAACCCCAGTCCGGGTTCAGCGCGACCGAAACGGAGTCCAATGGATGGCCGTCGAACGCTGCGTCACAGCGAAAGACGAGACTCTGCTTGAAGCCGCCACTGATAGGAAGCACAATCTCCGGACGCGCTTTCCAAGCCTCCGCCAGATTCTCCAATGCGCCTTGAATGAATGCGCTGCGGATCACCGCTCCGCTCACTTCCATACTGGAATCGAGGTTCCGCGAAATATTCTGAATGTCGTGCACCGTGCTGCAATCGAAGCCGAGAAGCCACCCTGCGTCGCCGCCTTCGGGAGGGGTACCAAACCGGGGAAGCGGCGTCAGCAGGCTCTGCAGGCTGAGCATTAAAGCGCGCTTAAACCCATCCGGTGGAGGGTCGCCGGTCTCGTTGACCGATTTGACCGTGATGACATTTTTCGATCTCAGTTCCTCAAATGTCGACGTGGTCTCGACATTAATGAACAGAATGTTGGCGCTGCATTTCTGCTCGACCCAATCGCGAAATTTTTGCTGATTGAGCTCAACGCTGAATCCGTAAGCGCGCCGGAAGGCGTCGTATGTCAACTTGTAGACGATGGAAATCGGCGGAGAGGACGCTTTGTTCAAACTGTTCTTGAGGATCAAATACTGGTCCGTCGACAGACCCATGGCAATGACCGCGGAGTTTCGACCGATTAGCGAAGGCGTGCTATAAACCGGACTTCCGCCGATGACCGCGGCGGCCACGCAGCCCGATGTCCACGACATCTGCTCCAACTGGGCCTTGGAGTTTTCTTTCAACAAGCGGGCGCGCACGGACTGAAGGGTTGCTTTGCTCGGCTCGAGGTCGACAACAAATGACAACATACCGGCTTGCCCGTCTCTCGGCTGGTCGTACCGAACGAGCGTGAACTGATACTCATTGCCTTGCAGGCTGACCGAGGGACGGGTCGAGGCATAATAGTAGGTATTGGGGTCGAGGGAGTCCCTGTAGATCAGGACTCCTTCGACGCCCGGCAACTCTACTTTTTGATCGTCAGCGAGCATGCAATCGTAAGGGATTAGAAGTAGTCGAATCCGTCGGTTTTAACGGTGATATCGAGCGAATCGCTCGATATTGATTGCGCGGGTTCGGGCTTCAAGTCTTTGGTTACGCTCGACGAATCGGTGACCCTCGCTTTGGTGATTTGCACGGTGCCACCGGCGTCGTCCTTGGGCACTTTCCAATTCAACTTTGAGGTGTTCCTATCGAGGGTGATCGTCTTGGAGAAGACGCGCGCTGGACCGCCGGACACCGGCATCGAGTAGTCCACCTTCAACTGCGCCTTGGAGACGTCCTCATCGAGAGTGAAAATGATCTCAAAGAGCGAGGTGCCAAACGGATTCTTTAGTTGAATCTCCGCTGCGCCGCGAACGAGCTTGACTTCCGTTTCCGGACCCACCACCGCGGCGCCTGCCGTCGGAGTCAGGGTCACCTTGTACTTGAGAGGCTTATCCATTAGCTCGCCAAACGGCTTGATTACTCTCGGCGATTCATCCTTCTTGAGGGTCACGGTCTTTGTCCACGAGCCGTACTGAAGATCGACGCGCGCGCCGCTCAACACATCCCAGGGGAGGTCGAGAGTATTCAATGTGACGTTGAGGACGCCGAGGTCCAGGCCACCCAAATCGAGATAGTTGGCGTTCTCAGTTTGGCTTAGCGGCTTGGAGTTGAACGACGGTGTCCCATCGTTGTAGGCGACCAGATAGGTATAGTCGAGCGATTTGTTTGGGGCGTTTTTTTCAAAAACGCCGCTCAGCGTCTCCGACGCGGTTGTCGTGCTCGGCACATACTCCAGGTTGCTGACCTCCTGTCCGCTCGCCTTGCGCAGTTTCTGTTTGCCGAAAGTCAGTTGGGTCACCACGAATCTTTCCACTCCGAGCGAGCTGAGATAGGCGGCCGAAGGCGGCCGCACAGTCAGGTCGACATTGAAGTACGGCTTGTCATTGAGATTGATCAGTTGGAAGAACTTGGTGAGATCTGTATTCGGTTTCACGACCCCGCTGACCTTGGGAAGCTGAGCTTGAGGGTATTTGGGAATAGTAACCGCTTGCGTGAGCCGGTAGGTCCGCGACTGTTCTTTCAGAGTTTTGATCTGCCGCATCGTGTCATTCAAGTCGTCCAGTTTCACGGTGGGGATCTGGCTCTTGGCCATGTCCTCCAGTTGTTTCGCCGCCCAATCGGTTAACAGTTTCTGGACCGCGGCCTGATCCTCCTTCGTTGCCGCCGCGGGCAGAACGATATCGGTGGATTCTTCGACAAGATCCTGATAGTCCTTGCCGGCGATGACTTCCTTCGTCCACTTTTGGCCCCACGCTCCGCGGGTTTCCTGCTCCCTTGTGGTGATCTTGGCTATGACGGACGTTTTCAATTTGACGGTCGCTAGAGCCGAGGGAAGCAGTCCGTCAAATTCGACCTTGTAGATAACGCTGATGACGCTTTTGCCTCCCACCGCCGCGTCGTATGCAGCCGGACGTTCCGTTTTGTCAAAAGGCGGTCCGCCGAGTCCGTGCCAAAAGAGGTTTGCTCCCTGTTCCTTAAGATTGAAGGTCACGACGGCGGCGTTGCTGTTTACCAGCGAAGGGGTCGTGGTCAGCTTTCCCGTGCTGAATTCCGGCGTCCCCTCTTTGTAGTTGTTTTGGTCGGCGAACGCCTGGATGGTTACAGTGCCGCCCTTGAAGGGGATCGATCCGAGCTTAAGATCGTCGTCGGGCATAAATTGCTCCCACGTCTTGTCGGCTTTGTAGTCGGCGGCCTTTTTGGTGGCTTCAGCGTCGGAAAGACCAAGGGCCTTCTTCAACTCGGCGATCTTGTTTTGGTCTGCTGGCTGAGCCTTCATAGCTGCGCACAATTCGAAGGTCTTTTTGGCAATATTCGCGGTGGCCCCGCCTTTCACTGCCTCGACGATCTTGATTTTTACCGCCGGGTCGTTCATATCGGGGATCGGAAGCGCGACGGTCAATGTGCATATGCCTCCCGACGTGACTCCCGACCCGAAGTACCAGGTCAAATTGAAGTTTGGGTTACCCTGGCCGTCTGCCAGAAACGTCGGAAACTCCGCTAAGGCGTAGTAGATGTTCTTGTCCTCGCTGTCTGGAAATAAGATATAGTCGTTGGTTCCTAACGCCCCCTTAACACCAGATACCATTACTGCGGGAGAAATTTTCAGCATGTCTCGGTCTCCTTCATTTCGTTGATAGTTTCTGCGAGCAAGTCTCGCCCTTTTTCAAATTCCTACGATTGCCGTTCTGGAAGCACCACGCCGGCGTCGGTCACCAGGCCGGACGTATCCTTGCCGGCGAAGCTTTGTCCTAAATCCGCCGTCCGGGAAATCCGAAATTCGACTCGTTCCGATTCGGAAGTTTTCTGTTTGACCGCGAATGAAGACAGGTACTCGATATCCGAGCCCATTTGCACGATCTTGTCGAGCAGGAGTTTTGCTACCACTCCGCGAAGCTTCGTTTCGACCTTCGATCGCAATGCAGCCGAGACATTTGGCGTCTCGTTGCGCGTAATCTTTAGGCTTCCCTCGGACAATGCCTGATCGACGCTGTTGGCGGCGGCAGCCATGTCAGGAGGAGGCGGTGGTGGATCCGAATCCTTCTTGCTGAAAATGCCGCCGGACTTTTTCTCGGGTTTCTTGGGAGCCAGGGCTTTCGCTTCCGTGGCTAAGTCCCCCGCGATCTCGAGCGCCGCAGTCTCTTGCAGCGCCAGGCTC
>Ga0134127_10001117_pt1 | contig 20657 bp, 20 predicted proteins | sample KB31753_FD_96459 | JGI IMG/M metagenome (GOLD analysis project Ga0134127, IMG submission 96459) | Terrestrial soil microbial communities with excess Nitrogen fertilizer from Kellogg Biological Station, Michigan, USA - KB3-175-3 | ecosystem: Environmental > Terrestrial > Soil > Unclassified ... | reverse complement strand
GTCTGCGTCAAGGGCCCCGGCGCCGGCCGCGAGGCGGCCATCCGCGCGCTGCAGGCGGTGGGGCTCGAGGTGACTGCGATCCGGGACGTGACCCCGATCCCGCACAACGGCTGCCGGCCGCCGAAGCGGCGACGGGTTTAGGGAGGAGAACGTGGCGAGATATCGAGAGGCGGTCTGCCGGCAGTGCCGGCGCGAGGGGATCAAGCTCTTCCTCAAGGGCGCGCGCTGCTTCGGCGAGAAGTGCGCGATCGAGCGGCGGAACTATCCCCCCGGCCAGCACGGGCTGTCGCGGACCAAGCTGACCAACTACGGCATCCAGCTCCGGGAGAAGCAGAAGGCCAAGCACATCTACGGAGTGCTGGAGACGCAGTTCCGCCGCTACTTCGAGCGCGCCGAGCGCGAGAAGGGCATCACCGGCGAGAACCTGCTCAAGCTTCTCGAGCGCCGGCTCGACAATGTGGTGTTCCGCCTCGGGATGGCGGCCTCCCGCCGCGAGGCGCGGCAGATGGTGGCCCACGGGCATATCCAGGTCAACGCCCGCAAGGTGTCGGTGCCGTCCTACATCGTCCGGGTGGGGGAGACGGTGCAGCTTCGCGCCAGCTCCAAGATGCAGGAGCGGGTGGTCGACAATATCGGCGCGGGCCGGTCGGCGGTGCCGGCCTGGCTCGACCTGGACATCAATCAAAAGAAGGGGACGGTGCGCGGTCTTCCGGTCCGCGAGGACATCCAGATCCCCGTGCAGGAGCAGCTGATCGTCGAGCTGTTCTCAAAGTAGGAGATCATGGCCAGGATTCCGTTTCAGAAGCCGAGACACATCGAGTGGGAGATCAACACCGATCGCTATGCGCGGCTGGTGGCGGAGCCGTTCGAGAAGGGCTATGCGCTCACGGTGGGGAACTCCCTGCGGCGCACCCTGCTCAGCATCATCCCCGGCGCGGCGGTGGCGTGGGTGCGCATCGCGGGCGCGCGGGACGCGGAGTCGAAGATTCCCGGGGTGCAGGAGGAGACTGCCGACGTGCTCCTGAACCTGCGCAAGCTCGCCGTCAATGTGCCGTCCGGTGAGCCCACCACCACCCGGATCGAGGTCAAGGGTCCGCGCCAGGTGACCGGCGCCGACGTCTCCGAGGCGAGCGGGATCGAGGTGCTCAACCCCGAGATCCCCATCGCCACCCTCGACGCGGGGGCGTCGCTCTCCATCGAGCTCGGGGTCAATACCGGGCGCGGCTACGTGAACGCGGGCGGGCACAGCGCGGGCAGCGTTCCCGCGGGGGCCATCCCCATGGACGCCGCCTTCTCGCCCATCCAGCGCGTCTCCTATAACGTGGAGAACTCGCGGCTGGGCAAGATCACCGACTACGAGCGGCTCATCATCGAGGTGTGGACCAACGGCGCGGTGTCGCCGGACGAGGCCCTCACCAAGGCCGCCGGCTACATGCGCGATCACTTCGCCCTCCTCGCGCCCGAGGGCGGGCCGGAAGAGGACGAGGAAGTGGAGGCGGAAGGGGAGGGCTTCCTCCAGGAGAGCCTGTCCAAGGTGCTCGAGGAGCTGCCGTTGCCGGCGCGCGCCATCAACGCGCTTCGCAACGCCGAGATCCTCACCGTGGCCGACCTGGTCCAGAAGACCGACGCCGACCTCGAGAACGTGAAGAACCTCGGTGAGAAGTCCATCGACGAGATCAAGACCGCCCTCGCCAGCCTGGGCCTGTCGCTGGGGATGCGGATCGACCCCAACGTGCTGGGGGCGCTCGGGCGCGGAGGCGCGAAATGAGGCACGGCAGGGCGAACTACAAGCTCGGACGGATCACCCAGCACCGCTGGGCGCTGTTTCGCAACCTGCTGGTGGCGCTCTTCCGCCACGAGCGCATCATGACCACCGAGGCCAAGGCCAAGGCGGTGCGCGGGCTCGCCGACCAGATGGTGACGCTCGCCAAGCGCGAGAACCTCCACGCCAAGCGCCAGGTGCTGGCCATGGTTCCCGACGAGACGGTGGTGAAGAAGCTCTTCGACACCATCGCGGCGCGGTTCTCGGACCGGAACGGCGGCTATACCCGGATCATCCATGCCGGCACGCGCCCGGGCGATCGCGCCCCCATGGTCGTGCTCGAGCTGGTGGACCGGCCCGAGGCGCCCAAGGAGAAGGGGAAGAAGGACGCCAAGGCCGAGAAGACGCCCAAGGCCGACAAGGGTGAGGCTGCGGCGGGCGCGCGCAAGGGACGGAAGAAGAAGGCGGCCGCCGCCGCCGGCTAGGCGGCGGGCTACGCGTCGATCGCTACCCAGGGGCGGCTCCGGCCGCCCCTTTGGCTTTTCGTCACCGTGGCAAGCGGGAGGGCGCGATATGAAGCTCAAGGACCGGGTGGCGCTGGTAACGGGTGGCGGGTCGGGCATCGGGCGCGCCACCGCCCTGCTCTTCGCGGAGGAGGGCGCGCAGGTGGTGGTCAACGATCTTCACCTCGCGGCCGCCGAGAAGACCGTCCAGGAGATGGGCGCGGCGGGCGCCCGCGCCGCCGCGCTCGCCGCCGACGTGTCCGACAGCGGGCAAGTGCGCGCGATGTTCGCGGAGGTGGACCGCCGCTACGGATCGCTCGACATCCTGGTGAACAATGCCGGCATCGCCTATGGGCCGGGGGAGGACCTCGAGGCACGGCGCCAGCAGTCGGACGCGCGCATCATGGAGATGGTGAGCGGGCAGGGGATACAGTCCCACTGGGACGTGACCCAGGAGATGAGCGACGAGGCCTGGCACCGTGTCATCGGGGTGCACCTCAACGGGACCTTCTTCTGCACGCGCGAGGCGCTCAAGCTCATGAGCCGCCGCAACCGCGGCGCCATCGTCAACCTCTCGAGCGTCGCCGCGTTGATGGGGCTCGAGACGGTCCCCCACTACTCGGCGGCCAAGGGCGGCATCCTCGCCTTGACCCGGGCGGTGGCCCGCGAGGTGGGCTCGCGGGGCATTCGCGTCAATGCCATCTGCCCGGGCTTCATCGACACCCCCATGACCCAGACGATCTCGCCGCTCTCGCGCAAGGCGGTGCTGTCCCGCACCCCGCTCGGCCGGCTCGCCGAGCCGCGGGAAGTGGCCGCCACCGCGCTCTTCCTCGTTTCCGACGACGCCTCGTTCTTCACCGGCCAGTGGCTGTCGCCGAACGGCGGCCTCTTCATTGGTTGAAGCGGGGAGGGTCGTGGCTAGAGGTTCAGGACGGCGATGCCCGCCACGGTGAGGAGCGTGCCCAGCGCTCCCGAGACCGTCATGCGCTCTCCCAGATAGAGCGCTCCCAGCGGGATGGCGAACATGGGCGCGGTGGCCGAGAGCACGGTGGCGACGCCGACGCCGGCATGCTTCACGCCCATCACGAACAGCACCGAGCTCACCGCGGTGAGGGCGGCGAGCACCGCCAGCGCTTTCCCGGTGTCGGGCGTGGCGGTTCGCACCGCGCCCACGGCGCCCCGCGCCCAGGGAGTGGCGAGGAGCACCAGACCCACCACCGGCAGCCGGAGCGCCTGGGCGGTGGTGGAATCCACGGCGTGCAGCGCGGGCTTGAGCATGATGGCCGAGACCGCCCATGCCACCGAGGCGAGCGTGGCGGCGCCCAGCCCGAGCCAGAGCCGGTTCGGCTCGTCGGGATCGATCTGACGATTGCCGACGATGATGGCGAGACCGCCCAGGGTGAGCACGGAGCCCAGCAGGAGCGCCGGCGTGAGGGGCTCCCCCAGCAGCGGCGCCGCCAGGAGAGCGGCGAGCAGCGGGTAGGTCATCGAGGCCGTCATCGCCCGCGCCAGTCCCAGGAATCGCGTGCTCTCGAAGAACACGGTGTCGCCCAGGCAGCCGGCGACGATGACCGACGAGGTCAAGAGGAAGAAGTCGTAGCCCGTGATCGCGCGAAAGGGGGCGGTGCCCGCGGTGGCGAGCACCCAGGCCAGGAGCAGCACGCCCCCGCCGGCGGCGCGGATGGCATTGATGGTGGCCGAGTTGAAGGTGCCGGCGAGACGCCGGACGAGCAGGCTGACCAGCGCCCAGGTGCCGGCGGAGAGGAGCGCGCACACGGCCCCGACGCTGGATTCCGAGAAGGCGCTCATCGACCGGCTGTTACCCTAGCAGAAACCGGGCCGGTCACGAAGGATGCGGATGGAGCGGGAACCCGGAGGACCCGGGACGGGTTCTGGTCCCGGCTGGACCTACGAAGCAACTCTTGCAAGGAGGCGCCCATGAAGCGTCCATTCACGCTGCTCGGCGGGTTGACCCTCACGGCGGCTGCCGTCGGAGGCCTTGTCCTGGGCGCCCCGCGCACTGATGCCGGGGCCGACAAGATCGCGTTCCCGTCCGGCTACAAGGACGGCGTCCTTTACACCATCGCCGATCGCCACGACGTCAAGCAGTACCGCGAGCTCTATGTGAGCCCGGCCGCGGCCGTCCAGGCGGCCAAGAACGGCAAGCCCCTGCCGCGCGGCACCGTGCTCACCCTGGTCCAGTTCAAGGCCCAGGTGGACGCTCAGGGCGCTCTCCTCCGGGACGCCAAGGGGCGCTTTCTCAAGGGGGATCTCATCGCCTACACGGTGATGGAGAAGCGCGAGGGATGGGGCGCGGAGTATCCCGACGACATCCGCAACGGGGAGTGGGAGTATGCGGCCTTCGGCGCCGACGGGAAGCTCAACGAGAAGGCCAACTACAAGGCGTGCTTCCAGTGCCACAAGCCCCACGACGAGAAGGACTTCGTGATCTCCTATCCCGCCCTGGCCGGCCAGACCCAGGTGGCGAGCGCGATGCCCATGGTCCCCGGCGCCACCACCGTGAACATCGCGGGCTTCGTGTTCGCGCCCGGCGGTCTCACCGTGGAGCCGGGCAAGGCGATCACCTGGGTCAACACGGACGACTCGCCGCACCAGGTCACCGTGCAGGGCACCAACCTCAAGACCGAGTTCCTGCTCAAGGGCCAGCGCGCCACGCTGACCTTTCCGACCGAAGGCGTCTTCAGCTACAACTGCGCGCTCCACCCCAACATGAAGGGCTCGGTCGAGGTGAAGAAGTAGCGGCACCGACGCCACGGCGCCCGGGACGGCAGGCTTCGTCCCGGGCGCCACGCCCTCCGGCTACTTGAGATTGGCCGCGAAGTGGGCGAGCGTCCGCTTCCAGGCATCTTCCGCCGACGCCTTGTCGTAGACGTCGGGGCGCTCGTCGTTGAAGAAGCCGTGGTCCACCTTGGGGTAGATGTGGATGGACACGGGCTTCCCGGCCTTCTTGATCGCTGCCTCCACCCCGCGCGCGGTGTCGGGCGTCACGAAGCCGTCCTTCTCCGCGAAGAGCCCGAGCACGGGACCGGCCAGCTTGGCGTAGTCGGGCTTCACGTTGGGATGGATGCCATAGAAGTCCACCACCGCGCCGATGCTGGCATTGGTGGTGCCCGCGAACAGCGCGAGCTGGCCGCCCATGCAGAAGCCCACCGCGCCCAGCTTGGTCGTCGACGAGTGGCCGGCCAGGAACTTGGCCGCGCCCGCCAGGTCCTTCTCCGCCTGCCCGATATTCAGCGCCATGAAGAGCTTGCCGGCGCCGTCGGGCTCGTTCGCCGTCTTGCCGTGGTACATGTCGGGGGCGAGGGCGGAATAGCCGGCGGCCGCGAAGCGGTCGCAGACTTTCTTGATATGGCCCACCAGGCCCCACCACTCCTGGATCACGAGCACGCCCTGGCCCTTGCCGGCCGCGGGGGTCGCCAGATATCCATTGGCCGTGCTGCCATTGCTGGGAAACTCCACCATCCGTCCGGCCATCGCGTTGCTCCTCCCTTCCGGTTGACTGCGGTTGACTAAGCCGGCGCCGGCGGATCGATGCGGACCCGCAGGATGCGGCGCTCGTCGGCCTCCAGCACGGTGAAGGTGTAGCGGTTCACCTGGAACACTTCCCCCACCGCGGGAATACGGTTGACGGTGGACAGCACCAGCCCCGCCACCGTCTCGAAGTCGCCCTTGGGCAGCTCCCAGTCCAGCGAGCCGTTGAGCTCGTCGATGCTCACCCGCCCCGCCACCCGGTAGCTGCCGTCGGGCAGCCGCTCCACCGTGGCGGGGGTGCGGTCGTGCTCGTCCTCGATCTCACCCACGATCTGCTCGAGGATGTCCTCGATGGTGACGATGCCCACCGCACCGCCGTACTCGTCCACCACCACCGCGAGCTGGATGCGGCCCTTCTGCATCTCGCGGAGGAGGGCGTCGATGCGCTTGGTCTCCGGGGCATAGGTGGCGGGCCGCATGATGGAGCGGAGGTCGGGCGCCTGCGCTCCCCGCCGGAGAAGATCCATGGCGGTGACGAACCCGATCAGATTGAACACCCGGTCCGTGAACAGCGGGAGGCGCGAGAAGCCGCGCTCGGCGACGAGGCGCACCGCGTCGTCGGGATGGGCGGTGGCGGGCAGGGCGACCACGTCCACCAGGGGCACCATGATCTCGCGCACCGTCTTCTCGCCGAGGTCGAAGATCTTGTCGATCATCTCCGCCTCGGACACCGTCACGTCGGCTTCCTCGGGTTCCATCTGAAGAAGCAGCTTGAGCTCCTCGCGGGAGACGAATTGCCGCGTGCTCGAGGGCGTGCGCCCGAACAGGCTCAGCGCCTTGCCCACCACCGCGTTGGCCCCCCAGGTGAAGGGGGTCAGCACCAGGCTCAGGAACTCGATGACGCGGAAGAGGGACCGGATGAGCGCGGTGGCCCACTCCCGCGCCACCGCCTTGGGAATCACCTCGCCGAGGACGAGCATGACCGGGGTGAGCGCGGCGGTGACCGCCACCGCCGACCACGAGCCCAGCGTGGGCAGGAGCGCCCAGGTCGCCACCGAGGACGCGGTGATGTGGGCGATGGTGACGCCCATCATGCAGGTGGCCAGCACCCGCTCGGGCCGGCGGAAGGCCTCCAGGTAGCGCGCGGCGGTCTGGCTGCCCTCCTCCGCGAGGTGGCGGAGACGCACGCGGTTGGCGGCGATGAAGGCCATCTCCGACGCGGAGAAGAGCGCGGTGAGGGCCAGCGCGCCGAGGATGATCCAGACGTAGACCACTACTCCGCCTCCGTCCGCGCGGGCGGGGTCTTGAGGGTGACCAGCACCTCCACCACCCGCGTCCGTTCCACCTTCTCCACCGTGACCACCGCGTCCGGGGTCTCCGCGCGCTCGCCCTTGTTGGGCACGCGCCCGAAGAGGTCGAGCGCCCAGCCGCCCACCGTGTCGTAGGATTCGCTGGAGACCGCGAGGCCGGTGACGGCGTTGAGTCCGTCGATGCTGAGCTTGCCGGAAACGCGGAAGACGCCCTCGCCGAGCGGCTGGACCAGGCGCTCCTCCTCGTCGAACTCGTCGCGAATCTCCCCCACCAGCTCCTCGAGCAGGTCCTCGAGGGTGACCAGCCCCGCGGTACCCCCGAACTCGTCCACCACCACCGCCAGGTGAAGCTTCTTCGCCTGGAACTCGCGCAGGAGCGCGTCCGCCCGCTTGGACTCGGGCACGAAGTAGGGCGGATGGAGGAAGCCGCGGAGGTCGAAGTCGGGCGGCAGGCCGTGGAGGTGGGGGAGAAGCTCCTTGGTGTAGAGCACCCCCACGATCTGATCCACGGTGGCTTCGTATACCGGCACGCGCGAGTGCAGGTTTTCCCGGAGCAGGAACAGGATCTGCTGGCGCGGCGTCGCCACGTCCAGGCAGAACATGTCGGGGCGGGGCACCATCACCTCGCGCACCGAGGTGTCCTCCAGCTCGAACACGCGATGGATCATCTCGCGCTCGGTCCGCTCCACCACCCCCTCGCGCGCGCCCACGTCCACCAGGGTCCTCAGCTCGTCCTCGGTGATCTCGGGCTCGTCCCCGCGACGCTCGGAGCCCACCAGGCGCAGGGTGAGCGCGGTGAAGCCGCCGAGGAGAATGCGCACGGGGGCGACCAGGCGCGACAGCCACATCACCGGCCGGTTCACCCACGCGGTGAAGCGCTCCGGATGCTCGACGGCGAGGGTCATGGGGAGCACCTCGCCGAACACCGACAGCAGGAAGACCATGGCGATGATGGCGATGGGCAGGCCCGCCGGTCCCAGCAATTGCTCGGCGATGGCGGCGGCGAGGGCGGAGGCGCCGATATTGATGAGGGTGATGCCCACCAGCAAGGTTACCAGCAGCTCGTGCGGCTCCCGGAGGAGAGGGGCCAGGGGATCGGCCTCGGCGCTCTGCGCCTCGGCCAGCCGCTTGAGCCGTGAGCGGCCCAGGGAGAAGTAGGCGGCCTCGGCGCCGGTGAGGAGCGCCGAGCAGAGCACGAGGAGGACGAGGAAGCCGAGCTGGAGGAGCAGGAGGTTATCCACGGAAGTGCTCGAAGCCGGCGGGCAAGGCCACCGGATTTCCGTCGGCGCCGAGCCAGACGATGCCGGACTTCCCGGCCTCGATCTCCCCGATCACGGTGAGGGGCGTGCCGGTGCTCTTCCGGAAGGCGGTGGACAGCCGCTCCACCTCCGCGGGATCGCAGGTGAGCAGGAGCTCGTAGTCCTCGCCGCCGGAGGTCGCCCACTGCACGGGGTCGTGGCCGAGCGCGCGCGCGGCCGCCTCGGCGCCGGAGGCGATCGGGACCAGGTCCAGGGCCACGCGCGCTCCCACCGCCGACTCGCGGCAGATATGCCCCAGGTCGGTGGCGAGGCCGTCCGAGCAGTCGAGCATCGCGTGCACGGCGGGCGCGGCGCCCAGCCACCGGCCTTCCGCCACCCGCGCGCGGGGGCGGAGATGCGCGCTCGCCACCTCGTCCACCAAGGCGTCGGGCAGGCCGTGTCGCCGCGCCTCGTCCGCCCCCATCTCGAGCAGGGTAAGGCCCGCCGCCGAGCGGCCCAGGGCGCCGGTGACGGCGACGGCGTCGCCCGCGCGCGCGGTGGAGCGCAGCTGCGGCCGCCCCGGATGCTCGCCGAGCAGGGTCACGTTGATGAACCAGCCGCGAGGGGACTGAGAGGTGTCGCCGCCCACCACGGTGACTCCGTGGGGCGAGGCCGCCTCGCGCAGGCCGCCGTAGAAACGCTCCACGTCGGCGGCGGGCGTGTCCCCGGGCACGGCGAGCCCGATGAGCGCCCAGCGGGGGATGCCGCCCATGGCCGCGATGTCCGAGAGGTTCACCGCCATTGCCTTCCAGCCGATGTCGGCGGGCGTCGCCCAGGCGCGCCGGAAGTGCACGTCCTCGATCACGAGGTCGGTGGTGGCGAGGAGCGAGGAGCCGGGAGTCACCGAGAGCACGGCGGCGTCGTCTCCGATGCCCACCGGAACGCCGGCGGCGGGCGCGCCTCCGCCGGCTTCGCGGATGCGGCGGATCAGTTCCAGCTCGCCCAGCTCGCGCACGCTCACCGGATCACCCGCGGAGGGTGAGAAGGGAGGTGACGACTTGGAGGCTCCGGACCGCCCATCACCGCTGGGCGACGGGAACCATGCCCAGGAAATTGCGGAGCAGGGCCTTGCCCTCGGTGGTGAGGATGGACTCGGGGTGGAACTGCACGCCCTCCACGGGGTAGCGGCGATGGCGCAGCCCCATGATCTCCCCGTCCTCGGCGCGGGCGGAGATCTCGAGATCGGCGGGGAAGCCCTCCCGCAGCACCACCAGCGAGTGATAGCGAGTGGCCTCGAATCCCGCCGAGAGGCCGGCGAAGACGCCGCGCCCGTCGTGCTGGATGCGCGAGGTCTTCCCGTGCATCTGCACCGGCGCCCGCGTCACCGTGCCCCCGAAGGCCTGGCCGATGGCCTGATGGCCCAGGCAGACGCCGAGGATGGGCGTGGCCGCGTGCAGCCGCTCGATGAGAGGCAGGGTGATGCCGGCGCCGGTGGGATGGCCGGGGCCGGGGGAGATGACCACCCCGTCGGGCGCCATCGCCAGCACGTCCTCCACCGTCAGCGCATCGTTGCGCGCCACCTCGACGTCGGCGCCCAGCTCGCCCAGATACTGCACGAGGTTGTAGGTGAAGGAATCGTAGTTGTCGAGGACGAAGATCATCGTCCCGTCTCCTGGGCCGCGGTGCGGAGGGCCAGGATCATGCCCCGCGACTTCGAGCAGGTCTCCAGCCACTCCGTCTTGGGATCGGAGTCGGCCACGATCCCCGCGCCCACCTGGATGGAGGCGCGGCGCCCGTCGCACACCACGGTGCGGATGGTGATGCAGGAGTCCATGTTCCCGGAGTACGAGATATAACCCACCGCCCCTCCGTAGGGCCCGCGACGCGTGGGCTCCATCTCCTCGATGATCTCCATCGCCCGTACCTTGGGCGCGCCGGAGAGCGTGCCGGCGGGGAAGCAGGCGGCGAGCACGTCGAAGGCGTCCTTGCCGGCGGCCAGCTGGCCCCGCACGTGGCTGACGAGGTGCATCACGTGGGAGTAGCGCTCCACCACCATGAACTCCGTCACCTCGACGGTGCCGATCCGGGCCACGCGGCCCACGTCGTTCCGGCCGAGGTCCACCAGCATGACGTGCTCGGCGCGCTCCTTGGGATCGGCGGTCATCTTGTCGGCCAGGCGCGCGTCCTCCGCCTCGTCGGCGCCGCGCGGGTGGGTGCCCGCGATGGGCCGCTCCTCCACCCGGCCGTCCTCGAGCCGCACCAGCACCTCGGGCGAGGAGCCCACGATGCTCATCTTCCCCAGGCGGAGGAAGAAGAGGTAGGGCGATGGATTGATGGTGCGCAGGGCGCGGTACACCGTGAAGGGATCGGCCTTGAGCTCGGTGTCCAGCCGCCGCGAGATGACCACCTGATAGGCGTCGCCGGCGGCGATGTACTCCTTGGTCCGCCGCACCGCCTCCATGAAGGTGGACTCGTCCATGGTGGACGTGTAGCCATCCTCGCCCAGCGCGACCAGGGGCTGCGGGTCGGGAAAGGTCAGCGGCGCGGGCGGGCGGGCGGGGCGCGCGAGCTTGGCCAGCAGCATGCCGATCTTCACCGCGGCCGCGTCGTAGGCCCGGTCCAGCGAGGCGGGATCGGTGCGATCCACGTGCGCGTTGGCGATGACGAGGAGCCGGTGCTTCAGGTTGTCGAAGACGAGAAGGGTCTCGCTGAGCATGAACACCGCGTCCGGCTGGCGGAGATCGTCCTTGGCGTGGCGCGGCAGCCGCTCGACGTGGCGCACGATGTCGTAGGAGAAGAAGCCCACCGCGCCGCCCTGGAAGCGCGGCAGCCCCGGTACCGCCACCGGCGTGAAGCGGGAGAGCACCGTGCGCAACCCCTCGAGAGGATTCTGGGTGGGCAGGGTCTCGGTGCGCCCGTCGGCGTGGCGCAGCGTGATGCGGTTGCCCTTGGCGGTGAAGACCATGAGCGGGTCCGACCCGAGGAACGAATAGCGGGCCCACTTCTCGCCCCCCTCCACCGACTCCAGCAGGAAGGCGTAGGGGCCGGGCCGGAGCCGCAAAAACGCCGAGAGCGGGGTGTCGAGGTCGGCGGCCAGCTCCACGTACACGGGGATCAGGTTGCCGTGCGCGGCGAGTGCCCGGAACTCTTCCCGCGAGGGGGACAGCGGGGGGATGCCGGGCGCGGCCGGAGACATGAGGGACGCGGGGGTCAGCCGATGGCGTCCAGCTTCTTCTTGAGCTGGGCCTTGGGCACCGCACCGACCACCTGGTCCACCACCGCCCCGCCCTTGATGAAGAGGATGGTCGGGATCGAGCGGATCCCGTACCGGGCCGCCAGGGCCGGATTGTCATCCACGTTCACCTTGGCCAGGCTCACCTTGCCGGTGCCTTCGCGGGCCAGCTCGTCGAGAGTGGGCGCGATGGCGCGGCAGGGGGCACACCACTCCGCCCAGAAATCCACCATCAGCACCTCGGCATGCTTGCCGAGCTCGACGTCGAAGTTGGCCTCGGTCAGATGCAGGACATCATCGGCCATGAGCGTGGCTCTCCTTCAGGCTGGAAGTGACGCTGGTTGGGTTGGGACAACGGGCAAGAGTTCCATAAAATCGCAGTGCTACGCTAACATACGGGACTGCCGGTCGCAACAAGCAGGGGCTAGGCCCCCAGGAAGATACGCCTGACCTCGGGGGAGCCCAGGAGCGAGGCGGCGGGGCCTTCGATCACATTGCGGCCCGACTCGAGGACATAGCCCCGGTGGGCCATGCCCAGGGCCAGTTCGACGTTTTGCTCGATGAACACCACGGTGAGGCCGCGGTCACGGTTGAGCCCGCGGATCACCTCGGCGATCTGCTCGACGATGCGCGGCGCCAGCCCGAGGAAGGGCTCGTCGATCATGAGGAGGGTGGGGCAGGCCATGAGCCCGCGGGCGATCGCCACCATCTGCTGCTCGCCCCCCGAGAGCGTGTGCCCCAGCTGGTCGGCGCGTGTCCGGAGAAACGGGAACAGGGCCTCGACGTCGGCCAGGCTCGCCTCGCGCCGGGCGCGCGCCTGCGGGTGATAGCCGCCGAGGAGGAGGTTCTCGCGCACGGTCAGGTAAGGGAAGAGGCGGCGCCGCTCCAGCACATGCGCGATGCCCAGGGGGACGATCCGGTGCGGGGGCAGTCCGGCGATGGGCTGGCCCTTGAAGGTGATGCTGCCGCGCCGGGGCCGGATCAGCCCCGAGAGCGTGTTCATGAGGGTGGACTTGCCGGCGCCATTCGGGCCGAGGATGGCCACCACCTCCCCCGCGTCCGCGCGGAACCCCGCCTCCCAGAGAATCTGAAAGTCCCCGTAGAGCACGTCGAGGCCGCGCGCCTCAAGCACCGGGACGCTCCGGCGCCTCGCGGGTGTAGGCGCGCCCCAGATAGGCCTCGATCACACGGGCGTCGCGCGCCATCGCCTCCGGGGGCCCGTCGCCGATCACCTCGCCCAGGTGCAGGGCGACGATGCGCTGCGAGATGTCCATGATGACGCGCATGTTGTGCTCGATGACCAGCAGCGCCATGCCCTCCGCGTGCACCCCGCGCACCAGCTCCACCAGGCCGGGGATGCTCCCCTGATCCACGCCGCCGGTGACCTCGTCGAGGAGCAGGAGGCGCGGCTTCGTGGCCAGCGCCCGCGCCAGCTCGAGGCGCTTGCGCTGGCCGGTGGAGAGCACGCGCGCATGCGCATCCTCCTTGCCGCCGAGACCCACGCTGGCGAGGGCGGCGCGCGCCTGCTCCTGCGCCTCGCGCGGGTCCGTGGTCTTCTGGAAGGCGCCCACCATCACGTTCTCGAGCACGGTGAGGCCGGTGAACGGCTTGAGCTTCTGGAAGGTGCGGCCCACGCCCCGGCGGCTCACCATGTCGGGGCGAAGCCCCGTGATGTCGCGGCCGTCCAGCGCCACCGTGCCCGCGTCCGCGCGGAGGAAGCCGGTGAGGAGATCGAAGAGCGTGGACTTGCCCGCCCCGTTGGGGCCGATGATGCCCACGAGCTCGCCGGGCGCCACGCGGAAGGACACCTCGCGGTTGGCGGTGACGCCGCCGAAGCGCTTGGTGAGGCCCCGCACCTCCAGCAGCGGCGGCGCGCTCATCCCGTGCGCCGGCGCCCGCGCTGGGCGAGCGCCATGATGCCGCCCGGCTGGACCACCGAGATCAGCATGATGAGGGCTCCGAATATGAGGAGGTCGATCGCCTTGCCGGTGCCGCCGAAGTAGATGCGCGTGCCCTCGGAGAGCGGCACCAGGATGGCGGCCCCCACCAGCGGCCCCCACAAGGTCCCCACCCCGCCCAGCACCGCCACCAGGCAGATCAGAATGGAGAGCGACAGCGGGAATACCGACTCGGGATCGATGAAGAGGATGTACTGGGCATAGAACGTCCCCCCCATCGCGGTGAGCCCGGCCGACCACGCCATCGCCCGCTGCTTGTAGGCGGCCACCGGAATGCCCAGGCTCGCGGCGGCGTCCTGGTCTTCCCTGATGGCGCGGAAGTAGAAGCCCGTGCGCGAGCGCTCGATCCGACGGGCGACGCCCAGCGCGAGCAGGAGGAGGCCGAGGGCGATGTAGTAGTACGTCTGCTTGCTCTGGTGGAACTGGAAGTTCACGAAGGAATCGGGGCGCTTGATGGGCACGAAGAAACCGCGGGCGGCGCCCACCCAATCCCAGTTGAGCATGAGGGTCTGCACGATCTCGCCCACCGCGATGGTGGCGATGGCGAGATAGTGGCCGCGCAGGCGAAACACGGGGTAGCCGATCAGCTGCGACAGCGCCACCGCCAGCGCCACGCCTGCCACCATACCTGCCCATGGCGTGAGCCCCAGCTCCTTCCCGAGCACGCTGGAGGTATAGGCGCCGGTGCCGAAGAACACCGCGTGCCCGAGGGAGATCTGCCCACAGTAGCCGGCGAGGAGGTTCCAGGCCTGGGCGAGGGTGGCATAGAGGAAGATCGAGATGAACACGTGCCGCGGGTAGGGCTGGGTGACCACGAAGGGCACCGCGAGGAGCGCGGCGAGAGCGAGGGCGCCCAGTCCCCATCGGAGCGCGGGCGCCATCAGAAGCGGCCGAACAGGCCCTGGGGTCGCCAGAGGACGACGGCCAGGTAGATCAGGAACACCGTCACGTACTTGAGCGTGGGCGCGATGAGGAGGCCGCTCATGACCTCGACCACGCCGACCACCACGCCGGCGGCGAGAGTGCCCGGGACATTGCCGAAGCCGCCGAGGGCCACCGCCACGTAGGCCAGCAGCGCGAAGGACGCGCCCACGTCCGGGAACACGTAGAAGAAGATGGTGAGGAGGCCGCCGGCGACTCCCACGCAGGCGGCGCCGATCCCCCAGCCGAGCGCGAACATCCACTGGGTGTCGATGCCCATGAGGGCGGCGGCCTGCCGGTCCTGGGCGGTGGCCTGCAACGCGCGACCCGTCTCCGTCTTGCGGATCAGCCAGTAGAGGAAGGCGAAGGCGGCCAGCGCCCCCACGCTGGCCACGAGCTGCGGCAAGCCGATGAAGAGCCCCCCCAGCGAGATCCGGCCCGAGACCAGGGGATCCTTGACGAGCCGGAAATCCACGCCCCAGAGCGCCTGCGCGGCGGAGCGGAGAAAGACGGCCAGTCCGAAGGTGGCGAAGATCTGGGCGAGCATGGGGGCGCCCAGGATCCAGCGGATGAGCCCGTGGTACACGGCGATGCCGAGCAGGAAGAGCAGCGCCGCGGTGAGGGGCAAGGAGAGGAGAGGGTCGAGGCCCGCGAGCGCCCAGGCCCAGAACGTCGCGAACATGGCGAGCATGAGGAACTCGCCATGCGCGAAGTTCACGATCTCCATGAGGCCGAAGATCAGGGAGAGGCCCGCCGCGATGAGCGCGTAGACGAACCCCATGAGGAGCCCGCCGATCAAGCCCTGCAGCAGGACCTCGAGCGTCACGAGCGCGGAGCGCCCGCTACTTGCGGTCCTTCCACGGAGTCAGGGGGAAGGTCGGGTCCGCCGCCGCCAGCTCGAAGGGATAGATGGTGGCGTAGGCGCCGTTCTGCACCTGCTGGAGGATGGCGCGCACGCCCGTGTTCTGGCCCTTCTCGTCGAACTTGACCCCCGTCCACGGCATGATGAGCTGGTCGGCGGGGATATTGGTGGCCACCAGCGCCTTGCGGATCTCCTCCGGGCTCACCGACTTCGCCCGGTTGATGGCGTCGGCGAGGGTGAGGAAGCCGGTGAAGGCGCGGGCGGGCGCGTCGGAGATGTCGCGGCCGGTGGAGTTGTCCTTGAGCTTCTTGAACATCTCGTTCACCTGCCGGATCATCGGCTTCTTCGCCGCCATGTCGAGCGCGAAGGGCGCCCGGGTGATGTGCCCCTCCACGTCCTTGCCCATCTCCTTCACGAAGGTGGGATCCGTCCAGCCCGCGTTCTGCGCGATGAGCAGCCTGGGGTTGTAGTCGAGGTTCTTGGCCGTCTTCACGAAGAGGATGGCGTCGTTGGTATACGAGGAGGGCAGCAGGATGTCCGGGTTGGCCGCCTTCAGCTTGCCCACCTCCGCGTCGAGGTTGGTGGCCTTGTCGCGATAGGAGATCTTCACCGTCACCTCGTAGCCGTACTTCGCCGCCAGCTCCTCCTGGACCTTGGCGGAGTCGGAGCCGAACTGGGTGGCCTCGTGCATGATGCCCACCGTCTTGAACTTCACGTTGCGGCGCTTCTCGAGGTCGCGGATGTAGTCGAACATGGCCTGGCTGAAGTGTCCGTCGTGCGGCGAGGTCCGGAAGAACCACTTGAGCCCGCGCTCGGTGAGCAGGGGGGACGAGGACTCGGCGTTGAGGTGCGGCACGCCGTAGCGCTCCGCCACCTGGGCCACGGTCTGGGTCACGCCCGAGAAGTAGGCGCCGAATACCGCGTGCACCTTCTCCTGGGTGATGAGGCGCTCGGCCTCGGCCTGGCCCACGTCGGGCTTGCCCTGGTGGTCCACGAAGATCACGCGGATCTTGGCGCCGCCGAGCCCGGGCAGGCCCTCGCCCCTCGCGAGGGGCAGGTTGAGGTCATGCTTGGCGTTGATGATGTCCACCGCGAGGCGGACCGCGTTCGCCGAGTCGATGCCGACTTGCGCCGCGTTCCCGGAGAGGGGGTAGAGGACCCCGATGACGACTTCCTTGGGGGTCTGGGCGAAGGCGGCGGGGGCGATGACGGCGAGCAGAGCCAGGACGAGAGCAGTCACACGGGTGGCCATTACGAGGGGTACCTCCTTGCGATCGGGTCGGTGGCGGCTGCGGTCGGCGCTGACTCCGGGGATCAAGTGGCGGAAGCTTATCACGAGGGGCGATGCCGGGTGGGGCGCATCCCGGGGCCGGCGGGTCAGGGCGCTCCGCTCGCGGTGACGTAGCCCTCGCGGAGGTCGCGGGCGCGCAGGGCGGGGTCGCGCTCCGCCGGTGGCCCGTAGCCCCCGCCTCCGGGGAGGCGAATCTCGATCAGGTCTCCCGGCTGAAGCGTCTGCTCCGCCTTGGGATTGGCGGGCGCGCGGCCATTGATGCGTACCTCGCCCCGCGCGCCGGGCTCGCCCCCGAAGAAGCCCTGCGCGGGAATGCGCGTGCGGTCGCAGAGGAGAGAGCAGGTGAAGGCGCCGCGGGTCCGCACCCGGAAGGCGATCTCCTGGCCCAGGCCGCCGCGATAGCGCCCGTCTCCCCCCGAGTCCGGGCGCAGCGCCTTCCGCTCGATCACCAGCGGCGAGAGCGTCTCGATGACCTCGGCGGGAGTGCCGAGCACGCCGGAGGGGAACGCCGTGGCGGAGAGCCCATCCTTGGTGGCGCGCGCCCCGGTGCCCCCGGAGGTGAAGACGACGAAGCTGAAGGGCTGTCCGCCCTCGTCCTTGCCCGCGACCTGCACCCCCCAGATATTGGCGGAGCCTTCCGCCATCACGCGATCGGGGAGCGCCTCACGCAGCGCGCCGGCGATGACGTGGGGCAGGAAATGGCCGACCACGTGGCGCGCCGCCACCGGGGCGGGGTGGCGGGCATTGAGGATGGACCCCTCCGGCGCGGTGATGCGGAGGGGCCGGAAGGCGCCCTCGTTGTTCGGCACGTCCGGGCTCACGATGACCTTGGCGCCATAGGTGGAGTACGCCTCGGTGTAGTTCATGACCACGTTGATGCCGCGCCGGCTCTCCGGCGAGGAGCCGGCATAGTCGATGGCGAGCTCGCCGCCGCGCGCCTCGCAGCGCACCTGGATGGTGATGGGCTCGTCGAAGCCGTCCGAGGTGACGGCATAGGTGCAGGCGCCGGGCCGAAGCCGCGCGATGGACTCGCGCATGGCGCGCTCGGTGCGGCCCACGATCTCGTCGCCGAGCGGCTCCAGCCGCGCGAGCCCGAACTCCTCCATGAACTCCAGCAGCCGCTCGCCGCCCACGGCGCCGCCGGCGATCTGGGCGTGGAAGTCGCCCATCACCATCTCCGGGAGCCGCACGTTGGCGCGGATGAGACCGGTGAGCGTCGGGTTGGGCTCCCCCGCTTCGTAGAGCTTCATGATGGGGATGAAGAGCCCCTCCTCGTAGACCTCGCGGGCCTCCGCGGAGAGGATATGGCCGCCGATATCGGCGGTGTGGCAGGTGGAGGCGAAGAGCGCCACGCAGTCGCGGCCGCGGAACACCGGGGTGGCGATGGTCACGTCGTTCAGGTGGCCGGAGCCCTTCCAGGGGTCGTTGGTGATGAGCACGTCCCCGGGCCGGAGGCTCTCCACCGGATGCGCGGCCAGGATGTGGCGCAGGCACAGCGCCATGGAGTTGATGTGGCCCGGCGTGCCCGTCACCGCCTGCGCGAGCATCCAGCCGCGCCGGTCGAAGACGCCCGCGGAGAGGTCGCCCGCCTCGCGCACGATGGAGGTGAAGGACGTTCGCTGCAGCGCCGCCGCCTGCTCGTTCACCACGCCGACGAGCCGGTTCCAGCAGATGTCCAGCGTGACCGGGTCCAGCGCGGCGGCTCCCTGAGTCTCGCTCACGGCCGGCGCCCCGTCACGCAGGCCTCGTGCAGCGTGAGGGCGGCGGCCCTCCGCCCCATCCACTCCGCATAGTCGGCCACCGCCGCCTCGCGCTCGAGCGCGGTGAGCGCGCCGGCGGCGGTCATCTGGCGCCCGCGGCTCTCCGCCACCAGCCGCCACGCGCCGGCCACGCGGAAGAAATCGGGCTCGCCCGCTCGCACGGTGACGGCGCGCGGAATCGCGCGGACCTCGACCAGGCCCGCCGCCTCCTCGAGGAGAAGGGGCAGCCGCCGGGCGAGGGCATTGTCGAGGCCGCCCTGGGCGCGCCAGTCCAGGAAGGCCAGGTGGAAGCGGGTCCACGCCGCGGGAGGGCTGAGCCAGCGCGCGCGGGCGTGATCGTAGTCCCGCGCGACCACCAGGCCCCCGCGCCGCGTCGCCGCCGCCATGACCGCCAGCGCCCGCTCGAGGTCGGGGATCCACTGCAGCACGCGCGTCGCGCTCACCAGGTCGAACTCGGCGTCCCATCCGCCCTCGCGGATGTCGCCTTCGCGGAAGGCCAGATTGGGCAGCGCCCCGGGCGGGCTCGCCCGCTTCGCCGCCGCGAGCATCTCCCCGCTGATGTCGAGCCCGACCACGCGCCCGGGCAGCACCCGCCGGGCGGTCTCGATGGTCAGCGCGCCCGGGCCGCAACCCACGTCGAGCACGTCGAGGCCGGGGCGGAGCAGCGCCAGCAGGTCGGGGTGGCTATTGGCGAGCGTGCGCGCGACCAGAATGCCGGGCGCCTCGCCGGGGGCCGGGGAGCGATCCGGGCGCGTCAGCATCAGGCGGGCTCCGCCACCAGGGTGCGCGCGGCGTCCACCCGGACCCGCGCGCCCGGTCCGATGATGGTGGTGGACTCGCGCTCCTCCACGATGGCCGGTCCGGCAAAGGTCGCGCCCGGTAAGAGGGCGTAACGGTCGTACACCGGCGTTTCCACGAAGCCGCCCGCGTCCGGGAAGTACGCGGCGCGGGTCCTGGTGGCGCGCGCCGCCGTGACGGCGGGCGGGATCGCGTCCCGCGCCGCCCCGTCGGCTGCCGTCGCCTCCGGATCCGGCCCGCTCGCCACCACCCGCCAGTTGAGCGCCTCGATGGCGACGCCGAGCGGGTTGCGTCCGTACAGCGTGCGATAGACGGACTCGAAGCCGGCCGTGATGAGCGCCGGGCTTGCGGGCCCCAGGGCGCCTCCGGGCACCGCGGCCTCGACCTCGTGCCCCTGGCCGACATAGCGCATCTCGGCGCTGCGGCGGAAGCGGATATCCTCCTCGGGCACGCCCGCCTGGCGCAGCACCGCGCGGCCTTCCGCCTCCATCTGGGCGAAGAGCCGGCCCACTCCCGCCCAGTCCGCCGCATCGAGCCGCTGGGGCGCGGTGCGCACGAAGTCGAAGGCGAGCGGCGCCGCCAGCAATCCCAGCGCGGACGCCGCTCCGGCGGCGAAGGGCACGAGCACGCGCGGCACGCGGAGGATGCGGCCCACGTGCCAGCCATGAACGGGTCCCGCGCCCCCGAAGGCGAAGAGCGGATAGGCGCGCAGGTCCTTGCCGCGCTCGATGCCGTGGATGCGGGCCGCCGCCGCCATGTTCTCGTTGACCACGCGATGGATGGCCCAGGCGGCCTCCGTCACGTCGAAGCCGAGGGGGCGCGCGACCTTCTCCTCGACCGCGCGGCGGGCCGCCTCCGTGTCGAGCCGCATCCGGCCGCCGAGGAAGAACCCGGGATCGAGATAGCCGAGCAGGAGATCCGCGTCGGTGACGGTGGGCTCGCGCCCGCCGAGGGCATAGCAGGCCGGGCCCGGGTCGGCGCCCGCGCTGTCCGGGCCCACCTTGAGCAGCCCCATGCGGTCGATGCGCGCGATGGAGCCGCCGCCGGCCCCGATCTCGATCAGCTCGATGACCGGCACGCGGATGGGCAACCCCGAGCCCTTCTTGAACCGGTCCGCGCGCGCGACCTCGAACTCGCGCGCGAGCAGCGGCTCGCCGCCGTCGATCACGCACGCCTTCGCGGTGGTGCCGCCCATGTCGAAGGACAGGAGCCGCGCCTCACCGGAGCGCCGCGCCGCGCGCGCCGCGGCCAGCGCGCCCGCCGCGGGGCCCGACTCCACCAGGCGAATGGGCACCCGCTTGGCGGTGGCGGGGGTGGCGATGCCGCCCGATGACAGCATGATGTAGAAGCGGCCGGCGATGCCTAGATCGGCGAGCTTGCCCTCGAGGTCGTCCGCGTAGCGCGCCTTGAGCGGCATCACGTAGACATTGGCCACCGTGGTGGAGGTGCGCTCGTACTCGCGGATCTCCGGCACTACCTCGGAGGAGCGGGAGACGGGGAGATCGGGCGCCATCTCCGCGACCAGGCGGG
>Ga0134127_10001112_pt1 | contig 20670 bp, 15 predicted proteins | sample KB31753_FD_96459 | JGI IMG/M metagenome (GOLD analysis project Ga0134127, IMG submission 96459) | Terrestrial soil microbial communities with excess Nitrogen fertilizer from Kellogg Biological Station, Michigan, USA - KB3-175-3 | ecosystem: Environmental > Terrestrial > Soil > Unclassified ... | reverse complement strand
CGTTCATCGGAATAAAGACGTCATCCAGAATCGTATCGACCGGGACTGATACAAGCAGCTTTCGGCGCACCGCATAGAACGCGCCCGTCGCGCCCACGACCGAGCCGGATGCGGATTCTGCCTGGCGAATCTGCTTCTCCATGCGCCAGTAGAGGCCGACGCCGCGCGCAGATTCGCCGGCATGCGGATCACCCAGCAACAATTCACCGCTGGCGCATCCGACAGAAGGGTCCGCGAAATTCTCCATGAGCAACTGCAACGCTCCGGACTCAATCTCCTGACGAGCGTCGGTAAACACCACCACATCATTCGTTGCTATCTTCAGCGCTTCATTTAGCCCCGCGGCCTTACCTCGTGCTTCGGTCAGAAGTACCGACCGGATTCGGCTCGAAGCATGCTCCCGAAGCGCACGCTCTGTACCGTCCGATGATCCGTCGGAAAGAATCACGATCTCACATTTATCAGCGGGGTAGTTCAGAGATAGCAGGTTTCGCAGTTTGCGGTCGAGGATTGCCATCTCATTGCGAACAACCATCACGATCGAAATCGACGGTAGAAATTCCGCGCGACGAACGGGAGCCGATTTCCATCTCCCGCGTACCCACAGCCACGCCGGATACCCGAAATAGGTGTAGGCAATGACCGCAACCGAAGACCAAAAAAACCATCTCATTGCGCGCCTCGCCCAAGCAGCACAATCTTGACGGTCTGGAACATGATCATGAGATCAAGTCCGAGCGAAGCGTTCTTGATGTAGTAGAGATCGTATTGCAGCTTCTCTTTCGAGTCCTCGACGGTGTTCCCGTACTTGTACTTAACCTGCGCCCAACCCGTGATGCCCGGTCGAACCGCGCTACGAACAGGGTAATACTGAATCACCTTGGAGAGCATTTCCACGAATTCCGGCCGCTCGGGGCGTGGTCCGACAAAGGCCATATCGCCTTTGACAACGCACCACAATTGCGGGATTTCATCGAGGCGCGACTTGCGCAGAAACTTGCCAACTCGCGTGATCCGCGGATCGTCATCACCTGCCCAGGTAGGGCCGGTGTCGGATTCCGCATCCTGTCGCATGGTGCGGAATTTGTAGCAATAAAAAACTTTGCCTCCCAGCCCGACGCGTTTCTGCCGATATAAAACCGACCCAGGCGAATCCAGCTTAATCGCGAGGATCACGAGTGGGATGATTGGCAGAACCACAAGCAACAGCACCGCGGATGCAAGAATCGCAATTAAACGCCGCACGACGAGAAACGTTGCGCTGAAGCGAAAGCCTTCGGCGAAAATGAGCCAGCTGGGATAAAGGTTATCAACTTCAATTCTTCCGGAAATTTTCTCCAGCCATGAGGTAGCCTCCTCGATTTTCACGCCGTTCAGACGGAGGTGCAGCATCTCCATGACTGGCAGCGTGCCGCGACGGTCTTCCATGGCGACGATCACGCGATGCACCCGATGCCCTCGAATCAATTCCATCAAGTGGGCGGCGATCGCTTCGCGCGTCGGAGCGCCTTCCACGTTGCCACTCCATCCGGCAACTTCAACCCCGAGTTCGGTACGAGTGCGAAGTCCGTTCACCAATCGTTGCGCCCGCTCGCCAGTCCCCAACACGTATACCCGTTCGCGAAGGTAGGGTCCCTGTGCCAGCCAGGCATACGCCAGACGCCACGTAAACAGCGTAGCGGTAACCAAAAGCAGCGCCAGAACAACGGTGTTATTGCCAATCAGGAGATTCGGGAAGATGTAGGCCAGAGCCGCGGTCAGCAGCGCCAGGATTCCAGGCACCATCAGCAAACGGAAATACAGTTCACCCCGCTCGTTCCATTGCACTGGCTCATACAGATCGAACAAATGCGAGAAGATGAGCACCGCAACGGTCGCCACTACGATCTTCAGATATCCGCCCTCGTAGTTCAGCAACACGTAGGCGCTCTCTGGGTGCTGCCAAATGGTCGCAACCAGAAACGAAATCCAAACCAGCAACGCCTCGCCGCCCAAAAGCACAAGCGTGCGGATCGGATAGTAAACATTGAACAGTCGGATCAAGGATTCCCCTAGTTCTTGCTTTCAGCCTGCCCATCGCGACCGTAAGCCGCGTAGTAGTACTGCATGTAGGGGGCGAGTTCCGGAGTAATACCATTCAGCACGACGCCGATTACGTTGCGCTCCGCGAATTCACGGCGAGCGCGGCGAGCGGCGTCGGTAGGCGTACTGTTGGAACGCACCACGAGTAAGACGCCATCGCAGTCGTTGGCCATCAATACAGCGTCGGTCACAGGAACTGCGGGCGCCGAGTCGACAATGATCCAGTCGAATGTCGCTTCGAAGCGGTTCAGCAGGTTCCGCAAGCGACCATTAGCCAGCAGTTCCGCCGGATTGGCGCTGTAGTTGCCCGCCGGGATAAAGAAGAGGTTTTCCAACGGTCCGCGCTGAAGAATCGAGAATTCGTCCGCCTCGGAGCGAAGATATTCAAACAGGCCAGGCCCGGCATCGGTGCCAAGCAATTTGTGCAATTGCGGATTGCGCAGGTCGCCATCGATCAGGAGAACGCGGCGGCCGTGCTGGCGAGCGAGCACCTGCGCGAGGTTTGCCGATGTAAAGGACTTCCCTTCCTTGGGCAGAGCACTCGTAATCAAAATTTTCGAGAGCGGCTGTTTCTCGCGCGCCTGGTATAAACGGCTGCGAAGGGTCCGGAACTCTTCCATGCCGGAGGCGTGCTCCTCGGAGTTGAAGAAGAGCATGCAGTTGGTATCAGGAGCCCAGCGAATCTGGCGAGCTTGTGACAGAACAGAGTCCGCGTTGAACGACATCACCGGTGCCGTGCTGAGGGCAGGCATAGCGGCCGTGGCCGCCTCGGCCACCTCTACAGCAGCGGGCGTGGTCTCGACTCTCGATCCGGGCTGGGACATCGCCCTTTCCTGTTCGGCCTTCTTCAATGCTTCGTGGATGCGGCTCATAGTTTTCCTTCCTTGGGTAACTCGCGCTCGGGCTCTTTCAGTCGCTCTGCAAGATTGGAAAGCGTCTTCAATGCCTCGGTCAGGTCGAACTTATCGGGACTCGGCAAGGGAGCCGGGGGCAAGCTCGCGTGGTTGTCGCCCAAATCAAAATCCCTCGCCACAGCGTCGACGATTGTCGGGCCAACCACCTTCTGCTGATCAACAAATGCGCTGACCAGGCAGTGTTCGCAAATAAGGTTCACGACTCGCGGAATCCCACTCGAATACCGATGGATTGCCGTCAAAGCATCGGCGTCGAAAATCTGCTGCCCATTCGAACCGGCGATCCGCAAACGTTGCTGGATATAGGCCCTCGTCTCATCGGCGCTGAGCGGATGAGTCTTCGCCCGCAACGTCAGCCGTTGGCGCAACTGCCGCAAGTGTGGCTGCTTGAGTTTCTGCTCCAATTCCGTCTGGCCAACGAGTACGATTTGCAGCAACTTCTCAGTGAAGGTTTCCAGATTCGTTAACATTCGAATCTCTTCGAGCACTTCATCGGCGAGGTTCTGAGCTTCGTCAACGATCAGGACGGCAGTCTCACCGGCGCGATAGCGTTCCAGGAGCCAGTTATAAAGCCGCATCAGTATCTGACTCTTAGAGCGGGTTTCGCACGGAATGCCGAAGTCAGCCATCATGTAGTCGAGGAACTGCGGCACGTTCATCCTCGAGTTGAATACGAAAGCTGTCGGGACCTGCTGAGCCCGCAGCCACTCGAGTAGTTTGTTGATCAGCGTCGTTTTTCCCGTGCCGACTTCGCCGGTAAGCAACACAAAACCTTTGCGGCTCTGGATGCCGTAGGTCAGGCAGGCGAGCGCTTCCTCCGTGTGCCGCGTCAGGAACAGATAACGCGGGTCCGGATTGACATTGAACGGGTTTGCCCGAAGGCCAAAGAATTCTTTGTACATTCGCGGTTAGACCCCTACCGTTTCTTTCTTGCGAGACTTGCTGGTGCCATTGCCATTGCTCGCTTCCATCCCGACCCAGGGAACTTGAGTGAGCACGGGCAGATCGAGGAGTGCCAATACATCAGCTTCGTTCCGGATTGACTGGTCGCGGAATTCGAGCCACGTCGCCAGTACTAAACCGAGAACAAGTCCAGCGCCGAATCCACCACCCGCAAAAAGCACACGATTGGGAAAACTGGGGGAATCGGGCAATCCGGCGGGCTGAAGCACGTGCATCTGCTCGCCCTGTTGCTCGCGCTCCATATCGATCTGCGTATCGGCCCTGTTTTTGTTCATGAGCAGATCGTTGTAGTTCTTCTGAGCTGTGTCGTAGTCGCGCGTCAACTCTTTGTATTGCTGGTCAATCGCGGGACTAAGAGCTACACGGCCCTCATACACTTTGATCTCGTCCTGGATCTTCTGCTGCGCACGAGTGGCTTGCGTAATCGTGTCCTGCTGTTGATGGATCTGAAAACGAAGCTGCTGAATCTCCGGCGGCTCCGCAAGATTGTTTGTATTGGAACTCACGGTCGCCGGACTCGCGGCAGCCGCGTTGGCTTCATCAATCTTTTTCTGCAGCGCCTTGACATCGTTCTTCGCCTTTACGACCTCCGGATAATCGTCGGTGTAACGGGTCTTGATCTGCAGTAGTTGACTCTGCAAATCGGCCATCTGCTTCTGCAACGTCTTGGGATCGGTACTATCGGGTGTCGATTTCCACGCGGCCAACTGTTGCGCCAGCATCGATTCGGCGTATGCCTTGTCCTGCTGTGCCCGGTTTAGCTGTTGCGTATTTGACTCAAGTTGTGAATTCAGCGCCATCAGGTACTGCATGTTCTTGTCGGAATCCGTCGGCAGCTGCCCTGGATAACGCGCCTTGAACATGGCCATTTTGCTGTCGAGTTCGTCGAGCTTGTTTTTCGCATCCTGGACCTGCCGTCCAAGGAATTCCGCCGTTTCCTGAGCGATGTGTTCGCGATCCGCAAAATTCTCACGGATCATGATGTTGGTGATCTCGCTGCAGATCGCCTGCACCGTCTTAGGACTGTTGCCGGTGAAGTTGACGTTAAAGCCCGGCACGTCGCCTTTGTTCTGCCAGGCAGGTTGCACAACAACGGCTTGAACCGCCTGGATACTTACGCCCTTGCGAATCTGCTCCAGCGACATCCCGAGCGGGCCTTCCGAAAGCTTCAGCTTCTCGACCATGGGACGGAGCTCTTCCGTGCTCAACGCCCGCTGCTCAAGTCGCGTGATCCGCTGGCTGAGATCTTCAGTCACCACCGGTTTCACATACCCCTCTGGGACCTTTTGTTCTTCGACCAGCACGACGGCCGTCGAGGTGTACCTGGGCGTAAAGGCGTATGAAACGGCAAAGCCGATCGCAGGCGCCAACACAGTGGGCAACAAGATCACCCACAGGCGCCGCCGTAACATCGCCAGATAATCGTCCAGAGTCAATTCGCGATTCATCATCGTTGATTTCCGTTCTGCCAGCATTGGGCTGGCGCAAACCTAATCGAGGCGGATCGGCCTCGGGTGCCAATTAATTCCGATCTGCCCGGTATGACGCAGCGCACTCAAACCGCAGACAGCTCCACTCCCAGCTCCGGTGCACTGCCCAACGCCCATATCGTTGAACTGATAGCTCACAAAGACGCTGAATTGCTGGCCCAACTGTCGCTGCAACGAGCTTCCCGCATACCAGAACTGATAGCTGCGGGTTTGAATCCCGGCCCCTGAAGTCGTTGTTGACGTCTGCAGGTTGGAGTTATGCGAGTAGCCGACGTCAGTGTTCGTAGTCCAATGCCGACCTAACCGATGGCCCAGGGTAAACCGCGCCGCATTGGTATTTGCGCCGGCAAAGAACCCTGAACCCGGCGTGACGAAGCGCTGATACATAACCGTCGCACTGGTCCGGGAAGAGACGGTGTAATTAAAAGTTAATGAACCATTGGCCGAGACCAAGTTTGAACTGGTCGCGGATGGGTTGCTGGCAGTCACCTGATTTTGCACTTTAACTAATTGTGGGCCGCCCGCTATGGTAAGGTTCAGCTTTCCGGTGATTCTGCGCCCATAAAGAACATTCCACACATGCGCGGTGATACTGCCGCTTCCTGCCCGCGGGAAGTGAAATTCTTGAAAGGCATACTGCACGCCCACTTGGTCCTTGCGTGTGAGCAAGTGGTTGAACCCAATTTGTCCTGTAGTCTGCTGGCTGTTGATGATCTTGAATGGCGCGGTCGAGTTGTTCACATTTAGATAATTCGTGAGGTCGTAGCCACCCGCGAGAGTGACCGTGCTGCGCGGGGACAGTCCCTGCGTGATATCGACGATCGTGTCATTGCCAATTCGCGGTTGGAACCCAAGCGAACCAAACTGGCCGCCGCCGAAAAGGCCTGCTGGACTACCGCCTGAAATACCTCCGCCCAGACCTGTGCCGGCACCGCTTCCCGAGATGCCGCCGAGCGCCGAACCGACGCTTCCGGCGCCTCCATAGGAACTGAACCCAAATGTGCCCTCGGGAAGATAGTCAAAACTGTCCCGAATGACCAACTGCCCGGTACGCCAAAGAATCCGCTGATCCGCGGCCAGCGTATGGTTTTGCGTAGCCCGACCCTGGCCTGAAAGTATGGTTGGGCCAGCGTAAAAGTCCCCACCCGCGATGTAATCCAAGCCGAACTGGTATCTCCTCCATATCTTCTGCATGTCGACAGAAGCTAGAGCGCGGGAAATTTCGGCCATATGATTCTTGCTGCCGCTCGCGCCGGCGGCATTCGAATCCACGGATTCGCTTAACTGCAAACCCGGAACCAGGTAACTCCTGCCACCGAACGCTGGTTCGGCAACCGGTTGATCCAGTCCAGAGAGAGGCGGGTTTTCAGCATTGTTCTGTTCCGCGGGCGCAGTTGCCGCAGGAACCGCTCCGGCGTCATTGGATCCGGAACCATCCTGCGCGGCCGCAATCGAGACGCAAACAGAGGCGCTCAACAGCAGGAGGAGTACACGCCGAACTGTAATCGTGATTTGGTTCATATCAATCCTACGGGACAACAATCGTGTCTCCGGGTCTAAGCGTTATGTTCTGCTCCATGGCCTCTCCCTTGATCAGCTTCTTGTAGGGCACGGGAATCTTCTTCTGGGCGCCATTCTCGTTGCGCAGTACGTAAATCCCCTTGGTATTCGCGAATTGAGTGAAGCCGCATGTTGCCAAGGCTTGAAGCACAGTCATATTGGGCAACAGGTTAAGGGATCCTTGGTGCAGCACCTCCCCCATCGCATAAATACGCTGGCTGTTCATCTGCGTCACAGTGACCGTGACGTGCGGATCAGAGAGGTACTTCTTGAGTTTCTCGGTGATATCAGCCGCCAACTGCATGGGAGTAAGACCAGCCGCCTTGACGTCGTTCAGCAGAGGCATGGAAATCATGCCGTCCGCACGTACCGGCAACGTAGTGGTCAGATCGGGCTCTTTCCACACGTGGATAGACAACATATCGTCGCCGCCGATGACGTAGGTGGCATTATTGGCTTGCGGAAGCGGCATGGCTTCCGCGGCCTTCGAGGCTGGAGGATTGTTCTGCGCTAAAGCTGGCAGCAAACCTCCTATTAACAGAACCATGAGATAAAGAGGAACAGTACGCTTCATGTCTTCTCCTGGCTACGAAGCTCCAAACTCGCTGTAGCCAATCTGCTTCAGCTTATAGAGCAGAGCCTTGTAACTGATTTGTAATTCCTGAGCCGCGCGCCGGCGATTCCAGCGCGTCCGGGTTAGTACTTTCAAAATCAATTCCCGTTCGGCTTCACGAGAAGCCGCACGAGATGCCTCTTTCAACGACGTCTTTTCGCCATTGGAACGAGAATCGCTGCGCGTCAGCAACGAACGCAGCCCTCCCATAGCGACCGACTCATTACCCACAGCGACGATGGCGCGAACTGCGGCTTCTAGCTCGGGAAGGTTCCCCGGCCACGAGTGCTCCAGGAACAACTTGTGAGTGGAGGAACTCAGCGTCGGCAGCGGCCTATGATATGCCTCGGAATATCGCTGCAAGAAAAACGTGATCAGGTGCGCGATATCTTCTCTGCGTTGGCGCAACGGCGGAACACGCAAGCACACGCCGCTGATCCGGTAGTAGAGATCTTCGCGGAAATCGCCGGAACGAACGTCTGCATCCAGGTCCCGTGAGTTCGCGCAAATGATTCGAAGTTCGCGATGGCCGTTGCCATTGCTTCCCTGCTTAGCCAAAATCTCAAGAAGCTTTTTCTGGCAATCATCGGGCAACTCGCTGATTTCAGACAGGTAGAGGGTGGCTGCGGGCGGCAGAAGCTTGGGATCGAGCCCGTCGGGGGTCGATTCGGCGCAACTCCGGACCTGGAACTGATCGAGCGTGCCTCCAGAGTTCAAATGAATAGCGTGGGCAATGCTCTGTTTACCCGTGCCATGCTCTCCGATCAGTAGCACCGGAACATGGCTCTGAGACAAGTCACGGATAAGAGCCACGACCGCTCGCATGCTGGGACTGATGGCATCCAGCAATGGAAGGTCGACGAATTCATCCTCCCCGAGAGTCGCCAGGGGTGACACCTGTTGGTAATTGTGTTCCATGATCTGGTCGCGAAAAGGTTGGGGGGAACACACTTCGCGAGGCGGTGAAAATACCTTTTGCACGGCGTGTGCCACATGGGGTCCGGGGTCACGAACAGTCCAGAAACACAGGTCGCCAAACCTTTTCAAAGACTTGCAGACACAAAAGAACAAGCCCCTGCTCCAGCTAGAGTACTTGAGGTGTGCAGAAAAGAGAAAAGTTTTTCCCACCCCGGGGTGACCTGCGCGAGGTAACTTTTGTCCTACCGGGTTCACCGAGCTGCATAAAACGTTGAAAAACAAAGGAAATACTTGGAAAAGGAAGTTAGCCAAAGTGCTTCCAGGGGTGGAAATGAATTATCCCTTCGAAGGAGAAGGTGCGTTACAGTGGTCGTCGATGAGGACCCGGCCAAGTGACGAGAATCAAGCACTTGCAAGGTAAAGTCGCTTCCGTTTTCGGTTTGCGAGGCCGCTCTCCACGGCTCCAAAATTGCAACGTCTGTACAAGGCAAACCGGGACAATTTGCGCCCATTGATGGCTGAACTAGCACAAACAGTCGAATTCCCACGCCCGAGGATTTCCTGGCCGACAAAATGGCCCTTTTGGCAGCTTGTGATGCTGATGGCCTTGGTCTTCTGGATCTATGCCCCGGTTTTAGGCCGACTTGTGCGTCAATGGTGGACAGACCCCAATTTTTCCCATGGCTTTTTCGTACCTGCATTTTCGCTTTACGTTCTGTGGCAAAACCGCGAGAAGCTTCGGTCAGTGCCACCTAGTCCGTCCTCGTGGGGCCTTGGACTAGTGCTCCTTTCTCTATGCACTTTGATCCTCGGGGTATTCGGGGCGGAGCTTTTCCTTTCTCGGATTTCCCTGGTCTTTTTGCTTGCCGGCATGATCATTTTCTTGTCCGGCTGGCAGATGCTCAGGGCGGTGCTGTTCCCGCTGGCTTTCTTGGTCCTGATGGTTCCAATTCCGTCGATAGTTCTGAACGAGATCACGTTTCCCCTACAGATCCTGGCGTCAAAATTGTCAGCATCGTTACTGCCCCTGCTCGGAGTACCCGTTCTTCGCGAAGGGAATGTGATCAATCTGCCCGCGATGCCGCTGGAAGTCGCGGATGCCTGCAGCGGCATACACTCGCTGCTTTCTCTTACTTGTTTGGCCGTGATGTATGGATACCTGCTGGAGAAGCGAGTGGGCATCAGAGTCATTCTTGCAATCGCCTCCATTCCGATTGCAGTCGCGGCGAACGCATTTCGAATCGTGGGGACGGGATTACTGGTGCAATATTGGGACCCGGACAAAGCCGAAGGATTTTTCCACCAGTTCACCGGATGGCTCATCTTTGTCGTTTCCTTGCTGATGCTGTTTGGCCTGCATTTTCTGATCACGTTTAATGCGCGACGAAGGGAGCAGCGGGCATGAAACGACATTGGCGTTTCACTGTCGCCGCCGTTCTCCTCGCAGCTACTGCCCTTGTCCTGCAAGCACGAAACGGCAAGGAGATTATTCCGCAGCGTCCGCCACTATCGTCTTTTCCGCGAGTTCTTGATGGATGGAACGGAAGCGATGTCCCAATCACACCGGACGTCCTTGAGGTGCTGGGGCCTGGGGACTTTCTGCTGCGGAACTATCGGGACCAGAGCAACACACAAAAGGCAGACGTCTATCTGTTCATTGCCTATTTTCCAAGTCAGCGTGCCGGAGACACGATCCACTCTCCAAAGAATTGCCTGCCGGGAGCGGGGTGGGCGCCGGTGCGATCCGACCGGGTCACCGTTGACGTAGCCCATCACGCGCCCTTTCTGGCGAACCGTTACCTGATCGCTAAGGGCGATGATCGGCAGTTGGTCTTGTATTGGTATTGGGCGCATGATCGGGCCGTTGCCAGCGAATACGCTGCGAAGTTCTACCTGGTTGCCGATTCCATTCGCATGCATCGCACGGATGGTTCGCTGGTTCGTCTCAGCATGCCCCTGGCTCCGGGAGCAAGCAGTGAGAGCGCGGAACGAGACCTGATCGCTTGGGCGGGGAGAGTTGTTCCCTTGTTGAACACTTATGTGCCGAGATAAGTGGATTGGCAAGTGGGTGAGATCTCAAGCCGTGACGCTAGTAACTTTTGAGTAATGGTCCATTGCAGTACGGTAGTGAATTGATGAGATTTGCCAACGAGAGCGCCCGATGCGCTCATGGGAGAGTAGTAATGAAGCGTTCTTCAAGTTTGCGTCTGCTCCTGGTACTAGGGCTCGTGGCCGCGTTTTTTGCCGGCTGTTCCCGCGATCCCAATGTCCGCAAACAGAAATATTTCGAGAGCGGTGAGCGCTATTTCAGTAAGGGGAGATATCGCGAAGCGATCATCCAGTACCGTAATGCGACGGAAGTGGATGGCGCTTTCGCCGCAGCCCATTACCAATTAGGGCAGTCATACCTGAAACTGCAGGACTGGCAACATGCCTACGCCGAATTCAGCCGCACTGTCGAACTGCAGCCGGAGAACTATAAGGCGCGATTAGACATGGCAAACCTGCTGGTTCTGGACGGCCAACCTGACCACATCAAGGCGGCTCAGGACCAAGTCGATGTGCTGCTGGATAAACAGCCTAACGATCCCGATACGCATATCGCTTCTGCAAGTATCCTTGGCAGAGAACAGCGTTTCAACGAGGCGATTGCCGAACTTCAGAAAGCGATCGCCATGGCTCCAACCAGAGGCGACGCATATTATGACTTGGCGATCATCCAAGCACAGGCAAACCTCCCTGACGCCGCCGAGACTAATTTCAAAAAAGCTATCGACCTTAAACCAGACGGCTTGAATCCCCACCTTGCGCTAGCCGGGTTCTACCAATCGCGTAGCCGGTTCTCAGACGCAGAACAGCAGATTCGTCAAGTAATCGAGAGCTCTCCCAAGGATGTGGACGCGCGCGCCGCCATGGCGAAGCTTTATATGTCAGAAGGCAAGCGCAGCGAGGCGGAAGCCTTCTTGAAACAAGTGAAACAGGATTTCCCTGACAACTCAGTCGGCTACCGCATGCTCGGAGATTTCTACTTCGCGATCGGCGATCTGGACAAAGCTGCTGCCGAGTACGAATCGCTGTACCACGACCATGCGAAAGATGTGCAGGTGCAGAAGAACTACATTCAGCTGTTGATTCTTAAAAACCGCACCGACGAGGCGAATAAGCTCAACGAAGAATTCCTTAAATCCCACGCAAAAGATGAAGAAGGACTGACCTATCGCGGCGAAATCCAGATGGCGCAAGGCAAAGTCGCAGATGCCGTCCGCACTCTGCAGGCCGTGGTTACGGAAGATCCTGATATGGCCGTCGCCCATTATCAGCTCGGCATGGCGCTGAACCGAAGCGGCGATCTCGACCATGCTGCAAGCGAATGGCGCGAGGCAGTTCGACTTCGTTCCGATTTGCTTGACGCGTACCGGATGCTGGCCCTTTATTCCATGCAAAAGGCTGATCTCTCAGCGTTGCAAGGTTACGCCAGCACGATTATTAAACTTGCTTCCGGCGCTCCTGAGGGCTATGCCATGCGCGCGGTGGCGCTCATGGGGCAGAAGCAATATGTTGGAGCGGAACAAGACGCCCGTCAAGCTGTCCAGTTGGCTCCTCAATCGCCAGCCGGCTACGTGCAAATGGGAAATCTGAACGCCTTACAACAGAAATTTCCCCAAGCGGAAACCTGGTATAAGCAGGCGCTGACCCGCGATAAGAATTCAAACGACGCCCTCCGTGGACTGGTGAATGTCTACCTGGTGCAGAAACAGCCGGACAAGGCTCTGGCTGCCGTAAACCAGCAGATTGGACAAGCGCCGGACAATAGTTCCTTTTACAACTTGCTCGGCGTGGTGCAAACCAACAAGAAGGACTATGTGTCTGCGATTGCCGCATACAAGAAGGCCGTGGGGCTGGACAAGAACAACGCAGACGCTTACATCAAGATGGGTAGCTTGCAGGCCAAAACCGGTGCCATCGACGATTCTTTGGCGACCTGCAACGAGGCTATTCAGAGTAACCCGAACGAATACGGCTTCTATATGTTGCTTGGCGGGGTTTACGAGAAAAAGAACGATCTCCAGAAAGCCCGCTCTGCTTACGAAAAGGCCTTGCAGCTCAAGCAGGACGACCCACTGGCCTCAAATAACCTCGCGTATATTCTGCTCGAAACCAACAGCAATCCCGATCTCGCGCTGCAACTGGCACAGACAGCCCGCCGAGGCCTTCCAGAATTGTCGAACGTTGCGGACACCCTGGGTTGGGCTTTTTACCAAAAGGGCATCTATGGTTCGGCGATCAGCATGTTCAAGGAGGCTATTCAGCTAGCGGTCAAGCACAAAGAACCCGAGAACGCCACGTACCACTATCACCTGGGGCTTGCTTATGCGAAATCGGAGCAGCCTATGCTGGCCAAGCAGCACTTGGAACGCGTGCTAAAGCTGGATCCGAAGTACAGTGACGCCGATGACGTCAGAAAGCAATTGGCGCAATTGAAATCGTAAAGGGTAAACCGATTCACCGAAGCATGAATGAATAAGGCGCCGCAAGGCGCCTTATTTGCGTATATGGAAACTAGTTCTGAAATTACGATGCGCCAGCCGACAAACGATGCGTTTTCGACTGCGCAATTCCGTATTGGCGAATCTTGTAGAGGAGCGCCTTGTAACTGATCTGCAGCAGCGCGGCAGCTTGCTTGCGGTTCCAGTTGGTCTCGTCCAGGGCTTTGGCAATTGCTTCCGCTTCGGCTTCGTCCTTAGCGCTGCGAGCCAGCCCTTTTAAGCCACCAGGATTTTCTGGAGCCCCGCCGTTGGCGCGTTGCGGTGTTGGATCGAACTGCGCACCCGAACCGTCACTGCGCGGTTGAAGCTCGTGGATTGCAAGTTTCTCGTCGCCAAGCACCAGATATCGTTTCACGAAATTGCCCAATTCGCGCAGATTGCCGGGCCATGGATAATTCAGGCAAGCCTGCAGAAGCTCCGGCGTGAACGGCAGAGGCGAGCGGGCATACTGCTCGGAGAGTTGCGTCATGAAGTGCTTCAGCAGAATCGGAATTTCTTCTTTGCGCTCGCGCAGCGGCGGAATGTGGAGAGTGAACGCATTCAGGCGGTAGTACAAATCTTCGCGTAACCGTTTGTTGGCTAGCGCTTCCGGAATGTTGATGTTGGTCGCTGCGAGGATCCGCACGTCGACCTTGAGCACCGAGCGACTGCCTAATCGAGAAAACTGCTGATCCTGCAAAACGTGTAACAGCTTCGCTTGCAGCGACGGCGGCATCTCGCCAATCTCATCGAGAAGGATCGTGCCTTTATTGCAAAGCTCGAATTTCCCCGGCTTGGCGTGAGTCGCACCAGTAAAGGCACCGGCCTCGTAGCCGAACAGTTCGCTTTCAAGCAGATCAGCCGGCACCGCGGCGCAATTCACTTTTAAGAAGGTTCTGTGAGCGCGTGGAGAAAGCTTGTGAATAAGGCGCGCCATCACTTCTTTTCCCGTGCCGCTTTCGCCGAGCATCAGTACAGGGATGTCGACATTGGCGACCAATGCCGCTTGCGACCGTAGCTTGCGCATGTTGGCAGAAGCCGCAACGAAAAACGTCTCGTCGCCAAGCTCCTCGACTTCACCCGCGTAATTCTGCTGATTCGTCCCCAGGCATTGATCGATGACGTTGTCGAGTTCGGCCTTCTGAAACGGCTTCGTGATGTAGTCGGCAGCCCCGAGGCGAATCGCCTGCACAACCTTCTTGGTATCGTTGACGCACGACAGCATGACGACCTTCACGCCCGGACGAATCTTGCGGAGATTCTCGAGCGTTTCCAACCCATCAATCCCGGGCATCAGCAGGTCCAGCAGCACGAGATCGGGGTTCATGCCTTTTTGCACGATCTCTAGAGCTTCTTCACCGGTAGACGCGGTTGATACATGGTGGTCTTCCACTTCTAGAAGTGTTTTGATGTACCGCAACATCCCCGGTTCGTCGTCAACGAGTAAGATTTTGGCCTTGTCGCTCATTTCGCCTTTCCTTCCGCTCTCTTGTCGTTCGATTCACTCACCGGCGGCTTCAACGGAAGGATGAAGGAGAACTTGCATCCAGCACCAGGCTCGCTTTCAACCCAGATCTTGCCGCCCATGCCATTCACCAGCCTGCGCGCGATTGCGAGGCCAAGCCCCATTCCTTCCGTTTTCTCGCTGGAAGGCAAGCGAAAGAAATCGTCAAAGATTTCGAGGTGATACTCGGGCGGCACTCCAGGCCCAGTATCGGAAACACTGATCTTCACCGAATTTGGTGTTGAAAGTGGACGCCGCCGGCGTTCCTGAGTTGCGGGTGGAACAGCTGCCGTGCGGCGTTCCCACATGTACGGCTCCGCGTGCAACCACACCGTCCCGCCCGGGGGCGTGAACTTGTAAGAATTCTCCAGGAGATTCGAAACGATTCTCTCCATCTTGGGCGCGTCAAACGGGAACTCAATGACTTTTTCGTTCGCGAGAAAGTAGAGCGCCAAGCCCTTTTCCTGGAATCGCGGCGACCACAGCCGGCAAACTTCCGACAAGCACGAGTTCACATTCGCAGTTTCAAACCTCATCCTCAGTTCGCCCGTTTCAAGCACACTGAAGCTAAGGAAATCCTGGATGTAGTGCTGCAAGCGATGCCCGTTGGAACGCATGTCGCGCAGAACCTCACGCTGACGATCGTTCAATTCACCCAGTTTTTCGCTCTGCAGAAGCTCCACGTAACCGTTGAGGATTGCGAGCGGCGTCTTCAAATCGTGAGCCGCAGATGCCAATGCATTCGTGGTGCGAAGATAGCGCTCGCGGAGTTGCGAGTATTCCTGCATCTCCTTCGATTCCTGAATGGCACCGGAAAAGCCAGATTCACTCGCTGCCGCCGCTGCGGATCCTTCTTTGGCTGGTATAGAAGACACGGAAATCTCTTTCGACACTAGGGGTTAACAACAATAGCGGGGGAGGGAAACTGCATTCAGGCTGGTCCTCAAAAACAGCTGAGTACCAAACGAAATGCTAGGGTACACAGCCGCTTGTGTCAATGGAAAATGCAAAAGATTAGTCACTTTCGGTAAATCCTTTCCGTGACTCGAGTGCGGGAGCCCCCCTAGAGTTCTTCTACAAAACGCCAGCAAGCGGCTGATTACGCAGGAAATATCGCATCAGACGCGGGCTATGGACTCCATTGTCCCTCGTTCCCAGATGGTGGCCCGAGATCTGGAATTCGTTTGGCCCAATAGGTGCGAGAAGAACGTTTCCGTAACCACTCATGGGGGCTCCAGTTTGGATCAGCGTAAGGCGGGCATAGAACGTCGTGAGTGGGTTCGGTTGCCGCTCGCTATTCCGGTTTTTGTCCGCAGTCGGGACCAGAGCGGTAAGGATTTCCTGGAATTCGCTACCGCCTTGAACGTCTCCGCTGGGGGAGCGCTGGTCGCGGTACATCGCGCTCTCCGGCCAGCAGCGCAGGTTTCGCTCGAAATCCCAAGCGCCCCTCTGGCGGCTTCAGCGCCGGTAGCAAAAAGTGCGAAAAACATCCGCGCCAAGATTGTTCGTGTAATCCACGGCGAAGGCTACCATTTATTAGGCCTCAAGTTTCAGCATCCACTGCTTAGTCCAGCCATGCAACGGGCCAAGACCCGAAGGAAAGTTGCTTCTTCTGTGTGAAAGTTTTTTCCCACTCAAATTCTTGATTTTCAAGCGCTATGAGCGCCTCCGCGCCAGGGCCAACACCCATGCGCATTACGAGAGGCATAGATGCAAGCCATTGCAGTCACACACCTTTAACTAAATGGCTCCACAAATGAACCTTTGGGTGAGAGGTTTGGCGCCTGGGATGCACCAGAGGGTTATGTCAAAGGAGCCTCAGATTCCCTATGGCAGCTACAGTGACAAATTCTGTCAGTTCCCTGGTTCAGGCGATCGGCGACATCCCGCCCGAGGCCATCGTTTTCGGGAACTCTGAGGCCATGCAGGCCCTCCGTGACCGCCTCTCAAAGGTGGCTGGCGCCAACGTTCCCGTACTTATCCATGGTGAAAGCGGAACTGGTAAAGACATAATTGCTCGCCTGGTTCATGCCTTGTCTCCATGGAAGAGTGGCCCGTTTGTGAAGGTCAACTGCCCTGCGATCCCTGGAACGTTGCTGGAAAGCGAACTCTTCGGATACGAGCGCGGCGCGTTCACAGGTGCCTATGGTTCGAAACCTGGCCGTGTGGAGATGGCCCACCGCGGGACGCTGTTCCTTGATGAAATTTCCGAACTCGACATGCCCCTGCAGTCGAAGCTGCTGCAGCTATTGCAGGACGGCCAGTTCTGCCGCATCGGCGCACAGGCTGACAAGAAGGTGGAAGTTCGCATCGTATGCGCCACAAATCGTCGGCTCGAAGAAGAAATCGAGAACGGGACCTTTCGCCAAGACCTCTTTTACCGAATCAATGTGGTGAATCTCTATATGCCGCCGTTGCGCGAGCGGCGTGGCGATATCGATCCACTTGCTAACTATTTCCTCGAGTTCTACAACCGCAAGTACAACTGCAAAGCGCGTCCGATCTCCGCGGAACTTATGGAAGTTCTGCAGAAGTACCACTGGCCGGGCAATATTCGCGAGCTGGAAAATCTGATGAAGCGGTACGTCATTCTGGGCAGCGAGGACGTAATCAGCGCCGACTTACAACCGCGCGAGGCCGACCTGCTGACGCCAGAGATCAATCTCGACGGCCCTATTTCGCTCAAGAAGCTTACACGCCAGGCGACCCGTGCGCTGGAGCGCAAAATCATTCTGAAAGTCCTGCATAACCATCATTGGAACCGCAAGCAGGCGGCGCGAACTCTGAATATCAGTTACCGCGCACTTCTATATAAGATCCGGGACGCCGGCCTGCCTCCAAACCGAGCTCGGCGGACAGAAGACGCCAAGAGCCAAGTCGCGGCCGACTAACCGGCAATTACCTTTCACTGCTTGTCACACCAAGCACTTCATCGTTGACTACAGGTACGAAAAGGTACTATGTTCATGTTCTTCCCCACGCAGATATTGCCTTCTTGTGTACTAGGCACGAGGGTGTTCTTGGGAGTCCTAAATGACCTTGACTCGTTGGGCCCTGTTTAGCCTGTTTGCCCTCTCTGTTCTCGCCGTTTTACCTCTTAGCGCGGCTGACTTCCCGCCCATATCTTCGGAAGAGCTAAAAATGACAAGCCTTCCCGAGCAGCCAGGCGCACCCGCAGTCATCCTCATGCGGGAAGAAGTCGACGACGACATGCACAACTTCCAATCTGTGCATGAGCGAATCAAAATCTTGACAGAGGCCGGCAGAGAATACGCGAACGTAGAAATACCGTATAGCAGGCGTTCATTCACGGTGAGAGGAGTCTCCGGCCGAACTACCCATGCGGATGGTTCAGTCGTGCCTTTCGACGGTAAAGCGTTCGACAAGACCGTCCTCAAAAGCGGAGATATCAAAGTAAACGTGAAGAGTTTTACGCTGCCCGATGTGCAAGTGGGCAGCATTATCGACTACAAGTATGACCTGGGATATGACGACAACGTGGTGTTAGCACCGCAGTGGGATGTGCAGCAGGATCTTTTCCAGCGGCGGACCTACTTCAAGTACATTCCCTTCCAGAATCACGGAAGCATGGAGGTGCAACTCGCCCATGGCCAGATCGCGAATGGAGTTGCCTGGACTCCATTTCTCGGCGTAGACAAGCAACCTCAAATACATCGCAATGAAGCCGCAGAATCGTCCTCCATCGCCTCACAAGGGCAGACGACGCACTGGATCGACTTGGACCTTGATAACGTTCCAGCCTTTGTCGAGGAACCCGATATGCCGCCGCCTTCGGTGCTGCGCTGGCGCGTTTACTTCTATTACCAGGAGACTCTCAAACCCGAAGACTACTGGAAATCACAAGGCAAGTTCTGGAGCAAGGACGTAGATGGCTTCATTGGCAGAGATAAGGGAGTTGGTCCCACAGCTGCCAAAGTAGTGGCGCCTTCGGACACGCCAGAACAAAAAGTTCGAAAAATCTATGCTTACGTAGCCCAGCTGGAGAACCAGGATTACATTCCAGAACGCACGAAGAACGAAGCTAAAATCCTCCAAATCAAAATCAACAAGGGCTCCGAGGATGTCCTGGCAAATCGTAGCGGAACGCATGACGAACTCAATCGGCTGTTCGTGTCGATGGTCCGTGCCGCGGGGATACCGGCTTCGTTGATTTGGGTACCGGATAGAAGCCGCGAGATCTTCTTAAAACAGTACCTCAGCACTCGCCAGTTCGACGCGGAGATTGCCATCGTCCAGTTGGACGGGAAAGATGTCTATCTCGATCCTGGTTCGAAGTTCTGTCCTTACGGAATTTTGGATTGGAAATATTCGGCAGTGGGCGGACTGAAGCTCAACCCCAAAGGAGCAGATTTTGGCGAGACGCCGTTCCCTACTTACAAGCAATCGGTGATCACGCGAATGGCCAACGTTTCGTTGGACATGAACGGAACGGCGCACGGACAAGTGGTGCTGGTATTCAAGGGTCTCAAGGCCATGCTGAAGAGGCAGGAAGGTGGCAAGACGGATGCGGACGGTCGAAAGAAGATTTTAGAGGACGAATTACGTGCCGAACTGCCTGGCAATAGCGAAATTAGTTTGACGAACAGCCCCGATTGGGAGGCCGCGGAAACACCGCTGACGGCTGAGTTCAAGGTCTCGTTCCCGTTTGCTGTTCTGTCGGGGAAAAGGTTGTTGTTACAGCAACACTTATTTCAGGTGGGCTCTAAAAACCGCTTTCCTTCGGCAAAACGAGTAAATCCCGTGTACTTCTATTATCCCTGGCAGGAGGCCGATGAGGTGCACATCAACGTTCCGGCCGGGATTGAGGTAGAAAGCCTGGCGCCTGACGACGAAATAAAGCTGCAGTATGCGGTCTATGTGACCAGACAGAAACAGGAATCACCCGGTCGGCTGTTCTCTCGTCGCGATTTGGTCATGGGTGAAAGCATAGTTCTTCAGACTCAATACACAGAACTGAAAAGCTTCTTTGACAGAGTCAAGGCTGGAGATGATCAGCCGGCATTGCTGAAGGCGGGTCCCAATGTCGCGAGCAGCAACTAGGATTGCACTCTGCGCCACATTGGCGCTCACCATACTCGTCGCGACCTCGTACGCCCGCGTTAACGTACCCGATTGGGTTCGGCAAGCGGCGTCGCAGGCCGTCCCTCCGCTTCCCACGGAAGTAAAAGGTGTTTGGTTGCTGGATGAAACTGACTACAGAGTAACGGGACCGGGAGAGTACATCGAGCATTCTCGAACTGTGCTCAAGATATTGCGTCCGGGCGGCCGCAAGTACGGAGCCTTAAGCATTGGTTATCAGAAGGGCGAGAAAGTGAATCTCGCCCACGCCTGGGTGATTGACGCAAGCGGCAATGAATTTGAGGTCAAAGATAAAGACTTTGTTCAAAAAGGTCGCTTCAGCTTCGAGTTATACAGTGATGAAATGCAACTGGCTGCACAAGCTCCGGCCTTAGGCCCTGGTACCATTGTCGGCTTCGAATGGGAACGAAGGACACATGAGTACATCAACGAACTTGGCTGGGAGTTCCAAGGCGAACTACCGGTGCTCGAAAGTGTGTTGCGACTGGATCTTCCGCCCGGTTGGGAGTACCGAACAGCCTGGTCTTCAGGTTCGCCCATCAATCCCGCGGCGACTGGAAGCAATGCATGGGAATGGCACCAAAAAAACATTCCGGGCATCGATGACGACATTGAGCCAATGATGCCTCCGGCGTATGTTCTCGCAGGACGCATGAGCATTGCCTATTTCGCTCCCGGCCAGGAGAGCCGCACCTCAGCCTCGTGGCCCCAAGTCGGACAGTGGTACTCCGCGCTTTTAGCAGAGCGCACTTCTCCAACCCCAGAGATCGCCGCCAAAGTGAATCAGTTGGTTGCCGGGAAGCTCGACTTCCAATCCCGTTTGCGAACGCTCGCTGAATTCCTCCAATCCGAGATTCGCTATGTAGCGATTTCCATAGGCATCGGTGGCAATCAGCCTCACTCTGCGAATGAAGTTTTTCACTCTCGCTATGGAGATTGCAAAGACAAAGCTACTCTCTTGAAGGCGATGCTCCAGGTGGTTGGTATCCGTTCCTACCTG
>Ga0134127_10001111_pt1 | contig 20687 bp, 22 predicted proteins | sample KB31753_FD_96459 | JGI IMG/M metagenome (GOLD analysis project Ga0134127, IMG submission 96459) | Terrestrial soil microbial communities with excess Nitrogen fertilizer from Kellogg Biological Station, Michigan, USA - KB3-175-3 | ecosystem: Environmental > Terrestrial > Soil > Unclassified ... | reverse complement strand
CTGCGCGCCAAGGCGCTTGGAGAGCCAGGCCACCAGGTGCTGTTCCTGATCGGCCCCGACTTCCACCGGGTGGCGTACTTCGGGCGAATAGGTCGCGTGCGCGATTGCGGCGCGCTTCACGAATACAGGCACCTCGGCTTGCGCGACAACCGCAGGGCGCGAGGCGCGCAGCTGCCATCCGGCAAACGTGCCGACGCACAGTCCCAGCATGACCCAGCCCGCGGCAATCGCCGCCGCGCGCCCGCGCCGCGGCCGGCTATGCAGGCGCGCGGGCACCGGCTCGCCAAGCACCGGATCGTAAAGCTGGTGCAAGGCCTGCGACAGCGCTTTCAATTCCGCGTCTTCCTGTGGCGTGTTATCCATCCGTCACTTCACGATCTTCAGCTGCGTGCCACCGCCGGGCGGCAGCCCCGCGAGCATGGCGCGCAGTTTTTCCCTGGCTCGAGCCAGCCGCGACATCACGGTCCCGATCGGGATCTCGAGCGCGTCGGCTGCCTCGGCGTAGCTCATGTCTTCCAGCGCCACCAGCAACAGAACCTCGCGCTGGTCGGGCGGCAGCCGCCGGATCGCGGCATCCAGATCGCGCAGTACCAGCGTGTCGCTCTCGCGCGCAGGCTGCGCGAGTTCCGGCATCTCGTCGTCCAGCGGCGTTGTGGAACGCGCCGCCCGCCTCTGATTGACATATACGTTGTGCATAACAGTGAACAGCCACGCCCTGAGATCGGTGCCGCGCCGGTATAAATGGAGCTTCGACCAGGCGCGCTCGAGGGTGTCCTGCACCAGATCGTCGGCCGCGGTGCGCTCTCCGGCGAGCGCGCGGGCGTAGCGCCGCAGGCGCGGAATCAGCTCGACGATGCTCTCGGCGTCGTTCACAGGGAATAACAGTCTACCCGCGCCGCTATTCCCGCCGTTAACACACTTTCAAAAAGCAAAGCCCCGCGGGCGCGGGGCTTTGCAGGCCAGACTCGGGGATGGGCTATTTTTCGCGGAATGCGTCGTGGCAAGCGCCGCAGGCCTTGGCCACGCCGCCAAAGGCCGCCCTGACGCCAGCCTCGTTTTTCGCGCGCGCCACCGCACCGAGCTTCGCGGTTTCGGCTTCGAGCAGCTCATACGCAGCCTTGAACTTGGCCGTATCGGTAAAGACTTCGGGCTTGGCCTTGCTCTTCTCGCCCCTGGTGCTCGGGTCAAATCCATCCCAGGGCATGCGCGAGAGATTTTCAAGGAAGGTCGCGTTCACCGCGACGACATCCGCGTTGTAGGGAATATTGCCCTTCAACATGCCGCCGATCGGGCCGAGATACTTGCCCTGCAGCGTCATCGCCGCCTGCCGCTGCTTCACCAACACATCAGGCTTCGCCTGAGCGAGGGCCTCCAGTGACGCTCCGCCGAGCGCGGCCATCGCCACCGCTGCGGCCAACAGTCTTGTCCTCATGCGTTTCTCCTCAGAAAGGTCGTTTTACGATCAGATAGACGGCGATCGCCGCCACGGCAAACAATACGAGCGCGAACCACGGACTTGCGAAGCGCGCCGACGCACTCCCGGCAGCGGCGTCCGCCGGCAGGTGCTTCACGCCGGTGAACATCGCGCCGATGAGATTCTCTTTCATGAAAACCATGTGATACAGGACCGCGAGTATGTGCACGGCCGTGAGCAGCAGCAGCAGGTTGAAATTCCAGGAATGGAATACCGACAGCTGGTTCGAAGCCGCCTTGCTCACGAGCGAGGCAAGCGGCCCTTCGGCCAGCAGATCGTCGTTGGCAAACAGGCCCGTTCCCGCCTGGAACAGCAGCGCGAGCAGCAGCGCCAGCACCATCCAGCCGCCGAGGGGGTTGTGCCCGGCATAAGGCGCAGGAGCGCGCGCGAGCAGTTTCTTCGCGAAGCTCAGACCCGCCGAAGGGCCGGTCAGAAAACTGGAAAAGCGGGCGTGCGTGCCACCAGCGAAGCCCCAGAGGATGCGAAACAGCAGCAGCGCGAGAATCGCGTAGCCGCAGCGCATGTGCCACTCCATCCAGTCGCTGCCGGATTTGCCGCTGAAAAACATGAAGGCGAACAACAGCACCAGCAGCCAGTGGAACAGCCGCACCGGCATGTCCCAGACCTTGACCTGTGCTTGCCCGGCTTCCATGCATCTTGCTCCTAACAGGGGCCGCCGGGATTTATTCCGCGGCGCCCGCTACCGGAGGCCGGCGGCGTACTCGGCGACCGCCTGGATTTCCCGGTCCGTCATGCGCGCGGCGACGCCTCGCATCATGCCGTTCGGATCGTTCGCGCGTCCGCCCGCGCGAAACGCCTTCAGCTGGGCTTCGACGTACTCGGCGAACTGCCCGGAAATGCGCGGGTACTGTGACGGGATGCCCGCGCCCGACGGGCCATGGCAGCCGGCGCAGGCCGCCACCCCGGTCGCCGCGTTGCCTGCGCGGTAGATTTTCTGTCCTTGCGCCGCCAGGTCTTTGTCCCTTGCCATCGCGGGCTTCAGTTTCTGCGACGCATAGTAGCTCGCGACGTTCTGCAGGTCGGCTGCCGAGAGATTCGCCACCATGCCCGCCATCACGGCATTGTCGCGCGCCGCCTTCTTGTCGCCTTGCGGCTTGAAATTGACGAGCTGCTTGTGCAGGTAGTCGTAGAACTGTCCGGCAAGCTTCGGATTCGCGGCCAACGGGCTGTTGCCGTCAGCGGCATGGCATGCCGCGCAGACCTGGGATGCGATGCCCTGGCCTTTGGTGGCGTCAGGCTTGGCGGGGGTTTGCGCGGCGGCGACTCCACTGAACAACAACGCGATGGCGCTCGCGGCACAAGCCAACGGTCGAAACATGCGGCAGCTCCCCTGGGTATTGCGGTGGAAAGCCGCGATTTTATTAGAATTTCCGCCCAGGAGGGAAAACAGGGCCCCTCCCCCGTTTTGGGCATACCATCGGCGCACTTGTCTGCCCTGCTGCAAGCGCGTTTCCTTACTTCGGCCGCCAAACCTCAGGAATTTCCGCCCGAGGCGGGGCCGGAAGTCGCATTTGCGGGGCGTTCAAACGTTGGCAAATCGAGCGCGATCAATGCCCTCGCCGGCCGCAAACGGCTCGCCTTTTTCAGCAAGACCCCGGGCCGGACCCAGACCATCAATTTCTACGACTTGGGCGACCGGGCCAGGCTGGCGGACCTTCCGGGATACGGTTATGCCAGCGCGCCGCAGGCATTGCGCGCAAGCTGGGACGACCTGATTGGCGGCTACCTGACGGGACGCCGCAGCCTCGGCGCCGTCGTGGTACTGATGGACGCGCGTCACCCGCTCACCGCCAATGACCGGCATTTCCTCGAATGGCTGCGGCCGGTAGAGGCCAAGCGCCTCGTGCTGTTATCCAAATCAGACAAGCTCACCCGGGTCGAGCGGGCCAAAACCCTCGCCAAGACGCGCGCGGCGCTCGACAAGGCCGCGATGACTTGCGAGGTCTTGCTCTTCTCCAGCAAGAACGACGAAGGGGTTGAAGAAGCGCGGGAGATGCTGGAACAATGGTTGCGGAAATAAAAAACCCCCGGAAAAGGGGAACTAAACCGGGGGCGGAAAACGCCCCGGCTTGGGGCCGGGGCTGCCCGCTCAGGGAGGAGAAGCGGGAGACGGCTTGCGCCGTCTGAAGGTAAGATTGCCGGCGGCGGAAAAAGTTCCGGCCCTCGAAACCTGCCTAATAATCAGATGAATATCTACGGCTCCTTTCCCGCGGTGCGGATGCGGCGCATGCGGCGCAACGAATTCTCGCGCCGCCTGATGCGCGAAACCGTATTGACCGCGGATGACCTGATTTATCCCGTGTTCATCCAGGAAGGGAAAAACCGCAATAGCAAAGTGGCTTCCATGCCAGGCGTGGAACGCATGACCGTCGACCGCCTGTTGCCGGTGGCCGAACGCTGCATGAAGCTGCGCGTTCCGGTATTGGCGCTATTTCCGGTCATCGACCAGCAGCTCAAGACTCTGGATGGCCGCGAAGCGTTCAATCCGAAGGGCCTGATTCCGCGCGCCGTCGCGGCGCTGAAAAAACGCTTTCCCGAGCTCGGCATCATGACCGATGTCGCGCTCGATCCGTATACCTCCCATGGCCAGGACGGCGTCATCGACAGGCACGGCTACATCATCAACGACGTGACGCTTGCGATCCTCGAGAAGCAGGCGCTGGCACAGGCCGCCGCAGGCGTGGATATTGTCGCCCCTTCGGACATGATGGATGGCCGCATCGGCCGCATCCGCGCAGCGCTCGAAAAGGCGGGCCACATCCACACGAAAATCATGGCGTACTCCGCGAAGTACGCCTCCGGCTTCTACGGCCCGTTTCGCGACGCCGTCGGTTCGGCGAAAAACCTCGGCAAGGGCGACAAGAAAACCTACCAGATGGATCCGGCGAATACCGACGAGGCGCTGTGGGAAGTCGGCCTCGACCTCGCGGAAGGCGCGGACATGGTGATGGTGAAGCCGGGCATGCCGTATCTCGACATCCTGCGGCGCGTGAAGGACGAGTTCAAGGCGCCAACCTTCGTCTACCAGGTTTCGGGAGAGTATTCGATGTTGCGCGCGGCGATCGCGAATGGCTGGCTGCCGGAAAGCTGCATCATGGAATCGCTCATCGCGTTCAAACGCGCCGGCGCCGACGGCATCCTGACCTACTTCGCGCTGGAAGCGGCGGCGCAGCTGCGCCGCTAGTCAAATACAAGCAGTATGCCGTGCGCTTGTTCGGCGCCTACGGCGAGCGCACCGCCTTTTAGCGCAACGAACGAAATACCTCCGCGCTTCAAATTCTCCGCCGCGGCATTCTTGTCTTTGACGCGAAGACGTATGGCCGCGACCCGCGGTGCATCCGCGCCGGAATACGCCACGGGCAGATCGTCAAGAAGTAGGGCATAGCGCCCGGGACCGGAAGTCGCGATGGTTACGGATTCGATGCCTTCGGCGCCGTTCGCGTGGCGCTGATATTCCGGTCGCCAGACAATCTGCCTTGTGTGGTGCTGGCAGAAAAAGGTACGGAAACCCGGTGTCTCGGCCGGCGACAGCTGGACCAGCGTGAAGCGGGCTTCTCCCAGATCCGCGACCGGACGCGACAGCGCCAGCGGCGGATCCGCCACGATACCCGCCTGCGCGAGCGCGGCATGGACGGCCACCGCATCGTCGGTCGCCAGCGCCAGCGCGCCGACGCCTTCGCGCCGCGCGAGGAAGTCGGCGAAATACCGGAAGGCGGGCGGCGGCTCGGGCGGCAGCGCCATCAGTTCCAGGTAATCGCGCCCAAACATGATGCAGTGGTTCTGCGAACCAAGCGAGTGATGGCCGCGCGGTGTGAGCGTAAACCCGAGCCGCTCGTAGGTGTCGCGCGCGCGATCCAGATTGCGCACGAGGATCACCGCGTGGTCAAGTCCGACGACGTGCGGAAACATCAGGGCGCGCGCGCCAATTCCAGCGTCTTCAGGAACCGCTCCGCGTTCTGGTATCCGATGACGCGCAGCCCCTTGATCTCGCGGCCCTGGGCGTCGAAAAAAATGATCCCCGGCGGTCCGAACAGGGAAAAACGCTTGAGCAGCGCCTTGTGCTCCGGCGTGTTGGCCGTCACGTCTGCCTGCAGCAGCAGCATCTCGCCCATTTTCGGCTTGATGCGGGCGTCGCTGAAGGTAAGCGCCTCCATTTCCTTGCAGGAGACGCACCAGTCGGCATAGAAATCAAGCATCACCGGCTTGCCGGGAGATTTCAGTTTCTCCTCGAGTTCGGCGATCGATGCGACACGCACGAATTCAACGCCGCCGCCGGCGGGACGCAGCACCGGCCAGACGATCCACACGGCCACCGCGAGCAGCAGCACGCCGAAAACGTGCTTGACGCGCACCATCCACGGACCGGATTTCGGCAGCAGCGCGCCCTCCGATACGCCAACCGCGAGCAGGGGAACGCCCATGCCGATTGCCATCGCGAAGAGCGCGGTACCGCCGAGCACCACGTCCCGCGTCTGGCTGATGTACAGGAGCGCTCCCGCGAGTGGCGCCGCCACGCAGGGACTCACGATCACGGCCGACAGCGCGCCCATCGCGGCGACCGAGGCGACGCGGCCGCCCTGCAGCCGTCCATGCGTCGCATGCAAGCGGTGATGCAGGAATCCCGGCAGCTGTAGTTCATAGACGCCGAACATCGAAAGCGCGAGGACGACGAAGACCAGCGCAAACGCGCCCAGCACCCAGGCATTCTGCAAGGCCGCGGCGAGCAGCGTTCCCGACCAGGCTGCGGCGACGCCGGCGACCGCATAGGCGACCGCCATTCCGAGCACGTAGGAAAGCGACAGCAGGAACGCGCGCAGCTTGCCGAGGTCCTTGCCCTCGCCGGCAATGATTCCGGCGAGGATCGGGATCATCGGCAGCATGCACGGCGTAAAAGCCAGCAGCAGGCCGAATCCCAGGAAGCTGGCCAGCACGAGCAGCGGCCCGCCTGATTCAAACAGGCGGGCGACCTCGAAATCACTCACCTGGATGGAAAATCCGGACTGCGGCGCCGGTACGGCAGCAGGCGCAGCCGACAAGCCGGCAAGCTGGATCGTCGCCCTACTTTCCATCGGCACGTAGCAAACGCCGGCGTCCGCGCAGCCTTGCGAAGTGACCGTCAGTCGCAATGGGCCTTGCGCGTTTTCCACCGGCAGACGGATCGCCACCTGCTTGCGATAGGTTTCCATCTCGCCGAAAAATTCATCCTTCTTGCGCACTCCCGGCGGAAACTGAGCTGCGCCGAGCTTGCCCTTGGATCCAGGATCGAGGGCAAACCGGAAACGGTCGCGGTACATGTAGTAACCCTCGGCAATCGCGAATTTGACCTCCACGGTCGTCGCGTCGAGCGCGCCCACCGAAATCCGAAATGCCTTTTCGGGCTCGAGCAGGTCGTCGATGCCCGCCGCGCGGACGGTGCCGCTGCTGAAAAGACACAACAGGAGGCAAAAAAATCTAACCACGGGAAATGCTTGTCTCCGCGGCAACCCACTCGAGGTACGCCGGCAGGCCGCGCTCGACCGGGAGCGCGATGATTTCGGGCAGATCGTAGGGATGGCCGGCGCGGATCGCGGCCTCCAGCGCGGCGTAACTCTCGGTGGTTGATTTGATGAGCACGGGATGCTCTTCATCGTGCTGCACGGCGCCCTTCCATCGGTACGAGGAACGACAGGGGGCGAGAATATTGACGCATGCGGCCAGGCGTTTCTCGATGAGGGAATCGGCAAGCCGCTCGGCGGCGGCGCGATCCGGCAGGTTAGTCAACACCAACAGGATGCTCATGTGCCAAACCCTCATATACCGTGGGGTAGCGCAGCCGCGCAACCAGGATCCGCTTCAGGCGCCGATTGTCCAGCCGCCGCGATTCGCTCATGAAGGTAAGCAGGTCCGGCGGGATTCGTCCTGCTGCCTCGCTCTTCGCGACGCGCGGCGGTCGCGGCAATCCAGACCGGTCGGCGACCAGATCGAGCCATGCACCCAATTTGAGCTGCGTGTCGTCCGACGCATTGTAGGCACCCGGTGGAGCATCGTCTTCCAGGCAGCGCGCGCAGATGCCGGCCAGATCGTCGGCGTGAATGTGGTTCGTATAGACATCGTCCGTGTCGCACAGTGCCGGAGTGCCGGCTCGCAGGCGTGCCAATGGCAGCCGGTCCGCCGCATAAATTCCCGGCGCGCGCAGCACGAGCAGCGAGATGCGATGCCGCATGCACCATAGTGCAAGGAGCTCTTCGGCGTGAACTCGACGTACCGCGCGCGCGCTTTGCGGATTGAGGCTGCGCGATTCATCCACCAGCGCCCCGGCGCAATCACCGTACACGCCGCTGGTGCCGATATAGACGAAGCGGGTTGGTAGAATTCGCTGCGTCTCGAGTGCTGCAAGGAGGTTTGCGGTGCGGGTGTCGGTCTCACCCGTTTGCGGCGGCGGCGCGCAATGCAATACCGCGTCCGCGCATTCGAGTGAGGCGAGACTTTCGGGCCGATCGAGGTCCACGCCGCTCGAGCGCGAAGCGACGCGCAGGTCGAAACGGGATGCAAGCAGCGGCGCGGTGCGGCGCGCGATATCGCCGTAGCCGACGATCAACAGGCGTTTCATTGGTGCAATTGTAGCCACATGCATACAGTCACTCTGCAGCCCAGCGGTCAGCAGTTCCAGGTCGAAGACGGCGAGGCCGTGCTCGCCGCGGCGCTGCGGCAGGGCTTCGTCCTGCCCTACAGCTGCAAGAACGGGGTTTGCGGCAGCTGCAAGGGCAAGATCCTTGCCGGCACGGTGGATTACGGGGTTTACCAACAAAAGACGCTCACCGACGAGGAGAAGGCGCAGGGCAAGGCGCTTTTCTGCCAGGCGAAACCGCTCACGGACCTGGTGCTCGAAGCGCGCACCCTGGGGGCGGCGAAGGACATCCAGATCAAGAAGCTTCCGTGCCGCGTGCAGAAAATGGAGCGGTTAGCGGAGGACGTGATGGTGCTGCACCTGAAACTTCCGGCAAACGAAAAGCTGAATTTCCTCGCCGGTCAATACATCGAGTTCCTGCTCAAGGACGGCGGCAGGCGCAGCTTTTCGATGGCCAATCCGCCGCATGATGCCGAGTTGATCCAGTTGCACGTGCGCCACGTGGCTGGCGGGCAGTTCACCGATCACGTCTTCAACAAGATGAAGGAACGGGACATCCTGCGCTGCGAAGGACCCTTGGGCACGTTTTTCCTGCGGGAGGATTCCGACAAGCCCATCGTTTTCGTCGCATCCGGCACGGGATTCGCGCCGATCAAGTCGGTGATCGAGCATGCACTGCACAAGGGCATCAAGCGGCAAATGACGCTGTACTGGGGTGGTCGGCGTCCGAAGGACCTCTACATGAATGATCTGGCCACATCCTGGCCCTTCCGCTACGTACCCGTGATCTCCGACGCGTTGCCCGAGGACAACTGGACCGGCCGTACCGGGTTCGTGCATCGCGCGGTGATGCAGGACATTCCAGATCTTTCGCGCTGCCAGGTCTACGCCTGCGGCGTCCCGATCATGGTGGATTCCGCAAAGCGCGATTTCATCGCACAATGCAAATTGCCGGAAGAAGAGTTCTACGCCGATACCTTCACCACCCAGGCCGATACGGCGAAAACGCCCTAGGCAGCCACCTCGCCGAGATAAGCTTCGCGCACCTTGGGGTTCGCAAGCAGTTCGGCTGATTCGCCCGCCAGGGTGATGCTGCCCGATTCCATGACATAACCCCGGGAGGCGACTTCCAACGCAAGCCGGGCGTTCTGCTCCACGAGCAGGATCGTGACGCCCTCGCTCGCGATCTGGCGCACGATCTCGAAGATCTTCGCCACCAGACGCGGCGCGAGGCCCATGGAAGGCTCATCCAGCAACAGGAGTTTCGGGCGTGCCATCAGCGCGCGCCCGATCGCGAGCATCTGCTGCTCGCCTCCGGAAAGCGTGCCCGCGGTCTGCGTGCGGCGTTCCTTGAGGCGCGGAAACGTTTCGTACCTGCGCTCCAGGTCGCGCGCGACGTCGCCGTCGTTGCGCGTGAACGCGCCCATCGCCAGGTTCTCCTCCACGGTGAGCTGCGCAAAGATGCCGCGGCCCTCCGGGACCATCACCAGCCCCTTGCGCGGCAATTCATGCACGGGCATGCCGGCGATGTCGGAGCCAGCGTAGCGCACGCTGCCTGCGCGCGCCGCCAGCAATCCGCAGACGGCGCGCAACGTCGTGCTCTTGCCCGCGCCGTTGGCCCCGATCAGGCAGACGAGTTCGCCTTCGCGCACCTCCAGATCGATGCCTTTCACTGCGCGGATGCCGCCGTAATTCACCTCGAGCGCCCTGAGTTCAAGCAGCACTGGCGACTCCCAGATAGGCCTCGATGACGCGGGGATCGCGCTGCACCTCCGCTGGCGTGCCTTCCGCGATTCTTTCGCCGTAATCCAGCACCAGCACCCGGTCGCAGACGTTCATCACCAGGCGCATATCGTGCTCGATGAGCAGGATCGTGGTGCCATCCTTGCGGATGTCATGCAGGAGCTTGCGCAGCGACAGCGTTTCCGAGGCGTTCATGCCGGCCGCAGGCTCGTCCAGCGCGAGCAATTTCGGCTCGGCGGCAAGCGCGCGCGCGATTTCCAGGCGCCGTTGGTCGCCATAGGGCAGGTTTCCGGCGGCGTCGTTGGCGCGGCTTCGGATGCCGACATAATCAAGCAGTTGCAGCGCGCGCTGCTGCGTGTCCGATTCCTCGTCGCGGGTCTTCCGGTTGCGCAGGATCGCGCCAAGCACACCGGCGCGTGTGCGCGCGTGGCGCCCGATCATCACGTTTTCAAGCGCGGACAGGCTGGCAAAGAGCCGGATGTTCTGAAAAGTGCGCGCGATGCCCGTCCGGGCAACCTCGTCGGGCTTCAGGTTGGTGATGCTTTTTCCTTCAAGGACGAACGTTCCGCCGTCCGGCGCATAGATGCCGGTCAGCAGGTTGAAGAGCGTCGTCTTGCCCGCCCCGTTCGGGCCGATGAGGCCGTATATGTCGCCCCGCGCGATGCTGAACGAGACGCTTGAGAGCGCCTGCACGCCGCCGAATCGCTTGCCGATGGCCTGCGCCTCAAGCAACATGGTCATGGGTCGGTGTGGCCTCGTCGCGAGCCGTGAGTTCCCTTTTTCGCACGGCAGACGGCAGCAATCCGGCGGGCCGGAACAGCATCACGAGCACTAGCGCCAACCCAAAGATCAGCATCCGGATCACCTCGGGCTCGATGAGCATCTTGCCGAAGAGCGCCTGTTGGGCCGGCTCGACGGTCCAGCGCAGGATCTCGGGCACGAACGCGAGCAGCACCGCGCCAAGTATCACGCCGGCAATGTTGCCCATTCCGCCCAGCACCACCATCGAGACCACCATCACTGACTCGACCAGCACGAAGCTTTCCGGCGAAATGAATCCCTGGATCGCGGCGAACATGCCACCCGCCACGCCGCCGAAACTCGCGCCCATGGCGAAGGCGAGCAGCTTCATGCCGGTGGTATCGATGCCCATGGCGCGCGCCGCGACTTCATCCTCGCGGATCGCCTCCCATGCGCGGCCGATGCGCGAGTCCTGCAGGCGGACATTGACCAGGATGATGAGCAGCATGAGGCTGAGCAGCAGGTAGTAGTACTTCATCGGCCCGCTCACCAGGACGCCCAGCACGCTGTCGCTTCGGGAGAAATCGACGCCGGCGATGCGCACCGGGTCGATTCCCGCCAGGCCCTGCGGGCCGCGCGTGATGTTCACCGGCTGCGACAGGTTGTTGAGAAAGATCCGGACGATTTCGCCGAACCCGAGCGTGACGATGGCCAGATAGTCGCCGCGCAGCTTGAGCGTGGGCGCACCGAGCATCACGCCAAACAGCGCCGCCACCATTGCGCCGATCGGCAGGATCACCCAGAAGGGCAGGTGGATGCCGAAATGCGGGCTCGCGAGCAGCGCATAAATATAGGCCCCGACCGCGTAGAACGCGATGTAACCCAGGTCCAGCAGGCCGGCAAATCCGACCACGATGTTCAGGCCCAGCGCCAGCAGCACGTACAGCAGCGCGATGTTGGCAATGCGCACCCATGCCGTGCCGGCCTGCGCAAGGGCGAATGGAAGAACCAGCAGCGCCGCCGCGACCAGGGCGATTCCGATCCACGGATAGCGCCCGTTCTTCTTCATGCGCGGTCCCCGACGCGCTCGCCCAGCAGACCGGAGGGCCGGAAGACGAGCACCAGGATCAGGACCACGAAAGCAAACACGTCCTGGTAATTGGATCCGAACAGGACGAAATGGCCGCCATCGGCGCAATTCACGTCGGGGCCAAGACCGTAATTGCACAGGTCTGTGAGGTCGCCGATGTAACCCGCGCCGAGCGCTTCAACCACCCCCAGCAACAGCCCGCCGACCATGGCGCCGGGAATATTGCCGATGCCGCCGAGGACCGCCGCCGCGAATGCCTTGAGCCCGAGCGCCGAGCCCATCGTGTACTGCGCAACGCCATAATAGGTGCCGACCATCACGCCCGCTACCGCGCCCAGTGCAGCGCCGATGACGAAGGTGGCGGCAATGACGCGATTCACGTCGACGCCCATCAAGCGTGCCACCTGCGGATTCTGCGCGGTGGCGCGCATCGCCGTCCCGAGCCGCGTGCGGTAAACGAGCAGCGCAAGGCCCGCCATCATCGCAAAGCAAAGGCCGAGAATGACGATCTGCACTCCAGTGATGGTTGCCCCGGCGAACGAGTACGTGGTGAGCGGGATGATTTGCGGGAACGCCATCACGTTGCGGCTCCACACGAGCATCGCCAGGTGCTGCAGGATGATCGAGACGCCGATCGCGGTGATCAGCGGCGCGAGGCGCGGTGCATGGCGCAATGGCCGATAGGCAAGCCGTTCCATGGCATAGCCCACCAGCATGCAAACGGGGATTGCACAGGCGGTGCCGATCAGCACGACCATCAGGGGAGGCATGCCGGCGGCCGCAAGGGAATTGATGACGGTGAAGGCGACCATGGCGCCGATCATCACCACTTCGCCGTGCGCGAAGTTGATCAGCTGGATGATGCCGTAGACCATCGTGTAGCCCAGCGCCACGATGGCATAAACAGCCCCGAGCGTCAGGCCGTTCACCAGCTGCTGAACGAAAATGTCCACGCCATCCGAGACTAGCAAAAAAAACGGCACCCGAAGGTGCCGTCTCCTCTCCCCGCTATGGCGGGATTACTTCTTCATTTCCTCCTTGGGCGCGTCTTTCGCGGGTTCGGCGGCGGGCGCAGGCGCGGCGGCGGCCGGTGCGGCCGGCGCAGGCGCCGACGCCTTGACGAAGTCCTCGTAGGACACGGTCTTGCCACCCTTGATCACCGCGATGGGGGCGAGCTTGCCGTCCTTCATGGTGAAGATCGTCATTTCGGCGTCCTTGCGGTCGCCTTTCTCATCGAAGCTGATCTGCCCGGTGGCACCCTTGTAGTCGATCTTCGCCAATTCCGGCAGATACTTCGCCGGGTCGGCCGAGTTCGCCTTCTTCATCGCCTCGATCAGCAGGTTCGCGCCGTCGTACGTAAAGGGAGCGTACAGGATCGGATCGACGTTGAATTTCTTCTTGTAGGCATCAAGGAATTTCTTGTCGGCCGCAAGCGCCGGCAGGCCCGCCTGCGAGCACAGCAGGCCGTCGGCCGCGGCGCCGGCGAGCTTGGTCATGTCATCGGTGCAGGCACCGTCGCCGAATGAAAATACCGCTTTCACCCCGAGTTCGCGCCCCTGCTTGAGCAGCGGTCCGCCGGTGGCGTCCATGCCGCCGTAGAACACCGCATCAGCGTTCTTCCCCTTGACCTTGGTGAGCACGGCCTTCCAGTCCGTGGTCTTGTCGGTGCCCTTTTCGCGCGGCAGCACCTTGATGTTGGCCGCCTTGAGCGTTTTCTCGACCTCATTGGCAATGCCCTCGCCGTAGGCGGTGGCGTCGTCGATCACGGCGACCAGTTTCGGTTTCTTCGACTCTGCCAGGTAGCTGGCGATCGCCGGCCCCTGCTGGTCGTCACGCCCGACGGTGCGGAATACGACCTTGAATCCCTGCTCGGTCAGCTTGGGATTGGTCGCCGAGCCGGTGATCACCGGGATGCCGGCCTGGTTGTAGATGGCGGAAGCGGGAATCGTGGTGCCGGAATTGAGGTGCCCCACCACACCTGCGACCTTGGCGTCCACGAGTTTCTGCGCGACCGTTGTGCCTACCTTCGGGTCCGCCTGGTCGTCTTCGGCAACCAGCACGAACTTCGCGTCCTTGCCGTCGATCTTGATTTTCGCCGCGTTCGCTTCGTCGATCGCGAGGCGGGCCCCATTCTCGTTGTCCTTGCCCAGGTGCGCGATGCCGCCGGTGAGCGGGCCGACGTGGCCGATCTTGATCTCGATCGAGGGCGGCGGCGGCGGCGGTGCAGCGACCTTGACTTCGACTTTTTTCTCTTCGCCGCAGCCGATCAGGCCGACCGAAACGGCAAGCAGCGCAATTGCAAGTTTTGAGCTTTTCATGGGGTCTCCCGGGAAAACAGGGGGCCAATGATACTGATCCCACAGGAAATGAAAAGGGCCGGTTGCCCCGGCCCGACCCTGCCAATCGTGTCGCGACGGCCTACTTGACCGACAGCACCCATTTCACGAGTGCCTTGACGTCGGCGTCGGGCACGGCGGCGTTTGGCGGCATCGGCACCTGGCCCCAGACGCCCTGCCCGCCTTTTTTTACCTTGTCTACGAGCTTGGCTTCCGCATCCTTTTGACCCGCGTACTTCTTGGCCACTTCTGCGTACGTCGGACCGATCGTCTTCGTGCCCTTGACCACGTGGCAGGTGGTGCACATGTGCTTCTTGGCAAGATCTTCGCTTGCCTGCGTCGGAAGCGCCGCAACCAGCGTCAGGGCCGCTGCCGAAAGAATCAATGATTTCATGAGGTTCCTGTGTCGTAAGGGATGCACTGATACTACCAAATAACGCTACGCCGGACGGCCCGTTGACAGCTTCCGGGCACGGTTCGTCGGGCATCATGCGCGACGTGACTCCGGTGACTCCTTCCAGCATCCTTGATTTCTGGTTCGGCCAGGACCGCAAGGCCTGGTTCGAAAAGAACCCCGCATTCGATGAGCAGATTCGCAGCCGCTTCCTGGGTCTGTTTGATCAGGCATTGAGGGGCGAGCTGAACGACTGGCGCCGGGAGCCGGTCGGCTGCTTGGCGCTGGTCATCCTCCTTGACCAGTTCCCGCGCAACATGTTCCGGGGCAATGCCAAGGCGTTCGCAGGCGACCGGCTCGCGCGCGACGCGGCGCGAATCCTGCTGGACAAAGGATGGGACAAAGACATGACGCCGGACGAGCGCATGTTCGCCTACCTGCCCTTCGAGCACTCCGAGTCGCTCGCGGACCAGGAGCGCTGCCTTGCGCTGATGAAGGAAATTGCAGGGTCCCCGGATACCGCAGACCTGCCGAAATGGGCCGAAGCGCACCTGGCCATCATCCGCCGCTTCGGCCGGTTTCCCCACCGCAACGCGGCGCTCGGGCGTGCGAGCACGCCCGAGGAGACGGAGTTTCTCAAGCAGCCCGGCTCAAGCTTCTGAATCGGTGATCGCGCCGATGCTGGCGGTGGAAACCAGGCGCATGTATTTCGCGAGCAGCCCCTTCGTGTACCGTGGTTTCGGCGCCTTCCATTTCTTGCGGCGCGCCGCCAGCTCCTTGGGCGCGACATTCAGCTGCAGAAGCAGCTTTTTCGCGTCGATGGTGATCGAGTCGCCTTCCTTCACCAGCGCGATGGTTCCGCCGACATAGGCTTCGGGTGCAACGTGGCCCACGACCATGCCCCAGGTGCCGCCGGAGAACCGCCCGTCGGTGAGCAGTCCCACCGAATCGCCCAGGCCCTGTCCAATGAGCGCGGAGGTCGGTGCCAGCATTTCCTGCATGCCGGGACCGCCCTTGGGTCCTTCGTACCGGATCACCAGGACATCGCCCGGCTTGATTTTCTTGGCGAGGATCGCGCTCATCGCGTCAGGCTCGGAATCGAAGACGCGCGCCGGGCCGGTGATTGAAATTTTCTTCAACCCGGTGATTTTCGCGACGCAGCCTTCGGGCGCCAGGTTGCCCTTCAGGATCGCCAGGTGGCCCCGTTTGTAAATCGGATTGGACCAGGGCCGGATCACGTCCTGGTCCTTGCGCGGCTCCGCCGGAACATCCTTCAGCATTTGCGCCATGGTCTTGCCATGAATGGTCATGCACTCGCCGTGCAGGACGCCATTCGCGAGCAGGATCTTCAGCACCTGCGGCACGCCGCCCGCACGATGGAAATCCACGGCGACATATTTTCCGGAGGGCTTCAGGTCGCAAAGCACCGGCACCTTGCGGCGCACGCGTTCGAAATCATCGATGCTCCACTTCACGCCGGCCGCCGACGCGATCGCCAGATAGTGCAGCACCGCGTTGGTCGAGCCGCCGGTGGCCATCACGAGCGCGATCGCGTTTTCGATGGATTTGCGGGTGATGATGTCGCGCGGCCTGAGATTGTTGCGAACGGCCTCGAACAGGACCTTCGCGGATTCGGCGGCGGAATCCGCCTTCTCTGCGTCGGGCGCCGCCATCTGCGAGGAGCCGAGCAGGCTCATGCCGAGCGCCTCGAACGAAGACGACATCGTGTTCGCGGTAAACATCCCGCCGCAGGCGCCCACCGAGGGACAGGCGTTCTTCTCGATGCCGATGAAATCCTCCTGGCTCATCCTGCCCGCGTTGAAAGCGCCCACCGCCTCGAAAACGGAGACGACGGTCAGGTCCTGTCCTTTCCATTTGCCGGGCTTGATGGTGCCGCCGTAGACGTAGATCGCCGGCACGTTCATGCGCGCAAGCGCCATCATGCCGCCGGGCATGTTCTTGTCGCAGCCGCCGACCACCAGCGCGCCATCCATCGCCTGGCCGTTGACCGAGGTCTCGATCGCGTCCGCGATCACTTCGCGCGACACCAGCGAATACTTCATCGCCTCGGTCCCCATGCCGATGCCGTCGGTGATCGTCGGCACGCCAAACACCTGCGGCTTCGCGCCCGCCGCATGCAGCGCGGCGATGGCGCTGTCGACCAGCGGCTGGATGCCGGCATTGCACGGGTTCATGGTCGAGTGCCCGTTGGCGACGCCGACGATCGGCTTTTCGAAATCACCGTCGCCAAAGCCGACCGCGCGCAGCATGGCGCGGTTGGGGGAGCGGGCGGGACCGTGGGTAATGAGCTTGGAACGGCGGTTGCTTGGGGTCGTCATGGCTGCCTCCTCTGTGACCAGCGAGTCTAGACCGGGGCTGTAGTGCAATCCAATACAATGTAAGGCGATGATTGATACCTTTGTGGTATGAGAGCACCGGACCTGCGCCAGTTGCGCCACTTCGTCGCCGTTGCCGAACGGCTCCACTTCGGCCGCGCCGCGGCTGCGCTGCACATGTCGCAGCCGCCCCTGTCACGTTCGATCCGGGATCTCGAGGCGAGCGTCGGGGCGACCTTGCTCGCACGCACGCGGCGCCGGGTCGAACTCACGCCTGAAGGCGCGCGCTTCCTGGAGGAGGCGAGGCGCCTGCTCGCGCAACTCGAACACGCGGTGCTCGAGGTCGGACGCATGGCTGCCGGCGGCGGCCGGCTGCGCCTGGGCTTCGTTTCGCTTGCCGACTACGGCGTGCTGCCGAGGTTGCTCAAGGCCTACAAGACGGCGCGGCCCGGAGTCGCGCTGGCTTTGCGCGAAATGCTTTCGCCCGATCAGGCTGCGGCACTCGCGGCAGGCGAGCTCGACTTCGGGCTGCTGCTGCCGCCGGTCGCGGGGGCGGAGCTGGAGCACATTGTCGTCCAGCGCGAAAGGTTTGTGGTCGCCCTGCCGGCGCGCCACCGGCTGGCGCGTACGACCGGCCGGATTGCAATGCGCGAGCTCGCGGCCGAGGCGTTCGTCATGGTGCCGCGCGAAAACGCGCCCGGCCTGTACGACATGATCGCCGCGCTTGCGGCGCGCGCCGGCTTCGCGCCGCGCGTGGCGCAGGAGGCGATCCAGATGCAAACGGTCGTCAGCCTGGTCTCCAGCGGCATGGGTGTCGCCGTAGTTCCCGCCTCGGTCGCGAACCTTGGCCGGCGCGGCGTCGCCTACCGGGAGATCGCCGATGCACACCCGCGCCTGGACTTGTGGCTCGCCTGGCGCAGCGGCGCGCTGGGTGCCGCGGCGCGCGAGTTTGTGCTGCACGCGCGCAGGATTGCGCGCTAATCTGTCGCTGGAACCGTGCTGACACATCCCCAATTCGATCCGGTGGTGTTTTCCCTCGGCCCGCTGGCCGTGCGCTGGTACGGGCTGATGTACCTGCTTGCCTTTGCATCGTTCTGGTGGCTCGGCACGCGTCGCATCGATGCCGGACTCGCCCCCGTCTCCCGCCAGCAGCTGGACGACCTCCTGTTCGGCGGCATCGTCGGCGTGATACTCGGCGGGCGCCTGGGCTACGTGCTGTTCTACAAGCCGGGCTACTACCTGTCGCATCCGCTTGAAATCTTCGCCATCTGGCAGGGCGGCATGTCGTTCCACGGCGGGTTCCTTGGCGTCCTGGTTGCAATGGCATTCGTTGCCTGGCGCCAGCGCATCAACTGGTGGGACCTGATGGACTACGTCGCGCCGCTCGTGCCGATCGGCCTGGCTGCGGGTCGCCTGGGCAACTTCATCAACGGCGAGCTCTGGGGCCGCGTGACGGACGCGCCCTGGGGCATGGTATTTCGCGGCGCCGGTCCGCTGCCGCGCCATCCGTCGCAGCTTTACCAGATGGCGCTCGAGGGTTTCGCGCTGTTCGCGCTGCTATGGTGGTTCTCCTCGCGCCCTCGACCGCGCATGCAGGTCTCGGCGATGTTCCTCATCGGCTACGGCACGTTCCGTTTCCTCGGCGAATTCGCTCGCGAACCGGATGCCTTCCTTGGTTTTCTCGCCCTCGGTCTTTCCATGGGCCAGTGGTTGAGCCTGCCGATGATCGTCGCCGGGATCTGGCTTTTCGTCCGGAGCAGCCGGCAGCGCCGATGAAAGTATTCGCGCTGCTGATCGCGCTCGCGCTCGCAGCCCCGGCCCGGGCGCAGGCGCCCAGCCCTCACGCCATTGATATCCCGCGCTGGTTTACCGAGACATTTCTCGATATGCGCGAGGACGTGCGCGAGGCGGCAGCGCAGGGCAAGCGCCTGATGCTCTATTTCGGCCAGGACGGCTGCCCGTATTGCACAACGCTCATGCAGACCAACTTCAGCCAGCGCGCGATTTCGGACAAGGCCCGGCGCCACTTCGTCGCCATCGCGCTCAACCTTTGGGGCGACCGGGAGGTCGTTTGGCTGGACGGGCGGCGCATGAGCGAAAAAGAGCTCGGTCGCGAGTTGCGCGTGCAATTTACCCCGACGCTGCTGTTTCTCGACGAGCGGGGCAAGGTTGTGCTGCGCCTCAACGGCTACCTGCCGCCACACCGCTTCGAAGCGGCGCTGGACTATGCCGCCGGACTCGCCGGCAAGGGCATGCGCTACGACGAGTATGTCAAGACTGCGGTCAAGGAATCGGCCAGCGCTACGCTGCACGACGAAGCCTTCTTCGCCGCGCCGCCGGTCGCGCTGACCGGCGCCAAGCCGGTCGCATTGCTGTTCGAGACGCCATACTGCGCCGGCTGCGACGAATTGCACCGCGACGGACTGCAGCGGCCCGAGGTGCGCCGGCAACTCGAGCGCTTTTCGGTTTACCGCCTCACGCTCAGTGACATGCGCACCCCGCGGGCGACATGGGCGCGCGAGCTGCGTGTCACCTATACGCCGACCATAGTCTTTTTCGATCGCGGCAGGGAAGTGTTGCGCGTCGATACCTACCTGCGGCCTTTCCATTTCGCTTCGGCGTTCGACTACGTCGCTAGCGGGGCGTACCGCAGGGAACCTTCCTTCCAGCGCTTCCTGCAGTCGCGCGTTCAGCGGATGCGCGAGGGGGGCGACAAAGTGGATCTCTGGAACTGATGCTCTAGGCCAGCGCCCGTTCCAGGACACGCGCCACGTGCAGCGCTTCGCGTTGCGCACCATGCTCGATTTGGTGGCGGCAGCTGGTTCCGTCAGCCACCACCAGCGTTTCCGGCGACGCTTTGCGCACCGCGGGCAGCAGGCTTGCTTCGCCCATCTTCATCGAGATGTCGTAGTGCTCCGCCTCATAGCCGAAGTTGCCCGCCATGCCGCAGCAGGAGGATTCGACCGTGCGCACGTTCAAATGCGGAACGAGGCGCAGGACCTGTTCAACCGCACCCATGACCGCAAAGGCCTTCTGATGGCAGTGTCCGTGCAGCAGGGCTTCGCTGCCGATCGCTTTCAGCGATAGGTCCAAACGGCCCGCCGTCGATTCGGCGGCGAGAAATTCCTCCAGCAGGAAAGAGTTCTTCGCCAGGGCTTCGGTGCCCGGGAGCAGCACGCCGTACTCATCGCGCAAAGTGAAGAGGCAGGATGGCTCGAGGCCGATGATCGGCACTCCATGCGCCAGCCACGGCGCGAGCGCATCCAGAACGCGTTTGGCTTCGCTGCGCGCTTCGTCGACCAGGCCCGCGGCAAGAAACGTACGCCCGCAGCAAAGCGGCCGGCTGCCCTCGACAGGATTGGCCGCGTGGACGCGATAACCCGCAGCCTGGAGGACGCGAACGGCCGCGCGCGCGTTGTCGGGCTCGAAATATCGGTTGAAGGTATCGACAAAAAGCGCGACCGATTTTCCATTGCCGGTGTCCCCACGGCTTGCGGCCTCGCGCCAAGGCTTGCGCCAGGACGGCAGGTCCCTGCGCGCACTCAAGCCCAGGAATTGCTCCGACCACTTGCGCAGGCGCGGGCTCCTGTTGCGCAGATTGGCAAGATACGGCCAGCGCGCGGCGAAAGGCGCGTAGCGCGGCAGATAACCGATCATCCGGTCATGCAGCGAGCAACCGTACTTCGCCGCGCGCGCGGCCTGTACCTCAATCTTCATGCGCGCAATGTCCACGCCCGTGGGACATTCGCGCCGGCATGCCTTGCAGGAGACGCAAAGCTTCAGCGTCTGGTGCATTTCCTCCGAGGTCAGTGCATCGGCGCCGAGCTGGCCAGTCACAGCAAGCCGCAGGGTATTGGCGCGTCCGCGCGTCACATCACGCTCGTCCCGCGTGACCCGATAGCTCGGGCACATCACAGCGCCCTGCAGGGTTCGGCAGGCCCCGTT